>ERZ891134.814-NODE-814-length-23847-cov-5.913921_pt1 | contig 23847 bp, 23 predicted proteins | sample MGYA00520888_ERZ891134 | MGnify/ENA primary metagenome ERZ891134 (study PRJEB32303, sample SAMEA104408692) | aquatic metagenome | biome: Brackish water; feature: Coastal; material: water | place: Baltic Sea | collected 2014-10-23 | depth 10 m ... | reverse complement strand
CTCATCTCCCTCTAAAACTGCTGTGGTGGAAATATTTTTTGAATCAGAGCCAGCGCCAGGTTCAGTAATGGCCATGGAGGCCCACCTCTTTCCCCATTGATTTTTTTGATCAGGGTTGCCCACTGCCATGATGGCTGCATTACCCAGACCCGTTCCAGGGCGAGCCAAGAACAACCCCACGTCACCCCAGCACATTTGCTCCAATGAAATCACAGCCCAGAGATTTCTTCCTTTCAGATCCATTGATTTGACAGAATCATCGCCCACGGCTGATTCTTTTTGAGCGGCTGCTGCCTGATTTAACTGCTCCATCTCAACTGGCGGCTCATGCTCTGCTTTGTCATATTTCCTGGAGATAGGACGCAAAATAAATTCTGCGGCCATGCGCATGGTCTCTTGAGTTTTCTGCAATTGATTGGGTAATAGTGGGTGTATCATTTTTAAACTCCTGCTCCGCCTTCAAAAATTCCAATGGCTCTTAGGTTGCGATACCAAAGTTCGACTGGATGCTCGTGTGTAAAACCATGGCCCCCTAGAAGTTGCACCCCGTCGGTGCCTATTTTCATTCCATGATGAGCTGCAAATTTATAAGTTAACGATGCCTGCTTATGAAAGTCTGCCCCCAAATCTTTTAATGCTGCTGCCTTGTATACCATCAGCCTGAGGGCTTCAATTTCTATGGCCATGTCAGCCACCAAAAAAGCCACTGATTGACGATTAGAAATAGGCTCATCAAAAGCCACTCTCTCATTCGTGTATGGGACCACGTAATCTAAAACGGCCTGACAAATCCCTAGGGCTAGTGCTGACATTCCAATTCTTGAGGAGTCCAAAAGCTGCTGAAAATTAATGGCGTAGTTTTGTCCACCAAGCTTTTGAGAGGTTTTAATTTTACAGTTTGCAAACGTCAGGTCTGATAAAGGTAAGCCCTTTAAGCCCATATATTCTTTTGCTGTAATGTCCAAGCCCTCGCTATCATGCTCTACAAAATATAAATTAGTCTCGCCACCGGCATTCGTTGCTGAAATTAGAAAAGATGCAGCATCTCCCGCATAGGCAACGCCTGTCTTAGTGCCATTAAGAATTAATTCTTCCTGGCCCTCTTCAACCCGCACGCTTGAATTTAATGGATTGCCCATGGCAGAAGAATTATTCATTCCTAAGGCAACATGAAAGATTGATCCAGAGGAGTAAGGCTTTAAAAAGGTTTGTTTTTGCTCTTCGCTGCCATGCTCCGAAATAATTTTGGCTGCAAACAAAGGCACAGAAAGTGACATGGCCAAGGATAAATCGCCGTATGCTAATGCCTCTAAGGCCAGGGCTTGAGATACAGCATCTTGCTCTATGCCCATGCCATCGTAAGCCTCTGGAATAATCAAAGAAATCAGATCTAACGCCTGCATTTTTTCCATCAGGGCTGCTTCGGGTCGGCCTAAAGCTTCAGTCTCTCGAGCCTTGGGACGCATTTCAGTTTCTGCAAACTTCTTGAGCATATCCCAGGTCATTTGCTGCTCTTCGCTCATTGTAATATCGAAAGGCTGTTCGGTCTTATAATCCTGCATAGTAATTAGATAGAAATAAATAAGTATTTTTAAGCCTAAAATTCTACCACTTGTGTGCCTAAATTGTTACGCAAGGATACAATCTCTTGTAACCACAAATCATGCTATTTTATAAAGAATGAAAAAAGCTGACAGGGCCTTAATCGTTTCCACGACATTGGAAAAATACTACCCAAAAACTCCTGTGCCTCTAGAGCACAAAGATCATTTTACTCTCTTGGTTGCAGTTTTATTGTCCGCACAATGCACCGATGAAAGAGTGAACAAGGTAACGCCAAAGCTTTTTAAATTAGCAGACAATCCGAAAGATATGAGTCAACTCAGCCCTGATACAATTTATAGCATTATTAAACCTTGCGGATTAGGTCCCAAGAAATCAAAAGCAATTTATGAGCTCTCTCATATTTTGCTCTCATCTTTTGAAGGCGAGGTTCCGGCAGATATCAAAGCCTTAGAGCAGTTACCTGGGGTTGGCCATAAAACTGCCTCGGTGGTCATCAGTCAAGGGTTTGGTCAGCCAGCTTTTCCAGTGGATACACATATTCATCGCTTGGCGCAAAGGTGGGGTCTAACCAAAGGAAAGAATGTGGTGGAGACTGAAAAGGATCTAAAAAAGATTTTTCCTCAATCCTTGTGGAATAAATTGCATCTGCAAATTATCTTCTGGGGCAGAGAGTTCTGTCAGGCTCAGCAATGCTATGGCATTAAATGTGAGATTTGTAGGGCAACATTTCCCAAAAGATCACTACCTTTTTCCCACAAGAAGCCTTAGATAATTTAGAATATTACCTTTCTTAAATTGTTTAATTAATAACAGCCTTTGGAGCATCGAATGGAATCAAAAGCAGATTCAATCTTTTCAAATACACAATCAATAGCGTCTTACGACCCAGAATTATGGGAATCAATTGATGGTGAATCGAATCGACAAGAAGAACACATTGAGCTGATTGCATCAGAAAATTATGCAAGCCAAAGAATCATGGAAGCGCAAGGCTCAGTGTTAACCAACAAATATGCTGAAGGCTATCCTCATAAAAGATACTATGGGGGATGTGAATATGTCGATATTGCAGAGGCATTAGCTATTAATAGGGCGAAAGAATTATTTAAAGCTGATTATGCAAATGTGCAGCCTCACTCTGGATCATCGGCTAATGCTGCAGCATTCTTGGCCATGCTTCAGCCAAACGACACCATTTTAGGTATGAGTCTTGATCACGGGGGTCACCTGACGCACGGCGCGAAAGTTAATTTTTCAGGAAAAAACTACAATGCCTTCCAGTATGGACTGCATCCCGAAACCCATGATATTGATTACGATCAAGTGAGAGATTTAGCCAAAGAGCACAACCCTCAAATGATTATTGCAGGCTTTTCAGCATTTTCAGGGATTGTAGATTGGAAAATTTTTAGAGAGATAGCAGATGAAGTAGGCGCCTATTTCTTGGTGGACATGGCCCATGTCAGCGGTCTAGTCGCCGCAGGTCTTTATCCCTCGCCCGTGCCTTATGCCGATGTGGTTACCTCCACAACTCACAAAACTCTTCGAGGACCCAGGTCAGGGATTATTCTAGCCAAGCAGAATGAAGCGCTTGAAAAGAAATTAAATTCTGCTGTATTTCCTGGCTCTCAAGGCGGGCCACTGATGCATGTGATAGCTGCAAAGGCAATATGCTTTAAAGAAGCCTTGGATCCAGCCTTTAAAGTCTACACTCAAGCAGTCATGGATCATGCAAAGCTTATGTGCGAAGTCATTCAGGCTCGTGGCATTGATGTGGTTTCTGGAAAAACTGACAATCATATTGTTCTCATGGACCTAAGAAGCAAAGGTTTAACTGGAAAAGAATGTGAGCTAGCGCTTGGGCAGGCAAATATTACGACAAATAAAAATGCTGTTCCCAATGACCCTCAATCACCCTTCGTAACTTCAGGCATTAGACTTGGCACTGCAGCAGTTACAACCAGAGGATTTGGCAGGCAAGAAATTGAAACGCTAAGTAACTGGATATGCGATATAGCCTTAGACCTAGAAAATACTAATCAAATCCTCTCTATTAAAGAACAGGTCGTTTCAATGTGTAAAAGTTTTCCTGTCTATAAATAATGTTCTGCCCATTCTGCCAAGCCCAAGACACCAAAGTGATTGACTCAAGGCTGGTAGGAGATGGTTCACAGATTCGAAGAAGGCGAGAGTGCGAGGTGTGCCATGCTCGCTTCACTACATTTGAAACTGCTGATCTAGCATTGCCAAAAATTATTAAAAGTGATGGTGAGAGACAGCCATTTAATGGGATAAAACTTAAAGGCGGAATGCTCAGAGCTTTAGAAAAAAGACCACTATCTGTCGAAGAAGTTGATGTCGTGTTTGGGAGTATTTTGGCGGAAATTCGACAGTTGGGAGAGCGAGAGATAGCGTCACGGCAACTGGGTGAAATCGTGATGCGCAATTTAAAACGAGTGGATCAGGTGGCTTATGTGAGATTTGCATCTGTCTATCGAGATTTCCAGGATATCAAAGAATTTACTGAGGAAATTTCATCCCTGTCTAAGGAAAAACCTAACACTCCGAAACAGAAAGAATGAAAGAGCGGAAGTTCATGGCTCGCGCAATTGAGCTTGCTCAAAAAGGTCAATTCACCACCCAACCAAACCCAATGGTCGGATGCGTGATTGTCAAAAACAATCAAATTATTGGCGAGGGCTGGCATCAAGTCTTTGGTGGTGATCATGCAGAAATTAAAGCGATCAAAAACTGCAAAAAAATATTTGGCACAAAAAAAGCGCTGCAGCTTCTCAAGGGCTCTACTTTGTATGTCAATCTAGAGCCTTGCTCGATTACAAATAACACCCCGCCCTGCACCGATGCTGTATCGCATCACGGAATTAAAAAAGTTGTATGTGGAACTTTAGATCCAAATCCTAAAATAAATGGCGCAGGAATTAAACTGCTTAAAAATACCGGCATTCAAACTGTGGTTGGCGTGCTCAAGCAAGAATGTGAAGCATTAAATCGCATTTTTTTTATCAATCATCGACAAGCGCGACCTTATATTATTCTAAAAAGTGCTCAATCGTTAGACGGTAAAATTGCATTAAAAAATGGTGCCAGTTCATGGATCTCTAATAGCGCTTCTAGACAGGATACTCATCTCATGCGAGCTAGAGTAAAAGGAATCTTGGTGGGAAAAAATACTGTACTCTCCGATAACCCTGCTCTGACCATGCGACTTGATCGCAAGCAATTAAAATTACTAAAAAATGCTCCCTTGCCTCAACCAATTAAAATTATTCTGGGAAATTTAACTCATCTAAAATCGGCTAAAAATATTTTTTCTAACAATGCCAAAGTGATCACGGCATCATGCAGCAAAGGATTAAGTAAAAGGAACCTGGAGCATATTCAATACCAACCTAAGAACTTTTTACAGAATTTAATGAAGGACCTTCTCGAAAGAAATGTCACCAGTATTTTAGTTGAAGGTGGTCAAGAGACTCTGAATGCTTTTATCCGCAATAATCTTTTTGATGAGTTGGTGCTATATACTGCTCCAATTATATTAGGGAACAAAAGCTTGAGTGCATTAAATTTAGAGTCGCCATTGGGTATTAAAGAAGCATCAAAGCTTAAATTACAAGCAGTAGAAACCTTTAATGGTGATATTAAAGCTACATACTATGCATAGTAATATTAAATCAATTAAACATATTTAAGATTGCGCAACAAACATGGAATTTAACACTACCAAAGAACTCATTCAGGATATAGCCGAAGGGAAGATGGTGATATTGCTTGATGATGAGGATAGAGAGAATGAGGGTGATTTGGTATGTGCGGCTGAGTTGATTGATGCCCAGAAAATTAATTTCATGATTAGCAAAGCTAAGGGGTTGGTCTGTCTCCCTCTCTCACCAGCTAAATGTGACACCTTGAACTTGCCGATGATGACAAATAATAATAGAGCCAAGCACGGAACAGGTTTTACAGTGTCCATTGAGGCCAAGGAAGGAATTACCACTGGAATCTCTGCGGTAGACAGAGCCCTCACGATTCAGGCCGCTGCAAATAAGAATGCTCAGGCTAGCGATATTGTTCAACCTGGACATATTTTTCCTTTAAGGGCATCGGAAGGCGGGGTATTAAGCAGAGCTGGCCACACTGAAGCGGCATGTGATTTAGCGCGACTCGCTGGTTTAGAAGAGGCAGGAGTAATCTGTGAAATTATGAATGAAGATGGCACCATGGCACGAAGAGATGACCTGTTTGAGTTCGCCAAAAAATATGAAATGAAGATTGGCACTATTGCTGACTTGATTCAATATCGAACCTTGAAAGAAAAATCAGTGCAATTTGAGTATTCCAAAACGATCGAAATCAAAGGAACTCTGTTTGAACTATCCGCCTGGACAGATACGATTTTTAATAACTTGCATCTTGCATTTGTCAAAGGAGATATTGCCTCGGTAGATGCGCCGCTAGTTCGAGTGCATGTTCCAAATATCTTGCATGATCTCGTCGGACTAGAAGAGTTTGGAGAGAGATTAAACCTTGAGGCCGCTCTTTCTAGAATTAGCCAGGAAGAATGTGGCGTTCTTATTCTCATCGGAAATAATCAAGACCCAGAGGGAATTATTAATAGCTTAAAAGGCACCCACGCAGTCGTGGTTCCAGAAACAAAAACTGTAGGCATTGGCTCACAAATTTTAAAAGAGCTGGGGTTGAAAAAAATTAAATTACTAGCGACGCCAGTCAAATACCCCTCCTTATCAGGGTTTGATCTTGAGGTTGTAGGATTTGAGCAATGAGTGCAGACACCTTTACATATAGCGCAGAGCCGGTCGATGTTTCAAAAAAAATTACCATTGTTGCAGCAAAATGGAATGGGGCGCTGGTAGATTTGTTGGTCCAATCAGCGCAAGATCATCTGTCGCTCATAGGATACACAAAGATTAGTATCGTCTATGTACCAGGATCTTGGGAATTAGTTCACGCCTCTCAACAAGCCCTGTTAGATAGCGATGGGGTGATTAGCTTTGGTGTTGTGATTAGAGGTGAGACAAGTCATTACGAGCTGATCACAGAATCTGTTGCCCAAGGTCTTATGCAAATTAGCATAGATGCAAAAAAGCCTGTTGCCTTGGGTTTAATTGCAACTGAAGATTTTGATCAAGCCCAAAGAAGATGTGATCCAAAGGAATTAAATAAAGGTAAGGAAATAGCTCAGTCTCTCGCAGAAATGCTGAGGTAGGAAAACATGTCAAAAAATTTAGGTCAATACAAACAAGAACTACAAACACGTGAGTGTTTGGTCCAGGCCATCTATCAATATATTTTTAATGCCACTTCGTTAAGTTTGCTTGTTGAGCAATTCCTAGAAGAAAATACTCCGAAGAAAATTAATGTTCCTTATTTTAAACAGCGACTCAAAGATATTTTTGAGCAAGCAGAAAATTTAAAAGATATAACCAGGGATGTTCAAACCACTGAGGGTGAGAACTTAGAAATGATTGATGAGGCTATTTTATGGCTGGGCATGGCTGAGATTAGGGCCAATGAGCTTCCTCACCCGGTGATCATGGATGAGTGCATTCGATTATCGAAAAAATTTTCCAATCCTAATTCTTTTAAATTCATCAATGCCAAATTAGACGAGTGGTTAAAAACGAATCAGAAAGACTGGCTCAAGAAGAATAGTTAAGAAAAATTGGGCTAGACCAAGCTCGATGCTCTGCCGGAGCAATGCACTCTCCTCGATTTTTATTAACACCAACCCTACATACCTCAGCCTGAATGCACTGACCATTCTCATCAAACTCACAACTTAATGGGTCAGCAGATAAAGTTGCTGTTGGCTCCTCGATCGCACGAACATAGTAAACTGCATCTCGCCTTCCGATTGAAAATTGCTCGTCCTTAAATGAAATCTTGCAGCTAGTAGTATTGCACGGGAAAGACTTCCAGACATCATCAACCAAGCCTTCGACAGGTTCCCCTTCAAATTGCTGAGGAAGAATTTTAATCACCTCAATGCGACTAATGAGCCGTCTTTCATTGCTAGGGTTATAGCACTCTGAATTACAGATTTTTTCCAATCGATCTTGTGATAACCCATTGGTGCTATAGGCAGGGCAGCCTGGTTTTTGTTTCAATGAGCCTGCAGCCTTCACAGTGAAAACAGGCGATTGATCTGCCTCCATCTCTGAGCCCATGCTGAGGGATTGAGCATCTATTTGCGCATCAAACCACAATAAAATTCTTGGCCCCGAGGTGGCATAAACTTCTTTGCGCTCTAGAGCATCCCAGATTGATTCTCTGCTTCGAGATGAGGCATGTGTGGCCACTAAACCCCCCGTCATAAAGTAAGCACTCTGACGCTCTGCATCTGTCGCAATATTTAGATCCATAATACTTGTGAGAGTTCTAGTGCTTAAATCCTGAAAAGTGGTGGTGAGCTTGCCTTTTTCTCGACTCAGATCACTCAGGCGATCAAACAAAGGATCAGAAAAGCCGTTGGCCTCAGTGTTATATAAACGATCGACCTCTTTGTATCCTGTGCCTGGTCTTGAGCCATGGTTATCGCTTGAGCCGATAAACCCAAATTTAAAACGCTTGGGGTCACCATTGGCCGTAAAATCTCTGAGAGCCAAGACATATTGAGCAGAGCCTAAAGGTCTGTAATTAAAAGAGGGTAAGAAGCAATCATTGCACTGCCCAGCATTTAAAAGATCATGTGGTTCAATTTCGTTGATAGCTAAATAACCAGCTGCACCCATATTGACGGCATTAGATTTAGTCTCTGCAACCAGTTGATTACAAGTGTCTGCATCTAAGCCTGAATCCTCACACCTTTGCGCCATGATTCTTCCAGCTTGCTGACAGGTGGGCAGAAAATTATCAGAGGCCTCAGGACAATAGAGCTCTCCTTGTAAATCAATTTGAGCATCATTCCAAGAGCGATATTCTTCAGAGTTACCGTGCCCGGAATAAATTTCAAATAGAAACTGTGAGCTATCATCTTGATAGCTTTCGAGCTGTTTTCTCCAGTCTGAAGTTGGTGGCGTGTAATAGCCCCAAGTTGTTCCGTGTGGAATAACCATATAAGGAGTCTCCCATTCCTTTAATTTTTCAAATAAGATATTTGGATTCTCTGCCTCCTCATAACAATTTAAAGGTAAGTCTTTTGTGCCAATGCCTTGGGGGCAAACTGGTGTGTCCTGTATTTCTTCAAAAAACTTATTAAAGGCAAAAAATCTATCTCTGTTTTTTAAATCTAAAGTCGCAGGTAAAGCAGACATTGTCCATGGCAACCCCAGTCTCATAACTAGAGGAGCCAGGCCTCCTGAGCCAATTGCACGCGGCGGGACAAGAGCATCATCTGTTTCTAAGAACATGACATTTTTATGGCCAAAATGAGTCTCAGGATCTCTATCAACCTGAGTCCACTCCCACCCAAGGAAGCTGACTAAATCATCCGAGCCTTCTGATAAGTTATTACATTGCTGAATGCTTTCTTTCGTATCGAGCCATTTTCTAGGAGTACTGGCTTCAGCATGATCGTTGATGGACCAAAAATCTAAGGCTGAACAAAACCTTGCATAATCACAAGCATCAGCAATAGGAGATGCTCCTTTCCCATTCAGAAATGGAAGTGACCACATAAATGCATCCGTAGAGTAGGTTGAATGCACGTGCAGATCGCCAAAAAGTATCTGTTTCTCATCTAAGATTTCTAATTCATTTTTTACTGCATTAATCTTATTAGTTTTTTCTAAAATGACTGATGCGGGCAATACCTTACCTTCTATAACGCCTGGGCCATCAAGCGTTCCAAACATTTTAAAAAAAGCTCCAGCAAAAAAGATGGCACCACTAAAAATGAATAGCAGGATGATGGAAAGTAAAAGTTTCTTCATAGATGCCCCCAGCAAAGAAAAAAGTTATTTTTTATAAATCGTTTGCTCTCTTGAAGGCCCTACCGAAACCATATCAATGGGGCACTCCAAAAAGTGCTCTATAAAGAGTATATAGTCCTGAGCAGATTGAGGTAAAGCGTGGAAATTTCGAATATGAGAAATGTCTTGCTCCCATCCCGGCAGTGTTTTGTATATTGGGGCGCCTTGGTCGTCATAATCAATGCAAACCTTGATCTCTTGAAAGCCGTCCAAGACATCTAGCTTAGTTAAGCACAGGCTCGTCACTGAATTGATAAAGACGATGGTTTCAAGCGCTTTTAAGTCGAGCCACCCACACCGTCTGGGCCTTCCTGTTGTGGCTCCAACCTCATGCCCAATTTTTGCAAGCTGCGCTGCATTCTCATCAAATAACTCTGTTGCAAAGGGCCCCTCTCCAACACGGGTTGTATAAGCTTTGGTGATTCCAAGAATAGAGTCAATGTGCTTGGGTCCAACGCCCAAACCAGTTGAAAGCCCGCCAGCCGTTGTGCTAGATGAAGTAACATAGGGATAAGTTCCATGGTCAATATCTAGCATTGAACCTTGCGCACCCTCAAATATTATTTTTTTATTTTCTTTGACCCAGCCTCTTAATAAGTCCTGAGTAATGCAGTGAAATTTCTGCACAAGGTGTTGGTGCCTCTCCAATTCCTTAAGGACATCCTCTAGAGGAATGGGCTCAGCAGCATATAAATGAACCAAGATTTTATTGTGGTATGCAATTAATTTTTCTAGCCGTGGTTGCAGTAATGTCATGTTCTGCAAATCTCCAAATCGAATAGCTCGTCTTGCAACTTTGTCCTCATAGGCTGGGCCGATGCCTCTGCCAGTTGTGCCAATGCCCTCAGATTTGTCTCTGACCTGGTCTATTGCAATATGGGTTGGGAGTATAAGAGCGCAGTCGCCACTCACATAAAAGCGATCATTGAAGTTGATACCGCTTTGCTCTAATTCTGTAATCTCTTTTTCCAAAGCTGGCAAAGAGAGCACCAGCCCATTACCAAGGACACATTGCACGGAGGGGTGAAGAATACCAGAGGGAATGAGATGCAGAACTTTTTGCTGCCCATCAACCTTGAGAGTATGACCAGCATTATGGCCGCCTTGAAAACGGCACACTATTTCCGAATTTTCGGCTAGAACATCAACAATCTTGCCTTTGCCTTCATCCCCCCATTGCAAACCTAAAATAAGGGTGTTGTTGCTCATAGTCTCTAGGGATTAGTGCCGTCTGATTTATTAAGGTATTTAAAAAAATCTGATTTTGGATCAATTAACAAGACGTCAGACTTGTTATTAAAGGTGGCTCCGTAGCCTCTCAAACTTCTGGTGAACTCATAAAATTCAGGGTCTTGAGAAAAAGATTTTGCATAAATAGCCGATGCTGTTGCATCGCCCTCACCTCTGACTTCCTCAGCTTTTTTATAGGCTTCAGCCAAAAGAATAACCCTTTGTTTGTCTGCAGTAGATCGAATTTCATTGGAAAGCTCATTCCCCTGAGCCCGCAACTCTTCTGCTAGACGATTTCTTTCTGACTTCATTCTTTCATAAACAGAACTGCTAAGCTCTGGCGGCAAATCAATTCTTTTAACTCTAAAATCAATGATTTCTATCCCAAGATCAGAAACAGAGCTTGCTAAATCATCTCTCATTTCTCTCATAAGCTGATCTCGCTCTCCAGAGACAAGCTCAGTCACGGTTCTACGCCCAAACTGATTTTTGAGCTCAAAAGCTGTTCGCTGGCCTAACAGATTATTAAGATTACTAAAGCTTCCGCTAGTTGCATCATAAAAAACTCTTACATCTTTAATTCTATATTTAACAAAAGAATCAACAATGAGGTACTTGCTTTCAATTGTTAAAATTCTATTGGGCTCTTCATCAAGGGTTTGGAGCCTAGAGTCATATTTTTTGACATTTTGCACAATGGGCAATTTAAAATTCAAACCAGTGGGTAGATCAGCTTTGATGGCTTCACCAAACTGGAAGACTATTCCATCTTCTTTCTCATCAATAATAAAGAAACTATTGAGAATTAATGCAATGATCAGCCCAGCTAAAACTAGGAGATTTAAACCTTTATTCATTTGTTGTCCTCCTGTGATTTATTTTGTTGGATAATTTTATCTAGAGGCAGGTACATTAAATTATTGCCTCCCTCGACATCAACCATGATTTTTGTAGAGTTGCCGTATAGCGTTTGCATAGCATCCAAGTACAAACGATCGCGTGTAACCTTTGGAGCTTTTTTATACTCGGCAAGTAATTTATCAAACCTGGCAACCTCACCCTCTGCATTGGCAACAACCTCTTCTCGATATGCCTCTGCAGCTTGTATTCTTGCAAATGACTGGCCTCTTGCTTCTGGAACAATAGACAGACCATATCTTTCTGCTTCATTTTGTAATTTCACCTTATCCTCTCTTGCTGCTACAACATCATCAAAAGAAGGTTTGACAGCAGACGGAGGATCAGTTTTTTCAATGTTGACCTGCTGAATCACTAAACCCGTTTGATACAAATCAAGGTAACGTTGCAGTCGGACATCAACATCTCTGGCAATGGTTTCTCTCCCAGTGGTCAAAGTTTCCTCAAGCGTGTTATCTCCCACAACATGACGCAATGAACTTTCTGTAGCTTCTCGCAAGCTGCTTTCCGGATCTTTAACGTTTAAAACAAAATCTCTCAAATTTTTTATTCGATATTGGACAGAAACAGTGACATCAACTAAGTTCTCATCTTTTGTGAGCATGTTTGCTGTTTGAGAATATCGTCGTGTCAGCGCAACATTTTCTACATACTTTGTATCAACCCCAGCGAGCATAAAATTTAACCCCTCGCCAGTTTCTTCGTGATACTCACCAAATCTTAAGACTATGGCTCTTTCAGGAGAATCAAGCTGATAAACACACATACTTGCATATAAAACTATTAACCCAAATACAGCATAGACAAAGGTTTTCTTAGTAGGAAATTTCAGCCCCGATCCGCCCGAAGATCCGTTGGACCCTGATGTTTGCTTGCCAAACATTAATGAAAATTTCTTGATGAGATCATCGAATGAAAGGTCATTCTGATTGTTTCTGCCCCAAGGGTCTTGTTCGTTTTTATTATTATTTTGGTTATCCCAGTTCACAACAGTACCTTTAAATAGAAAGTTTTATTATAAAGATAATTTGGGGGTAAGTCCTGAAAATTAAAGGGTTGAGGTCAAATTAAGCTGTTTTTCTAGTTCCTCGCTTGCCTGATTGAGCTCATCAAGATTATAAGTCTTTAAACCTTGCCATCCTCTCAGCCAAGTACACTGCCGCTTTGCTAGCTGGCGGGTAGCATAAAGAGATCTCTCGAATAACTCGCTCTCCTGAAGCTCTCCGTTGAGGACTTGTTGAGCCTGCCGATAGTTCACGGCTTTCATGGCTGGGTGCTCTGGCGAAAGCTGATAGGCTTTGTTTAAGCCCTCAACTTCTTCAAGTAATCCCTCGTTAATTAATTGATGCTGCCGAGACTCAATTCGCTCATGTAATTTTGCTCTGTCTAAAGGAAAAATGCCGTATTCAAGTAATTGATAGTTACAAGAGAGAGGCGCAGAAGATGCTTCGTCTAAAATCTTTGGGTTTATCCGGGAAAGATGCTCAACTTCCAAAGCTCTGATAATTCTCTGCGTATCTTGGGGCTTGATTGCATTCGCAGCTTCTGGGTTCAGGGTTTGTAGCTCATTATGCAGAGACACAATGCCTTCTTTATCAATGCGTTCTTCAAGCTTGGCTCGAAATATTGGGTCTGCAGATGGCAAACTGCTCAAGCCATGTTTTAGCAGGTTGAAATACATCATGCTGCCTCCAACCAATAAAGGAATATTTTTTCTTTGGTGAATCTCCTCAATAAGAGTCGTGGCTATTTGACAAAAATCAGCCACAGAAAATATTTGATCTAAAGAAGTTTCGTTTACAAGATGGTGGGGATGGGCTTTTAGAGTCTCGGGAGAAGGTTTTGCAGAGCCAATATCGCAGCCTTTATAGACCATGACAGAATCAACGCTCACAATTTCTATTCGTCCAAATTTTTTCTGCCACGAAATCGCCCAATCGGTCTTGCCTGAGGCTGTGGGCCCTAATAGAAAAATAACTGGAAGTGTGGATGTCTGCAAAAATTAACCTAAATTGCGTCTTGGTCTACTTCGCCTGTTCTAATTCGAATGACTTGCTCTAACGAGGATACAAAAATCTTGCCATCGCCAATTTTTCCAGTACTGGCAGTCTTCATGATTGCCTCAATCGCGAGGTCACACTGGTCGGTAGACACAGCAATTTCAATTTTAATTTTAGGCAGGAAATCAATGACATACTCTGCCCCTCGATAAAGCTCAGTGTGGCCCTTTTGTCTGCCAAAACCCTTTACTTCTGTGATGGTCATTCCAGAGATTCCTATAGCATCGAGTGATTGACGAACTTCCTCGAGTTTAAATGGTTTGATAATGGCGGTAATAAGTTTCAATGCAATGCTCCTAATTTATCTATTATATAAGAGACCTGGGTCTGTGTTGAGCCCTCATTTCTAGCGACTAGATTTTTTGCGTTTTCTGCAAGTTGCATTGCAAAATCTGAATCATCGAGTATGGATGTTATGCCTTCAAGCAATTCCTGTTCGTTGAGCACAATAATGCATGAATTTGACTGAATGAATTGCTGAGCTATCTCTTCAAAATTAAAGGTGTAGTTGCCTATGATAATAGGCGTTCCCATTGTTGCTGGCTCAATGAAATTATGGCCGCCTCTAGGCACGAGGCTCCCGCCCACAAAAGCCAAATCAGCCATATAATAAAAATTTTGCAACAAGCCAATGCTGTCAATGATGCAAACCTCATAATCTTGCTCGCCTAGTTGAGAATATAGCTCACTTCTAAAATTCATTTTTCTTGCAGCCTTTAAAATCTCAGTGGATCTCTCGGGATGTCTGGGGCAAATAAACAATTTATGAGGATATTTTTTTGATAGCTTTTGGAAAACTCGAAGAAGCATCTCCTCCTCGCCAAGATGAGTGCTGGCGCCAAGGATAAATTTTGGTAAAGATAAGACCTCAGGTTTCAGGCCTGGAGCATCAAATTTAACTGATCCTGCTACTGCTATAGCTGAGCTATCTAGGCCCAGTTGAAGAAATCTCTCTTGATGCTCTTGCGTTTGCACAAATATAAAAGTAATTTTTTGTAATATGTCCTTTAAAAACCATGACACTTTTAAATAGGCTTTATAGGACTGATGGCTTAATCGACCGTTCATTAAAAAAATGGGTATCTTTTTATTGTGGGCAGAATTAATCATGGAAGGCCAAATTTCCGTTTCAAAAATTAAGAGTGCCGCTGGCTCATAAAAATTAAGAAACTTATTCACCAAAGGGCCTAGATCCCACGGAGCATAATTAATTGCAAGAGAGTCTTTGTAAATCTCTTGTGCCTTTCTTAAGCCGGTTGGGGTGGTTGTAGTTAACACCACATTGAATTCTCGCATCAACTCTCTAATCATATCTTGGGAGGCGACAACTTCACCCAGACTAACAGCGTGAAACCAAATGCACTTTTCTTTTTGATTTGTGACAGGGGCTAAATTTGAGGCGTATCTTTGGGCTGTAAAAGACCTATACCCTTTATCTTTGAGGCTTTTTAGCAGAATGCGGACCTGCAAGATTGGGATGAGCAATAGAATCAATAGATTGTAAATTGCAAGCTTCATGACATAGGAATATTTAATTTAATGTAATAATACATTTTTTAATTTTTATGTACCCATAAATTTGATGCAAGTGGTAATTACATTCTGGCGAGCTGCCTGCGCTCTCCCGCTAGCTTGGCATAAAATACTTGGGCAGGTTTGTGGAAGCTTGCTTCTTTTGTTCGCAAACAAGAGACGAAAAATTGCTCAAGCAAATATTCAGGTTTGCTTGCCGCTCTTGTCATTAGCAGAGCAACGGAAGCTGTTGCATAAAAATTTTATTAGCTTGGGACATTCATTGTTTCAAACAGGGGTTGCTTGGTTTTGGTCGGATGCTCGAATAGAAAAAGATGTGGCATATAAAATCACTGGTCTAGATCTCCTAAAAAACCATGATCAATCTAAAGGGAACCTAATATTGTTTAAGCATTCTCAGCATCTGGAGTTAGATGCGAGATTGCTGGGGATGAACATTGATGCCTTTGGAGTTGCACGCTCGCATAACTCTTCGACCATGGATGTCTTGCAAACCACTGGAAGGCTTTCAAGCATCAAAGGAACAGCAGATAAAAATAATCCCAGGCAATTTGTTAAATGGTTAAAAGAAGGAAAAAATGTGCTCTACGCCATAGATCAAGATTATGGGTGGAGTAACTCTGTTGAATTAACTTTCTTTAATAATCCCGCCGCTACTATTACAACAACAAGAAAAATTATTGATATGACTCAGTGCAACCTCTTGTTTATGAATTCATTTTACAAAGAGCAAGAGTTGAATTTGGAGCTCGAAATACTTTCATCTGAGGGTTTCAATGCTAATGCGCTAGCGCAAAAAATTAATGACGTGATAGAGAAGAGCATTACCCTTGAGCCAGCAGAATACTTGTGGTCGCATCGAAGATTTAAATCAACACTAGGAAAGCAGTTTTACAATTAAGAGGGCAAGATGGATTTTAATAAACTAAATACGCTGAAAGGCTTCATGCCACTTCATGAGGGAGAGGCGCTAGCAAGATGGTCAGAAGAATTTTCAATTCTTGGCCCTGCCTTAGAAATTGGAACCTTTGGCGGCAAATCAAGCCTCTTTATTGCTGCGGGCACTTCAAAACATGAGCAATTGGTCTTCACGATCGATCACCATAGTGGCTCTGAAGAGCATCAAAGTGGGGAGGAGTACTTTGATTCAACTATTTATGATGAATCGCTTGGACGAGTGAACACCCTGCCACTCATGCAGTTTAACCTTCAGCAATTTGATGAAAGTAGATTTATTGTACCTATTATTGCTAATGCAAACTTGATCGCACACTTATGGACTATTAATTTAGGCTTATTATTTATTGATGGCAGTCATACAGAAATGTCTTCCCAGAATGATTACGCAAACTGGAATGAGAAAATTATTACTGGAGGGGCGCTTGTCATTCATGATATTTTTGAAAACCCAGAAGAAGGTGGGCAAGCTCCATTTTTAATCTATCAAAAAGCTTTGTCGGATGGATATACTCTGCATGAGAGAGTGGACACTATTGCCTGCTTAATTAAGAAATAAACTGCTTGGCGGTAAACAAGTGAGAGGCTCTGGTGAGGTGATTATTAGCATCTGCAGCTAAAATCAAGGCAGCAGATGTCCAGCTAGGCTTCTCATCTGGCCAATAAATCTCTTCTTGCAGCTGCCACCCCATTAAAGGAATATTATGACCATCAACAATAGCTGCTGCATTAAGCAGTAATTCATTGGCGAGCTCATCGTTGCCAAGTTTTTTTAAAGCCATTGAGCACTCGCTCGTTTCTGCAACCGTAACCCAAGGCTCGTCTGAGACACATTTAATCCCAATGCCCGGCACTAAGAATACATCTTTGATGTGCTGCACTAGATTGATCAGATGATTGTTTGCGGTGACTCCAGATAAGATCGGGTAGTACCAATCCATGGAAAATCTGCTGCGATCTTTCTTTAAATCAAAAATTCCTACTGGATTTTCAATGGCCGTCAACAAGCTCGCATGTGACTCTGTGAGTTTAACTTTCATGTCTTGTTTCTCTAGAATTTCACACATAGCTATGGTGCATTCAAGACTCTTGGCAATGGAGCTGCAGCCAGCGAGAAGGTAATCTTCATCCATGACACCTGCCTCATCTACATTCCATGCAATGGCGCCATTGCTATGCTGAAGATTTAAAGCAAATAATATCCCCTGTTCAATTGAGTCCCAAAATTTTTCTAAAATAGATTGATCTTGGCTAAGCAAGTAATAATGCCAAACAGCCACGCTGATATATGTAGAAAAGTTAGATTGTTTATTTTTTTTAATTGCCTGATTATTTAAATAAAGGTTGTACCAGCTCCCATCAGAGTTCTGGTTGTCCTTCATCCACTCTAAGCCTTGAAGCGCTTCGTTCATATAGCCCAGTGTTGCTAGTCCCATGACTGCTTCCAGATGATCCCAGGGATCATGTGAGCCATCACTATTCGAAGGGATTGCTCCAGAACTTTGCTGCATGTTAGAAATAAACTTACCAAGATGCTCTAAGCCATTAAGGGAACTGGTATCAAGAGAGGAGATATTAGGAAAGGACATTATTTTTTCTGAAAATAAAATGCAATGCTTTTTCCAAAGATTGGGTTTAAGCAGCTTTCTAGTTTTTGAAGCCACAAGGGATTACTCAGAATTTGGTACTCTAAAAACTTCTTATATTGAGCGACCATCCAGTTTGATTCTTGGGAGTTCCAAACAATACATCTTAACCACCAATAAGCACTGTGGAGACCATGAAAGCGCTCTGAGGACTCATAATTAAATCCATGATTTTTAATCTCAGAGATAATCTGATTTTTTTTGAAGATCCGAACATGGCCGCCTGGCATATTTTGATAATCTGTTGAGAGAGACCAGCAAATTTTTTCAGGCCAAAATGATGGCACGCTAGATAGAAATTTACCGCCAGCTTTTAATACTCGATGGATTTCATCCAAAGCAAGGTGATAATTATCCAGGTGTTCCAATACCTCGGAACAAAAAATTAAATCAAAGCTATTATCGGCAAATGGAAGTTTATAAACTGAGCCCTGCATAAAAACTGATGAGCCTGTATCTAATTCTTTAAAAAAACTTAGCCCTTCTTTGCAGATATTTAAAGATGGAAGATCTTGATCAAAACCAATGCAATAAGCCTTCTCAAAAGCCTGGAGTGAACCAAAGATATGCCTACCTTCACCGCACCCTACATCCAAGATCTTAGCTCCAGAGGGGAGGCTTAGATTCTTTAGATTAAAAGTTAGCATGTGAATTCAATTATAGTTTTATACAGTAGCTCTTCATATGCTAGGCCAATTGTTTTCCAATTAAAATTTTCTATTATGTGTTGCCTGCCCAGATCTGCTTGCATTTTATATTTAGCAGGGTCTTGAAATATATTTTTGATGCCTATATAAATTGCATCTGCATTGCCAGGCAAAATGAGTTGCGCAAAAGGCCCTGTGATCTCTGGAATAGATGCCACATTTGTCGCGACTAAAGGAGTAGAGCAAGCCATAGCCTCTCCAACTGGAAAACCAAAGCCCTCATACAAAGAGCTCACAACCGCAACGCTACTTTTAGCATACTCCTCTGCGATCTCTTTTTTGGTTAAATTAGTTTTAAAGGTCACTTGCTTGCCTAGCCCCAAATCTTGAAGCAACCTTTCAGTGTGTCCATCTGGCCTTGGGCTCCCTATAACTATTAACTCTGCATCCAGATATTCAGATTTTAATTTCACCATTGCATGCAAGGTAAAATCTAGACCTTTGAGTGGAACATCGGCGCTAGCTGTAGTAATGATTCTATAGGGTAGAGCTTTGACCGCAGGCAAGGGACAAAAAATATTAGTATCAATGCCATTTGGAATCACCTGGATGTTTTGCAAGGGAACGTTAAAGTCAACGTTAATATCAACTTTAGAGTTTAAAGAAGGCGTGACAATAACTTGAATTTTTTTAGCCACCTTTTTTTGCATAGGTAAAAAAGAGTGCCATCTCATTTTTGATAAGCGCTGAGCTATTCCTTTTGCAAACTTTAAATCGTAATAATAATCCTTTGAAATTGGATGATGAATTATTTCAATAAATGGATTGAGGGCTTGAATTTCAAGCATTCCGTAGCTGAGAGATTGATTATCAATAATGACATCATAGTTATTGGGTTTCAAAAAAATCTGCGCCCTTTTTCCAAATGTCTTGGGTTCAGGGAAACCCCCTAGTAAAGTGGAGAAAAATTCATACCAATCATCCAGTGACTTTCCTTTTTTCTTAAGCAGGATATTGACGCGCTCTTTAAAACTAAAGGTACTAAAAAGATTGAGCCCCGGTAATTTTATCAGTCGTACATCAGATATTAGATCTGGGTATGGTGGGCCAGAAATCACATCCACCTTATGGCCAAGTCCCGTTAAAGCCTTGGAGATTTCATGCATATAAATACCTTGGCCTCCTCCAAATGGAGCGCTGCGATAACTCAAAATTGCAATATTTAAGGACTTCTTCAAAAGATTTGCAGGAACTAGATAGCGGTGAGCCAGTGAGCATATTGCGCATCATTCCCGCAAACAATATCTAAATATTTAGATTGGAGTATTTCTGTGATTGGCCCTATAGCGCCAGTTCCAATGATGGTTTCATTCGCCTTTGTAATAGGGGTAATTTCAACAGCGGTACCAGAAAAAAAAGCCTCATCAGCTTCAAGCAAATGATCGAAAGTTAAGTCTGTTTCTTCAACATCTATTTCAAGATCAGTAGCTATCTGAATAACGCTTTGACGAGTCAGTCCATTCAAGCAGAAATCTGTTTTAGGTGTCATTAATTTAGAGTCTTTAATAAGAAAGAGGTTTTCGCCACTGCCTTCAGAAATAAAGCCATTTTTATCTAATAAAATTGCTTCATCTGCTTCTTTAGCAAGCGCATCATGAAGTGCCATAATTGAGTTGATGTACGTCCCTATAATTTTATTATTAGAGTAGAGTGGATTTTCATATTGCTGATAGGGTGACTTAATTATTGAAATGCCTTTTTTCTTAGCTTCCGGGCTCATATAAGAAGGCCATTCCCAGCATGCAACAGCTACATTCACAGACACCAGATTTTTAGCTCGCAAACCCATGGATTCAGCCCCTAAAAATACAATAGGTCTGATGTAGCCTTCCTTTAAATTATTTTTTAACATGGCTTTTTTTTGTGCTAACTCTAGCTCTTCAATTGAATAGGGTATGGTTATGTTAATTTTGTTTGCGGCATCAAACAGCCTTTCGGTGTGATCCCTTAACCTAAAAATTGCTCCTCCATCCGAGGTTTTATAGGCTCGGACCCCCTCAAATGCTCCGAGGCCATAGTGCAAGGTATGCGATAAAAGATGGATATTAGTATCATTAAATGGTTGAAAATTACCATTCAGCCAAATATATTTTGAGTCAGTATTTAGAAACATGTTGTTTATGGTTTTAAGTCTCAGTTATTATGACAAATCAACCCATATAAAGAAATCTAATTCAGCATGATTGATCAATCAATTTTTAGAGAATATGACATCCGCGGAACCGTACCAGAGCAACTTAATCATGGGTCCATAAAGATTATTGCAAAAGCTATAGCCCAAAAATGTACCATTGAAAGTGTGAGCGAACTAGCCTTGGGTAGAGATGGAAGGTTATCAGGGCCAGAAATAATGGCCACGCTATCTGGAGAGCTGAGAAAACTAGGTATCAATATTCTCAATGTTGGTCTAGTAACCAGTCCTCTCCTTTACTTTGCAGCTAAAAAAATAAATTCTAAATCTGGCGTAATGATTACAGGAAGTCATAATCCAAAAAACTATAATGGTTTTAAAGTTGTCATTAATGACGCGCCAATCTCTGGGCTAGAGCTGCTCACTCTTGCTGAAGGAGATTTGCCTGAAAGTCCTCAGCCTGGCTTAGAAACACATGAGCATAATTTATTAAATAATTATATCGAAGAAGTTTGCTTGCAAGCTGTATCTAAGAAAAAAATGAAAGTAGTTGTAGATTGTGGCAATGGAGCAGCGGGTGAAATTGCACCAAAATTAATGCATGCTCTAGGGCATGAAGTGATTGAGCTATTTTGTGAGATAGATGGTAACTTTCCGAATCATCACCCAGATCCTGGGAAGCCAGAAAATCTAAAGGACCTTATTTTAGCTGTTAGCCAACATCAGGCAGATATCGGCATAGCCTTTGATGGAGATGGGGATAGGCTAGGCGTTGTATCTGATCTTGGAGAAATTATTTATCCAGATCAACTGATGATGATATTGGCGAAAGATGTTCTTGCTACGAACAAAGGTGCGGAGATAATTTTTGATGTAAAGTGCTCTAATCTTCTGGCTCAATCAATTGAAGCTGTTGGCGGGAAAGCTATCATGTCCCCAACTGGCCATTTTCATATTAAAAATGCTCTCAAGGCATCAAATGCTCCTCTAGCTGGTGAAATGAGTGGGCATATTTTTTTTAATGACGTGTGGTATGGATTTGATGATGGGCATTACTCAGCTTTCAGACTCATCGAAATTATTTGTCAGCTTGATAGACCTCTCTCTTCTATCTTTAAAGAGCTTCCTAAGGCGTTCTCAACACCAGAGATTAATATTGATATTGATGAGAGTAAGAAATTTAACATCGTAAAAGAGTTTGTTGAGAGGTCAGACTTTGCAGATGGTGAGAAAATTACCATTGACGGCTTAAGAGTCAATTTTGTTGATGGCTGGGGGTTATTAAGAGCTTCGAATACAACGCCAAAATTAGTCCTGAGATTTGAAGCTCAAACATCTAAGCGCTTAAATGAGATCCAAAGTTTATTTTTAAGTCAATTAAAACAAATTGATGAATCAATTGAGATTAAGCTAAGCTAGTCTTATGGGCAAAGAAAGAAAGCAAATTATTCTACAGAGTCTGGCAAAGTTACTTGAAGAAAGAGATGCAACTAAGATTACCACTGCAATCCTTGCTAAAGAAAGTGGTGTCACAGAAGCTGCGTTATATAGACATTTTCCAAGCAAACGATCAATTTTTTTAGAGTTATTTACTTTTTGTGACGAAAGCATCTTCCAAAAAGTTGGCGAAATTAAAAAAGATGATTCTATTGAGCCGATTGAAAAAATTAGATTAATTTTTTTCTTTTTTATGATTTTTATAGAAAAAAATAAAGGCTTCTCAAGAATTCTTTCAAGAGAAGCATTGGGTCCAAATGAAAAAAATGTCATCGACGCTGTAAATCAATTTTATGAAAGATTAGAACTTGCAATGAAACAAATACTTGCTCCTCACAAAGACCTGCTTCAACTAACCTCAGGAATAAGCGCCCATCTTATTACTTCTGTCGCAGAAGGTGTCATCTCAAGATTTATTAGGAATGGCTTTAAAGAAACTCCAAGTGGGTATCTAGAAAATTACTGGGCATTATTGTCACATAGCCTCTTCAAGAAATAATTCAAAATAAGAGTTTTGGTCTACGCCATTTGTTTGCTGGCCCGTTTGGCTATCTACCCGAATGTATGAAATCCCTGGTGGAGCCCTCCAAGGATCCACAGGCAGATCAACCAAAGCCTCGCTCATAAAATCTACCCAGATGGGCAGTGCAATTGATGAGCCAAATTCATTATCTCCTAAAGAAGAAAAATCATCTGTACCAACCCATACAGTTGCAGATAAATCTCGATGAAATCCTGAAAACCAGGTGCTAATTGCATCATTGGTGGTGCCAGTTTTTCCAGCTATATCAGGGCGATTTAATACTTTTGTCTTTCTCCCATTGCTGCCTCTTTGCAGAGCTTCTCGCAAAATATCTTTTGTTAAAAATGCTACCCTGGCATCAATTCCATGGCTCTCATGTTCTAGCTTTGGAAGCAACAAAAATGGCTCAATCTTTTCTATGGGCTTGTCAGCAAACCATGGGAAGCCTTCTATACTAAGGGTTGAGTTAACCGCATCTTGAGACAAAGGATGCTGAAAGATAATCAGTCCATTTCTATCAATAATTTTCTCAATAAAATATAGATCTTGTCCCTCTCCGGCATTGGCAAAAAAATTATAGGCTCTGATCATCTCTGCTGGTGAAAAGCTCGATGAGCCAAGCGCCAATGATAAATCTGGCGCTAATCTTGATTTAGAAAATCCAAATTGCGAAAGAAAATTTTGAGCTGTCTCAATGCCCAATTCTCTTAATAGCTTTATAGAAACAAGATTGACAGACTGCACCAAAGCTTCACGGAGCCTCAGTGGCCCATAAAACTTACCTGTGTAGTTCTCTGGACGCCACACGCTTTCAAGATTTGCATCTTCAAAAATTATTGGAGCATCATTAATTGTATCTGAGGCAGAATAACCATTTCCAAAGGCCGCTGAGTATATAAATGGTTTAAAGCTAGATCCAGCCTGCGGAAACGATTGCTTAACTCGATCAAAATTACTTTTTGTAAAATTTAATCCTCCTTGATAAGCAAGAATTGCGCCAGTCGCTGGATTGGTTGCAATAAAAGCTGCCTCTGCAATTGGTAGCTGGTCCAATATTTTATCGGCACCTTCTTTGAGCAGATAAATTAAATCTCCTACTTTCAAGATGTCATAAAAATTCTGAGGTGTTG
>ERZ891134.812-NODE-812-length-23882-cov-12.509128_pt1 | contig 23882 bp, 33 predicted proteins | sample MGYA00520888_ERZ891134 | MGnify/ENA primary metagenome ERZ891134 (study PRJEB32303, sample SAMEA104408692) | aquatic metagenome | biome: Brackish water; feature: Coastal; material: water | place: Baltic Sea | collected 2014-10-23 | depth 10 m ... | reverse complement strand
TGACTCAACGCTCCTAGTTGACGCTATAAACGGAAGAATTGTAGGACCAGTAGTATCTAGTTCAGTAACAGCAACTAACGTATTTGGTAACTTAACAGGCGATGTAACTGGGTCTGTAACAGGTAACGTAGTTGGTAATACAACAGGCACACACTATGGTTCAGTTATAGGTGATATGGTAGGCTCTGTTTTTGCAGACGATTCAACTGTATTAATTGATGGTAATAACAGCAAAATTACAGGTAACGTAGATACAGATAAAGTAACTGTAGGTACAAGCGGACTGTTTGTTAACGGAACAGGCAATATTGGTACAACAGCAAGAATTGAATTTGACTTTAACACTCAAGGAGTAGGTGCACCTCCAGGATCAGATCCTGCAAGCACGTTAGTTGCTAGAGTCGACGGACAACAAAAATTTGTTATGCAAACTCGTGTTAATAATACTTACATGAGTCATGAAGATAATGGATTAACTGGCTTAACACTTTATAATTCTTACCATGTATTCGGTGGGGTAAAGTTAAAAGTAGAACCTGCAAACTCAAACTTTACAGAACCTACAGAAGCACTAGAAGTATTAGGAAATATTAAAGGTACAGGTTTTGTACAATTTGGTTCATTAACAACTACACAACGTAATGCACTTACAGCCGCGAACGGAATGGTTATTTACAATTCAACAGATAATAAATTCCAAGGCTATGAAAACGGTGCTTGGGTTAATTTAATTTAATTCAGAAACAAATAACACAGTCAATTAATAGATAAGTATTTGTATGGAAGTTCTATACACAATACTTTTCTCTTATCTAATGTACATGCTTATTGTAACAATTGGCATTACCTACGGATATCATAGATACTTTTCACATAACGAATTTAAGGCAAAGCCTTGGCAGGAAATTGTTATGCTGTATTGCGGATTGCTTTGTGGCAACAGAAGTCCACTAGGTTGGGTTGGTGTGCATCGTATGCACCATGCTTATGCAGATACACCAAAAGATCCGCATAGTGCAAAATATCAACCTTGGTATTCAATATTATTCAGTCTATGGAGAGTAGATAGTATTCCACGTAAATTTTTAAAAGATATGATTTCAAATCCTAGAGTAGTATTTTTTCACAAACATAGAAACTTAATTTATATTACAAATGCAGTATTACTTACTTTAATTTTTGGATACAAGGCAATTATAGTATTAGCAATAATTTACGCACTGGCCTACTTCGGCTTTGGCGCATTGAACTTTTGGGGGCATGACAGCAAAGGACCGATTAATAATATTTGGGTAAATTTAATCGCACCGTTCGAAGGAAACCATAAAGATCATCATGAATTGGCGTTTAGAAGAGATTGAACCTCACATAGAGGATATAAAAGAACTGTTTGGAAAAACACAAGGACACAAACATGCAGATAACTACAGCAAGTGGCCTTTATTCGAGCATACTAAGTTTGCTCGCATGGCTTGGGATCCTCATCTAATATATTATAGTGCTGGTATAGCAAGACCAGAATACAATGGCGGTATTAGAATAATGAGTCGGCATACAAGAGATCGCAATTACGATTGGGGTACAATGCAAGATGATTTGCAAAGAGGAAATGCTACATTAGGCTTTAGTACAAAGATGGCACTTGATATGGGATACAAAGATATATGGGTAAGCAGAGAAGAAAATCCTAAACTGCTCGAATGGTTTCAAGAACATAGTTTTTATAATTGGAAAATTACCCAAGAAGAAATTCCTTTGGGAGGACTGCAATGGGTCTTACGATTGGCATAACTGGTCATACAAGCGGCTTTGGCAAACATATTGCAAATGAGTGCAAAGAGCTTGGACACATTATTAAAGGGTATAGCAGAGCAACAGGATATGACTTAAATTTTGATGTGGAAAAAATATTTGAAGATAAGATAGATTGTATGATAAATTGTGCAGATATTGGAAATGCTCAAGTTAATATTAGTATAAGAGCATATCGTAACAAAATTAAATGCATAAACATTGGTAGTAAAATAACAGAAGCAAAAGTTACAGATCATTGGGACATTATAAAAAAGGACAATAAAATTATACTAGAACATATGAGTAAAAAATTTAAACAACCTTATCTTACATGGGGATTTACAAAAGAAAATCCTATATTAGATAATAATCCACACCTATTAGAAACAATCACTATTGATGATGCAGTAAAGGAGGTACTAGATGAGCTGGGAAATATTTAGTGCATTAACTAGTAACGGTGACTTTGTTAAATTACAAACTTCGGTTAGTACAAAACAAATACTAACCAGTATAGAACAATATAATACAGAATGGGTTCAATATAATCCTAATAAACCTCATATTCCAAGATATTCTTTAGCAGTTACATCGTTAGACGGAAAATTTAATCAAAGTAAAGGCAGTTTAAGAAAATCTGAACATAGCGAATTAGATTTTAAAATTCCTACACCTTTATATAATTCAAGTCAAGAATTAAAGAGAATATTAACTCCTTGGAAAAACTTCTTAGGAAGAACACAGTTTATTAAAATTCCGCCAGGCGGTTACTTTCCTCCTCATGTTGATGAAGGATGGCGGCGGTCTCCCGAAGCGTTTAGATTAGTTGTACCTATAAAAAATGTAAACCCCCCAAACTTCTATTGGATGCATGGCGACTATAAAAATCATAATGTACTTAATTGGATAGAAGGTGGAATTTATTTCTTAAATACTTTAAAAACGCACTCGTTATTTAATCCGGGCTCTAGCGACAGTATATGGCTTGTAATGAATATAGAGATGTGTATGGATGCAATAACAGAAATGAAAAGACAAATATATACATGATTCCGTTTTATGAAACAACAGATCTTATTTCTTCAGAAGACGTAAATTTTCTAGAAAATTTATGTAAGAGTTCTGAAGCAAATTTTCTCGGTTACGATACTGTAAGCGGTAAAAAAGATGGTAACTTATGTTGGGACCTAGATTTACCTTATTTTAAAAGATTTAACTATAATTGTTATACAATGTTTGTACATCAACCTGCAAATGCAAAGGTAGTTGCACATGTAGATAATACTAAATGGAAGAGGAACACTGTATTAATTGTTCCATTGTTTTGGCATAAAGATTATGCACCTTGCCATTTTATAGACGGTCCAACTGTTACACATGAAAAACCTATATTGTTTAACACACAGTTGCCTCACTATATTAATAATAATGAATACCCTAGATATAATTTTCAAATTTGCTTTGAGCAACCGATAGAGGAGTTAGTAGAATGTTTGATCAACATATGAAAGAAGCATTTGTTCTTTGTGACACTGTAAACAACACTAAAGAACTTACAAAGTTATTTTATGATATGACTGAAGAAATTTGGCCAGATCTTAATTTTGGTGATCAAACTTATCTTAATGTGTATATGCGTCGGTCAGAAAAACTTATGGATAAACGTGACATATACAACGGACTTAGAGGATTTGACATGAAGGATGAAGAGAACTGGTTAGATTATGTGGATGAATATCACTATGATTCAGGAGTTTTGTATTATGTTAAACTAAGACATGAAAATGCTAGAATAGAACCGGATGAGCATTTAAACATTTATTGTTTTGTTCATAAAGACTTTAGAGAATTAGGAAAAAAATACTGTAATGAAATCGACGCAGTTATTCCTAATTTGCGTAGCAATTTTTGGTTTAGCTATATGGAACACGATTGCAGATTTATTTGGCACACTGACGGTGATACAGGATTTAGATATCATCATGTTTTATTAAATGACGGCGAAGGAATTACAAGTAGCATAGAAACTGCTGACGGTCCTGTATTTTGTAAGCCTGGAGAGTCTTTTATTTTGAATACAAGCAAAGCTCATGCTGTAGTTCCTTGTAGAAGTGTAAGACTGCATGCCGTAGCTAGTATGGATGGTCCTCATAGTGTAGGAAAACAACATAACAATCAATGGATTGAGGATACTAACACAACTTGGAAACAATGGGCGGAAGAAAATGGTTATAATAACTGATAATTGGCTAGATGAAGAAACTTTACAATTATTAGATACTGTTGTAAAGGGACCTATTAAGAAGTTAGATAGTTCTGGTAATCATGTAAATTATTACACAGAATATGAATGGGATTTGGTACAATGTAATTTACGTGATCATGATATAAGAAAAGTTATATTTGCAAAACTATCTAAATTAATAGGCAAAGAAATTCCAACCGAATACTTAGAGCCTATGCAACTTTTTGCAAAACAGTTTAACAAAAATAGCTATTGTGCGCCTCACAGTGAAGATCCCGAATATTACGGCGATTGGGTTTTTATGTTATATCTAACCGATGAAGTAGATGGTGAACTTTGTACAGATAGTTTAAAAATTTTACCTAAAAGAAATAGACTTGTGTTAATGCGTACAGGGTTTGAACACTGGGTAGAAAAATGTAGCGGTCCAAGATTAAATATTAGTGGATGGCCTTTTGCAACTAAAGAAGTAAGAAAACGATGGAAAGAAAAAGATTCTATAACAACTCATTAATTTTAGAAAATGGTATAGTTACTAAAAACAGTCAATGGCCTGTTGATCAACATGCATTGTCTATAATATGCAAAGAACAGCCAGATTTTCTGCCTAAAATTATTGATTACAACAAATACACAATACGTTATGAATACGTAGACGGTCCTCCTGTAGGTACATATCTTAAAGAAGAAAAAGCAACAGCACAAGACGTTGTAAAAATATATACACAAATAAATGATATTTGGAAATCGTTTTTAGAAATTTCAAAAATACACTTAGACGGAGCAATGATTTACCATAATGATTTGCATTTATGGAATATGATTTATAAAGATGGTAAAATTATCTTAACAGATTTAGATAGTATTGTTGTATCAAATCATGTAAAATTACAAACTGCTCACAGTTATCTATTCCATCAGATGGAAGAAATATTATATGCTAGAGTTTAAAAATAAGATACTGCTACATATCCCTAAATGTGCTGGCACTAGTATTTTGACGGCTTTGAAATTAGATGTATGGAACGGTGATCCAAATTATAATCCTTTATATGATGTAAAAATACACTATAACGATTATCAGCAAACACATATACCAGCAAAAGATATTGAAATACAAAAACCAAAAATTGCTTTTGTTAGAAATCCTTGGGATAGAACTGTTTCTAGATACTGGTACTGTAGAAAAAGATATAACATTACAGAAAGTTTTGAAGACTTTGTAATTAATAAGACAGTAAAATCAAATTATGATTGGGGACCTCCTAGTTGGCGATGTCAAAGTGACTGGTTAGATACTAATACTGTTTTTTATAAAATAGAAGACGGTATTGAAAAAGTTTTATATAAAGAGTTTGGTATTAGTATAGAATTACCTACAATTAATGGAATGAAAATTAAGAATTATGCTATTGAAGATAAAAATTTGTATGATTTAATTGCCCAATATTACGACAAAGATATAAAATTATTTAATTACTAAAAGCATTGTATAAAGTTTTCCAATCATATTCTGTATTACATACAAAACTTATTAAAGCTCTTTCTTTTTGTGGTGGCTGAACTTTGTGCCATACCGCAGTATTTAATAATACTGGAAGTTCTTTTACTGTGATCTTATCTAAAAATTTCCATTTTATACTTTTTGCTTTTTCTGGATTAGTATAAAAGATTCTTGGATCGTTTATTTCACAATTAGGCTCTTCCCATATAGTATCGCAATCACCTGTTCCGTAGATTGGAAAATTTAAAACCGCTGTTATTTGTTTTCCTTTTGGTATAAGACTATATTGTCCTTGAACATTTACATCAAGGTGATGATGCACATGTTCTCCTGGTTTAATAATTAATATTCTAAAATGTCCGCTTAAATATTTTTTGTAATTTTCTAGAGGTTCTAATATTTCTGGATAATCGTTTATTTTTAAAATAGGAACAGGTTTAGATTCTGTAATTTCACAGTCTTTTTTATAGGTATCTACAATCTTTCTTGCGTATCTTTGCCATTTATCAGTAACATTTATATTACATTCTAAAAAATATTTGTTAAACATTTTCTAAATCAACTGTACCATCAAGTGTAAACATTAATGCTATTCTTGGCTTGTTACTCATATTTACAACCGCATGTGGATATCCAATATTTAAAAAGTAAGCATTACCGTTATCTAGATTATATGCTTCTAATTTTCCATCACGTTTAAATAAGTTGATGACCTGCTTATCTCCAAAGATAGGAACTATACAACGTACACCGTAACTTACGTCATAGTCTACATGGAATGGAATGTTTTTGCCAGGTGCTAATTTTGTAATACGAATACGACTTGCTGGTGCTTTTAGCTGTGTAACAATCTCTTCAAAGTAACTTCCTGTATAATCTTCTGTAGGTAAATTATACAAGTGTTCTTCTCGGCGTCTTAGACGCTCTTTAATGCTGGCTGTGTGCGGTAAAATCTCACTAGGCGTAGTTAGGTTTATTTGTTCAAAGTTATCGTACACACTTTGTACTAGCTCTTCGTGATTCATACACAGCATAGGATTAGCTGTACGGACATCAACAAACTTTTCCATTAAATTATTAGTTGCTTGTTGCAATGAATTATTATCAATGTCTAAATTAAAATTATATATACTAGGTAAGTTTTTCTTGTTCATTAATTAATCCTTTCAATTTACAATATCTTACGTAATTTTCCCAAGTATTGTATGGCCAAAGTAAAAAACTTGCTAGTTTTCTAGGCTGATTATGGTTAGATTCTATTCTATGCCAATTTCCAATGTTAAGTAATACAGCATCTTTCTTTGTTTCAAAACTATCTACAATTTTAAATTCTTCTGTATCATTCCGCGGCAAGTGTTTTTCTCCCCAGCTCTTATACTTATTAAGTTTTTCATCTATCCCAAAATATGTAATATCTCCTACAGGTTCACTAAGCAAAATATTTACAGCCGCAGGACAAGTCATATGTTGCGGAATTTCACTATGGATACTATGTTTATTGTTATCAATATGATAGCCATAAAATTCACCTGGCTCCATCTGCATAATTTTAAAATGTTCCATAAATGAATCTTGAAATATATCAAACATCTTAGAAATGTGTTTTAAATTTAAATCTTTTACAACTTTCTTAGAAACATAATAAACATTTTTATCAAAGACTTTACAATCCATTTTATCTTTATACTCATTAGAAAACCCATACCATGCATCGTCGAGAAAATTTAATTCTTCTCTAAGTGATTGCGTATCAAGGCTGAGATTGTATGCGTGTTTCATCGTTCTATTAAAATTCCTTTAAGTCTTACTGCTTCAACTATACCTTGCCAACTATTGTAAGGCCAAAATACAAAACAAGCACTCGACCTTGGTTTGGATGTATCTTTGCTTACTACAGTATGATGTGTACTTGTATTAAATAAAGTTGCTTTACTTAAAATATTAAATTTATCTACTTCAACTAAATTCGATTTATCTGCACCCATAGTTTTTTCATTTATATTTGGATTTACGTTTTGCGGAAATAAATCTCCGTTGTTACTAAAAGCCCAAGGCCATAATTTTCTAAGTTCAGGATCTATATACCATACTGTAGTATCTCCTACAGGTTCACTCAACAGTATATTAACATTACCCGGATGCTGTATGTCCATAGGTATGTCTTCGTGAAATGCTTGTTCATTTGAATCTATATGAGGTAAGTATTTTTGTCCTGGATACATGTTAAGAAAACGTATACCGTCAATAAATCCGTCATTGAATTTATTCTTAAATTTTACAATAGCATCACAGGACTGTTGCTTTATAGTTTCATCTGATACATAAAAGCACATATCATCATATCCTGCGTATTTGTATTTTGGATTATTTAGATGTTGCAGTTCCTCACGTACTTGTGCGATGTCTATGTTAAGTTCATATGCACACGAGAACATAATCATTACCTATTTTTTCCGCTTTATATCTTTTGTCTGCATAATCATAAAATTCTTGTTGGTGATTATATGCACCCATAAGTATGTTAGCATGGTTATTTCCATACTTACACCAATAATTAAATTGCTTTACGTTTTCTTCTAACAACGGTGATACATCAAATATTGCTAGATCAAATCCAATTTTCCAATCATACTTAAAAGGACTGGTATCTAATATAATGCTTACATTGTTACAATCTTCAAATGTTTTTGCTAGTAGATTGAAATCAAAATAGTCGTGATACTCTTCTGGAAAATGTCTCTTAACACTACGCTTCCAATCTTGTTCTTTAAGGTCCTTATCAAGCCCTTCACTTTTATCTTCTCTTGCTTGACCAATACTATATTCGCCTCTGTTAGTGTTAGGCATGTGATTAAGTTTATGATCATGATAACTTTGCACAGCAAAGAAATGGCTTTCAGGGAGCATCTTACTTAACTTGTATGTGATGCCACCATAGTATGTACCTATTTCTACACAAGTTTTAGGTTGTAATCGTTCGGCTACTTGTTGGTGTACACTAATATTTGCGCCATCATGCATTGAATACATCTTGTTTCCTTATAACTTTATCACTATACTTACTTACGCTTTTTTCTATTAGGTCCCAATGCTTCTTGGCATTAACTTTACCAAGTATAAATCCTATTAGTCTATCTTCAGTATCTTCTTCAACACCATGTGCTTGATCTTGATTACGTATTAAGAACGCATCTGTTTCTTCAGGTACAATACATCTATGCTTTTGTTGCCAAGACATGTCCTTTGTATAATCGTAGTCTTTGCACATATACATTTTATCCTTACTACCTGCAACAACAAAACGATAACCAATAGGTTCATGCGCCATATTATATTCCAATGTTTCAGGCATAATAGCAAGATGATGTTTATGTGTTGGTTTAACAGCATTACCGTCTATGTGTGGAGGTATTGAATGTTTAGCTCTTGCAATACGAATATAGTAAAAATCATCACAAGGAATATAAGTTTCAATCCATTCTATAAGCTCAGGATAATTTTCTTTTGCTTTATCTGTCCACTGTTGCGGATTACCTAAAGGATTATTATTTTCCTTTTCACCTAACAATGTTTCTTCATCCCACCAAATATAAAAATCAGGTGCATTGAACCTATCCAATATTTTTTGTTTATTCGGAATAGGCGGAATTGCTAATGGTGTAAAAATTATATCTTTCATTTTATATATGCAAATGCACTCCCTAATTCTTTATCATCATTATTAATATTAAACTTGATTCCTAGTTCTTTACATATCTGTTCTTGATTTTGCTTGAAATAAAGTAATTCTTTTCCTCTGCCTAACTGTTTATGTAAAAAACTATAATCATATCCTTCTAGATGCAATTCGTCCTCAGGTTTAAATATTCTATGTAATGCCATACGTACTTCTTCAACACAACAACTAACATAAGGCATGCTGTCTAAGTTATTAAAAAAAGTTTTCATTGTTTCTTTAGTAATTGTTTTATCTAATCCAAAATTATAGAATGTATTAAAATACCACCAATTTAAATATATCTGTGTAATTTCTTTAAGGTTATAACTATTACATTCGTAGATCATTTCAAATTGTTCTTTATTCGGCAAAATAATCTTTTTAGTTTTTATTCCATGCTTTTCTCTGTATTCTGTTGTAGCCATTGGAGTATTAGGTAATACATAAAGAGGATATGCCCTAGCAAAATCTATCCCCAATTCAGGATGTTTAAATAATGTGTCTGCCCAGCTATCAGCAGTTTCTCCAGGTAGTCCTATAATAAGTTCCGAATTAACTTTAATATCCCTTAATTGTTCCATAATACTAAGCAATTTATTAGTAGAGATATTTTTTCTTTGAATAGTATCTAATACATCCGGGGTAAGAGTTTGCAAACTAATTTTTACATTACGTAACTTATCATTAAAGTTATCCATAGTAAGATTCATAATATTAGCTAAATGAGGTGATCCATTTTTTGCAAAACCTGCAAAAGTTAAAAGCATATCATCTCGTTTTTTGTTATCAACAATATGCTGGACAAAGTCTACATCTCTAGGAAAAATTCCGTAATTGGCATCGAGTATTTCTAATCTTTTAACTTTATTAAAACTGAGAATGTGTTCAATAGTTTCTTTTACTGCACTATCTTTTAGTTTTGTAATCTTAGATCTACTAACTCCGCCCCAGTCACAAAATGCACAATGATATGGACATCCTCTATTAGTTTCAAATGCTACTGCAATATCATCTTCTCGTGTTAATATATCATTAAAAATTCCATCTGTGTAAGGTGTAGGAATAGCATATTCACTGTCACTTTCAGGATCTAAAAATTTTTCCCATTGTAATTCTCCAGGACCGGTCATGTAATGATCAACATACGATCTTTTAAAATCTTCTAAATTCTCTTCAGGAACATTTGGTCCGCCGTATACAACTATACCTTTAGGATTATACTTTTTAAATAACTGTGCAATTTCGTCATTTGCATTTTGATTCCATACATAACAAGTAAGTCCAAGAATGTCTGCTTGTTTAAGTTTTGCATGAGTATCATTATTATCCCATTTGTTTTTATACAAAGGTTCTAGGAATGTAGTATCTTTTGCTATGATAGGATTTTTCATACAATGAGAGATAAGGCACCCTACAGGGTAAGGCACCCAATCGTGATATACACTTGAGATAGTTCCTAGTAACACGGTGCGAGGCATAACCTATTTACATCTCCTCTTTTAAATTTGTCGTATGCAGGATTGTTTGTAGTAGCAAGCCAAACACTGTCGCTTGGTGTGAATACATATTCTTCACAAACATCTTTTTGTTTGTTTTTAAGAGTACTCCAAACATAATCTATGTCAAATTTGTTAATGATTGTTTCTGCAACACTATTCGCATAATAGTTATAGTACTTAGCACTATTAGTAATTGCATCTAAACGTGCATCTGGTTTACGTGTAAATATCCAACCTGTGCGAACATTACGTACACCAAACGGTTTACTTAAACTGTAAAATACATATTCTACATTCTTAGGTAAATTAATTTTTTGTATTTGTGTGCTTCCTACATAAGCAAGGTCAACTGCTGTAGGTGTGTCTTTGGGTATGTTTATAAAGTTTCCGTCAATAGCACTAGGCACACTAATATAATGAATACGTTTTACTCCTGCTTTTGGATGTATCCATTGATAGTCTCCACGTTCCATTGTTACAGCTCTACGCTCTTTATCGTGCCACCAATCTAGCCCTTGTGTAATACCGTTCATAGGATACACATGGAAATTAGATAGATCTACAACTGGTTTAAGCCAATTAACTATGCTTGTAGAGTACGGATATATACCGTCTAAATCGCATTTTAAGCCCGATACAGCGTGGGTTACATCCGCAAGTACGTTAGTTCGTACCGCAGTACTAAGAGCCATTATTTCACTGCAAATTTTCGTGACCACTTGCTACTCTCCAAAGTATACGTTGACCCATTTGTTCAAAATGCCATCTTTTATGAATAGTAACAATTTGTTCAGCTATATTGAGATCGCCGTTTTTCCAATGATGGTGATACATATATTTTTCGTTCAATATATGATTTTGTAGATATGAAATAAGTTCTTCGCTTTCTTTTTTATTCCATCCTACAACTTCAAATATTTGATAAAAAGGAAAAAAGATTCCTTTATGTTCTCCGAAATTTTGAATAAGTTTTACAGGATTATCTCTCTGTATATGGTCTTTAAATAATGGAGTATCGCTATATCTACCTGCTTGATAACCACAATAAACATGTACATTTTCAAGAGTCTCTTTCATGTCAGCAGGTAAGTCATCGTATGACCATGCATTATTCAACCAACTTGTGCGACTTCCAACAGTGCCAGTTACTGCATATAACCAAATTAAATGTTTTCTTTTAGGATTACTAGGTTGATTAGCATGCCAATCTAAATCATGCTTGTGGCTAAACAGACTAGGCTTACCTGTTAAATCGTCGCCGCCTACTCTAAGTATGCCTTCACCTGCCCACACATCACCGCTACCGCCGTGAGCCCTTTGGGCGTCTTTAGGATCTTGCTTCTGCACACTACCTACTACTTCACTAATACGCAATAGTTCTGCTTCGTCTAAATCTTGATCATGAAAATTTAGAACAAGATATTTGTATATGTCTTTAAAAACTTCTTGTAGTTCATCTTTGGGCATGCCTTTTAGTTTGATATCGTAGTCGGCACACCATCCATCACATAATAATTTCATGGAGCTCTTTCTAAATTTGTTGTAAGTGTCATAACATTTTTCCAAGTCTTTGGAATATTTACAATTAAATGAATACTACTATGTTGCCAAGAATGTGTTCTATGAGTTTTACGTGTATCAATATAATAAAATCTTCCAGGCTCAATGTCAACTTTCTGGCCACACATTTCCCATTCAAAGTTGCGAGTGTTACCGAAGAAAGCGGCAATCCTAAAACAGTCTCTAACCAGCCAAGGATCATCTTTATGAGGTACAAAAAAAGATCCCTTGTTCATTTTAATTAAAACAGTTCTGCCAAGAGGACCAAACATATCTAATACAGGGTGCAAGCATGTTAAATTATTATAAAGTTCTGTTGGATATTTAAAGTCCTTATCGTACAAATATTTTCCTGCACGTTTTATTGCTTCAGGCATGCTTAGACTATCTGTATAGGTATCACCTTTGAGACCTGAAAGCAACATTCCTTCTCTATCATTCATAATACCTTCTTTACGCAAATAAGGTATCCATTTATTATTGTAAGGTTCAATTTGCGAACTGAACTCTTTTTCTTTAACTTTTTGTTTTAATGGTTCCCAAAAATCTAAAGCAGATAACTGTAGTTCACATTTTAAATCTTCTTGCGTAGGTTCAAACCAGTCTGGTTCAGTAGCCCATCTTTTTGCAGGACTTATATAACCTTCAATAGGCGAATTATCTATAATATTTAAAGAGTTACCATTTTTGTCGTGAGTCTTATAGTCTACCATAAAAATACTTATCTATATCTATGGTAGGTAGGTAAAGATACTGAGTGCTAGTTTTCTAGTAACTCCTATAGCATTAAAATTACTACTACTATGTAATCTTGTGCTGTCAAAAATTATTGCACTATTAATTTTCCAAGGAAAATAACTATGGATTGACAATCCTTCTAGCCAGTTATCTTGTAAATGTGTAAGATATTCTTTCTTTACATCATAAGGTATACCCTTATTATTAATGTAGCTAACATCTTTGTATTCTAGTAAAGGCGGATTATTTGCAATTTTTTTTGGGGCAGGCCCGCCATTGTAAAATTTTTTGCCGCCATGATAATAATACTGATCAAACATCATTAACTTAATATCAGTGTCTTTCGAATCCCCCCATAGCTTCAATGGTATAGTAAGTGCCTTAAAAGGTTTTTCATTTCCTAATGTGTCGTCGTCATTATGTATTACATGAGCCCACGGTGTACTAAATACCAAGGCTGAATTCAATTTTACATCTCCTAGTGTCTCTTGAACACGATCGAAAATAGTTTTAAATACAGGCAATGAAAGATCCGGTCTTACTACAGTTGGACCAGTTGATTTTATCTCCTTATCCTCTTTATTAAAAAAATCTACTAACTTGTTGTTTTCTTCTTGACTGATAAAATCAAAAAGTTGGAACGGATCAGAATTGTTAGATTCTATCAATGATATCTGCTGTTGTGTTCTCATATAAACCGTATAGTTTCCTTTGATGATTTTTGTTGGCGAGATAAATGTTTTTCAAGAGGATAATTTTGAGAGACATTTTCGTGTTCGAACCCTTGAACTTTTTTATCTTTAATTACAGGAAACCATAATTCATCAGCTAAATCATTTGTTTCAGCATAACCTATTCCTAGTGCTATTTTACTGGGATGTTGTGTTTCTAATTTTATCGATAATTGTTTGTCATCGTGACATCTTCCAAAGCATGTTGCTAAGCCTTGTTCTTCGGCGGCCAACATTGCGAAACTTGCACTAACCATTATGTCTGCCAACGCATTGTCCTTGTCAAACTCTTTGTCTCTACTCCACACTAGTACTAGAGGAGCCTTGTATTGTCCATTAAATCTTTTTCTTTGGGAATTAATCTCTGTAGGATTTGCTCTGATCTTGTCTACACACCAAGTATTTTGCCAATACAACCATTCTTTTATATTTTTTGATTTTTCCGAATCTTTGAGTACTGATATATAATAAGGATAATGACATTGTTTACTAGGTGCGTGTATAGCACAATCTAAAATGTAATTAATCTTATCTTGCTCAATTTCTTGATCAAGAAATATTCTAGCACTATATCTATTTTTGATAATATCTCTAAGCATAACATATTTATTTGATATAGCTAAGGTCAGGATTGCTAGGTGTAAGAGGATCAGCTCTTCCTCTAAATCTATTACTTAAAACCATTCTTATTTCAATACCTAATCTATCTGACAATCCTTTAATTTCTTCAATCTGATGTTCATTGGCACTTGTAGGAATGACTTGCCACAAGACTTTCACACCTGCGTTATGACAGTCAATCATAGCATTCCATATTTCGTCAAAATTTTGTCCTATCCTATGTTTATTACTAGTGTCTTTTAAACCGTCGATCCCAAACGTGATAATAGGTATAGTTCCAGTATTTTTAATTTTAATTAATTTGTCTATTGTTACTTTCCACCAATCACTGCCTCTGCCTGTAGCCGCAACACTCATATTATATTTTTTAATATTTGAGTCAGCAATTAAATCTAAAAATTCGTGATATTGTTTATAAAATGTAGGATCTCCATAACGACCACAGTCGTCTATCCTTTCAACATATGGTGTATTTAAAACGTCTTCTAGTATTTCTAATGACAAATCGGATTTATAATACTTGCCCGTTCCTGCTTCTACTGTCCTTTGACAATATGGACATTTTAAACTACATCTACTTGTAGTTTCTAATTGAACTTTTTTATAGTCTACAATTTTGCTTTTAGTGTATTCAAAAATCTCTTGGCTTTCTGATAGTGTTTCTATATATCCTTGTTTGTCTGTTTTTGATGGATTTATTTTTGGCACTGTAGTATTTCCAGTTTCCGCTTTTCCAGTTTTGCTAACTGTAAACTCGCTACATTTAATTGAACACTTTAATGGCGTGTCTTTGTAAATAGTTTCTAACATGGTATTCCATTCGGGGCTGTCTACAATGTCCGAAAATTTATTGTTGTATAAATTAAAGTCTTCTCGCCAAAAAGGATTTATTTTAGATAGTCCGTCTACAAACTCTAGTTCCTTTTCATATGGTATCCAACAACAGGGTAAAACATGTCCTGTATATGTAATTTGAGGTGCTCTTCCGATCATACATTTAGGAAATATCATAAAATCACTACCTTTTTAATTTTAGATTTTAACAATGCATTTTCATAAACACTGTCATTTTCACTTTTAAATAAAGTTCCCATAGGAATATAGCCAAAACTATTCATAAGATCTGCTGGATCAAATCCACCTTGTTGCATCCATTGTTTGCAACGTTCGATCCGTTTAAATTGTGTGTCATAATCAATAGCATGTAAAACAAAAAAGAAACTAGGACTAAATTGTCTTAGAGGCATAGCATCTTTAGGCTCGCGTTCACTCTTATAAGTTTTAATAAAGTCTTCTCCTACTGCATTATAATTTAAATACATTATACTAGGATGTACAATGGGATCAAATAAATTATAATCTGAATCTTGGAAATCTTCTTTACGAGCATTAGGCACGCCTGTTTCAGGATTAACAATTCTGAATCTAACTCTTGGAGTTATTCTTTTTTGCAAATTTAAATTACTTCCAGCTCTGCTTTCTGCTTGATGAATAAAATCGTTTAGTAAGTCTCTTACTTTAATAGCATCATTTTCATTTAACGATCCATTAAGCCATTCGGGCTGTTGTGCTATTTCTTCATAGATATAGTGTACTTCGCTTAATTCTTGTAGTGTGTATTCTGCTTTATTAACATAATGATCTGGAATTGTGTTTGCACGATGTTCGTTACATTTGTCAATAATTTTATTAAGGCGTTTAAATTCGTCAGCAGGACCTAATCCTTGTAATGTAAGCTCATAGTTATGTAATTTAGGAACATTAACAATGTGTTCTTGTAACATGCTTACCCATTTTTTTACAAATGAATTGTTATGCATGTGCCAGTCAAAAACAGTATCGTCCTCAAAAATTAATTGAACTCTCATCTCCACCTTTTCCTATTACTACTTGTTTAACTTTACTTTCTAATTCGTTTCTTGTTTCTTGGTCTTTATACCTAGTACTTTTAATATCAGCTACACAAGTACAGCTATTCTTATTACACTCAATAAAGTCTGTAGGCAAATTCCAAACTTCATCATCGATGTGTCCGATAGGACCTCCTATCCTGCAAGTGCCTCTGTAAATATCTCCATTACTTTTTATGTCAATACTTTCTAAGCCAATGCCACAGAGCCAGCCTTCAAAATTTACTTCTTCTGCTTTGACCATATCGTTAGCCCAAACTTCTTGAGTATTACCGTCTTTGTCGTAAACAATTATATCACTCATATTTTCCAAATCCCCATTTACGTTCTATACACCACCAACATTCACCGCAATGCTTTGTAAAGTCAAAGGTTTTATTTTCGCAACTTCTAGTCATACTAAAAAGTTCCATAATGTCTAATTGCTTATAAATGTTAGCAATATCCTTCTTATCGTAGTTAATCCACGGTGTAATTCTAGTATCAGTATATACTGGTTTATTTCTATCGTGTGTGCGTTCTAAATCTTCTTGTTTTATTCCTGTTTCGATTGGAGGATTAGCAGTTATACCCATATAATGCTTACCGAACATTAAACTATTTTTTGTTTTTTGTACTATAGCACTACTGTTCACGTTGTATTCTTCTGCACTTGGAGAAAACACAGAACATCTATATTCAAAAACACTTCCTGTTTTTTGTGTAATGTAGTTTAGTATTTTGTTAGTGTAATCTATCTGATAAGGACGATCATGATGCTCATTGGTCATTGTAATTATTTGGCTTTTAATTAAACCTTGTGATTTTAGTAATCCTAAAATGTATGCTATTAAACTGCTATCTGTTCCACCGCTGATTTTTAAGCCTACTTTTTCTAATGTAGAATCATAAGGAAATTGATAATTACCTATCTTAAAAAATTCAATCATTGTATTCCTCTAGCACTACATTTCTATATTCATTATCAGTTAAAAATTTTATTTGATTTTCTGTATAAACAGGCGAATATGGATTCTTACCTTCATGTACAACACTTTTGGGTCTTATGCGTTTCATATGATAAGGAATATTATGAGCTATACAATACTTAACCATTCTTACTGCTTTATCCCAATGCTCCGGTTCCATCATTAGATTAAGACTCATGCTTTTTCCATGTTTGTCACTTACATAATTGCTTATCGCTTTCATTGAAGGAAGAAATTTGTCTTCCTCTACATACTCAAAATGACTGCTAAATTGAATAATGTTGATATAGCTCATAAGTTCTAATAAGTATTCTTTGGTCCTGCTACCATTAGTGTTTAACCCTACTACAAATCTTCCGTCATTGTTTAGCCATTTACAAAACTCAAGAAAATTTGGATTAACTGTTGGTTCGCCGCCTGTAAACCATATTCTAATCTTTTTACTTGAAGGAATGTTTGCTTTAAGTTTTTCTGCTATTTCGATTAAATTTTTAAGACTGCGGTGCGGACTTTTAAAATCATGTAAACTGTCAGGACAATAACTACAATCGTAATTACATCGTCTGCCTATGTTCCAATGGACATAAAAAAAATCCTGTGGTCTATTGCTTTGTATAGCAATTACATTTTCTGGTTGTTTAAAAGTCATTTTGGTGTTCTCAGATATTCTAGTTCTTCTTGTGTATAATCTAGTATTTTGTTACCGTTAGCTTTATCAACTAGAGGCTCTATATTGATTCTGTATGATCCGTTACTAGAAGGAAGCAAGTTGATAAAATCTTTACACTCTTGCAATCTTCCCGGTACTAACATATACTTAACAATGCATACTCCTTGTTCTAGTGATAACTGGCTGACCTTATCTGCTAATTTATTTGCTTGATAGAATTCAGTGTGTACACTAATATGCAAACCGCCGGCATTACAAAGTTTTTTTAATTTATCTATACTAGCTGTTCCATTTGTGTTTGTGTAAACTCTTCCATTATGAGAAACTACATAATCTACAATTTGCATATACTCTGGATTAATAGTAGGTTCTCCTCCAGTAAACGTTAATTTTAAATTTTCTTGTTTACCTATTTGATCTAATACTTTGTCAAATGCTAATTTAAATTGCTCAAATGTAACATGAGGACTATAATTATCGTGAACTGTAGCAGGACAGTAACTACAATCGTAGTTGCACCTTGGTCCTAAATTCCAATTAATTGCAAATTCTTTGTTAACAGATTCTAGTGCTAAAATTTCTTCGCCACTATACTTTGGAGCATTATAATCAATGTCATTTTTTAGTGTTTTAAAATTTTCAATAGATTTACTTTTGAGTATATTAATATCACTTGCACAATAGCAACTTTTGACAGGACAAATCATAGGTTCTGTTGGCAGTGTAAAATTACTGAATACATTACCGTAAGATCCACTTTTCCTACAAACGTTACCAAATACTTCGCCTTTATTACTAATCCATAAGAAGTCCATTCCTGCACCACAATACCATCCTTCAAAATGATTGTACGATGTTTTTGCTTCTGCAAGTGTAGATTGTTTTATACCATCGTGTGTTTTTATTAAAATCATTTTAAATCTAAAAATCCTCTAGTTTTAGGTCCAAGCACATGTTCAGGTTTCATATTCCTTTGATCAAGATAAAACTTTACATCTTTTACAATAAGATCATAATCAACACTTGGTTCTGTATGCATAAGTTGTTCGATACTGTTTTTAATAGTTTCGTCTTTAACTTTTTCAAGTATTAGAAAAATAATTGGCAAAGGAAGATTATACCATTGTAACGGACTGTCTACAGGTTTTAATGTAAAGTCAAATCCATAATTTAAATTTTCATCAACTAAAAATTCTTCTATCTGGGGTAGATATTCAAAATTCAATATATTAACAAGAATAGAAATCTGATAGTCACAGTTATCTGGTTTGTTATCCCTTAGAAAAGTTAAATTACGTTTCATCTTTTCCCAATTATGAGGCCAGCGGATGAAATTATAATTCTCTCCTATTGAATCCATACTAATTCTTAATTTAGTATGTTTTGCTTTAGAAAGTCTTTTGATAATTTCATCATTCATTATTGTACCATTAGTAGTAATTTCTAAATTTAAATCGCTACAATAGTTTTCATCTAATACTTTTCCTATAGGTTCCCAGTTTTCAATTAAAAATGGTTCTCCTCCAATAATTTTAAAAGTATGAATTTTATATTTTTTTAGTAAATTAGCACACGTTTTTCCTACTAGTTCAGTATCGGGTTGTTCCAGTGTTCCTTTTTTCCAATGCATAGGCAAGTGCCATGCATATTTTTTTGCAAGTGTCTCAATTAAACTGCTAGAGCCTTGACTGCAAAAAGGACATGCTAAGTTACATTTATTAGACATCACTACATCTAATTTTAAATAATCAAAATCTAGATTTTCTTTTTCTAATTTATTAAGTTTTAATCTTACACTATCGTTGTTAGATTTTTCAGCATTTATACAACTTCTACAAGCAGGATGAAATGTTCCTTTTTTGAAATGTGACTTAAAATGTCTTAAAGTTATATGCTTTTCAATTGATTCCTTTTCTTCTAAAGGAGTAAATGGTTTAAATCGCTCTTCGATAAAATCTTTATCTAAATGACAACAAGGTGTAGCACGTACATACGGGTGTCCAGATTTATTTAAAAAATTAACTCGTATTCCTTTTTCTACATATGCACAATGTATTTTATTTTTTCTTTTACTTTTTTTCATGAATATATCCATTACCGGTATGATGAGTTGTAGGTTTGAACTTTTCTGTAGGTTCTAATGGATCAAACTTTCCTTCTCTGCTGTCCCACCTATCACTTAAACGTAATAGTAGATGTATACCATTGTCTTCTGCTAATTTCTTTGCTTCTTCAATCTGATGTTCATTGAAACTAAACGGAATCCATTGCCATATTATTTCTTGATTCATCTTAACACCTAAACACATTGCATCGAAAACTTCTCTCCAATTTGTGTTTACACGATATAAATGTGCAGTATCTTCTAATCCATCTAATCCAAACCACACTGTACTTTTAATTTCTTTTCTTCCGTATGGTTTATTTTCATAACAGTTATAAAACTCTTCCCACCAAGATACCTTTTTGCCAGAGCCATTAGTGTGGAATTCAAATGGGATGTCCGAATCATGTAGAAATCTAACTGCGTCTAAAATTTTAGGATGATATAGCGGATCTCCATAGTTACCACAAAAAGTAACTCTCCTAGGATTTGTAGCATTGACTATTGTCTTCATATGTTCAATTGGCAGATCATCAATTTTATAATGTCCTGTATATTTTGTACGAGGACATTTAGGGCATTGCAATAAACAGCGTTTACTCATCTCTAAATGGAGTGTCATGTCTTGTAGTTCACGTTTCATCTTCATCTCCAAATATCACATATTGCTGTGTAGGATTTGCTGTTTCTGTAAAAGGTTGATTGCACTTTCTATAACACATTTTGCAAGCAAATTTTTCAGGATTTTCTTTTAACCCTTGAACATAAGCAGAAAGTTCATTTTCTAAAATATGTTCTATAGTATTGTTTTTCAAGTTCCAATTTTCGTCCATTGAAACTTCTTCCCATTCACTTAACCAACAGCAAGGACGCACTTGACTGTTAGATGCAATATATAATTTTCTTGCATTTTCGCATTTAGGATATATTTTATCGCTCATTATTTTCTTCCGATTAACATAAATCTTGTGTATTTAGACATCTCTTTCTGACCCGTATAATGTAGCTCATTCATCGGTGCCATATCTTTAAACTCGTAAATGTCTTTAACACAATTGACATGTTCTTTAATTTCATAGTAATTATTACTCTGTAAAATTACCATCTTACCACTAGGTATTTTTGCATACCAATCTGCAAAATTTTTGATATGTTCACAACTAGTATTAATAATAGTATCAGGCATTTCTGTAAGTTGTAAACTACTGCCATCTGCTCTATAAGTTGTATGTGTAGTTGGATATTCCATATCAAGAATATCTAATGTACTTGCTTTAAATTGCCACCCATCCATTACCCAGGGTCTGTTCATATTATCGGCAACAGATGCACAACTACTATCAATATCAAAACTACGTATTTTGTCAAACTTGTCTCTTGCACGTTCAAACATAAAACTTGCAAGTGTACCATACCAGCCTGCACAAACAAACACAGTTCCTAACTTGTCGGGTAAATTTTCAATAAGCCACAGTTTACTTTCTAATTGTCCTAAACTAAAAGCATCTACCATAGCAGTTTCACTTTCAGGAAACATAGTAAGAGTACGCTTCATTTGTGAAACTACTTTATTTTCAGGATAAAGATATTCTAATCCGTTAAGTAGATTAACTGTATTGCTCATTAAATTTCTCCTTTAACCAATCAAAATTATTAATTAACTTAAGATCAGACTTGCTAGAAAGCCCAAACTCCCTGCCAGCAATAGCACCTGCAATAGCGTAATCGCCGAAGGGAACATCCCCTCCAACTGTTGTCCATATGTGTAGTCTTTCTTCTGTTTCGTCATTTTTTTGTCCTTTGATCGTTTTACTGCTTAATTTTGTACATTCTCTAAAAGCACTTTTCCAAGTACTAAAAGGATCAGTGTTAAATGCTGTAGTGTTACTTACTTCGTTCATCACCTTAAACTTATCACTAATACTCGTAGTCATATCATTAGTAGTTGTGTCCATGCTAAGTGTTAGTGTTGTAGGTAACAGTTTTACACCGCCATAACCATACGTTAAATTATTGATAGGATTAGCACTACGGTAAACGTGTACAATATCCTTTTCCTCTGCTATATGAGCAAATTTGAAGTCTTGTAAGACCTTTGCGTCACCATCAACTACGTAAAAGTAACTTGTCTTTACAAGTTTAGCCGCTTCAACGTGTGCGTTGTGTATACCTTTGACATTAGAAATGCGTTTTACTCTATTACCAAACACACCAACTGTATTAAATCTATCATACAAATCGTCAAAATTTTGTTCTGCGTTTGGTTCATGGTAACTTATAAAAACTATATCATACACGTTTACATATCTCCAAAAACTTTTCATACTCAGGAAAAACTTTTATAAAATTTACATCTCTACGTTTATCATATTGCTTTGTAAACATATAAAACATTTTTTGGGCTTCTTGCTGTTCTTTCCAAAACTGATCTTTGTTTGTAAGCCTATGTTCAACATCTGACACAATACGTTCTAACTTTGCAGTTTCAACTTCTTTAAATCCGTAATGATTTGTATTTTCTTGCATAAACTTTAAAGCAGGTTTTAAGTAATCGTCAACTATTTGCTCATTAGCAATTTTAACATCTAAAAATGATGGATTTCTTACATAAGGGATATCAACAAGAATCCTTTGATTAGCTTTATGTTTTCCGTAATAATTAGACTTAAGATATAATACCCAAATTAAGAAATCTTTAAATGTAGGCAAACTAAAAATATTAAATGCACTCATAAAACTAATTCTTGCTTTTGTATTTCTAGCAAAATGTTCTATATTATCTTTAAACATATTCCAATCCATGCCGTGTCTACTATATTCAGCTTGTTCTCCTGAACTTTCTGCACTTGTAAACAATGTAAATGCTTTAATACAATTTTTTTCCTCAAGTGCATTAATAGATTGTGTAAACTCTTTCCAAAGATTATTAGGGGGACAACCATTAGTATTAATAGCAAAATCTAGATGGGGTTGCGGATTTTCAATAAGATAATTAATTACTCGCTGAGTATGTTTGGTTAATAAAGGTTCTCCGCCTGTGATACGAAAAGTATGCATATGCTTTACTGCTTCTGGAAACCATTTCCAAAATGCTTCAATATATGGATTTTCTTCACGCTCTGGTATGGGAGTTTCGTTAGGATCAATCATATTATATGACCAAGTGTTTAAATCATACGGTCCTTTTTGTTTTATTTCTTCAGCCCACTTACTACTAAACGCCGGGCCGCAATAAGCACATTTAAAGTTGCAAACATTACTAAAACTTATTTCAACATAGCGAGGATAAAAATCTTCATCACCTGTAAAGTTGCTAATAGTGTCATAATCACTCCAACTAAACTCATCAGCACTTTTGTAAACTCTATCACTAAACTTATCTGTGTTGTCTTCGATACGCCAACAATAATCACATTCGTTAGGGCGTTCGTTATTCAGCATTTGCTTTCTAACACTTTTCTTAAATCCAGTGTTATGAAGTGCATTTGGATTCTTTTTTAGTTCTTCTAAATCAATCCTATGTGCTTTAACATGATGACAACTATGGTTTATGCCAGTGCCTAAATGAATAGTAACTTGTGTCCATTTTGCAAGACAAAATCCACATCCAACTTTATCTAATTTTTCTTTGACCTCAATTGGTTCACCTTTTAGCATTATTTTTCCTTATCAATAAATTGCTGATCACTGTTCCTACTAGGATTTTGATACACAGTTTTGAAAAAAGTACTTTGTTCTTCAGTAAAAGGTTGGATAGCAATAGGACAATCTAACTGATTAATTAAGTCGCTTCCGTAATTAAAAATTTCATTGTGTAAAA
>ERZ891134.810-NODE-810-length-23904-cov-8.976393_pt1 | contig 23904 bp, 16 predicted proteins | sample MGYA00520888_ERZ891134 | MGnify/ENA primary metagenome ERZ891134 (study PRJEB32303, sample SAMEA104408692) | aquatic metagenome | biome: Brackish water; feature: Coastal; material: water | place: Baltic Sea | collected 2014-10-23 | depth 10 m ... | reverse complement strand
GTGCCGGGGGCAGGATTCGAACCTGCGAAGCATTACGCAGAGGATCTTGAGTCCACCCCCTTTGACCGCTCGGGAACCCCGGCTTATGTTACAGCCGTGGGACATTTCATTCTTGATTATTCCTCTTCAAAGTTGGTTTGGTTTTGCCCTAGATTTTCTCGATCTAAGCGATTCTGATTACGTATTTGATCGATATGGATTTTAGTGTACTGTTCTAAATCTTTAGCTCTCTGCAGATACGTATAACCAAAGCCACCGACTATGACCACAATAAAAATAGTCAATAGACCAATGGTGCCCATCAAATCTCTTTGGGAAGACTGAAAATCTTCAACACCTTCAATCTCCAACAATACTGCTTGGGAATAATTAGGTAAACTAACAATTAATTGAATATCGCCTACCGTCCACGCTTCAATTTCCCAATCGATTAATTTGTAAGCACCTCCGTCAATAACCACGTCCTTTGACGCCAGTAATTTACCATTAATGTCAGATATTTGCACCGTTACTTGACCTTGCTCTAATCCAGTATTGACCAACCTCGTGGTTACCAATAGCGTCTCACCATTAACCGGATTATCAGTTCGCAGTTCAACAAGGTTAATCACTGGTTCAAAATCAATCCATGTCAACTTAGGAATTAACGGTTCTTCAATCGTAGCAAAGCCCATCAAAGGTTTACCTGAATTATCTGACATAGTCAGCCAAATAACCAACTCATCACCTTCACTGAGGTTAAACTCACCAGTTTGGTTTAGGTTCACTATGCCATCAAATTTGTACAGTGAATCTGCAACACTTTGCAAGCTTAGAGAGGAAGTAAACGATTCTTGGTTCAGTTGTTGACCATCGCGTACTAAATCCCAGTAAACGATTAATTCCGGATTAATCAGTTCAGTTGTTTCGTAGACTTCAGCACTAAACCTCACATCATCTAATTTGTCAGAATCCAGGCGGAGTAAATCACCTAATGCCAAATTTAGTATTGGGCGCGCTTTGTCAACTTTGATTGTGCCATTTATGGTTGAATTAAACTGTCCGTCATCAGATAACACCCATATTTGCACATCATAAACTAGTGTTGAACTACTGGATGGCAACGTAATATTACATTGCAAAAATCCATTGTAAAATTCTGCGGTAATAGATTGTGTTGAGATGCCCTCGATAATGCAACCCAAGGTATTCAATGATGATAAGTTGGTAATAATTTGCTGACTACCATTGTGTAGCAGCATTGTCGATACAGAAATTTCATCGCTTGGACTGACCCATGCTGAATAATTATCTGACTGGCCTGTTGGCAAAGTATGGTCGGTAAAAATCAATTTATTAGCAATTATCTCGGTATTTGATTGCCAAGAAAAACTGCGTAGTAAAGACGTACCTAGCAACAAATCTTGTCCCTCATCAAACGCCTTTAACGAAGGTATACCACCATCTTTGGCAAAGGTCTGTGCGGCTTGCCAACTAATGGCAAATTTGACTTCAACATACCATTTTTGAACGCCCTGGAATTTAGTTACTTGAGTCATTGGAGGAGAGATAAAACAATTCTCATCATAATTTGTAAATGAGGTTCTTGGGTAATAATCAATATTGCATTGATCTGGTGATTCTCTACCTAGTAGCGCTAGATTAATTGAATCTAAAGAGTCAATACCATTGAAATCTGTTAATGAATAACTGAATGTGTGTTCATAGGTTGGTAGTAATTTATTATCAAAGTGGTCTAATGATAGAGCTGAGGTGTCGAGTAACGTTTGCAATTGATCTTGAACCAATATCGTTGCTGCATCTGTAGACTCTCCAAAGGCCCCACCATTGGCTAATGTATTGCCTGCTAAGTCACTTATTTGCAGAACTATGCTAAGCTTGCCACTGGACAGGGGACCTTTGACTTCTTGCCAGGAAATAGCAGGAATGTCCACCATAGCTGAGGTTGAAGCATAGTTAACCGAAACTGTTGTGATACGATATTCTTCCTCATCCATCAACCCATCACCATTTAGGTCATCAGTATATTCTGCCCAAGTATAAACCGTCAATTCGGTGTCTAAACCTTCAATATCTTCAATGATAACTTGAATTGGTATATCTTGATTTAAGGTCCATATATGACCATCTGCTGTAGTTAGACCTGATGGATCGTAGATATTGATGGCTTTAATTTGCGGACTGCCTGTATCGAAAACCAATTTTGTACCAATATTTGGTGAGGTTTGGTCTAATGAATTAGCACTAATATCATCCAATGGGCCCAAACGAGATAACTGTGCATGCAGTTTGAGATTTGTATTACTTGGCACTTCAATCTTGCTTGGAGTACTGATGTCAACGGTGAATTTACCATCTTGGCCTACCTCGACAAACCATGACTGTGACCAATTTACCGGTGGTTCACTAACCCACTCATCAATACCACCCGATAGATTTGCCGGAGGCACCGCTGTGAGGATTATGGCGACCTCGCCATCTCCTGAGTTTACCAATCCATCGGTAATACCTTGAAACCTAACTTGGCCACTTACTGATAATATTTCTTGGCTGTTAAATCGATATGGCCAAATTGGACTGGTCCAGTCGCTAATCACTCTTGAGTCTGAATCAATCACCGATAAATCAAATATCTCTAAGTCATTTTCAATTTCATTAAATTGTGTTTGTCGTTTAACACTTGTAGGCCCAGTCACTAAACCGTCAAAATCAGTAGAGGAAATTAGCCAATTGACATCATCAATATCATCTAGTTGCCAGTTACTGGTAATAGTCCAATTTATCAAGCAGTACCCTTCCAAACATGAAACATTCGATTTTAAATCATTGATTGAAACTTTTTCAGACCCACTAATTATGGTGAATTGGTGGCCTGAGTACAAATCAGTTACTTCGATAATAAATTCAGTAATAGCACCGGCTGAATCGGCTGAAGCAGCGAGCGTTATTTTGTCAAACCCATAACCGATTTCACTCATTGTGATAGGGTCGAAACGTATGTGTGAGGTTTGTAACGTCATGTCAGTATTAGGTAGCCATTGAGTTGTGTCAATATTATCAATACGGTCGATTTGGTGCAAATATGAAGTGTAATTAAGCTTAGTCGAAAGCTTACCGAATTCACTCTTTACATGAATAGGCATTTCGAGAAGGGCGTGATTGCCACTATCTAAATGCTGATTTTTGGCTTGATTTAGCTGATTAATTGACAGGTTCGTGATTATCTGATCTAAGGGGGAAATCGCTAAGAAATTGTTTAGGTTAATTGTTGAGTTAGTATTTGAGGTTAGAGATATCGTGCAATTAGCGATACCCATGTTAATGCCAAGCATTCCATTGTCAAAGGATTTAGATGGGCAATCACTGAATGATTTGAGGTTTGAACTGGTCAGCCCAATGCCATAAGTTAAATCAGCAAATTGTGGAACTGCTAACTCTCCCTCGATTAATGAATCAATAGTCAAGTCTAGATTAATCAATTGAGAATCGATGTCTACCAAATTATTATCCAACGTAAATATTTGATAATCAAGATTTACTGTTTGGTCTTTAAGCAAATCTAGCACGTAAGTGCCGTTGTTGTCTGGCAATATCGTTGAACCGTTGAGTGATACACTAGTGAATGAATTTGTACTTGCGATACTTTGGCTAGAAGCATAGTTAGGTAGCGTGAATAACTCACCCATATTATTACCAAGGTCTACTTTGATTTGTTTTGATGATACCACACAATTAGGCTGGTACGCTACTTGCTGTATCGAACCAGTTGTATCAATAGATAATGTTAGATTATCACTAAGAGATGGAATATTGGATTCTTGATACTTTGTGAGATCAGCAGACAGTTGAATGAATTGATCAAATGTTTGCGAGGATTGACTAATATTATTGCCATTAGTGATTACTGTGGCTGATGATAACGGACATATTGGGTTGATAGCGATATTGATTGAAGATTCAGAGTTAGTTAAGATCGTATTATCATCTGATAGGTAAAATTCAGAATAATTCTCAGTTGAATAAACACCATTCTTCACATGATACCAGTCGATGTAGGAATTTATACCGTGCTCAAGTCGTTCGATTGAAGGTGTCAGATATGGGTTGGTGCTGGAGAAATTTACCCTTACCTTGATTGCATTAATCGCTAGTGGATTCAGGTTTATATCGATTGGAAGTGAACGGTTTGAGTATCCTGGAATTACTTGCCCTGTGGAATTATCAATTATCTCAAACGTGACTGCAGTTCCCTCAGGTTGGTCGACAAAACCGTCTAATTGCCCCCAACCAATTTCCTCATCTGCATAAATTGGTGGTGAGAGCCAAGTACCAGACTCTTGGTACATATCAATCTCAATTCCTGCATCATCTATGTACCAGCCATCCAATTCAATAAGTTGGTCAGAGAAAAAGGAATACTTGAACCGAATATCATTTCCAGACAAATTCGAAACATCATACTGCTTCAAATCAAATGGCCTAGAAGAGTTACGACAGTTATTACCAACTGTCGAGCCGTCTAAAATGCCCTCATTAAAGAATGGTGAATTAGAATTTACTGTGGAAATTTGATCGTGGAAAACACCAATATTTGCCGGCAGGTACCACCAATTAATCCCACCATCTGTAGAAGCAGATACGGCACCTCCGTCCCAATTCGCTTCAGTACAAACCCAACTTCTGAAGGTCAACCTTGAGGTAGAATTTTCTGGGAGATTATACTCTGGAGAGTATAAGTGAGTTAGCATTTCATTAGAATACTTACCATCTAAGGCAATACCAAAACCGTAGTCGCCTGAATGCCAAGCGTCAGGACCATAAATTGCATTAATAGGAATTTCACCATATTCCCATTGGTTAGAATCTTGAGCTGATATTGACCAACCTGATGGCAAGGAAGCGAAATTATTGAAATTATAACTAATTGAATCTTGGGCATTGAGCCCCATCGTATTAGTCCATTGCCATTGGTTTAGTGTTGTAGAACCATTTGACAACCAACCATCTGATGAATCAACAAAAACGTTAGGTGGATTATTGAAATCCTTGAAAAGCATGCTTTGGGATAAATTAGTACCCCGCTGATGGTGGAAGACAATTTCGTCAATTGCTATGCCTTCCCATCCTGACGAAACAGAGCCCCCATGATTTTGTTGAAGGTTTGTGTGAACTGTGAATTTCAATAACGTATGATTTAGACCGCCTGAAGCAGAAAAGTTATGATTTAGACCAAGATAGATTGGTATCCAACCTCTTGATTCAGCATAAAAGAAATTACCGTTGTAAGTAATGCCCAATCCTGGAATTCCATAAGTACCTGAAATTGATGTCCATGTTGTGCCATTATCAATTGAATAATCTACCATTAGATAATCATAGAGATAACCTTGGATATCCCAATTAATATTTATTTCAATCTCATCAACGTAAGGGATATTGGAGAAATTAACGGGAAAAATGAGACTTGATAATGCGTTTGGCAAATAATCTTCGGTAAAGTTACCATGAAACCATGAGCCCTTTTTATCACCCTGATTATAAATTAATAAGTCGTCAATAAACCAGCCCCCTCGAGGAAAAATCACATCACTAGTTAGCAAGCAGAACTGAAAATAAGTGCTTGATTGGTTTTGTGAAAGCAGCCCATCAAGGCTAATATTAACTAATTCCCAACTATTTGTCTGCCCTGACCAATTATTAATCCCACCATTAGAGGGATTTGGTAAAGAGATCCATTCGTTATTCTCACTCAAATATTCGACCCAAACAGAATCTGAAGAATCTATAGCTGTCCAATGTTGAAACGTTATTGAGTAATTAGAAATTATTCTTGGGACATTAATTATTGGACTTCTGATACATGTTTGGGTATTGGATGAAATATCACCGTTACCAAAAGTCCCCAAAAAAGAGGTATTTTGATAACCACTATTTGGCAACTGCATATTAGACTGTGAATTTAGATTTGAGTTGTTTTGAATAATGGTCCAGATACTACTATTCTTACCATTGGCCAACCAACCGTTGCTTGGAACATTTGAAACCGTTTCAAAGTCATTAATTTGATCTGAAACATTATTTTTCAACAGCCTTAGATTGCCAGTGTTGGCATCAGATTCCGTTTGGTGATTGGTCCCATTCCATTGGTTTTGAGTACCAGTTCCAAAACTAGTATTCGAATAATTGACCTCATTCCAGTACCCTGATAATCCAAGGCTTGCCTGAGTAATGGTATGATTGCTAGGCACTTGGAAAACATCGTAAGAAGTGGTGTTAACATAACTCATGTTGTCTGTCAAATCATGAGTTATATCCCTTGACCAATTATTCTCTGGGCCACTACCCCATGCAGTGGCAGAGTCATTGAGGCTGGAAGTAAGAGGGGCTAATACCATCATCAAGGTTAGGATTATGACGCGTATATGTGGTATTGAAGAGTTTTTCAACACCAACACGCTTGTCATTTCATAGCACCTCGCTTAGCGAGGTGAGGTCTTTGAATATGAACCAGTTGATGAGTTGTTTCAATATTAATGTTCAAGTCCTTTCATATTCGAGGCTCGGATATGGCGGACGGCAGATATCTCGATGCGACTCAAGCGCGCGATATCGAAGAAGAGTTGTTTGCCACTAGAAGGCAACAAGCATCAAGGCATATGCCGGTGCCATTACCGCGTCAAAATTTTTGGGAGATGGTTGGTAAACTACTGGCTGATATTGATTCAAATATTCAGGATATGATCATGAACGGCATTACCGGCCTCCGACTGCAAAATGACCAAAAAAGGCAGGCTAATATTCGCCGTATTGCATCTGAATTATCTCGTAAAAGACTGGTTACTATGATGCAATATTTGGCAACACAATCGCTTAGAATTGATGCTCATATGGGAACAAGTCAAGATTTACCACCAATGGATTGGCAAAGGCATGACCCAGCTGAAAAGGCATTTTACAACGGAATTGTAACTCAAATGGATCGCTTTAAAAAGACTCTTGATTGGGAATCTATGCAAAAAGGAATTTTGGGTGAAGGTCTTTCAGCCAAGCGAAAACATTCTCCAGGAACAACCCAATTGGATTCCTTCATTGAAAGTCCTGAAGGCCTAACAGGACAAATGCCACCGGAATTAGTTATCGAAGATAATGAACCAGTAATAGAAGTAAAGGATTCTCAATATGATGAAGAGGATCGAATGTACAATGAAGAATGGCCTGATATCGACGAATATGTCAAATCGGACTTAGCTGATGATGTCAACAAACCCAGTGCGATTACTGAGCCATCAACTACGAGTAAATCAAGTGACGACAAACACATGGCTGCGATGGAATTAGCCCCATCCAAAACCAAACCTAACAAAGTAACTGAATTTGTTGAAGAGTTGCCTGAAAAGATTGAAAACAAACAGGAGTCTGAAAAAGGAGAAATGGTCAGAATTAAGATTATTCAATCATTACCTGATGCGGTAATGCTCGGCGATGGTGTTGAGTTGGTACTTGAAGAAGATGATATCCACTTTATCGATAAAGACACTGCTGATTGGTTAATTGAATCAGGTGTGGCAGAGATAGAAAATCTCTAATCTCAGTTAGCTACTCTCATCGAAAGTTCAATACTTACAGTATCTGGTATTTCGATTCTAGTTACTTGTCTAAGAGCAGACTCATCTTTACCGGAGTTGATATCCATCTCTAACAAACGCTTGTGAACTCTTAATTCCCAGTGGTCATAGGTTTCAACCCCTTCACCATCTGGTGCCTTTCTAACAGGTACGACTAACCTTCTTGTTGGCAGAGGAATTGGCCCTCTTAGAGAAATTCCACCTGCATCACAGATTGTTTTAATTTGGCTAGCAACTCTATCGATATCTTTGTGGTTTTCACCAGTCAATTTGATAATTGTTACCGCTGCCAAATTTAATCCTCCAACCAGTTATGCTCTCTTTTTCAGAATCACTTCTTTTCGATCTTCAAACAGACACCAGCAGCGACTGTCTTGCCCATGTCACGGATAGCGAAACGGGATAGTTCTGGGAATGTGTCCATTTGCTCGATAGCAAGAGGCTTAGTTGGTTGGAAACGGATAAGACATGCATCACCAGTCTTCAAGAAAGACGGGTTAGCTTCTTTACCGGACTTGTTAGTCTTCTCAAGTAGTTCCATGAATTTCACAGCTACTTGCGCAGTGTGAGAGTGGAATACTGGAGTGTATCCTACTGAAACAGCCTTAGGGATGTCCATAAGTTGGATTTGTCCAACGAAATGTTCGTCGTGTCTAACGAAGGTTGGTTGACTGTCGGAGTATCCTGCAACGTCACCACGGCGGATGTCGTCAGATGCAAGACCACGAACGTTGAATCCAACGTTGTCGCCAGGTTCTGCCTTGTTAACCATTGTGTGGTGCATTTCAATAGACTTGACTTCACCGGACTTTTGTGATGGGTTGAAGATGATATTCTTCCCAACATTTAGGGTACCAGTTTCAATCTTGCCAACAGGTACAGTTCCGATACCGGAAATCTTGTACACATCTTGGATTGGCAGTCTTAGAGGCTTGTCAACTGGCTTGGATGGCATTGCAGCAGCGTCAATAGCTTCGAACAGTGTTGGTCCATTGTACCATGGAGTGTTGTCACTCTTTTTGTATACGTTGTCACCCTTAAGAGATGATGCTGGGATCATAGGGATGTTTTCAAGTTGGCTACCGAATCCTGCCATCTTTAGCAGATCAGTAACTTCCTTACATGCAGCCTTGTATTTGTCTTCTGACCAGTCAACACCGGAAATATCCATTTTGTTGACGTGGACAATTAATTCCTTAACACCAAGAACCTTAGCTAGGAAAGCGTGTTCTTTGGTTTGAGCGTTGACACCATCGTTAGCAGCACACAGTAGAACTGCAGTATCTGCTTGGGATGCACCAGTAATCATATTCTTGACGAAATCTCGGTGACCTGGAGCGTCGATGACAGTCCAGTAGTACTTAGGAGTGAAAAATTCTTTGTGAGCGACGTCAATGGTAATTCCACGCTCTCTCTCTTCTTTCAGTCCGTCCATAACATATGCTAGACCGAAACCTGCTTTACCAGATTCAGCTGCGAGTTTTTCGTTCTTTTCGATTACGTGTTCTTGGATGTGGCCTGTGTCCAGAAGTAGACGACCTACGGTTGTCGACTTTCCGTGGTCTACGTGACCTACGAATACAATATTACGGTGTGGCTTGTTCTTGTCTTCCCATTGAGATGGCATAATAATAACTCCTTATCGACCCTTCCGAGATACAACCCCTATTTGAAAGCGACGCATGATAAAATATGGATTATTGGTCTGAAAACAACTTACTGAGCAAGTATGGTGCAGAATTTTTCATTCTGTGCCGATTATTTCTCCATCATCCGAAACCCGATACAGTCTAGCCGTGCTAGTCATACCACTGATAGCCTTTGGCGAACCTGAGATGGCGACAATTTTTTGTTTTGCTAGCACCGTTCCAACATTTACCAACCCAGTTAACGCTGCTTGCATGGTAAGAGAACCACGATCTAATTCTTTGGTAACCATGCTGTCTACTCCGGGTAAGAGCTGGACTTTTCGTGCTGTTGCAATACTATTAGTAACAGCAGTGACCGGAATTCCTGGACGATATGCAGAGACTAACCTAGGAGCATTGCCGCGCTGAGTAGCAACAAGAATCCTCGATGCTTTAGCCATTTTAGCCAATTCTACTCCGGCATGAGCAACAGCCCTTGTCGATATGAAACGGGTGATTGATTCCGGTTTGAGTTGGCTAGAATCCAAGCCTTGTTCAGTAGATAGCGCAATTTTAGCCATCGTTTGGACCGCTTCAAGTGGATAATCTCCCGATGCTGTTTCACCAGAAAGCATTACTCCTGTAGCCCCCTGTCTTATGGCGGTAGATATATCGCTTACTTCTGCTCTGGTTGGACGAGGATTAACCGTCATAGTCTCAAGCATTTGTGTTGCAACAATGACTGGCATACCTCTCTCCAAGGCACCGTCGATGATTCTTTGTTGGGCAATGGGTACTTCTTCAAGCGGAATCTCGACCCCTAAATCTCCTCTAGCAACCATTACTGCGTCAGCAACATCCAAGATAGCGTCGAGGTGCTGGAGCGCCATTGGATGCTCAATTTTCGCAACTAACCAGGTTGATAATCCTCTAGCCTTGATAGCATCCTTAGCCGGCTGCATATCTTCTGGAGTCCTGACATAGGATACGGCAATAAGATCGGCGCCGGCATCTAGTGCGTGTTGTAGGGCAAGTTCATCCTTAGGACCAATCGCTGGCAAATCGACTAGAGTTCCGGGAACATTGATGCCTTTTCTTGAACTGATTGGCCCGCCGTCTTCAACGCGACACACAACAGTTCCTGAACGTTGTCCAGTGGTTGATTTGACACTTAGCCGGATTAATCCGTCAGAAAGTAAGACAGGGTCGCCGGGTTGTAATTCTTGGGACAGGCCATCATATTGTACAGGTAAATTGTGAGAGCTAGCATCAGCCATATTGGCAACTCCACAGTGGAGAGTAACCTCATTACCCATAGTCAAAACATGAACTCCGTCAAATTCGCCCAACCGCAATTTTGGCCCGGGCAAATCAGCCAGAATACAAGTTGGACGGCCCAATTCCTGCTCCATGCTTCGAATTCTAGTGTATAGTTCGGTTTTTTGCTCCGGCTCACCATGTGAATAATTCAATCGACAAACGTTTACTCCTGCGCTAAGCAGGGCCGATAACATAGCATCATCTTGGGACGCAGGGCCGATTGTCGCAACAATGCGGGTTCTTCGCATACCTTATCCTCGGCTCACCCTTTGAAAGGACTTTCTCAATATATTTGGTAAATCGTTCACTTGTAATGAAGAATTATTACGAATGATTCTATTTTTTGGTCATTCACCTTTTCGTTATGAATCGCAATTATCCATTCACCATCACCATAGGTAGATTCAGTGTCGGTAAACATGTAAGAAGAGAGTAGCATCAAAACACAGTCACTTTCATCATCACAATCACCCTCTTCACGATTGTCTAGCGGTGTTTCAGTGGTGTTCTTGGCCTCATCTTCATCTTCATTATAGGCATAGATATCGAGTTTATTTCGACAGTTATTGCCTTCACCTGGAGTTATATCTGTACAATCATCATCAATTTGCGGATAGGACAGTATTATCTCGACTTTTCTTATTGTATTGCCTTGTTCTTTATCATAAAACACGGGCATTTCAAACTCGATTTCTTCTGGATCGTTGGAGTTACCGCTACCAATTAGCCAATCTGAATCAGACCAATGCCCGTAAAACGAAACATAAACCTTGATTTTGTCACCATCCATGCCACCTTCATTATTGGTAACTGAGAGATTGACTTGGTATTCACCAGGGGCGACATCTTTCCATTCCACATTTTCACCAGACAAATCAGCATCATTCTCGGTGTTGCCATCGCCATCTGAATCAACTTCTAAGTCCAAATCCCATGAGTATTCGGAGATATATTGGCCGTCACCGCCCGAATCGCTGTCTGATGCAGATAACTGCACATCTCTGACATCTTGAATTTCTCTGTCAGAACCAGGGTCTTTGTCCATTGCGCATATCCACAACATGATGTCACGGGTATTGTCAATTTCGTCATATTCGCAATCTTCCTCATCGTTGTATTGAGTTATTTCCGCAGTGGGGGAGCCAACAGGAGCCTCAGATACGGTGATGTCTTTGGTTTGACTATTACTTTTTGAACCTGAAACCACTGTCAAAGTTACGCTGTAAGTACCTTCAACTTCCCAACTGCATGAGACTTTTTGGCCAGTTTTATCAGCCGAGCCGTCACCATCACAATCCCAACTGTAGGTTAGTGAACCGTCGCTAGGCAAAGAACTAGAGCCATCTAGTTGAACACTGTCTCCAGTTCTTATGTTGCTTTGAGGTGAATAGGAAAAAACTGCAGTAACTGATACTTCGCTATCATCATCACCGGCAAGAATACATCCAGATAGGCTTGCTGTCATCATCACCAGAGCAATCAGCAAAGGCTGAAAATGAGTCTTCATAAGACCACTGAGGTGTTCACCCATGAAAAGTGCTTCCACGAAATGTCCGATTTCAAAAGGAAAATAGTGAACTCTGCTTATTCCCGGCGATTAATTCCTTAGCGTTCCAGCCAAAAGCCTCAGTAATTCTGCCAAGGGCGGCTGCTAAACGTTCAGCGTAGAAGTTACCATCATATTGACCAATGCCACCGTCTTCTTCTGATTCAAGCCATGGCTCAACAACCATTGGTGAACGAGATGCATCGGTTACTACATAGGAGACTTTCATACCCGAAGTAAAGCCTAGGCCAAGTGCAATACGCGCTTTTGCTACTCTAACTTGGGCCATACTGTCAGGATTGGCATAATTTTTGGAAAAATCAACACTGCCATCTTTCTTGACTTGGCCCTTACAAGACTTTGCCAAGATGAGTTCGGTTGGATCGACTTCATTATTTTTCAGCGCCTTTACCCGCGCAAGCGCACAACTGACAATCTCTTGTTCTTGGTCTGCTAGAGCAAAGGTAAACAATTGCTTCATTGCCTTAGTCAGGTAAGCAAACGAATCGGTTCTCTGTGTCTCATAACCGCGAATTAACATCTCCTCATTAGGATAAACAACTTGACCAACATAACGCTTTTTAGCACCGTGGGAAAAGAATACTGAAAGACCTTTTTCATATTCCAAAATTGCTGAATCTTTACTGTAACGCTCGGCAATTTCAAGACCAAAATCAATCATGCTTTGTTTAGCATCATTCCATGCTTCCAGTTTTGCCAAGGCTGCCTTGTCGCCACTTGCTGCTGCTTCGTATTCTTCAGGCTTAATTGTCGCCGGTGAGCCTTCTGGCACCGGTGAGCGAACAAATATTGAATCGGTATCTGAGTAGACAACATGATGTCCTTCTGCGTCTAATTGAGCAATGATGTCTTTGATGTTAAACCGAGCCCAAGCAGTAATTGATGAACCTAAGTCACGATGAGTGAAACGATAAAATCCGCTGGCAAATACTCCGTAAAAAGTATTCATGAGGATTTTGACCGCATATTGCATTGAATCATGAAACATTATTCCTGCTGAGTCTTCGGTTTGTTTGGCGGTTGTCAATTCAGCTTTGTGAATATCACGTTGAGCCATGAGGTTTTCGAGCAATGTTGGAACGAGACCTTTGCGAACGCTTTGATGACGGAATCTAGCACCAGTTGGCGCCACGTGTACAGGTTCACCATCTGCCGGTTGGTCGGATTGTATCGGGTCAATTCGGGTAGTGTAACAGACGTTACTACCGATCATAATTGAGGGGTACATACTCTTGAAATCAAGCACGGCAATCCACGGATGGAGGCCTGCGTCTACATCGTGAACGTAACCACCGGTAATTTGACCTTCTTTGGGTTCTGCTGAACCTGTCAATGGTACAGCGACATTTTCCCGGTCTGCCAATCTGATAATCAATGAATCTACTAATTGGCTGGAACTGCCGTTAGCGGCGGTATCAAAACTGACTTTAGCGACTGCTGCAGTTGCTTCTTTTCGCCTAATCGCTTGTAATTCTTCAAGTATATCTAATGGTAATTCAGCATCACGGATACAATACTCCATCACCACATCTGGTCTTGCGGCCCATTCATCGTCCATCTTAGAGGCATCAACGTCCATTTTATGTCGCTCAGAATCATCTGGAAACAACAATTTTGCGACATAAGACAAGGTTTCTCGTTGTGGTCGAATGGTCATACGAGTTTGCCACCAAGCGTCAACAACACTACGCCCAGCAACATTCCAAGCACGGTTACTTTGCCGCATTGGCATCAATCCAGTTCGAGTTCGCTTGTATTCGGATTCGGATTGTTCAACTCTACCCCAACCAAATAATGCTGCCTTACGGCGCCATCCGCCTTTTTTACTCAACTCTTCAGTTCGGTCACGTAGTCTAGGCAAGTCAAAATTATCGATATTATATCCAGTAATGATATCCGGGTCTTGCGACCTTACAATTAGCGTAAGTTGTTCTAAAATATGAGCCTCATCACCTTCTAAAGCATACTTTTGACGAACTCCAGTGCCCATATCTTCAATCCAAGCCGCAGCACACAACACTGCTTCGTATTTGATACTGGTTTCAAGGTCAAATGAAAATACTTTGAACGGCACCTGAAATGCTTCGGTATCCGATAACTGATTGATGTCGCATGCCACGGTAACATCAACGCTATAGCGGCCGGCTCCACCTGCAGCTCGAACCTTTACGCTCTGCTCTTGGTTATTGTTTGGTGTATCAATGGTATCGATCACCTCACCCTTAGCCTGGATATGCATACTTAGATTTGAGTCGAGAAATAATCGGTTGAGAAATGGTATATCGCCAGAATAAATCCCCCAACTTTGCTTTGCTAGACTTTTACGCAAGCTTGGCACGACATATGGTTGGCGAGCAGTAACTTGCCAAATTGGCCGCATACCTAAGTCAGTCAATTTCATAACCGGACCTGTGACTTTCACTACGTCCTCTTTTTCTTCGATTAATTTTAATCGATCTGTTACCGATTGAGGTATATCTTGCCCTTCTTGCCAAGCGGTTAGGGGCGTAATTTCAAAACTGGGTTGCACACCTTTGACTAGTAAACAAATAGAGCGCCCATCTTCACAGCGGCCAAACACTTCCAAAATAGTTTGATGATCATCAGTCCCCGAACCGTCTAGAGAGTGGTACCGCCCACTGATAATCCCGAGTCTGCCGTCGAACTGCATGGCTCTGCCTAACATGAGCACAGCCGAGCCCTACTATTGCACTTCGTATTGACTCATAGTTTCAGAAAATGCTGCTGGGCTTCGAGGGTTTTTTCATCCGGCTGATGTTTGGCTAACTCACGTTCTTCTAACTTCTTGACATCAATTTTTTGCATAAATAGCGAGAACACGAATATTGGCAACATCATAATGAAAGTCTTAACTTCAACTGGCTCAAAAGTTGAAACCTGATTACTAGTTGCCAACAAACCGGCTAAAATCAATCCATAGGCAGCAAAGATTGCCGAAAAGATGCTTGGCAATATACGGTTTATTCCCATCGTGAAAAACAATGCTGCTAGTGCGGCTATACCGCTCCATAATTCACTTCTTTCAACATCGAAACCATAATTATTCAATGTTTGAATAGAGGTAGAAAAGGTGATGAAAATGAAGGCAGAGGTAAGCAATCTTGTGCTCATGATTACTGAGGCAGAGAGGATAAGTCCAAACAGGAAACAAATTATTGCAGTCGCTTGTAATGGAGTTAACGCAATGCCAAGTTCTTCAACTGTCGGCAAGATACTCGGCGACATAACATAGCCAATTGCAGCTCCTATTACCATAGTAACTATCTGAAGTCTTCTATGGCCTTGAAAAAATAAAATCAGTGATAATATGGCCACTGGAAGAGCAAGTGCCGGGCCAACCTCATCCATTTTTGTCGCCAATTCACTGGACAACTGGTCTATCTCCATAGGCTAACGCCGTGTGCTAGAATAGAGATATAATGATATTTACTCGGAAAATCAGTGTTTGACTACCAATATCAAACAGTAATGATTGAAAGCCGGATTTCTATGGCCTGTATGTTGAGGGTGCAGTATGAGTGATGAAATCGACTGGGACAGCCTAACATTTTCGCTTACTCCAACCGATAACATGTACATCGCCGAGACTCAGATGGATGAAGCTTGGATGCCTGGAGACATGTTGCCATATGGTGACATGAAAATCTCCCCGGCTGCTGGAGTGTTAAATTATGGACAAGGATTATTTGAAGGTATGAAAGCATATCGAACCTCAAAGGACCGTGTTGTGTTCTTTAGACCAGAAGAAAATGCAAGAAGAATGCAAAGAGGCGCTGATCGACTAAAGATGCCACCAGTTCCAGAGTCTATCTTCATCGACGCAGTTGAACAATGTGTACAAGCTAACTTACGCTGGCTGCCGCCAATGGGCAAAGGCGCAATGTATGTCAGACCACTGCTGATGGGTTCAGGCCCAATTCTAGGCGTTGCACCCGCACCATTTTACCGATTTTTAGTGTATGTGACACCGGTAGGACCGTACTTTAAAGGCGGTGTTAAAGCCATTGATTTACTAATTTCTGATGTTCATCATAGAGCCGCACCCGGTGGCTCTGGTGGTGTCAAAGCAATCGGCAACTACGCACCAGGCATGAAGCCGAGTAAGGACGCTAAGGCAAAAGGATACGCGGAAATAATCTACCTTGATGCACAAACTCATTCATGTATCGAAGAAGTCGGGGCGGCTAACTTCTTTTGTGTCAAAGATGGCGTCCTTTACACGCCTGAATTAACTGGCACAATTTTACCTGGAATCACTCGCAACAGCATCATTCAACTGGCAAGGCATGCGGGAATTGAAGTTCATGAAACTAGGGTTACTGCAGAGTTTGCTATGAGTGCTGATGAAGCATTTTGCTGCGGTACTGCAGCGGTAATTTCACCGATTGGCTCAATTACCCAAGGCGAAGAAAAGGCCACCTATGGAGCAGGGAAGCCTGGAGAAATAACTCAAATGTTGTACAATCACTTGGTTGGAATTCAAAATGAAACCAAAGAAGATATTTTTGGCTGGCTGCATGAAGTACCGCTATGATTAGCGCTTCTTGAAACTAGATCGCTTCTTTGAACTGGGCTTTTGACTGCCTGAGCCACGTGACTTTCTTTGCGACCTCGCTCGCCTGTCGCCGGTTTTTGGGCCTTCAGCGATTCTTTGAGCTTCAGTATTTTTTACATCTTTTTGCATTTGGCGCCACTCCGCACCAATCATTTGGAGAATTTCTTCTTTATTGGTAGCACCAATCGATTTTTTAGCACCACTTCGTGAAACCCAAAGTCGTCCTTCTTTTCCATACGGTCTATTTGGATGAGAGATTTGTTCCTCACGCTTGATCTTCTTTAGCCCGACTTTACGGGCAGCATAAAACAATGAATCCAAATCTGGTTTGAGCACTGAAGAATCTCTTGGTACTCTTCTTCCACTACGGCGTGAAGTTTTAGCATCGAAATATCCAGGCCAGATAGAAAGTCTGTCGGGGTTGTGGTCCATCATCTCACCTTGGCGCAAAGAACGCAGTTTGCATTCACTCAACTAGTACGCCGTTGATGACTCCATCCTTACCTGGACGGGAAGTAATTCGAACTCGACCTTTGTCGGTTTCGATAATTGCACCCTTGACTAGAACGTTTCTACGGACGTAGTTAGGGTCAGATTCGTTTTCAACAACGTTTTCAATGGTTCCAAGAGTAGTTTTACCAGTTTTTGGATTGTTGATTGAAACCTTGTTAGCAGCAAGTACGCGAACTAGAGTGTTGCCACCTGTTCTGCGGTAAATCTTTCTTTTTGGCTCTCCAATAAGTGCCATTTGTTTCTCGGTTGAGATCTCGGTTGACCGCTTACCGCGAGCCTGTACCTTTCGACCACCGCTAGGTTTTCTACGTGAAATTCCGTGCCATTGAGCCATAGTAATGCTTCCTTGCAATTCACACCGACTGGCGAGGGATATATGAAATCAACCCTCACTGACAAATTGTTTCAATCTGTGAGATTATCTTACCGTCAGTTGTTTCTAACGTAGCAATTAACTCATCACCAACCAATAATTGAGCAACTCCTGCTGGTGTGCCGGTGAACAGATAGTCGCCAGCAACAACCGGTGCCCATTCTAGCAAACTGTCCATCTGTTGCTTTGGGCCAATACTCATCGAAGAGAGATTCGAAGTTTGTTTTATGATACCATTGACGCTCAAATTAATCACGTATCCTCCAGCAACCAGGTCGTTAAATTCACCATCAAAGGCAACAAAGCCGCCAACAACCGCACTACCTCTGAAACACTTCCCTCTAGTCCACGGCAACTGTTCGCTGCGAAGTTGTGATTGAGTGTCGCGGTCGGTTAAATCAAGTCCAACGGCAATTGCTTCAGGTTGCAAATTATTGCCAAGGCGAATTACACATTCAACCTCATGATGAACAGAGCCTGGATGAGATGATACTTGGATTGGACCTGTGCGTTGAAGACAATTATTTGGTTTAACAAAAAATACTGGCTCAACAGGTTGCTGGTTCCCTAATTCTGTTGCATGCTTAGCGAAAGTACGGATTGCACACCATAGAGCCATAACTACCCCAACGAGAACCAGCACATCAATACCTACCCAAAGACAACTGTCAAAAACCATCAGTTTAACCGGTCGAATATGAGCAAGGATTGGAGCATTCGTAAGCGACGCCCGGTACGTCGAAAGAACATTGCACCACTGCTCAAAGCCCTAGAATCTTCGCTAGGAATTGACCTATCGGTCGATGGTGCCTTTTTAGAAATGGCTGAGTACGGCCCGTGGCAAATGGTATTTGTTGACAAAGTCGCCAAAGCAATCGAAGTGAAAAACTCAGACAATGAGCGGTTTACATTCTTAACATTGAGAGGATTTTTAGAGCATAGTGACGCAGCAAAGTGGGTAGATGTCGATCATGGTGCAATCCCATTTTTGATGAATGGCGCTGATTGTATGGTGGCTGGAGTGCAAGCTGCGGATGAAGATATTGCAGTTGGTGAATTGGTGTGGATTCGCGACATGACGCACAAGAAACCGCTAGCTATTGGATGGTCAACCATGGAAGGCCAAGAAATGGCCTCTGCCACCAAAGGTAAGGGCATCAAAACCCTACATTGGATTGGCGATGAATTATGGGAAATGGAATCTTAGATTTGTAGTTATTGAAGGCGAAATGGCAAAATACAGACACGCCTAACCCTTACACAATGAGAAAGATTGCTGTTGCTATGATGATTCTCTTTTCCTTGATGGTAATCCCCAATTCAATTGGTCAAAATCCCCATCCAACTGCAGCAATATCGCTTGGTTGTGATAGTGATCCAATCGAAGTTCATCATTTGTATGAGGTAAATGGCAGCGAAACCCTTGGCTATGATGTCGATTTTGAACCTTCCATAAGCAGAGAATTTGAATGTGTCATTTCAAACCCAACTGCTTATCAGGAAACTATTGAAATCTCATATTCAATCGCAAATGTTTCACAATCAATGATTTTAGAGACAAATCACTCTGGTAATACAGCACACGACATACTTGAGTTTACGGTAGACGCATCGAGTAGCGAAAGTTTCAGTATGCGCTTAATAGTTAATGAAGGTATAAGATATGATGCTGAACCATATACTTCTTTCTTCGTTTCGATTAATGCAACTGTTCTTGAGATTAACGGAGTCCCTCCCCTAAATGATGCTTCATCTACTATCGATAATGCAATAATCATACGGGAAATTCTGCAAGGTTCTCGCCTAGGCTTCAATGTGGATCCATCTGCTGTCCAATTTTATGATGGTTTCCCAATTACTGGAGATCTACATCGAGGTGATGGTTTGGGTTGGTCAACAAATTATGATTATTCATCATTATTTGACAGCGAAACAGAATTACCGTTTGTCGAACCTTGGAATGTTATTCAATTTATCGATGTTGATTGTCCTGCCTGTCAGAACGCAGCCAATGAAATGAAAAATTATTCACAACGATTTGATTACACCAACAATACCAACCAAAATCCAGATGTTCGTTTTATCACTAACGTCGCTGATATTGTAACAAATAATGCTCAGAATTCAACAAATGGTGTAGGAACCAATGACCGACAAGATATTGAAGATTTTAGAGAAAATTTTCAGCACAATTTGATTGACTATATCGATGATTTGTCAAATACAAACACGGATGAATGGGATATCATCGGATTTCCCAAGGCTTATCTTATCCAACCAGATGGAGTATTTGCTTGGGATTCTACTACATATCCACAAGTAGGTTGGTCTGAGTTTGAACAGAAACCAATCATTTTAGATAACTGTGTAATTAGTGAATTAGCCACAATAACCCCTTTTACTCCACGCTACGATTGTGACATAGCAGATGCAATAGAGTTCTTGGTTGAGGAAATTGATTTATCAACTGTAGTTGCGATGGAGATTTATCATGGTGAAAGCCTAGAAAATGCCTTATCAGTTCACAATATAGAGATTGAATTAGATTTCAATGCAGCTCCAATACATGCCGATAATTTCCTCAAGCATGTTCAGGCTGGAAACTACAATAATTCCATTTTCCACAGAATTATTGACGGCTTCATGATACAAGGAGGAGATTTCGAAAACGGTGATGGTACTGGTGGTTATGCTTACGAGTGGTACGGCTATTGTAACGGACAAGCAATGAATAGTCCCGATGAATGTTCTAATTCGACGCTTTACACTATTCCAGATGAAGCGGATAACGGCTTACTTCACACTTCATGTAAGATTTCAATGGCGAAAACAAGTTCACCAAATACAGGTGGTTCACAATTCTTCATTATGCCTAATGACATAACTCAACACACTTGGCTTGATGGCGTTCACACTGTATTTGGGGAAGTAACTAGTGGATGTAATTCTATCACCTCGCTTTCTGAAATTCAGACTGATAACGGTGACAGACCATCAATTCCTGTTGTCATCAATAGTGCCACGATTATCTCCAATCCATATACTGATTCTGATGGCGATGGAATAGTTGATGTGGATGATGACTTTCCTAACGATGCTAATGAAACAACTGATTCTGATGGTGATGGAGTAGGAGATAATGCCGACTTGTTCCCGGATGATGCTAATGAAACTAATGATGATGATGGTGACGGAGTTGGCAATAATACTGATGCATTCCCACAAGACGGCAATGAAACTCACGATGATGATGGTGATGGAGTTGGCAATAACACAGATGCATTTCCACAAGACGCCAACGAAACCATGGATACCGATGGTGACGGTGTAGGAGATAACGCAGACCCTGAACCAGAAGACCCATCAATTTCTTCACCTGCAGACATAGAAGTAAACGTGAGTGATACCTCAGCATATTTAATTTCAGGTGCGATTGTTTTCTTGGCAATAGTAATCATCTTTGTTAGAAGAAAACCACCAAGTAACAAGGATGAAAATTACACACAATTTGCCTATCAAGATTCATTGTTTAACGAGGATTAATGTGCTCAACTAACCGCTCGATAAAGCGGCGTTGTTCAAGGTCCCAATCTTGCAAAGTGACTGTACAAGAGCCGCGCCTTACAGGTAACTTGCCATCAGTAAAGCCTGCTTGAGTTAAATCACTAGCAACTATTGGTAAACTTCTGCCTTTGAAATAAATCTTGCAACCATTCTCGACCTGCTTAATATAACCGAAATCAAGGGTTAATTTAGTATCAGATTCGGTAAATTCAACACCTCCAGCCTTGAGAAAACGCTTGATAGCGGAGAAGATTCCTACAACATCTGTTGAATCACTGGCAAGTCCACCATAGGCCGACAAAAAATCTAATTCGGTCGAATTTTGTTCGATTAGGTGGTCAAAATCACGTGATTTCGTTGGCTTTGACGACAATGTTCCACCCGACATAACCACTGCGGGTGGTCTTTTGGATATACCGGATGAATTGAGAAATTAAACTATGATTGGCGCAAACCTCAATCAATGAATCCTCATGGAATAACCATGTCCACCACTTGGGTCGTAGATTCAAATTGTTTTATTCATCTAGGTTCAATGGCGCAAGATAACCTGTTAGAGGATTTGAAAAAGAGTATCCCTGAAGGCCTTTTTGTCACACCTGGAGTTCATAAAGAAGTTAAAACTGTTAGATTTCAACGCTGGAAAAATAAACCAAATCTGCTGGATAAACTAAAACCAATATTAACCACAATTGCCGTTGATGATGGACAAATAAGAGGATTAGCAGAACAGATAGGTGAACGTGCTGCTCCCCAAGATGTCGATTTATCGTTAATGGTTCTAGCCAGTAAATTATCACGAGAAGGTCGGGAAGTCACCTTGGTTACCGATGATTTCAAAATGACCACTACCAGCCAAAAAGTCAATCTCGGATTTACTACTTGCCCACCGTCTACTTTCCTTCAAAGACTGGCTGAGACTGGCCCCAATGCCTGTAAGTCACGGTTTCGCAGTCTGTCAAGAAGAACCAGAGCCGCAGAAATGCGTTACGCCATTAGTCGAGTCAACGAATATGATATTCAAGCCAAACTAACTTGGATGGTGGATTCTCTAATTGACGGAAAACCGCAAGTTAAGCAACAAGATTCAACGCCAGGGAAAAGTTCAGATCAAAAACTAATCAGGGCTTTGCGAAAGCATCTGCTTGGTGGTAAACCGAAACAGTCCCACATGAATGCACTGGGAGAGTTACCAAGCATATGCCAACCTGTTAGCGAACTGGATGCTTATCTTGATGAGATTTCTACTAGTAAGTCAGTAATTGTCGATGAAAAATATGACCATGGAATTGAAAAAATGAGTTCAGTTTTAGAACGGGTTGGTCTTGGTTTAGCGCCACTGGATGAAGAGATGGCAGAAATCGCTCATCGGTCAATGGCTGGCCATATGTACCGAATGGAATCTTGCCTCGCAATGCTGGCTAACATGACTGGCAATGTCATGAGGTCTAGATTGCACTTGTCTAGAGCGCTACAAAGTGCGACATTGATTGATGATAGAAATGCCGAGATGTTAGCAACTAACCAATTGGGAATGTTAGCATTGGTCAGAAAAAAGTGGGACAGAGCTGCAATCTTGTTTGAAACGGCTGACCGGCAAGCCCAGACAATTAACAATCAAAGATTGAGATATTTGGTTTGTGCTGGAATGGCAAGATTCCTCAACGATGAGGAAACTACGGCGATGAAACATCTTAGCGCGGCACAAGCAATTGTGGCAAATGATTCAGTACAAGCCGCAAAAGACCTGTTTGAACTAGGAAAGAATATGCTGGCGATGGATGAAGCCGGCCTGGCAATCGAGGTACTGGATGAAGCAATGGAGTGTGCGATGGAGTCTAAGGATGATGAACTTGCCGAGCAATTAGCCGAATATCTAGTCCTAGCAAATAATGCTCTGACTGAAAGTGACACACAGCAATACTTAGGCCTTCGAAAATATTTAGACGATATCAATTCGATTGAAGCAGGTAAATCCGAGGAGTTTGAAGAGAAAATTACCGAGATAGAGCAACAGGCTGAAGCGATGTCCAAACCTCTTGAGTCAGCGATTGAACAGTGGACTCCGGTTAGCGAAGTACTACCTCCTACTGACAAGTTTACAGTGCTGCGAAGAGAAGTTGATGATGACGGCAGAACCTTGATTATTGGCCAACACAGCGGATTAGGGGTTGTTGGATTTTGGCTGCCGGAAGGAGAGTTTAATGCCTCTTCAGGCCAAAATATTACGATTGAAGAAACTCAAGTCAAAGTTGTTAATCCTCCAGAAAGCCTGCAAACAAAACACAGCATATCTGCCTTAATTGCCATTAAAGATGCTGGAAAGATCACTTTCTCTGCTGATATTGATTTGTAATTTTCAAACAACTGTTTATACCTATTTTTATTGATTTAACAGTGAATCAGTCAACCAATACTGATAATACATACCCAAACTGAGGATTATTTATGGCTGCAAGAAGTATTCTCATTCTTCTAATATTGACGATGCTATTGCCGATGGTTACTGCTCAATCAAGCGAGGCGATTGATTACGGCTTTGGGGCGGAATTATCAGATAACCCCGAAGATGCTCCGCTTACCTACAGTTATTCCCCAGCAGTTAGAGCGGCTTTTGCTCGTTCTAGCGACTTATCACAATATGACGCCGAGCAACAACAAACTGTATCCCAATGGGTGGTAGTTAGTAAAGAAAAAATCGGTGATTATGCTCCTAACTTAGCTAATGCCTACATCAT
>ERZ891134.806-NODE-806-length-23983-cov-6.440822_pt1 | contig 23983 bp, 32 predicted proteins | sample MGYA00520888_ERZ891134 | MGnify/ENA primary metagenome ERZ891134 (study PRJEB32303, sample SAMEA104408692) | aquatic metagenome | biome: Brackish water; feature: Coastal; material: water | place: Baltic Sea | collected 2014-10-23 | depth 10 m ... | reverse complement strand
GACAGCTACAAAGCCGTTTGTTCCATTAACTCTTTCTCCACAACTGTTAGTAATAACTGCAAAATAATTTCCTGTAGAAAGGCCTGTTAATTTGAAAGAATTACTATTTGCATCATGATTTGAATCACTGTTAGAATCATAAACCGCTGTGCTACTTTCATTTTCCTCAGTGTAAAGAACCAACCTGTAAGGCCTACACGGAAAAGTATTATTAACCGTTACTTCATTTACATTTATTAAGTAAGCTTGTTCACATGAGTTCCAGGTTGAGGTTGAAACTGTGAAATTTCCTCTTACATAAAATCTTAATTGTATTTGAGAAAGACCAGCTATTGTGTTACCAGACGAATCCATGACTTTTAAATAAATATCTAGCTCAGCATCTGGACTACCAGTAAACGTTATGGTTTTTTTATTATTAGAAACAGTAGTAAGAGTTGGAACCAAATTGGTAGCTGTAAGAATTTCATATGTCCAGCCAGCGGGAATATCATTTGCAGATCCGTCAGATGACCACCCGTATTTATTAGTACCATCGGTAAATCTTAGCATTTTTAAATTTGGTGTAATTGTCAAATCACTAGAAGATTTAAAAAATACTGTGTTAATTTCAGTATTTGAGCTCCATGTCCTGTTTTGAGATTCTTTTGAATAGGTTTGTGAAAATAATGAGCTTGACGATATGAAAAATATCAAAACAAAAGCAGATAATATGTGATTGTAATTTTTTCTCATGCTACTTACATCCACATGGTATTGAACTATTATCTCCAAAAATTGAATCAAATTGATAAGAAACAGAAATTTCAAAAATCCCCTTAGTATCAATTAAAGAGCTTAAATTATAATCATATGAATATCCAAAAGTGAATCTTTTGTAATCCATATTTGTCACAAAATTTAATGATGTTAATTTATGAGACTTTGAATCTAGGCTTGTTGGCGCAAAAGCCCCAAAAACTCCTAATGATATTCCGTTATATTTAACAAGACTTCCAATGTCTAACCTGTCAAAATTGGCTTGTCTCATATAATTCATATTAAAGTATAAATTAAACTTTTCTCTTTTATATCTGGTTTTTAATGGAATTTTGTATCCTCCGTGAACTGATAAAAAGCTTTTTAGTTTTACTTTGCCCCCTTCGTTATCAAAAGAGATGTTAGGATTTGTTAAGTGTTTCAGATTAGCTCCAAACCATAGTCTGTCATTAAAAACTAAAAATCCTGCAGACATGTCAAAAAAGGAAACGCTGTCGTTGGTTAAGAAAGGGTCGTTTGAGTTAACATTAATTATTCCTTGATAAATTAGTATTTGATCTTCAAGAAGTAAATTATCAAAAGCATAGTCCTTAACGCCAAATCCAGCAGAAATACTTGGATAAAATCCCCAGTCTCTATTTAATTTTACTTGATAGGAATAATTAAAATTCATTTGAGTAAAATTGTATCTGGTTGTACTCTCTTGGTGATTCATTATACTTAAACCTAACCCACTATTCATTTTTTCACTAAACCCATCAATAGAGAAAAATTGAGAATTAAGACCATAATTTAATCCAAACCATTGAGTTCTGTTTAAAACAGAAATGTTTGTTCCTCCGCTTGCACCAGTAAAAGAGGAGTTAATGTACTCTGGAACATTATAAAATTGTGTAAAAACAGGATCTTGTGAAAAGATCTTGAAAGAGAAAAAAAGAAAAACAAATAAAAGTTTTTTCACGTTTAATTTTATTTACACGAATTTTAAATTTAGTAAAAAATAAAGTTCGGTTAATTGTTATTATAAATAAAATAGTTCGCTAAATAAAAAAAAGAAACTCTTTTATGAATTGTAAGGAAGAGAGGAATGATGAAGGTTAATTTTCAAATGATTTTTTTCGTCTAAAAAGTATCCAAAAGTATACTCCACTTTTACAACGTTTCCACTAGTTTCAGTAAAAAAATAATTTCCCATTGCAATTGCAGAATTTTTCTTTAACACAACTGAGGCGTTTTCAAATCTAACATTTGTCCAAGGTTGTAGTGCAAATCCTTTATCCTCTGAAAAATCGCTATTTTCTCCAATAAAGTATGATTTTGCACCGTCAAAAGTTAAACGAAATTGATTGTCTTTTGCTTTGGTGGGTTTGAAAAGAACAGTCCCGTTATTATATCCATACAGCCTGTTAATTAAACTTTCTGCTTCTTTTTTGCAAGCTTCTTTGTCTAATTTTAAAGCTCCTATCTTAACTAAACTATCTCCCCATTCTTTTTGAATGTTTTCAATATCATCTATTGTTATCATTTTATAAAATTAAAATATGAATCAAATTTAATTATTTGCTTGTTAATTAATATCATAGTTTTACAATTTAAATTTAATTAGATGAATAGAAACTACATTGAAGTAACCAAAAGAGCAAAGTATTACCAAATTGGAAAGGCTAGCTCATCTATTAAAAAAGTTTGGATGGTGTTTCATGGTTATGCTATGTTAAGCGAGTTTTTTATTAAAAAATTTAATGTCCTTGACGATGGCGAAACATTAATTATTGCGCCTGAAGCTTTAAACAGATTTTACATTACAGAAAACTTTAGTCGAGTTGGAGCGAGTTGGATGACAAAAGAAGATAGAGAAAATGACATAATTGAAAACAACAGATATATTGAAACTCTATACCTAAACATAGTTAATCAAATTGGTCATTCTAATTTCCAATTGAATGTTTTAGGATTTTCTCAAGGCAGTCCAACAGCATGTAGATGGGTTTTTTCCTCAAACTTAAAAGTAAAAAACTTACTTATTTGGGCTGGAGATATTCCTAAAGATACTTTGATTGAACAAAATAAATCACATTGGGACTCTTTCAATACTTATTTAGTTATGGGAGAAAAAGATCAATTAATAACTAAAGAGCTAAGTCTTAGGTTTCAGAATGTAATTTCTGATTTTAAATTAGATTATAAGCTTGTTAAATACGATGGTGATCATAGAATATTTCCTGACGTATTAAAAAATATTTCAGATAATTTTTAAAATGACATACAACAAAAGGCTTACAAATTTAAATTCTAAAACTTTTAAAATATTTAAAAAACTCGAGAATTTGCCTGAAAGAGTTTTATACTTTTCAGACGAAAAGTGGTCTGTTTTAGAAATACTTTATCATGTTTGGCTTGCTGAAATTTCATCTGAAAAGTACATTAGAACAAAAATTCAATATCCTGAAACTATTATAAACACTCCTTTGTTGTCATACGCAAAAGCTTTTCTAACTAAATATTTTCTATTGTTAGGGCTTACAATAAAAGCTCCAGAAATAACAGCAAAATTTCCTAAAAAAATTTCCTTAAAAGAGCTTAAGGATAATTGGTTAAAATCAAGATCTTCTTTCTCTAAGCTTATTGATGAATTAGAACAAAAACAACTTGCAGATAAAGCTATTTTTAGACATGCCTTAATGGGTAGAATCAACTTGTCATTAACGTTGTATTTTTTTGAATTACACCTAAATCACCACGTAAAGCAAATCAACAAAAGAATTAGTGCGTACTAAGATTATTTAGACCCTGTTCCATCTCGATTTGGCTTTCTAATTGATGGCCATCCTCTAGCTCTTCTCATTTCTCCAGTTCTAGGATTTTTTACTTTTTCAGGCATTACTCTTTGTTCTCTTGACGCTTTGTCATCATCCTCACTAGCTTTATAAGCAAGTATTGCAGTTAAAATAACATTGTTTTTCAAATCGTCAAAGACAATTTTATCATGAGTATCAAGATTGGTATGCCAAGTATAATTCCAGTATGCCCAGTCCAAAGCACTTAAATTAAATGCTGGCACTCCTGCAGCTACAAATGATGCGTGATCAGTTCCTCCACCGCCTGGATTTCCTGGAAATTCTGTTTCAATATGCTTTTTTACATTTTGAGGAACTTCGGAAAGCCAGTCTGACAAATAATCGTATGAATTTAAAAAACCTTGACCGTTTATATTAACAACTCTTCCTGTTCCGTTATCTTGATTAAAAACCGCTTGAGTATTTTCAATAATTTTTGGAAAATCTTCAACAAAAGCTCTTGATCCGTTTAAACCCTGTTCCTCACTCCCCCAATGACCTACCATAATAGTTCTTTTAGGGTTTGGATATATCTTCTTCAAAATTCTCATTGCCTCCATCATTACAAGAGATCCTGTTCCGTTGTCAGTTGTACCCTGACCGCCATCCCAAGAATCAAAATGCGCAGAAAGAATTACATACTCTTCCGGTTTTTCAACTCCTTTTATTTGTGCAATTGTATTGAAAGTAGGCATATCTCCTAAATCTTTTGAAGTTGATATAATCTTAACCTTTGGAGTTGTGCCGTTTTCAACCATTCTGTACAACATTGTATAGTCCTCAAGATTTAAATCTACATTAGGTATTTTTTCTGTTCTTGCACTAAAAATTTTATTTGCACCAAAAGCTTTTGACCAATAACTTGAAATTAAACCAACTGCACCAGCATCTTCAAAAGCCTGGTTGATGTCTCTGTAACCATATCCAGTCTTTCTAACATTCCCAAACCATTTTTCAGACATTTTATCACGATCTTCTTTCAATTTTTCAAATGACTCTGGTGTCGCATATTCTTCCCATTGGTAATCAGGTCTTCCTGTTATTTGATTTTGACTAACTAAAACAAATTTACCTTTTATTGTTTTTAACCATGTCTCAAACTCTGCCTTATCATTAATTTCTGGGACTTTTACTACATCAGCAGTAATACCTCTTTTAGATGTAGAAGGGCTCCAAGCTAATTGCCTTCCAGCAAGAGTTCTAATTCTTGGTTCTAACATGTCAATATGGGTAATTCCTCTTTCCCATCCTCTCCACACACCCCACTGGTGAAGTCTAGCTGTCATTCCCCATGTTTCATACTTTGCTTTAGCCCAATCGTGAGCGTTTTTCATTTGTGGAGTCCCAACCAGTCTTGGGCCAATTAAGTCAAAAAGTTCATGTGCCAAAACTTCAAGTTGAGAGTTTTCTGTAGCTTCTTCAACTATTTTGTCTACAGTTTCGGACTGAAAGAAAGAATACGAATTAATTGAAATTAAACATAATAAGAGTGTCAAAAAATTTTTCATAATGGAGCTTTTAAAGCTTAAATTTAGTAAAATTAAATTTATTAGATGACTATCAAAAAAAATATTGTTCTTAATAAAAAGGGGAGTAAATCAATTTTAGTAGATCTTTTTTATAATTCCAATAATAATAAGATGCCGGTGATAATTTTTTGTCACGGCTACAAGGGATATAAAGATTGGGGGGCTTGGAATTTAGTTGCTAAAGAATTTGCAAAAAATAATTTTTTCTTTTTAAAATTTAACTTCTCTCACAACGGGGGAACTGTCCAAAACCCAATAGATTTTCCTGATTTAAATGCTTTTGGAAACAACAACTTCACACACGAACTAAATGATATAGAAAGAGTTTTTTCTTTTTTGTATGGTAATCCTGAATTTTCTAAAAACATTGATCTTAATAATATTTTTTTAATAGGTCACAGTAGGGGCGGTGGAATTTGCGCAATAAAAGCTTCTGAAAACAAGCAAATTAAAGGGCTTATTTCATGGGCTAGTGTTAGTAATTTTAAAATTCGATTTAATGAAGAATCTAAGGAGTTTATAAAGTGGAAAGAATCTGGTGTAAAGTATGTTGAAAATAAAAGAACTAAACAGCAAATGCCTCATTTTTATCAATTTTATCTTGATTTTAAAAAAAACGAAGACCGCTACAATATAAAAACAGCTGTTGAAAATCTTAAAATACCATTTTTAGTAATACATGGTGATAATGATAATTCTGTACTCCCGCATGAGGGAAACAACTTACACTCCTGGAACAAAAACAGTGAGCTTATTGTTATCAAAAACGGAAATCACACTTTTTCTTCAAAACATCCATGGGAGTCGAAAAAACTTCCAAAAGAATTAAAGGCGGTAACTGAAGCCTCAATTCGTTTTATAAAAAGTTGTGTTTAGATTTTCAAGGAAGACATATACTGAAAATTATCTTTAGCCGACTCCAGCTGAGATGTTCCCGTGTAAGCTTCTTGCTCAACAATTAAATTTTGAAGACCTTTTTGTTTCCCATAAGCTAATATTTTAGCAAAATCGATTGAACCTCTACCAAGAGTGCAGGACTCATACTTGTTTTCTGGTAAAGACATGTAATCTTTAACATGACAATAGGTAAACCTTCCAGGATGTTTATCAAACCATTCAATTGGATCTTGTCCAGCGGCAACTACCCAATAAATGTCCATTTCAAAATCAACTAAATCTTTGTTTGTGTTGTTCATTAACACATCTTGAAGAAAAATACCATCTATTTCTTGAAATGAATAAGCGTGATTGTGATAAGCGAATTTAATTCCGTGATCCTTTGCTATTTGACCACACTTATTAAATCTCTCAGCAAGAGACCTAAACCCTTCAACAGAAATATCCTCTCCAGCCCATGGACAAATCAAGTATTCCACTCCTATTTCAGAAGCTTGAGTGCATTTTAACTTAAAACTAGAAAAATCGTCTGTGTCTGCACAATGGCTGGAAAGCATTGTAAGTCCTAAACTGTCTAAATAATCTTTAAACTCTAAATTTGTCATTCCCCAAAAAAGACCAAGATCTCCCTCATAGCCTTCAACAAATTTGTAGCCATAAGAGGCTACTTTAGCTAAAGTTTCTTTAGGATCTTTAACCATTTCATCTCTTAATGAATATAATTGAATACCAATTTTATTACTTTCTGTGGCTGAATTTAAATTGCAGGAGCTAATTGACATTGGGGCTAATATTGTTGTGGTTAATAATGAACTTTTTAAAACAAACTCTCTTCTTTTCATGCGTTTAGTTATTGAATTATTTTAGACTTTTAAATTAAGTAAAATGATTGATTAAGTAAAATTACTGTCCAAAGAATTTACTACCTTGTTTAAAAAAAATTATGAAAAAATTATCACTCTTATTTACGTTTTTAATCATGGTGTCGTGTAACAACACAGCCGTGAAAAAAGTAGCTGACTCAATGACTCCAGATGCAGAGATCCTTGAGGTTGACAAAAAAGCTGGATACATGAAAACTGCTGACGCGCAATATGATCTTTCGCTTGGCGATCAAGCTGCTGTTGAGCTGTGGGACAAATACATCGAAGCTCATAATAATCAAGATTTAGAAACTATTATGGCAATGGAATCTGAAACAATTACAATTTTAGGACCAGATGGTGTGGTAACTAAAGGAAAAGAAGCACACTCAAAATTTTTAGAAGAATGGTTTAAAGCTGCTAATCCAAAATGGAGTAACTACTTTTCAGTACCTGTAAAGGTTAACTGGGACGAACAACCAGGGACATGGGTTACTAATGGGCATAATTTAACCTTGACTGTTGACGGAGTTGAGTCCACAACTGGAAATATTGCAGATGTATACATTGAAGATGGACTGGTTCAAATGTTTTATGTTTTTAGCAGAGAACTTCCTGCTCCAGAATCTGCTGATTCAGAATAAAGTTTAATTACTTTTTAAAATAAAAAAGCCCTAAGTTTTAAAACTCAGGGCTTTTTTATTTGTCGTAATATTTAATATTAACTAGACTTAAAAGGTAAATATGGGCTTTTAATCCAGTTAAAGAATGTATTTAAAACTCCCCAGAAAAAATGATAGAAAGCTAAAACTACATAAAGTTTAGCAAGAATTATTACTACTTGAACAAACTCCCAGCCAACTGCAAGGGCTCCGTCAATAGTATATCCACTAGCTTCAGAACCTGTAACATCCCAATTTAAGAATCCTTCGATTACTCCGTCAACAAATCCTAAACCTAACATTCCCATAAAAGCAGTCATGGCTGCAGCAGGTAGTCCATATAAATATTCAAATACTTCGTGTAAATCAGCACCAGCCATCATTCCTGAAGAACCAAGAATCCAGCCAACTAATGAGCAAATAGCTCCAAACAGTGCAGTTAAAGCTGCAATATGTCCAAACAGTTTAATGCTTTCTACTACTACATCTTTAAACACAAAGTCTACCATCCCGCTCTTTGAAGCAGCTAAAGAATCTCCTGCAGATCTAACAACTTGTGCGATTGGAAATGCAGCATAAATTAGAATTAATGTGCAAAGTCCCGCGGCAACTTTTCCTGCGCCGTCAGCTCCATTCACAGCGTCCATTCCTCCTGTAATAACTGACACCAACATTCCTACAAGCACTACTAAAGCTCCGACTTTGAATATTTTTCCTGTCCAGTCACTAACTGAACCTTCGGAATTATCCATCATCTCATTAAAGCAATTCTTTGGAAGTTTTTGATTTAACATCTGAGGTAAATCAAGAATTTGATTAATAATTTTTTCCATAATATTTTTTTTTGTTATGTATGTAAAGTACAATAATTTTGCATACTAACTGAAGATCTGTTAAATAAATTGTTAAAATTTTGTCAACTTCTTAATTTTTTTGTTAAAATTTTAACAATTTTTTATTGATGAAAAAAATGAACTTGACCTGTGCTAAAAAACTTAATTATTAGTAAGTTTGCCATTCATTATATAATAATGAACAGGTCCTATAGCTCAGTTGGTTAGAGTAGCTGACTCATAATCAGTTGGTCCCTGGTTCGAGCCCAGGTGGGACCACCCAAGAGAACCCCTAATTACTTGCAAATCAGGTAGTTAGGGTTCTTTTTTTGTCCTATTTTGCATGTGGAGGTACAAATGGAGGTACAAGTTGGTTTCTTTTTTGTATATTAGATTTTAGGAAACCACACCTGAAAATGAAGACATACTACGAATTAAGGATTAAAAAATCTTGGTCATCATATTCTCCAAAAGATGAACTTTCAGTAATTGTTAGATATTATTTTCAAGGAAAGAAACTAAATACATCAACAGGTGTTCTTTGTAAGGTTAAAGATTGGGATAGGGAATGGAGAAATCGTGTGAATAAATCTCCTATTAAATCCTCAGACCCTGACCATAAAGAGAAAAATCTGAAAATCAAACAAAAACTAATTGAGGTTAGAAATATTACTGAGAAAATCCAAAAGGATGACCTCATCCCCTCAGTTGATTTAGTCAAATCATATTTAAGAGAAAATAAAGTTTCAAAGGTTAAGAAGAGTTTGAAAAAAATCCACTTCTTAGTCCTTTTTGAGATGTATGGTAAATGGGTTAACTCAGATAATTTTATCAATTCAAAATCATATGTACTGACCCTTAATCCACCTATAAAAGATGTTGTTGATTACACCATTGAATATCAATTAAAACACAAAGTTTTATTACTTCCATCTGACATAGATGAGGATTGGATAAATGGTCTTATCAAATGGTGTTACAATAAAGGGTTACAACCCTCCACAATCAGAAAAAGGACTAAAGTATTATCTCACTTTTCTTCATGGTGTATGGATAATGGGTATGGTGATTTTAAGATTAAAAAACCAAAGAAGTTTAGACCATCGGAGAAAAGAGAAGTGATATGTCTGTTCAGACAAGAGGTTAATGATTTGTTCTATTTTGATGAGTTTGATATCTCCAATCCTAATCACACTAAAATCCTAAAAAAACACAAGTCACTCAGATATATTGATGATGAGTGGGTTAACAAAGAAGGGAAAAGAAAAACTAAGACATACACCAGTTATGAGGTTTACAAGGATATGTTATTGTTCTTGTGTAATGTTGGTTGTAGATATGGTGATATGGTAAAAATGAGAGTTGGAGATTTCGTTTATGATGACTCTGGTGTGAGAGGAAATAGAAAAGGATATTTTAGATTTTTTATGGAGAAGAGTAGAGTTAGAAAAGAAGTGAAAGTCTCCATAAATCAGATGACAGACAAGATATTTAGAAAGTATGTGAGTGGGAAAAACTCACAACACTATATCTTTCCGAGAACTCAATTTGGAAATCCAATTTCAAACCAAAAGTTCAATAAACATTGTAAACACATTGGTCAGATTATTGGAAAGAACTTTACCAAAAGATTGGTTCGTAAACCTGAGTTTGATTTGACTGGAAAAATCATTGAAGGTTCAGATACTCCATACCCATTATACAACGAGTTAGTCAGTCATATTGGAAGAAGAACTTTCATTAGAGAACACATTGAAAGAGGAACTCCTATCAGAACCATTATGAAGATGACAGGACACTCATCTCAGAAAGTTTTTGATGGATATTATAGTGTTTTAGATAAGGATATTTTAAATGTTAACGATGATTTGTATTCCCAAACTCTAAAAGTGGATTACAACTCATCTAAAAACACTCCTGAGGAGGTTTCTTTATCATCTGATGTGGAGGATGAATTAAAAAGATTACAAGAGTTCTATGATAAGGGGATTTTACCTGAAAAAATCTATGAGAAAAAGGTAGAACAAATCTTAAACCTGAAATAATTTTCAACTTTTTTCCAATTTCCGTATCGTTTTTTCATTCAGTGTACTATTTATTACCAATAAAGGTTAATTGATTGTTGGTTCAATTAAGTTCAATTGTGGTGGTGTGGTAGCAATTTATTTATCAGCTATCACCACAACAGAGGTTAGAAAACTTGACAACTTTGTTTCTAATCAGTAATAAATCCAATGGTAACCAAAGCAACCATTCGTTGAAATACGATAGACTTGGAGTTGACCCCAAACTAAGGGATTTGGGTGAGTGTGAATAATCAATAAACACTATTGTAATACCTCATTGGAAGTATTTACAATCGGACTTATCACAAAGAGATATGAAAATATCTCTATAAGTTGAATTGTATCCCTTTTGGAAATAACAGAAATAATATAGTTATAGTTAGAGGGAAATAAATTGAAAAAAAGAGTATTAACCTCCTACTAAAAAGAAAGGTAAAAAGATGAATACAAGAGTTGAAAGTAAACACCTCTTTTCAGAGAACACAAGTCCATATATCAAAAGGTTAATCCTTATGAAAAGGTCTGGTATAAAACTGAACGAAAAAGATGTGAAAAGATTAGAAAGATTTACAGAAAGTGTATCAATGGTAACACCAAAACCAAAACATGAAAGAGACAGAATGACCAATAGGATTTTCAGTGGAAATGACATCTCAGATATTGAAGATGAAGATGAAATTGACTTAGATGAAATCCTAAAAGAAATGGGATATGATGAGGATGAAATGGATATCACTCAATTGTCTAAATCTGAGTTAAAAGAATTGATAAGAACTGAGGTTCAAAATTATTTTGAGGACACATTTGAAGACCCAAATGATTTAGACCTGAATGAGATTATTGAAAACTTGACTAAGTAGTATTTATATATATACATATATAGATGGGTAAAGGGTGGAAGAAATATTACGACTATGAGAAAAAAGACAACTCAAAATGGGTTGTAAAAGATGGTTCACATTGTGATGATATAATCTTCACTAATGGTCAGGTTGAGGTTGGTTTTGATGAGTGGTTAGAAATACGATACAAATAAAAAAAAGGAAATAAACTATGTCAGAAAGATTATCAATTACAGAACTAAAAAACATTTATGGAGTTACTGAAAGAACTCTTAAAAATTGGAAAAGAACTAAAGATTTCCCAATGTTGGAAATCTCCTCACAACACAAATATGTCTATAAAGATGATTTGATGAAGTGGGAAAAATCATTTCTATAACTACCAACCAACCAACATCAGTTATCTTGAAATTAAGGTTGTTTTCTTCGGAGGACAACCTTTTTTTATTGGTCCATCCAGTCAAAAACTTTATCACCCATTTCACCAATCCAATCTCTTACTTTATCGTATGGGTGTTGTGATTTTTCATTAGTCTTAGACCCAACTCTAAATGTTCGTACACCATATTCTGAAATCATAAATCTTCCATATCCCTTATAGATTTCTCTCAGGTTATCTCTCACATATTTTTCATCCTTCTTTTCCCATTTAATACTACTATCATAGATTTTCAAAAGGTTTAAGACCTCCTCTCTTTGACCTACATAAAGGTTTCTAATCCATCGTTTCTTTTGGTACTTACTTTTCTTTTTCATCTTAGGTTCAAACCTTACATAATACTTTTCTGTAATGGTTAAATTTCTTTGTGGGTCATATATCTCTCTATCCTTTAATCTCTCACTATCTTTTTGTGTCTGAGTAAAAGTTTTACCTCCACTTCCACTCATATTTACCATCTTATTTTGATTTGAAGGATTTACCCTTTCAGTTCCTCTGTCGGTTGTATCCCCAAAAACATCGTGAGACTTATAATGTTTTCTCATTTTGTGTTCTAATCCTTTTTCAATCTTAATCAACCTTCTGGGTTTTATCTTTCTGAGGTTGACAGAACAATTGAAATCATAATCAGTAGACAAATCCCCAATTACTGAATATCCTTCTAACATCTTTCCGTTCCAGTCCCTTATCTGTCTTTCTTTATCTCTTATATCACTTCTAAGTTTTAGAAGTTTCTTTTTCATCTTTTCAAGACTATCCTTCCCTTCAGAAATCAGTTTGTGGTGGTTTCTGTATTGTTGGTAATACTTCTTTAACTCTTTATCGTTTTGGATTTTTTCAAACACTTCAGGAGGTTGAAATCCAATGAAGTATTTATCCCCTTTACTCTTATAGGTTTTTTTCTTCATAGGACTAATATAATGATTGTTGTGGTGATATGCAAAAACAAAATAGCTACCACACCACAATTTTTTGTAATGATTAGATGTAATAAAAAATGAGACATATGAATAACAAAAATCAGATTAAAGAAATCAAAAAGTATTTCAGAGAAGAAATTGAAACAAGACTTGACATTATGGTTGAAGACCTGTGGGATGACTACCATATACATAGTGATTTTGAGGAAAGGTTCGGAGTAGATTGGGATGACCTGATGGGTTCAGAATACACCAATGATATTCTTGGGAGTCTTTACGATGTTGTGGTGATAGAAGATGAATAATTAGTTACCACACCACTTCTTTTCCTATGGTTGTATTGTAATGAGGTTAAGGTCTCACCTCTTTAAGAGTCCAAAAATTAAAACCACTGATGATGATTACAGAACATTTCAAAGAAAGATTAAAACAAAGAACTCCTTACAACGATGTAGAAACATTTTGGAGTGACATTCAAAACAAAAAGGATAGTATCCTAAAACTGAAAAGAGGTTCAAAAGAACTAAGACACTACCCTTACTTATGGAATAAGTTTCAGACTTATCCGAACTCAACAATTTGGGTGATAGGTTGGATGGGAATTGGATTAGTAACCGAAAACAATTGTTTGATAACCCTCTATAATTTACAATAATGAAAAAGTTTGATGGAACACCCTCTAAGAAGAAGTTTAAGGGATATGATTACTACATCCAATGTAACGATAAACTCTCTAAGAAGAACCGAAAATCACTTTTACGAACCTCACCAAAACATCTTTCAGAGGTTCGGTCTAAACTGATGATTAGTGAGGAAAGGGAATTGTCAAAGTTGGTGTTTGACCTTGACCCAAACCTCAACGATTGGGAACTATTAGACCAATGGAATATGATGTATGAGAACTTCGGTTATCTGATGACTAAGTTCAGAAAGAAATGGGAAGATAGTAGGATTAAGGACTTTGGGAAAGAAACCTTCAAACCTTCAATTGAGTTTGAAGAATTGGTTCAGAGAGTATCAAAGTTGGAAGGTCAAATGATGTCAATGAGGTTTAAGAACATAAACACATTAGGATGATTAAAAACAGAAACAATTAAATAATAGAAATATGAACAAAAAACAGAAACAGATTAGAGAAATCTTACAAGAGTTGTCAGGACTGATAATTGACAATCAAGTAGAGTTAAACAACATACCATATGAGAATTGTGATATGGAACAATATGAGGGAACACAGGTTGAAGATTTGGTTCACTCTCACTACATCAATGGTAAGATGGATATGTTAATTGAGGTTAAAGACTTGTTAATGGACAGACTATAATAATTTTTTTACCTCATTGTGTTGTGGTGTTGACAACCCATAGCATATTAGCTACCACCACAACTATTTTCGTATGGTTGTAATGTAATTAGTTGAGATATGAATAACAAATACAATTTAATAGAAGAGTTAAGACAATTAGAAAGGTCGGGTTTCATCTCATATGAAGAGATGGATATATGGATTAAGAATATTCAGAGACACCTAATGAGTTGTGGTGACAAGAGAAATAAAATTAGTTATCACACCACTTCTTTTCCTATGGTTGTAATGTAATTGTGATGGGGATAAAGGTTCTCCTCCCCAATAAAGTGAGAACCAAAAAAATTAAAACCACTGAGTTATGATGATAAATAAAAATGTCTGTTTAATCTACACGAGTTCAAAAAACACTAAGAAATCAATTTATGATGATTGTAAAGAAGAAAGAGGGATAATGTATATGACATGTCCTGAGAGTGGAAGTGAACTTACAATCCCTTACAAAAACAACAAAGAGAGATTGGAATGGTTGGAGATTAAGAAAGAAATAAAAGAGGAACTAAGAAAAGTTTCATAAAACAAAAAGGGTCAATGTTCTCTCACCCTTTTAAGAGAGACAATAATTTAATTTACATTTTATGAGTTTATTTAACAACACTGAGATAGTCTCAGTAATCAGAGAGTTAGACACGAAGTCTGACACAATCAACAACTTAGTTGATGAGGTTAAGACCACAAGACAAGAACTTATTGAGTTCTCAAGACAGGTATTATTCCCTAATCACTACGGAACTAACCCTTTATTCCTTAGAGGTATTAGTGAGGGTGATAAGGATGAGTTAAGGAGATTTATGTTTCCTAATCACTACAATGACACTTATGTGTATAACGGATAATTAGTCAGTGGTTTGACAAGTGATTTAGTTGGGAGGTTTGACATTGTAGATGTCAGTACTTAACCTCCCTTCTACTTCACAAAACAATTTTCAATTATGAAAGACAATTTGAATGTAGAGGTAGAGGTGAAGAAAAGTAACCTTCCTCAGTTAGATAAGAGATTAGAGTCTCTTAAACAGAAGTTATCAGAGAGGTCTGATGAGATATTAGATGTTATCAATTCAATTGATAATGACCCAAACTTCCAAACTATTCAGGTAGATGATATGAAGTTTAACCTTTTTGATGAGTCAGGAACAGGTGAACCCACAATATTTCAGTTGATACGATGGAATAATCTTATTAATCGTCTTAACGATACCTACTTCGGTAAGGATGATATTATTGATGAGAGATGGGATAGTGAGTGGTATGATTATGTTGGAGACAATTTTAGTAACTACGATAGTGAGTCTTTCTGTTTTATGAGAGAGGACTGGAAGTATGAGTTAGAAGAGAGTCAGGAACGAAGAATGATTTCAGAGTGGATTAACCTATAAGGATTAGGTTGGACTCATCCCTTAATTGAGTTACTTTTTTTTATTCCATAAGTTTGAATTACCCCTCTCCATGACAGAGGGGTTTTTCTGTATAGAGAGGTTTTAAGAAAAAATAAGAACCTCTAAGAATAGTTGATAGGTTATTTAATATAAGACTGACCCCATCAGTGTATAAACACACCTGAAAGGTCTTTCTCTTTTTATCTGACAAATCCAAATTTTTTACAGAGATTTTGATACACTGATATGTGTAGGTGTATCTAATTAAGGGATTACCCTACTCAGTTACAAAAATAACCTGATTTATATTTGGAAGTCAGAGAAATAGCAACTAATTTAGGGTTATAATTGATAAACCTTAATTAGCTACTATGAAAACACTTAAAATATTCTATTCACGAGTAAGTACGGAAGGACAATCACATTTAAGACAATTAAAGGATACTGAGAAGGGGTTTGACTATATCTTATGTGATACCATAAGTGGGATTTCGGACTTTTGGACTAGACCTAACGGAAAACAGATTAGAAAACTTATTGATGAAGGAAAATTAAAAGAATTACACATTCATAACATTGATAGACTTGGGAGAAATACTCTTATGGTATTATCTGTGTGGAAAGAATTAACTGAATTGGGTGTTAGAATAATTTGTAGAAACCCAAACATTCAGAATATGGATAAGGAAGGGAATACAGACCCATTTTCTAACCTACTTTTAGAAATATTAGTCAGTATGTCATCGTTTGAAAAATCTATGATTGATATGAGAAGAAAAGAAGGGATAGAGAGAACTAAAATCAATGAACCTTGGAAGTATAGTGGAAGAAAAATCGGTTCTGTTGTTTCACCTGATAGATTTTTACTACTTGATAAATCTCAAAAAATAATGAAGGATTTAGATAATGGTTATTCTGTTAGAGAGATTATGGAAATGAGAAAATGTGGGTCAGGATTAGTATCAAAAGTAAGAAAGTTAAGAAGAGAAGTTTATGAAACTGAACAAGTCTAAGAAGAAAAAACTCAGATTAGAATTTGAACGATTAGAGGGGTTAAAATATGTGGAGGGTATAAAGAACCATCCTGACCCCTCATGGTTTGACTGGGTTGGTTATATGAAGAAATAGAGGGAGGTTTCTTGTTACTCCCAAAATACTTTTTTCTGTTTTCTCGGTCATAGTGGTTTTTATATCGGAGTCAATTTTTTCCCCTAAGGAAAATCATTTGGTTCGAACCCAAGAGGGGGAGCAACTTATAATGATATAACCGTTATACTTTTTTAGTGTAACGGTTTTTTTAATAAAAAACTTGATGTAACCTTTGTTTCTCTTAAATTAATATGTTACGTTTGCGTTACATTTAAACAATAATTATGAATCCAGAACTAATTATCCCAATTCTTGCCATAAGTACAGGAATAATAATCCCATTAGCTGTCTTTATTTGGCAATACTATGATGCCAAAGGAAAAAGAGAAACTGTTTTAGAAATCTCAAAACATTTGGATGATCCCTCTAAATTAGAAGAACTATTAAATATTTTTGATGAGAGAAAAAAAGAACCTATTGATTACAGACGTAATGGTGTTATAACAATTTTTGTTGGAGCTGGTCTATTCTTTTTAGGTTATTTTTTCGTAGGAAATGTCCTTAAAGGAGTAGGAGCTTTAGTAGGATTAATAGGAGTCGGTACAATGATTGCTGGGTATTTGTATCCTAATACAGAAAAGGAGTTAACTGATGCGGTCAACAAATTTGAAAAAAAATAAGAATGGGTAGAGACCATCAAAAGCTTTTAAATAATTTAGAAGAATTTCGCAAATTGGCAAAGCTAACTCAAGAAGAATTATCAGTAAAGGCTGAGGTCTCCAGAAAGAGCATTAATGCTATTGAGAACGGTGTATATGTCCCATCTACCGTACTCGCCCTAAAGATTTCGAAGACCTTAGATTGTAATGTGGAAGATCTTTTTCAACTTCCTTAGTTAAAAAAACCTAATTCACTAAAAGAAGAAGTTATGCTGCATCTTTGAATAATAGGGGAGCAAGTAAAATGATAAAACCGTTATACTGTTATAGTGTATCGGTTTATGTTATAAATACCCCTTCAAATCATACCCCACAAAACTCCTTCCCAACTTATCACAGACTCTTCCTGTAGTTCCACTACCCATGAATGGGTCTAATACTAATTCAAACTCTTTAGAAGTTTGAATAATGGGTAAGGTTATAATTTCCTCAGGAAAAGGTGCGGGATGTTCTCCTTCAATATCTAACTTTTGATTTGCTACCGATGTTCTCACAATATCCTCGTTCCAATAATCTCCCATATTCTTACCTTTTATGTTAGGTAGGTAGGGTGAAATAGAATTAGAGTACTCCCCATTTACACTTCTGTGTCGAGGCGGAAGTGATGGTTTTGTTTTATCGGAGAGTTTGGTTAGTGTAGGGTAATAATCATACTCCATTGATTTGGTGAGATGAAAGATAAACTCATAAGATGGAGTAAGGTTAGATTTAGATGAGGAGGGTTTAGGATTGGTTTTAGACCAGATAATAGTATTTCTAAGTATCCATCCTTGTTCTTGAAGTTTGAGTACTACTCTGTGAGGTACATTTTGAAGATTTCCATTATAAAAAGTATCTCCAAGGTTTAAAAAGAAACTTCCCCTTTCATTTAATACTCTTTTACAATCTCTAAGATGTTCTGATAGGTTTATTACAAACTCTTCAGAGGTTTTCTCATTCCCTAATCCTTCTTCTTCTGAATACTTTCGTTTGTTCCAATAAGGAGGAGAAGTAAAGATGGTTTGTACTTCATCATCATTTAACTCACTCATATCATGGGAAGATTTCTGATAGAATCTCCATGTGGAGGTATTTTCTGAATTAGATTTGGTGGAGGTTTTAGTTCTTTTACTATCCCTCTCTTTAATTTCCCTTTGAATTTGAAGATAAGATTGGTTTACGGTAAGAATTCCTTTATCCAAAAGTTCTATATGGTCAGGTTGGTGTTTGTTTATATATACCAACTTTTGGAGTTGACCAGAGGATATACCTATCTCTTTTGAAATTGTTTCTCTTGAAGAACCTTTGCCAAGTTTGGCAGAAGTTAAATCCGTTCGTTTACCCTGCCCTTTTCTGTAATGATTATCAAGTGTTAGATATTCATTAATAAGTTCCTTAAAACTCTTTATTCTCTGTTTATTGAAGTGAATAAGGAGTAATTCTTCATCTTCTTTTTTCACTTCTCTTAAATTGACATCAACTTCTTCCCAATTCAACCTTTTAATAGATTCAAATCTTCTATTTCCACTGATTACTTGATTACGATTATCAATAGTAAGTGGTTGAAGTAATCCAACTTCTGAAATACTTTCCATTAGTTCCTCAATAGAAGATAGGGTATAGATTTCTTTGTTCTTAGGATGATGTTTTAATGAGGATACTTTGACTTTCATAAATTAAAAGTAGCAAAGTTTAAACTGGTAAGCAAGTAAACAAGGAGGTTTCCTGTAACTGAGAGAATACTTTTTTTACAAAATGGGTATCGGAGGTGTTGTATTCATTATTATAATAAAAACTAAATAACAAGATTAAAGTTTGTCTATTTTGATTGTACTAAGAATTGAGTTAGATTTAAGACTATGAAAAAACTAATTCTTTTATTATTACTTATTCCACTTGTTTCTTTTGGGCAAAAAAACACAGAAAGTGAATTGATAATGAAAATCAATGCTGTTCAACAACAGGTGATGGTACAAGGAAATATTACTAAAGATGAGGAACAGGCAATGTTAAGTTTATGTAGCATTATGTCACGTGATGACGGGTTAGCAAATTATAATCCTGATAATAGAATGATATTAAAAGATGTAGAAATCGCTCCTGTCTATAATGGTTGTGAGGGACTTTCTAAAGAAGAAATAAAGAAATGTTTTAATAATAAAGTATCAACATTTATAAAGAGAGAGTTTAACCTGAGTCTATCTAAAGATTTAAATCTTTCAGAACCAAAGCAAGTAGAAGCTTTTTTTGTAATCAACGAAAACGGAAATCTGACTGGTATGAAAGTCAGAAATTCAGAGCTAAACATTCAAGCAGAGATCGTGAGAGTGTTTAGAAAAATGCCTGTGATGAAACCTGCTATTCACAATGGGAAAAGTGTTTCTGTATTATGCTCAATTATAGTAAAATATGGAAATGAAATAGAAATTAATGCTGTTTACGTTCCTGAAATACCAAATGATTAAAAGGTACCATTGTTTGTTATTAGTAAAAAATAATTTACATTTGTAGTAACATGTATAACATAGTACTATGTATTAACATATACGTAGATTTTAATTAATAGTTTAACAATTTTAAAAAATAATAATTAATGGAAACACTTAACAAGAATTGGTTTGCAGTTACTTTACTATCTATTGTTTTTTTTCTTTTAGGATTTTTAATAGGAAAACAATCTCCTAACCATCCTAAAATGAAATTACATAAGGAAATGATATTAAACAAGGGTATTCTGCATGGGATGAATGAAAATTTGGATAATGATTTTATCTTTATTTCAGAAGATGGTAACATTATCATTGACACTTTAATTCATAAAGGCAATAAAGAAGTTAAGGTTAGGGTTAAAAAATTACTTTCTAAAGATAATATTAAAAAGGAAAAACTTCGTAAAAAGAAAAAGGATTAGTTTTTTTCATGTTTAATTATAATATCCTTTTTTTAATATGAATACACATAATAATAAATGGTTTATAATCATTTTATTTCTAATGCTTTTTTATCACGGATTTTCTCAACAAAAAATTAAGGATGAAATAAAAATTGATGGGATAATGACCCCTAATGAATGGAAGGGTGCTAAAATATTTGATTTAAAATATGAAGTTGATCCAGGGGACAATACTAATGCTCCATTTAAAACTACTGCTTTTGTATTATACTCAGAAACAAAATTATATATAGCATTCGATGCAAAAATAAGTGATATCACACTTCTAAGAGCTACAATAAAAGAAAGAGATACTGCTTGGGATGATGATTGGGTTTCTATAGCTGTAGATACCTATGATGACAATAGAAATCTTATTATTGTAGGATCTAATGCATATGGGAGTCAGATTGATTTTAAGTTAGCTTCAGGAGAAGATAATGGAGATCCTGGATTTGATTTAAATTATGATTCAAGTGGGTCCATAAATAATGAGGGTTATATTGTTGAAATGGCCATTCCTTTTTCAGAATTTCAATACAAAAAGAAAGATATTTTAAATTGGAAAATAGGGTTTTATAGAGAGGCATGGCTTAAAAGTAAAATTGGAATTTCAAGTAGTAAATTTGTAAGAGGAGATAATTGTCTTTCTTGTCAGTTTGACACTTATATTGAGTTGAAAGGAATTAACCCTAAAAAAAGATTAGATTTTTTACCTTTTATAAGTGGAAATTATGCTGGTGATTTAGAAGGAGATAAATTAAAATTTAATAAACCTAGTATTAAAGTTGGCTTAAATACTAGATATGACCTATCTTCATCTACATCGCTAGATGTTACCATTAATCCTGATTTCTCACAAGTTGAATCAGATGTTACTAAAATAGATGTAAACTCTCAATTTGCAATAAACTACAGGGAGAAAAGACCTTTTTTTAATGAAGGAAAAGATATCTTATCATCTCTAGGTAATCTAGTATACTCTCGTTCAATAAATAATCCAATTTTTGCATCTAAAATTGTAAATCAAGGTGAGAAAAGTAGAATTTATTTTCTTACTTCATACGACATGGACACACCGTATTTAGTTCCTGGTGAAGATCGATCTTACATGGGGAAAGCAGAAGAGAGTTTTGGTAATATATTACGTTATCAAAGAATTTATCCAAATGGATCAAATATTGGACTACTAACAACTAACAGGTTTTATAAAGGAGGTGGTATGGGTAACCTCATTGCTGGGGATGCAAATATTAGATTAAATAAAACTTATCGAGTTAATTTCGATTTTGCACATAGTATGACAGAAGAACCTAATAATGATTGGATATCTACTGATGATATGGTAAATGGTAAATCAATTTCTTTAAATGGAGAAAAATTTAGTGGAAATAAAATAGGGATAGGATTAAATAGAAGTACTAAAAATTGGAGAAGCGAACTTTTATTGGATCAATATTCCCCACTCTTTAGAACGGACATGGGTTTTGTTACTAATAATAATTTTAAGCAAATTTCTTTTAATCAAACATATGTAAGTGAAAGAGATAAAAAAGTAACCAAATATGTAGCTCAAGTAAGATCTAAATTCAAGTATTCTTATATCGGAAAATTAAAACAAACTAATATAATGCCTTTATATTCAATGCAATTTAAAAATGGGTTTCAATTTACCTATGGATATGCTATTATTCCCTTTGAGGAATATAAAGAAAAAGAATTTAATAATTATGGGTTAAACTTTATAAACTTAAAATATAGCCCATCTGAAAAAATCAATATATTTTCAAGACTTTTAATCGGAACTGACATCGCTTATAATATTGATGACCCTGTTATTGGAAAGAGAAGTACAATGACTTTAGAGTTTAATTATCAACCCATTAATAAATTCAATATAGGATTAATGTTAAGTACTGAATCAATGAAGTATAAAGTTACAAATGAAGAAATTTACAAGGGACATATTTTTAGAACAGATTCAAATTATCAATTTAATAGAGATTTTTCTTTAAAACTAGTAACTGAATACAATGATTTTAGTGAATCTTTATTTATTCAATCACTTTTAAAATGGAACCCAAATCCTTCGACAATTTTTTATTTAGGAGGAAATAATGACATGAATAACAACATCAATTCTAACGAAAACTGGGTAAGTAATTCAGCACAATTGTTTTTTAAATTACAATATTTATTTAGTAGTAAAAATTAAAGATATGGAGTTTGATTTAAGTAATGATAAATGGCATTAAACCATAGGCATATCTTCTTTTAAGATACTCAGAACCTCACTATTATACATTCTTATACGAATACCTCCCTTCAATAGAAAACCGATCTTATTTAAGTAGGGTAGGAATAATTAATAATTACTATTGAGATTTTTGGGTTTTTAGTAGTACTGGTCGAGTAAAGTTATCGTTCTCAAATTTATATAACTTCTGTTAGATTTAACAGAAGTTATATTCAAAGTTGAGGTTTCCTGTAACTGAGAGAATACTTTTTTCCAAAATGGGTATCGGAGGGGTTTTCATATCGAGGTCAATTTTTTCCCCCAAAGGGGATTTTTTTTTGGAAAAAACTGACATAAAAAGTTTCGGTGTAATACTTATAGTAAATAATACGAACTAAACTGAAATAAAATGAATATAAAAAACATTGAAATCCCTGAATATGAGATAGAGGGATTGATACAAACATTAAAAGAATTAGGAATAAAAGGACTAATGAATTGGAGTGATGTTCTGGTTTATAATCACCTGTGTGAAAGGAACTTTATACCTGAAAAGAGAGAAGACCAAATCAAAGTTTTGAAGAATGAAACTGATATGGAATATAAAGACATTATGAACCTACTTCAAAGGTATGACCAATGGAAAGAAGTTCTCCCGTCATATTCACTTCGTCTAAACCAAATCATGGACTCTATAAATAAGAGATACAATTCCGTAGTCCCTTTCAGATACATTGGTAAGAGCTCAAATAAAAGATTATTAGGTTTTGTTGAAGAGGGTGATAAAATCAATGTCTATGATGGAATTGGTAAACACCTGATGTTAGTCTGTGGAGTTGACAAAAAGAGTTGGAGTATCCATTGGAATGACTATGTTAAACTAACCACACCTCAACAAAAATATGTGACAGATGAGGTTAAGAGATTAAAGGATACTTACTGGATATGATAAATGAACAAAATGATTTCTTTAACGAATACTATGAGAGTTTAGGACACTTCAGATGGATGGGTGTAAAAGACTTATCTGAGATGTTTGATGTATCACAAAGAACAATCTTTCAATGGTTAAAGGATGAGAAAATCAAAGGAGTAAAATGGAAGAATAAAAGACTAATAGATAGTGTTAGTGTTATTGGGTTTTTACTTCAAAAGAAATGTTTAGAAATGTCACAGATTAAACAAAGAGAAATAAAACAAAAGATAGAATACGAAGGATTTGTTAAAAAAGGAGACGAGTTGTTTGATTAACTAATTAAGGAGGAGGATTTCCAATTGATTTGTTTTACCCAAACATCAATTTTATTTTTTTCATTTTCTTCCTCCTTTTTAGTTTTCAAACTTTTATTCGGTTTGAAAATGTCTCTTTCGTATCTTTACAAAGGATGTACTCCTATAATAAAATAGAGTTAATTTTTGTACTCCCCAATCGTTCTTTGTACCTCAAAAGAGTATAAGTTGTACCTCCAAGGAGTACAAGTAAATAAAAATATAGCACTTAGTAGCTTGATAATCAATTAGTTATAAAAGTGGTTAAAGTACAGGTGGGACCACCCTTAAAACCCCTCTTTATTGAAGGGTTTTTTGTTTTCGAATCCAAAAAAACCTATTGGGGTAGTAAGTGGGGTACTAAAAAAGA
>ERZ891134.805-NODE-805-length-23992-cov-11.009024_pt1 | contig 23992 bp, 29 predicted proteins | sample MGYA00520888_ERZ891134 | MGnify/ENA primary metagenome ERZ891134 (study PRJEB32303, sample SAMEA104408692) | aquatic metagenome | biome: Brackish water; feature: Coastal; material: water | place: Baltic Sea | collected 2014-10-23 | depth 10 m ... | reverse complement strand
TTGATGGTTTTTCTAATACTCTTATGATTGTAGAGTGTGCAAGTAGACCTGATACTTATAAAGCTAGTAATGATAAAAGTGCTACAGGGGCTACTAACCAGTGTATTGGTTGGGCAGATTCATTGGGGCCATTTAAATTACATGGTGTTGATGCTAATGGGGATAAATGTAAGAATTGTGCTGGTAATGTACCATTCAATGTTATTAATGATGGTGAAGCATATAGTATGCACCCCGGCGTAATGAATTGCGTATATGCAGATGGTTCTACTAGAACTATTAATGATAACGTAGATTTAAGAGCATTTGCTGCTGCAATTACTCGTAATGGAAGAGAAGTAGGAAGTATTGATTAAAGATAAAAGTTTGTGGATTATTATTGGGTTGTGCTTTTTATATCTGGTGATGCTTCTCTCCGTTCCAAGGGGAGAAGTATCCAGTGAAGAAAAAGTAAAACAATGGAAACCTAGAGATTTTTATTTGGTCTACAAAATGTGGACTGATGAGGAATACAGGAATGTAAATGGTAAATAACGATTATTTGGTTGATACATCCTATATGGATGATTCTGGTAGCTATTGTGATTTTCTACCCATTAAGAGTGAAGATAATCTAGGCTTTAAAAGTTTTAAATTAAAAGCTAGGGCAAATGAAACTTACAAAATACAGAAAAAATTAGCCAATTTTAATCTAGCCCCAAGGATCGTCACAGGGCTGTGTAAAATTCCATACTCCTATGACCCTAATCTTTTAAAATATTGGACTCCAGAAGAAACTGTAACCTCTTGGGGCTATGTTACAGACAAAGCTACTCTATTAGATGTAGATGAGAAGCCTTATATTAAAATACAAAATCTTGTGGACGAAATAAAAGAAAAAACAGGATTAAAATTTTGGGATTGTCATTGGACAAATATTGGTTATATTAAGTATAAAGGAAGGAATAAATTAGTCTGTATAGACACAGGTAAAGAAAGTTTTACCCCATATTGTAATGCTTGGGGTTTTGAAGAACCGGGGCCAAAATGCCCATATTGTAATGATTATCAATGTTATTGTTCTACTAATTATGAGGGTGAATTATGCCATACATAAACGAAAGCGCAAGATTAGAGTTAGATGACTGTATAGATAATATGGTCGAATGTTTGACACATGGAAATGATGTAAGTAATGAAGAATTTTTATCTATTGCTGGCGAAATCAACTATACTTTTAGTAGAATACTCTCTGCCTGTATGAAAGATGCTTCTTATGGTAAAATTTGTGTGATTACTGGTGTATTAGAAAATATAAAGCAAGAGTTTTATCGTCGTATAGCATCGCCTTATGAAGATAAAAAAATTGTAGAAAATGGCGATATAAAAGAGTATAAAGGTTAATAATGTCTAATAATAGAGAATTAGATAAACTCAATAAAGATATTATTCAAATTCATAAACATCTTAAATCTATAGATGATAACTATAATAAAGAATTTTCAGAACTTAAAAAAATTCTAAAAAAAATGGATCAAAAAGTAAATCAAATATCTAATAAGATTCAAGAATTTGAAATCATATTGGATACGGCAGAAGCACTAGAAGAGCATTTAGAAGAACAAGAGCAACAAGAAGAAGGATACAACACAGAATGGAATCCTTATGAGGATGAAGACTACAATTCAGAAGGATATGAAGATGGAGAAAATTACGATGACAATTACTGATGTTGTGTAAAAAAATTAATGCTTGACACATCTATTGGACGATGGTATACTTAGGCTATCACAGGACAGGAAACTTTTTGGAGACTAATAAATGAAACTTGCAGATCGTACAGTTGAAATTCACTCAAATGGTGTTGATGCCAGCAACCAGTTTAGTATCGCACAAACCAGTAAGATGTTTAAGATTTTGTCAGACTCGTTGTATTCTGACAAGGTAATGGCAGTTGTTCGTGAACTATCGACAAATGCTAATGATGCTCATGTTGCATCAGGTAACAGAAATCCTTTCAAGGTTAGTTTGCCTACGCAAGCCAACCCTAACTTTACGGTAAGAGATTATGGTACTGGATTATCTCAAGAAGATATGGAAGAACTGTACACAACTTACGGTGCTAGTAACAAGAATGATAGTAATGATTTTACTGGGTGTCTTGGACTTGGTTCTAAAAGTCCTTTCGCTTATACTAAAAGTTTTTCCACTACTTCTTATTACAACGGCCAAGCGTATAATTACATAGCGGCTATGGACGAAGGCGGCGTTCCTAGTCTGAGTTTATTTGGAGTCACTGATACCGATGAGCCTAATGGTCTTGAGATTAGTTTTGCAGTAAAGCAGAGTGATTTTCAAGAGTTTACTAATAAGTCTAAGAGAATCTTTCATTACTTTAAGACTAAGCCAATTCTTGAAGGTGGTACTTGTAATCTTCTTGAGAACCATGAGTATTCTCATACTAATACTATTGTAGAAGGGACTAACTGGCGTGTTGGTAGAATATCTGATAATGATGACAAGTATCCTAGCACATATAACAGTCCCGGTGCTGGTATTGTGGCTATCATGGGTAATATTGCGTACCCAGTAGATTCCGATAAAATTATCGGTAAAGAAGAACAAGAACAAAAGAGCGATGCTATCCAGCGATGGAACAGAGCATTTAAAAAAGCTGATGTAGACAACTGGACTAACCTAGTCAAAGAGATATTAAACTCTGGACTATATCTTGAAATCACCTGTGATATTGGTGAACTAGAGATGGATGTTAGTAGAGAAGGTCTACAGTATACTAAGGGTGTTATTAAAACTCTTAGAGAAAAGACCCAAGATATTTATCTACAACTCAAGAGCAATATGTCAACCAAGGTTGAAGAGTGTACTAATCTTATAGATGCTTATCAAACATATTATAAGTTGGCTGATATTGCTGGTGGATATACTGCTGGTGCAGAGTGGCTTGATTCAGAAGGCAAGAAGCATGATTTGTCTGCTGGTGAAGACTTAGATTATAAACTAGGAAAGAATAAGCAGTTGTATGTTATTAATTATCGTACTGCTAGTCATAGGTCTAAAAGAATGTTGTATCTTACCCACAAAATCCATCATGAGAGTCTACAAGGTAGATCATCTAATTATTGGGAAAAGACCCGAAAGACTAATCCTTTAGCTTTTTTCGTCTGCGACACTAGAAGCCCTGAGACTGCCAAGAAGATTGCTATCAGATATTGTAATCAGAATGATTGTATGGCATATCTTATGGTTGACACTCAAAATCCAGCAGAAGATTCTGGTGAGGGTTTCGCTAAACTTATTAAAGATATTGGTGGCGAAGAGAACGTCAAGAACATCTCTGAATACCGTAGTCTGCTACAATCTAGCACCAAGGGAAGAACTGGCACTGGTGCTGGTATGATTAGTAAAGACGAAATTTTTCTTCTAAAAAGTTCTAAAGATTATAATAAGAATGAGTGTTCTAATCTTAGCGGTAATAATCTCAATGATTCTGTCCAACTTAGCGAACTGAGCGATAGTCTGGTAGAAGGACTAGAAGATGCTGAACAAGTAATATATGTTCCTATCACTAGATATAAGTCTGTTAGTCCTTATCCCAATCTTCATAACATCTATGGTTTAGCACAAAAGGATAATGTTTTAGGTAGTATTTTGTTTAGTAGATATAACATCTATGCTATCAAACAAAGTTCAGTAGCTAAGTTACAAAAGCAGGGTATTAACTTAGTATGCTTTAACAAATGGTTTAAGAGTAAGGCTGCAAAAATGTCTAAGAAATTAAGACAAGAAGTAGGCAAGTATGATGCAGTCATCAATCACTGTGACAAAGAATATTCTACCTCAGACTTTAAGAAGCAAAGAAGTTGGCACAGCAGTCCAGAGCGTTCAGATAGAGTCTTAATGGGTAATCTTTTAAATATCTATGGCCTTGACTACAAGGATTATATTAAAGATGAGACAGTCACTCAGGCAATGGATCAGTGGCTACTTATATACTACTTTTCTCAAGTTGCAAATAGTGAATACTTTAATCTTAGAGTATTTAGTAGACAAAGACTTGAACAGCATGTAGACAATATAGCAAGTGTATATAATATCACAGAAGGTGCAAAGGATATTAATGCTAAAATGCTTAAACTAAACAATATGCTTTTTGAATTTAAGAAACTGTATGGTTACGAAGAGTTGCCAACTGGTAACAAATCTCATAGTCAGGCAATCATCAAGACCCTGCCTAAAATGGATGCTCTTAGAAAAATTCTTAAAGATACTATTGACAAGTCACCGATACTAAAGTATATTGTTAGTAGTAACGACGACTTGGATGTTGAGAAGATCAAGAATAATGATCCTACAGATGTCCATAACACTGGTTACTATGGTCGAGACAAATGGTTTGACAATGTTGAACTCAGCGAACTGAGAACAGCAGTAGGAAATTTGGTTTAGGTTTTATTTCACAGGAGTTTAATTATGAGTGTTCCTTTTATGTGGGTTGACGGTAACTTAACGGTGATCTTAAAAAACAAGGCTCACCAAGTAATTCCAGATCATACTAATTACAAGTTGATTCTGGAAGCACTACCAACAGCAACAGAAGACGAGTTGCTAGAACTGGTAGACATTGAGAAAGCTGTTGCTACTTTTAGTGACGGACAAGTATCAATCGTAAATGGCAAGGTGATGTTTGAGGGTGAAGAAGTTCACGGTAGCATCAGCAAGAGAATTATAGAGTTTATGAGTAAGGGTTTACCTTTCCAGCCTCTTGTAAAATTCTTGGAAAATCTTATGGAGAATCCAAGTATGCAGAGTCAGCAAGAACTGTATGACTTCTTGGAGCATGAGAACCTTCCTATCACTGAAGATGGGTGCTTCCTTGCATACAAGGCAGTCAATAGTGACTTTAGAGACAAGTGGAAAGGAACATTCGATAATAAGGTTGGTCAGGTCTGCGAAATGCGTCGAGCAAAGGTAGACGACAATAGAGGTAGAGGATGTTCTGCTGGACTTCATGCTGGAGCATTAAATTATGTTGCAGAGTATGGGAACGTAGATGCTGGTGATAATATTGTGATTGTTAAAATCAATCCTGAAGATGTTGTCAGTGTCCCTAGTGATTGTAACTGTGAAAAACTTCGTACTTGCAAATATGAAGTAGTCGGTCTTTATCAGGGAGAACTGCCAAAGCCTCTTTATAAGGCTGAATTTGAGGCTGATTCCTACGTTGATGAGGAAGAGTACTCAACGGTTTATGATGAGTATGATGAAGACTACTGGGATCAGTTTGAAGATGATGATGAGGAAGAATTTTAAAGTTGTCTTAATCAGATTGCGGGGTATAATATAATTGCAAATGGTGTCTATATTATATCCCGTAATCCTTCACTTTAGGGAGAAAGTCATGTCAGATTATAATGATCCAGAATATAACGAATATGACGATGACGATTACATACAGTATCCCTATGATTATAATGAATATAATGCACATGGCTATCCCAAAAATTTTAAATTTGATTGGAGTTCTTGGGAACTATGGTTAAAACAAGCATTAGAAGACATAGTAGAAGAAAATAATACTTGGACAGTTGGTGGCAATAAAGACGAAACAAAGTTTCCTGTGAGTGGTGCGCTACCGAAGAGTACATTTAATAATAAAGATTTTATGTACCTCGGTAGCAACCATTACGACGAAGCCATTTGGAAATCAAAATATTTTATTGTCGATGACATAAATAAAAAATATAAAGCACACATATTACAACATGCAGTACACTTTCTCAAGCAGCCAGCTTACTATAAAGGTATGTTTGATATTTTAAATTAGAAAGAGATACAATGAAAGATGAAGACGACGATTTTATGGAAGTTGTAAATCTTGACAAGCTGGTTGAATTTAGTAGACAATTAATTTTTTATAATTTTGCAATAGAGGATGAGGATGATGAGACCGATGATGAATTTATATCTAAGGTCAAAAACATAAAAAAAGAAGATAAAGAGGAACTAGATAGACTTCTACCTTTTAAAGAATCTAAACTAATTTTTAAGTCATCCATAAAAAAACAAATTAATAGAAGAACTAAAAAGATACGATATGTTATAAAAGAATCTGATTATGATGAAGTTTTGGTAGAATTAAATTCTAGAATGGTTTCTAATATTATTAGAAGTTTGGTAAAAAAGGGGTTGGTTGAAACAGCTTTTGACGACGATAAAAATGATTTTGTATTTTGGGTATCTAAACTTGGAGAAGATTATAATGGAAACCTTGAGGCCGACGAATTTTGATGATGTTATTGGGCAGGTTGATGTAGTAGATAGATTAAAGATTTTTGCGTTTGGATCAAAAACATCTAATTCAGTAATGCCCCATGTATTACTAGACGGGCCTCCCGGTCTGGGTAAAACAACTTTAGCTGCTGCTATTGCTAATGAATTAGGTTCTGAACTAAAAGTAGCAAATGCCGCAAGCATCCGTACTGTTAAAAATATGACCCGGTATTTATTAAGTATTAATAGGGGTGATGTTTTATTTATTGACGAGATACATAGACTTCCAATGTTAGTTGAAGAATATATGTATCCTGTCATGGAAGATTTTCAAGCACAGATAGTCTTAGATACAGAACCAGAAGAAATAGATATTCCACCCTTTACTTTAATTGGTGCTACAACCAGTGGAGGTAGTCTAAGTCAACCCTTTTATGATAGGTTTATGGTTAAAGAACATCTTACTTTTTATGATGTAGATGAGTTAGCTAAACTGGCAGGATCGAATGCTAAGTCTTTAAATTTAAATATATCTGAAGACCATCTATTTAGCATAGCTAAAAGAAGTAAAGGTACTCCTAGAATATTAAAGTCTAGATTAGAATGGTATAAAAACTATACAGCTTTTTATCCACAAGAAAAAGATGTTAACAAGATTTTTGATGTTCAAGGTATTGACGAAAACGGTTTTGACGAAAATGACCTTAAATACCTAGAAGTATTAAAAAAGAATAGAGGAAACCCTATTGGTATTAAAAGCCTTTCTGGAATGACAGGAATAGCTATGGATACCATTGAGAACAGTATAGAGCCTTTTTTGGTCAGGATGGGGTATATTATTAGAACCAGTAAAGGCAGGGTGATAGGTAAAATATGAATAACATTACAGTATATCTGTTTTTATCTACCAATATAGTATTTTTTATACTAGGCTTTATTGTGAGTAAATATATTTCAACAGAGAAATTTACACAAATTAATGATATGGTTTCCATAAAATCTAAAACTGAAAATAGAAATAAAACAGCAATAGAAATAGATGATACTAAATATGTATCAAAAATTAATACGGGAGGTCTGGAGAAAAAATACAACTCTTTAGGAGATGTAAAGAAAACAGATCAAAGCATATCTTCATCAGTAAATAAACTCAAAAATTTGAAAGGCTAAAATATGTTAGGTTTAGATGTAGGTACAAGTTTTATTATATCAGCAAAAGAAACAGCTGGTGGTATTGAGTACACAGATTTTAGAGATGCTTTTTATGTAATTAAACCGACCACCCCTATTGCTACAAAAATGATAGAAAAAGGTTTAGCCGGAAAAGTTTTTATTAAAGACGAAGAAACAAATTCATTTATATTATTAGGTAAAGATGCTATTGAAAAAGCTATCGAAAGAAATGATACTGCAAAAAGACCTATGTACAGAGGTGTAGTATCAGCAAAAGAAAAAGATGCTAAAAAGATTTTGTCTTTTATACTAAAAGAAGTAGTCGGAGAGGCTTCAGAGCCGGGAGAAAAGCTAGTATTTTGCAGACCGGCACAACCTGTAGATCAAGAAGATGAAGATTTCGATGTGGGCTATCATGAAGATGTGGTCAAAAGTATTTTAGCAGAACGTGGCTACAATGCTCGTCCTATTAATGAAGCCGAGGCTCTGTGTTACGCTGGTTTAGAAGATAGTGACTACACGGGCATCGGAGTTAGTTGTGGGGCTGGTATGACCAATGTGTGCGTTATGCTTAATGGTGAGCCTACTGTTATGTTTAGTACAACCAAGTCTGGTGATTGGATTGATCGCATGAGCGCAGTTGCTACTGGAGAACCTGATAGTGTAGTACAGGCCGAAAAAGAGCAGGGTGAATATACTATAGGAGAACCTGTAGAAGATAATCCTGTACTAGAAGCTGTATGTGCTTATTATGAAAGATTAATTGATTATACTACTAAATATTTAAGTGTAGCATTAAGTAAACATAAGGCTTTACCAAAGTTCAAAGAACCACTTAAAATAGTCATAGCAGGTGGAACGTCCAGAGCAGATGGATATGTACAAACATTTGAAAAAATGTTAGAAAAAAATGAATTTCCATTACCTATAAAAGAAGTAAATCATGCTGACGATCCATTACATGCTGTTGCTAAAGGTTGCCTGATAGCTGCACAGGTATTATAATACTCCTAGTAATAGGAGGATTTATGATAGTACCAGACAATATGATTTTAGCTATTTCGTATGATGCTAAATGGCAAACCAAAGAACATTTAGATAGTCTTTTTGAATCTCTTAAAGGTAATTCTAAAAGAGATTGGTTTGTCAATCATGCTTACCATTGTTTGCCTTTAGTAATAGGTAATCAATATGGTTTTATATTAAAATCTCTATATGATTTTGAAGTAGTGTGGAATGGTGGAGATGCTATGAATGATGTAGTCGTCAAAATGCTAACTCCATTAGAACAATATGAAGATACTTTTAACTTACAATCTATTAAGCCCCATTTTGGTATGGGAACCATTACTATTCAAACAGCATACCAGTTAAGAACTCCTCCAAATATTAATCTTATGACGATTAATCCTCCTAATAAATTTATAGATGGATTATATCATATGACAGGAGTGGTTGAGACAGATAATCTGCGTAGAGACTTTACATATAATTTAAGAATAACTAGGCCGAATTATACAGTTAGAGTCAATAAAGGGGATTGTATTGGATGCGTAATACCTTACCCTAGACATTTTATTGATATGTATGAAATAACTGATCCTATAGGAGTCATTAGTCAGCAAGATATCGAGGCCGAGCGAGAATCTACTATAAAACTAGGTATCGAAAGGTCTACTGTAGATATTAAAAAAAGAGATGGTAATGGAAAAAGATACTGGCGGGGTATAGATGTATATGATACTAAATTCCGTGACCATCAAAACCATTTAGATAAATGAGATGTGCAGTTATAATCTCTGGGCAACCGAGGAGCGTATTAGAAACATATCAAAATATTCAAGACACAATTATAAAACCTAACAATGCCGATGTTTTTTTGCATTCTTGGATAGATAAAGAAATGTTTGGAAAATCTTATAAGGCTAATTGGCTTGTAAAACAAGGACAACACGGGATAGCCGGAAATACTGTTCCTAGCAATATAGAGCAGATAATACTCGATGAATATAAGCCTAAAAAATATCTTTTTGAACCACAAAAACAATTTTCCTACCATCCAATTATTGAAAAATCAAAAGCTCCATATTTACCTATACAAGATTCATTCAGTATGTTGTATTCTATTCGCAGAGCATCAGAAATGAAACAAGAATATGAAAAAGAAAATAATTTAATATATGATGTAGTTATGCGTATTAGATTTGGTATGAAATTTTTAAAACCAAGCCCTATAGATTTAAGTAAATACCTTACATCTGGCGTTATGTTTGTACCAGCTGGCTTCGGTGGGTTTTCCTCCAATGCGTTTTTAAACAATGTATCTTTTTGTGACCACTGGAGTATTTCAAATAGTCATTTAACAAACAAATTATCAGAAACCTTTTTTAACATAGAAAATTTAGTCATAAAGCATAATTGTTTTATACAAAATGAGGATCTGATGGGATATTGGATGAGAATTATAAATAATATAGATATCGCTCTTCTAGATTTTCAATACAGGATTAATTGTCGATGATTCATATTGTTATTCCCGCAGCCGGTCGTGGATTAAGATTTAAAGATTCTCAATATCAAAAACCAAAACCAATCATATCATGGCACAATAAATCAATGCTTGATCATGTTGTGGACAATTTTTTGGATGAAAATCATAAAATAACTATTATAAAACAAGAAGAGTTAGATTTTACGAAAAAGAATAGCAATGTTAATATTATTAATATAAACTACTTTACGGATGGCCCTGCATCAACTGCTTCTTTAGCCGATATTATACCTGATGAGCCTTTAGTTATTACTAATTGTGATCAGATTATTAAAGACTGGCACCCGGAAGACTTCTATTCATTTGCAAATAAATACGATGCTGTTTTAGGATGCTTTTTTTCATATAGACAGCATAATTCTTATGTAAAAATCAACGAAGATTTACTTGTGGAGAACGTAAAAGAAAAAGAACAAATCTCCAATATAGCTACTAATGGATTCCACTATTGGAGCAGCGGAAGATTGTTTTTGGAGTCTTATGAGCATATGGTCAGGAGTAAAGATGTTGTTAATAATGAGTACTATGTTGCTCCCACATATAATTATTTGATAAAAAATGGTTATAAAATAGGTGTATATATGTTTAATAGACACTATGCAATAGGAACACCAGAACAACTTGAGGAATTTATTAGCTATGAAAGTAGATAGAATTGAAAAATACCATAATGGATGGTTTGTGGGGAATTTTGAGCCAGCATTAATAAACAGTAAAGATTTTGAAATAGGATATAAACAACACAAAAAGGGAGAGCAATACGAAAAACACTATCACAAAGAAACTATTGAAGTTAATTTACTAGTAAAAGGAAAAATGATTATACAAAATAAGGAATTGCGAACTGGCGATATATTTATCATTTATCCATATGAAATTTCAGATCCCGTATTTTTAGAAGACTGCGAAGTAATGATAGTCAGATATCCTTCCGTACCCAAAGATAAATTTATAATAAAAGATGTATAATACATATACTGAAAATATAGATACAGAAAAATATATCAAGGTCAAGTACTACTTGGAGTCTGCAAAAAAATTAGATTATGCTGCTTGGTGTCTAGCTATAGGTCAAAGTGTTGGCAATCCGTCTGTTAGGAATAAATGGGAAACTGATGAATTATTTCAAAAGCACTCCTGTATTATTGAAGGAGACAAACAAAAGTTATCTAAATTAAACAAAGGATATGTCCACATCGGATTTCCCAAAATAAATATAGATTTTTCTTCTGATGGTATCTCTCATTTATTAGTAAATATTATGGGAGGTCAACTAGATATAGAAGGTATTGATAAGTGTAGTATAATAGATATTGAACTGCCAAAAGATGTAGAGTCTGTTTTTAAGGGGCCGAAATTTGGTATAGAAGGAATAAGAAAATATACAGAAGTATATAACAAACCTATTCTTGGAGCTATAATAAAACCTAAAACTGGTGTTTCTCCAGAAGTTTTATTAGATATGGTTAAAGAGTTAGTAGATGGAGGAGTTAATTTTATAAAAGAAGATGAGATATTAAGCAGTCCGACATTTTGTAGGCTAGAAGATCGTATCCCTATAATTGCTAAATATTTAGAAAACAAAAAAGTTATTTACTGTTCTTCAATCCATGCCGACCCTCCCTACTTAATTGATAGGGTAAAAATGGTTCATGAATTAGGAGGTAATGGTGTTCATGTAAATTTTTGGTGTGGATTAGGAGCATATAAAGCCATTAGGGAATTAGATTTGCCAATATTTTTACATTTTCAGAAATCAGGCGATAAAATTATAACTAACTATAATCATGATTTTTATATATCTTGGAATGTCATATGTAAACTAATATCTTTAATGGGTGTTGACTTTGCGCACTGTGGTATGATTGGTGGGTATTATAAATGGAAAAATCAAGAAACAATAGATAGTGTAAAAACTTTGAGGCAACGTAATACCTTACCTGTTTTAAGTTGTGGTTTACATCCGGGATTAATAGATTTCATTACAGAATTTGTAGGAATGGATTATATGGCTAATGTTGGAGGATGTATACATGGACATCCAGATGGCACTAAGTCAGGAGCAAAAGCTATGAGGCAAAGTATAGATAAGGAATATAAAAAAGAATATCACGACGCAATACAAAAATGGGGATACCATGAACATTAATAAGCATAATGTTGCAATCAATCATTTGCCAAGTAATATTTTTGGTTTAGTTAATATTCCTCAGATGATAGACTTTGATAATGATGCTGATTGGCTACCATTTACTAAATCTCATACTACAGAAGTCACTAAAAAATCTTTTGATGTAGTGGAGTCTATATGTAAAAATTATATGACAGATGCGATAATGGAAATAGGAGTATCTCGTAATGGGGATGGGTCATTTACAAACGCTATACTAAAGAATAAACCTGATAATATTCCATATTTAGGTGTGGATGTAGAAAATAAATCATATCTCCAAGACCCAAAAAAGAATATATATACAATACAAGCTAAATCTGAAGAACAGCTAAAAATAAGAAAGCATATGCAATATTTAAATATAAATAAATTATCTATTCTGTTTATAGATGGGTGGCATTCTTTAAATACTGTTATTAATGATTGGAGATATACCGATCTATTGTCACATTATTCAGTAGTGTTTTTGCACGATACTAATGGACATCCAGGTCCAACTATTATTTTAGAATCAATAGATAAAGACATATTTAATATAAAAAAATATTTCGAGAACGATGATGATTACGGATTGTCTATAGCCGTTAAAAAAGTACTATGATATATATCTCTCATAGGGGTAATTTAAATGGCCCCAGTAGTAAAACGGAAAATACAAAAGAACAAATATTAAAATGTATTGAACTGAAATATGATGTTGAAATAGACTTATGGTTTTACAATGGGTTTTATTTTCTTGGACATGATGAACCCAAAGAAAAAATCCACAAATCTTTTCTATTACAACACAAGGACTATCTCTGGTGTCATGCTAAATCGTCTGATACATTATTTAATCTCAAAGCAGATAATCTTCACTGTTTTTGGCATGAAAACGATAGATATACAATTACATCAAGGGGTTTTATATGGGCGTATCCTGGATGTCCTGTAAATCATCGTTCTATATGTGTAATGCCAGAATGGAATAATCATAAGATAGACAATATTAGAGAAGCATATGCAATCTGTAGCGACAATGTAGAATATTGTAAACAACAATATAAAATTAGATAAAAAACATAGACTAATATCTAGATTTTCTTATTATAATAGAGTTCTTACTCGCAGGATATACAATGAATAAAACTATTTTTTGTGATATAGATGGCACCCTTTTGAAACATCATGGAGGGCTATATCCAATTACTCAAAATGAAGCGGAAATTCTTCCTAATGTGATTGATGCCATTAGCACATGGAAGGGAAAAGACTATAAGATAATTCTTACTACTGGTCGTCCAGAAAGCATGAGACAATTAACTGTAGACCAATTAAGTAGTTTTGGCATTTTTTATGATATGTTGATTATGGGTTTACCAAGAGGAGAAAGGATAGTAATCAATGACTCAAAGCCAAACGGAACCAAGACAGCTACGGCGATTAATATAGAAAGAAACAAAGGCTTGACAGAAGAACATTTTTTAATATGAAAGGAATATAATGTCAAAATATGATAATGTTAAAGATAATTGGGTAAGAGAAGCTCTAGAGGAATATAAAGATAAGATTGATAGTCAAAAATCTCATCCTTTAGATGTTAGTTCTTATAGGGTTGATAAGCCGTGGGGCTATGAAGTATGGCTAGAATTAAATGAATTTTATGCTTACAAAATTATTTTTATGAAAGCTGGTAATAGAAGCAGTTTGCAATCACATGAAAAGAAAATAGAAACAAATTTTGTTATTGAAGGTCAAGCGGAAGTTATTCTGGAAAAAGAAGATGGTACGCTAGAAAGCAAAATCTATAAGGCGGGCGAAGGTTGGTGTGTGCCTGTAAATCGCAAGCATCGAGTCTGTGCGGTCACAGATTATAAAGCACTAGAATGTTCGACTGCTCATTTAAATGACTGTCTCAGATTTGAAGATGATAGCAATAGAGAAAGCGGAAAAATTAACTCAGAACATGAATAAAATACTAACATGAAAGTATGTTTATTAGCCGCCGGTAGAGGAACCAGAAACTCAAGCATAAAAGGTTTGCACAAAGCCTTGCTACCCATAGAGAATAAACCTGCTATATCTCATATTATAGATAAGGTTCCATCAACTATTGATGTGGTTATAGCTGTTGGCTATAAGTCTGAACAAATTAAAACATATATAAATAATGTTTATAAAGATAGAAATATTATATTTGTTGATGTAGATAATTATGATGGAGAAAACTCTGGGCCGGGATATAGTTTATTATGTTGCGAATCTTTTTTACAAGAACCTTTTGTTTTTACATCTATTGATACAATAATAGAAGAAGACTATCCCTATATGGAATGTACTTATGATTGGATTGGGGCTTCAAAGGTAGAAGAGTCAGAATCACACCAGTATTGTTTAATAGACTCTGATACTCACAATCATTTAAATAAATTGTATTATGGACAAGGAACATACGCCTATACAGGTATTGCTGGTATTTATGACTATGACCAGTTTTGGTATAGTCTTAAAAATCCTACTATTATAAATAATGAATATCAAGTTATAAATGGATTTGAAGGATTAAATTTACAAATATTAAAACACACATGGTACGACATAGGAAATACTGAATCTTATAACAAAGTCAGGCAAAAATTTAATAAAGAAGTTGTAGCAAACAAAAACAATGAAACATTATTGATAGACAATAATAAAGTTACTAAATTCTTTGACGACACAAATAGAGTAAAACAAAGACTTGCTAGATGTCAATTTATACCCAACACTAATATTAAATTAATTAATGAAAATATGTACTCCTACGACTATATTGAGGGTCGTATGCTTTCAGACGTATATGACGAAAGAACCCTTAAAAAGTTTTTGAAATATTATTTAGATAATTTTTACGCATATAAAGGCGAGAAAGACAAGCAGTTTGTATCTAATTGCAAATTAATGTATCAAGAAAAAACATTTAATCGTTTAAGACCATTGTTTGACAGCAAACTTGATAGAATTGATTGTATTAATGGAATAAAAGTAAAACCAGCAAAGCAACTTTTGAACGATATAGATTGGATGAACATATATAAAATAGCTGTGCCGGTAAGATTTCATGGGGATTTACAACCAGAAAATATACTTTATGATAAAAAGAAGTATGAATTTTCTGTAATAGATTGGAGAGAATCTTTTGGCTCTAGTATAGAGTTTGGTGACGCTTATTATGATCTTTCTAAAATGTATCATGGATTATTAATAAATGGCACTACAATCATGCAAGGTCATTATGGATACCACATAGAGGAAGACCACGTAGAACTTAACTTTATGATAAAAAACAATCTATACAACTTAAAGAATATATTCAAACAATTTTGTCAAGAAAATAAATTTTGCTGGCAAAATATTAAGCTTTTAGCCATTATACATTATATGAGTATATGTAATCTATATAGTGATTTTGATAATAATAGATACGGAAATTTTTTATTCTTATATAGCAAGTACTTGCTTGCAAAATGGAAGGAAGAGAATGCTTGATACTGATCTAATTAATCTATACAAAAAAGAATCATCCGATAGATTTAATGAAGTTGATAATAAATTAATATGCCAATTTATAAAGATAATATTCACAGCATATGAAAAACAAAAAACAATATTTGTAGCAGGAAATGGAGGTACTGCTGGTTATCTTCAGAACTTTGTGGTTGATTTTAACATGCACCCATTTGTGTCTGATGATAAAACAAAACCTAGTACTATAGTTCGTAATAAATTTAAATGCGTTAATTTATGTGCAGATCAAGCAACATTGACCGGAATAACTAATGATTTAGGGTATGAAAATGTATATCTAGAGCAATTAAAATATCAACTTGAAGAAGGAGATGTGTTTATTGGAATGTCTGGTTCTGGCAACTCTAAAAATATAGTAAATGCTATGAAATATTGTGTATCTAATAATGCAAAGACTATCTTACTAACTAGGAATCCAGAAAATAAATGCAACGAATATGCTGATTTATCTATATCTTTAAGGGGTAAATCATATTTTCCGGGACAAATAGCAGGTAATAATAATAATTTTCATTTTGAGGACATCATTTCTAAATTGACACATTTGGCGTGTGGAGCAATTAAACAAAGGATACAAAATGCTTGATCCCAATATATTAAGAATAAAAGTACTAGATATGGTTTATGAAAAACAGTCAGGCCATATCGGTGGCAGTTTTTCTATTGCTGAACTTATTAGTGTTCTTTACAACGACTACGACATTAATGGTAATGATAGACTAATACTATCTAAAGGTCACGCAGTACCTATTATATATGCAGCATTACATGAATTAGGCAAAATATCAGATGAAGATTTAAAATTGTTCAGAGAAATAGATTCACCATTACAAGGACATCCAGACAAATTAAGATTGCCTGTATTAGATGCAACAACAGGTTCTCTAGGTCAAGGTCTTAGTATAAGTATAGGACATGCTTTAGCCAAAAAAATTAAAAAAGAAGAAGGTTTTGTATTTTGTATACTTGGTGACGGAGAAATACAAGAAGGTCAAATATGGGAAGCCCTTATGTATGCCCCTAAAGAAAATCTAAATAATTTAATTTGTTTCATTGACTATAACGGAGGACAAAGTGAAGGTTCTCCAGATGATATAATGCCTATTTACAAAAATTTAAGAGAAAAAATTACTGCGTTTAATTGGGATTGTGTTAATGTTGATGGACATAGTATGGCGGCACTAAGAGGAGCCATAGGAAGAATAACCGACAAGCCTAAATGTATAATTTTAAATACTAAAAAAGGAAAAGGCGTATCATTTATAGAAGAAGGTCGATGGCATTCATCTATTCCTAATGCAGAACAATATGAATTAGCCTTGAAAGAATTGAAAGAGAAATTATGAAAGCCACAAGAGACGCCATAAAAGATGTGTTACCAATAGAAGGAGAAAGCAATAAAGATATTGTTGTTCTGGATGCTGACATAGGAGGAGCAACTAAGCTTTCTGCTTTTGGCAAAAAATTTCCAGATAGATTTTTCCAAATAGGTATTGCTGAAGCAAATATGATTGGTATATCTTCTGGTTTATCAGAACATGGTTTTAAAGTTTTCTTAGGTTCTTTCTCTTCATTCTTAACTGGCAGATACGATATAATAAGGTGTAGTCTGGCCTACTCTGAGGCCCCTGTAGTTTTGATAGGTTCTCATGTAGGCATGGCAATAGGTAAAGATGGAGTCACACAAATGGGGCTAGAAGATGTTAGTATAATGAGAGCACTTCCAAATATGACAATACTAAATCCTGCAACATATACTGAAGCTGTTGAGGTTGTAAAGTATTTGTGTAAAACTGATATAAAAAATCCCCACTATCTTAGAATAGGAAGACAGCCAGTAGAAGATCCTTTATTAAATATAGGTTATAAATTTATTTTTGGAAAAGGTTTTCAAATCGGAGATGGAAAAGACGTAACATTATTTAGTACTGGTTGTGTCTTACCAGATGTTTTAAAAGCAAGAAAACTTATACAATCTACTACTGATTTAAACGTAAGAGTTATTAATTTTCATACATTAAAACCTATTGATAAAAAGATCATTAGTCAGGCAGCTAAGGAGACCCGTTATTTATTCTCTATAGAGGATCATTCTGTAATTGGTGGTCTTGGATCTATAGTATCGGATGTTTTGTGTGAAACGTATCCTAAGAAACTAACAAAAATTGGTTTACAAGATACATTTCCGGAATCAGCACCTCCAAATGATTTGTATAAAAAATACGGATTAACAGCTGAAGCAATACAATCAAAAGTAATAAGATTATGTCAATAGATAAAGATACTCTTTTATATGGAAGTTTTGCAAAAACAGCAGGTAGTACTGGTTGTTTATTCCATAATGCTGGATTTAAAAAGCATAATATAAATGCTATATATAAATCTTTTTCTATTAATAGCATAAAAAATGCTGTAGCAGCTATGAAAACATTGAACATAAAAGGTGCTGGAGTTACAATGCCTTTTAAAATACAAGTGTTAGAACATTTAGATGTTCACAAAGATGGTGTTACAGAAATAATGGCGTGCAATACTTTGGTTAATGATAATGGAACAATTATAGGTTACAATACAGACTTTTTAGCAGCTATGGATTATTTACGACCATTAAATTTAAAAGATATAATAATATTAGGTCGAGGAGGATATGCTAAGGCAGTTACTTATGCTTGCAAAAATTTAAATATTAAAATTATAAATATAAACAGAGAACATTGGACATCTATCCAATATATAAAAAATAAAACTGTATTTAATTGTACTCCAGTAACCAATATCAAAACACACAAGTCTGTTAATTTTATAGACTGCATAGTATCTACTAAAACAGGTAAAGAATTATCAGACATACAGGCCAGATATCAATTTAAAATCTATACAGGACTAGACTATTAGGAGAAAAAATGGAAAACATGCCACTGCTATTTGAAAACAAAGTAATTAAAGCACATTCAGAAGAGATTATTAATTATATAAAACAACATGTAGAAGATTTTGGAGAATTAGGAGAAGACTATTGGAAGGGTAGACAAATATACATGAACCAAGTAAGAGATCCACATATTGTACAAATCATGAGAAATCATAAAGATTATATGTTGGAAGAGTTCGTGAAATTATGTGAAATAGATAAACCTGTTTATGTTGACAGTTTACATTTTGTTAGATGGACAGAAGGATATGAATTACATCCACATGCTGATGCCGTAGACAATCCTTTTCCATGGAGAGATTTTGGCACAGTGACTTTTTTGAATGAAGATTTTGAAGGAGGAGTATTGTACTATCCCAACAAAGATAATCTGGAAGTGCCTGCTAAAGCTGGGTATACAGCAATACATACAGGAGGAACAGACTGTTTACACGGGGTTAGTAAAATGACTAAAGGTGTAAGATATACAATAGCGTCTTTTATTACCTATAATCAACAATACGAGTTTAAACTATAATGTTTAACATCTTATCTCTGTTTAAAAAAGAAATACGTTATGCTAAAAGATCTTCTGGTTGGTCTAAGTTAAGAAACCAACATATCGCAAAGCAACCTTGTTGTCAGGCTTGTGGATCTTGCAAAAAGCCTGAGGTTCACCACATAGTCCCGGTACATCTAGACCCCTCAAAAGAATTAGATCCTGATAACTTAATTACATTATGTGATAAATACTGTCATTTTGCTATAGGTCACCTGCTTAGTTACCATAGTTGGAATGAAAATGTAATTGAAGATGCTAAGGTGTATAACTATAAAGTAAAAAATAGACCCTAAACTACTTTATAGAGAAAAAGCACCATGACCACTATAAAAGCAGATTCTGGAAGAGAAGAAAACAATAATCGTATGACTTTCTGTGGAGGTTATGGGGGACAAAGAGCTAACAATGTTAGTAGTGGGTCTCCTAGCGAAGACTCAATGGGGCCTAGAGAAACTATTGATTGCGGTAGGCCATTACCTAAAGACAATGATTTATACGCCAGTGCAAAAGGCGCGGATAACAAATTTAATGATAATGAATTAAATCCTATACTAGCTAATAGACCAAATAATATTAATGGCATGACGAACAACTCTTTAATGGGAGGCTCACGCAAAATTTCGAGCATATCCAAAGACGGTTCTTCAGAAGCTATAGATGCAGACAGACCACTTAACAACAATTCTATTACAGCTATGACTAGTTCTGATGCATCTGCTATAAGCATTGATGAAAACAAAGAACGTAATTCCGATGGATGTTTCGGTGGTCAAACATATGCATATTTAACTATATCAGGAACACCAGATTCTCCAATCCCTAGTTTTACAGATGGTGGTTGCGGTTGTTGGGTAAGCACAAATGCTGATTTGACTTTAATAGCGGGTGCTATTGGTGGATTGTCAGCCCTTATACAAAAAATTCCTTATTTTAGCAAAGCACGAGTTCTGGGAAGATGGAATACGCAGATGGATAAAATTTTAACCAAGTTAAATTTAGGAGGGGCTGCGAATTTTAAAGAAGCATATGAACTAATGATCAAGCATAAAAACGCAGTATTTAACAAAAGTGCTAGAAATGCTACTAAAGAAGCTATAAAAAAACAACTGCGTAAAGGAATAAAAAATGCGGATGGAACTCTTTCATATCCTAGACGCACAGTAATAATGCCTGATGGTTCAGAGCAAGTAAGAGATATTCTTCCTAGTCATCACGGCAGAGGAAAAATTACTATTAAGGTACCAAAAGGACCGGGTGGGGGAGGATTTATATTTAAGAGAGTGACACCTGAACAAATATATGAAGAAGTAGCTGCGCAAAGATATAAGACTTTTCTTCAAAGAACTCAAAAATATTTTAATGATATGGAAGAGATAAAAGTCATGCAAGGTTTTGGTCCCGCTCTGCAAGCTAAGATGCAAGCAAATCTTGCATTATTAATACAAGAGTATACCGGATGTTTTCTTGGAACAGTAATAGGAACAGCAATCGTAGCCCTTGACGCAGTAACTGTATGGAGAGCAAAGGTATGTTTGGGACAAGGCATGAGTCTTGATGAGAATTGCCAATGTGTATGTGCGGAAGGATGGGAAACAGCATGTGGTAATGTTTCATCTTCTGTATGGTCAAATTATGCAAATGAAGTGAATAGTTTTTTTGGAGGATATAGTGATTACGGTGGGGTAGCTGCTATAATTTTTCAAGGAGATGAAATACAGCATTGTAGTTTGGGTTGTTGTTCTGGACAGACACAAATTAATAATGATGACGGAACATGTGATTGTCAAGACCCAGATGCTCCTTCTGTATTTATACAAGGTAATATATATTCAACAACTGGTTGTGATTGCAGAAAAAAGGTTTCTTCTAATATAACAGGAATACCACCAGCAGTAATACCAGGCATTTATATGGATGGTGATGTAAAAACGCAAATGGAAAATGTTGGTAAAATTTTTAATTTTGATAAATGTGTTTTTGAATGTCCTGCGGGAAGTGATGTTGCACTAGGTAAAACGAAGCCAGCACTAGCTAGATATAATGACAATTTAGACGATGCATCAGTTCCAACAAAAGAACATTATCTTTACCAAACTGGTTGTAATTTTGTTTGTGATGGTAGAGACTATGTAGGCACATGGCCACCAACATGTGATGCTGGTTCCCTTTGGAATGGTGACACACTCGTATGTGCTTGTGTCTATACTGGCGCTTGTACAGCTAAACACCAAACTAATGGAGGAAGTGAAGGCGGTGTAAGCGACAATCCTTGTGGAGGTGCTCCTGACTGTTACAACAATAAAACCCAACAGGAATGTGACGCAATAGCTGCTGAACAGGGCAGAACTTTTACTTTCCATATCGGAGAGACTTGTACTGGCTGTTGTAATGAATATTTCTTTAGTGGAGTTGCTGTTAGTGTTTCGACCTCTTCTGGTTGTGATACTAGCAGTGCTGGGTACGGAGGTGTTTTTTCACAAAAATGCTGTTGGGACGGAGGCGCTAATCCAGATGACTTTACTTGCTGTGGAGATCCTCAGTGTAGTAGTGATTATCAAGCTGGATGTGATGAATGTGGACAGCCAGATTGCTAATAATGGTGCAATAGCTGATTGGGCTGGTAACGCTATCTGATGAGGCTTTCAACTCTTAGAATTAAACGTGGTGTATAATTATAAAGTAAAAAATAGAAACTAAACTACTTTATAGAGAGGAGGGTGTGATATGAAACCCCTCTGGATATTAATACTGCTGCTCAGTTCTACTGCTTGTCTAGCAGGAACACGCGATCCATCTGTATCAGATTCTAAATACTTGGAATATGGTAAAAAACATCAATGCGTATTAAGAATAGCTGGAATATATGGAGATAAATTAAATACACAATTTAAAGGATCATGTGTTTTAATAGACAAATATCATATATTAACAGCCGCACATATAGTATCAGGATCAATTACACAACATGTTTTATTTGAAGATAAAGCATATCCCTGTGCTATAGTAGCTATACATAGTCAATATGATCCAGACAAAATGGGAACATGTGATATAGCCATAGCTAGATTACAAAAACCTATAGAAATAGATTTTTACCCAGAGCTTTACAAAGCAAAAGATGAAGTAGGTAAAATATGTAGTTTAGCAGGATATGGGTTTACAGGAACATTTAACACAGGATATAGTCTTAAAAATTATGATAATAAAAGAAGAGCTGGTTCTAATTTTGTAGATAAAATACATAAAAATACTTTATCGTATTCTGTAGACAAAGGACAGGATACTTCTTTAGAATTTTTAATATCTCCAGGAGATAGTGGTGGTGGTTTATTTATAGATAAAAAATTAGCAGGAATACATTCTTGTGTGTATGGTACTGACAAATCAGCAGACAGTGACTATGGCGATGTGGGGTGTAGTACTAGGGTTAGTGACTATATTGAATGGATAGAAAAAACTAGAGACATAATTAGATTAATAATGGAGGATATAGATGTTATTTCGAAGAAAAAATAAATGCTCTCTTTTGCCTTATATAAGAGAAGATGTTTATGGCTTGAGACCTAACGATGGTCAATTTTATGGTTGGGAAATTAATAAGTTTGATATTCCTAGTTTATGGAAAAAGACAAAAGGAGAAGGAGTAAAAGTAGCCGTTATAGATACCGGATGTGATTTGACTCATCATGATTTAAAAGACAATATGTTAGAAGGTAAAAATTTTGTTGAGATTGGGCAACCTCCAATGGACAGAAATGGTCATGGTAGTCATGTCGCTGGCACTATAGCAGCTAGTGATAATAATTTGGGTATGGTAGGAGTTGCACCAAAAGCAAAAATTATACCAATTAAAGCACTTGGAGATAAAGGAGGAGGTAATCTTGACGATGTATGCAAAGGAATAGATTGGGCATGTAAGAACGGAGCAGATATAATTACTATGTCACTAGGGTCTCCTGCAGGACATGCTCAATTAGCAGCATCTTTAAAAAATGCAGCAGCAAGCAATGTGCTAGTATTCTGTGCAGCAGGTAATTCAGGAGAAAACACACCCATTATGTATCCTGCTAAATATCCAGAAAGTATAGCAATCGGAGCTATAGATGTGAATATGAATAGGACTAACTTTACTTGTGCGGGAGAAGAGTTGGAGTTTCTGTCTCCAGGTAAAGATATATTTAGTTGCGTACCGGGTGGATATGCAAAGATGAGTGGAACTAGCATGAGTAATCCTTTTGCTTCTGGTTATGCAGCTTTAGTTCTATCTTATTATAAAAAGAAATTTTCTAAAAAAGAATGTGTAGATTTATTTAAACAGTCTGTTAAAGATTTACCAAATCCAAAATATAGAACCAAGGCTTATCAAGGATATGGAATATTAGTACCAAAACTTTAAATAGGAATTATGACAAAATTTAAATCAAAAACTATTATTTATGAAAATAATCATAATTTTAATTCATTGTCAGGTCATGTTACTTGTGGTGGTAATTGTTCATATGAATGCGAAGAATATGAGGGTCAAAATATATATATAGGTACGCACACGAACTGTTACAGTTCGGAATGTGAATGCGAAAATGCCTATCCTTATCAAAACGAAGATCTTAATGCTCCATGTAGTCCCGGAGATACAATAGATACCACTTGTGTACCAATTAGTTCATCTCCACCGCCACCTCCTCCTCCACAGCCACCTCCTCCGCCACCGCCACCTCCACCACCGCCTCCTCCACCACCGCCTCCTCCTCCACCGCCTCCGCCACCTCCTCCGCCACCTCCACCACCCCCCCCACCCCCCCCCCC
>ERZ891134.803-NODE-803-length-24058-cov-26.127484_pt1 | contig 24058 bp, 20 predicted proteins | sample MGYA00520888_ERZ891134 | MGnify/ENA primary metagenome ERZ891134 (study PRJEB32303, sample SAMEA104408692) | aquatic metagenome | biome: Brackish water; feature: Coastal; material: water | place: Baltic Sea | collected 2014-10-23 | depth 10 m ... | reverse complement strand
AGAAAAAATAGAAAAAGAGCTTTCAGATCTCTTTGGATTTCTAGAATTAATGCTGGATCAAGGAGCTTTGGAGTTTCATATTCAATATTAATGAATGGTTTAATAAAAAATAATATTGCTATCAATCGAAAAATATTATCTGAACTTGCTATAAGCGATACATCAACCTTTGAGAAAATCGTACAAACTGCAGTAAAGTAGCTTCTAAATGTCTAATATAGACAATATAGAACCGCCTATTATTAAAGATAATTTAGGTTCTATTCATCCCATAAACCAAGTAAAAGAGCATTTGTTAAAAATGCTTTTTGATTTAGGATTTCAAGAGGTAGATGGCCCTGAAATCGAAAGCGAAGATTTTAATTTTGATATGCTTAATATCAAAAAATCACATCCTGCAAGACAGATGCATGACACCTTTTATGTTGAAAATAAAAGCAATGTGCTAAGAACACACACGTCACCAGTTCAGATAAGGAGCATGCTTGAAACCAAGCCACCTATTGCCTTCACATCAGCTGGAAAAGTTTATAGAAAAGATGATGATGCCACTCACTTACCAATGTTTCATCAGGTTGAGGGTATTTATGTTGATAAAAACGTAACTTTTGCAAACTTAAAAGATCTCATACATCAAATACTTCACAATTTATTTGGAAAAAATGTCCAGATAAGATTCCGTCCTTCATACTTTCCGTTTACCGAGCCTTCTGCTGAGGTTGATATATTATCTGATCATGGAAAGTGGCTTGAGATTCTTGGTTGCGGTATCGTAAATCCTGTAGTTCTAAAAAATTGCAATATCAATCCTGATCAATATAGCGGTCTTGCTTTTGGTCTCGGCGTTGAAAGAATAGCTATGCTTAAATATGGAGTTAATGACATACGCGAGTTTTATAAATCAAATTTAGATTTTTTAAGCCAATTTAAATGAAATTTCTGTACAAAGACTTATTAAATTTTTTATCGGAAAAGCCTTCAAAAGAGCTTCTATCTGAAAAACTTTTTCAGCTTGGTCATGAGCATGAGATTGCTGGTGATATTTTTGATATGGAGCTAACTCCAAATAGAGGAGATTGCTTGTCTCTAAATGGATTAGCAAGAGACCTTAATATTTTTTTTGGAAAAGTACAGCCATATAAAATCTTTGAGGGAGATATTTTACCTCTTGATTTTAACTTTAAAAATCTCTCCACAGATGCATGCCCAAAAATAAGTTTTTTAGAAATAGAAATAGAAGGCGCTGTAGCTGCATACAAACACTATTTAGAAAATTATTTTTCGTTGCTTGGAAATAATAAGGTAAATTTTTTTACTGATGTTTCCAATTATATTTCTTATGAGCTAGGCCAGCCCACTCATTGTTTTGATGCCAACACTATAAATAACCAATTAACTTTTGAGAGTAAAATTTGTAAGGAATCTTTTAAGACATTATTAGACTCTGATATTAATCTTGAAGGTAAAAATTGTATCTTTACTGTTGATAATAAAATTATAAGTCTTGCTGGGGTAATGGGAGGTAAATCAACAGCATGTTCATCACAAACAAGAAAAGCATTAATTGAATGTGCTTATTTCAAACCTGAAGAAATCATTAGCAAAAGTATTAAATATAATCTTGTTTCTGATGCAGCGCATAAATTTGAAAGAGGTGTAGACATTCAAGCACAAGAAAAGGTCTTAAGAAGGTTTATTGCAATAGTTCAAGATCATGTAGCAATTAAAAATTTTAAAATACAAACATTTGATGATACTGAAATTGAGCAATCTAGAATCCCAATTGATTTAGAAAGAGTTAACAAAATTTTAGGCATTGATATAGAAAAAGAGCAATATTTGATGATTCTTAATAAGCTGGGGTTTGAAATTAATAATAATGAACTAAATAAGCCCTCATACAGACATGATATTTCATCACAAAATGATTTAGCAGAAGAGATAGCAAGAGTCTTAGGTTATGACAGTATAAAAAGCAAACCCTTAGAAATAAAAAATAATTTAAATGAGAATATAAATCATATTTATAAAGTTAAAAATTTTTTAGTTCAAAATGGTTTTTCTGAGGTTGTCAATTTCCCGTTCACCTCCATTAAAGATAAAAAATCTATAACCATTGATAACCCATTAGATTCAAATAAGGGTCACCTTAGGACATCCTTAAAATCTTCTTTATTGGAGAATCTTCAATATAACGAAAGAAGACAAAATGATTCAATCAAGCTCTTTGAAATTAGTGATTTGTACTCTAGAGCCGATCAAATAAATCAAGAAAGAAAGTTGGGTTTAATAATAAGTGGAAGAAGGGGGCACAATTACGCTGATTTTTCTAAAAAATTAGATTTTAATTATTTAAATCAAATATTAAATGAGGGCGCTAATCAAAATATTTTTACTATTGAAGAAATTTCTAGAGCAGACTTAAAAACAAAAAAGAAAGATAAAATTTTTTATACAGAAGTGTTAATTGAAAATATTCCTGCTGATATATATAAAGATTATAAGCTTAATGAAGAGCAGATTAATTTTATTAAATACCAACCAGTCTCTGAGTTTCCTTCAAGTGTGAGAGATTTTTCTTTTTCAATAACAGATTTTAAAAAATATAATATGGTATTAAGTCTGATCTCAAATTTAGATGATGATATTTTGAAACATGCATATATTTTTGATTTTTACGAAAACAAAAAAATTAAAGAGATAAAAGTTGGTGTTAGGTTTATTTTCCAGTCAGTTTTATGCACTTTATCTGAGGAAGAAATTCAAAAAACTATTCAGAGGCTTTTAAAGCCTATCCTCGATTTAGAGGGCGTTTCTGTCCCAGGCTTATAGTTAATATAGTATCTATCACTACTATATTTTATAAATAAATGTAAAATACGTTAATAAATTACGCATTATTATGGAACATTACAAAAAATATCTTCTTTTGGCTTTATCTTTATTTCCATTTTATTCTTTTGGACAAGCTATAGACCCATCAATCCTGTCTCAGCTTAGTCCTGAGCAAATTGAAATGGCAAAAGATGCTTATGCAAGCAAGAATTCTACCGATAAGTCAGTTGAAGAACTACCAGTGATTGATGAGTCATTAGTAATTAAAAAATCTAGCGGTGATTCAAATAAAATTGCAGGTAAGAAATATGGTTATGATTTTTTTTCATCAATGCCTACCTCTCTCACAGCGGTTGGAGACTTACCACTTCCTAATGACTATATAATATCTTTAAGAGATCAATTTACAGTTATTTTAACAGGTTCGAAAGATGCCTTATTTAATTTAAATGTTAAGCTGGATGGCACAATTTTGTTTCCTGAACTTGGTTCTGTTTCTGTTGTCGGCCTTAGTTTTAAAGAGGTTAAAGAGAAACTATCGCAATTAATTAAACAAGCTTACATTGGGGTAAATATTGATGTTTCATTACAAAATTTAAGCGCCAAAAAGATAACTATTGTTGGTGCGGTAAATACTCCAGGAACATATTTAGTTAACCCCTTTAGCACCATTACTGGAGCACTTGCATACTCTGGGGGTATTTCTGAAATAGGATCCTTGAGAGATATTAAGTTAATAAGAAATAATAAAGAGGTCTTTTCTTTTGATTTATACGATTTACTTATCAAAGGTAATAGATCTAATGATCTTACTATTGAGGCAGGCGATACTTTATTAATAAACGCAGCATCTCAGTTTGTTGAAATAACCGGTGCTGTAAAGCGACCTGGAATATATGAAGTCTTAGAAGGTGAAACTATTAATAGTTTGGTAGATTTTGCTCTTGGCTTTAACCAAACCGCAAATAAATCTAATATATCTGTATCATTTTTAGATTTAAATGAAGCATCAATAGTTAAGAAAAATGTTGATACTCTAGATCAAAACCTACAAAACGCATTATCAGTAAATGTTTTTAATTATGTAAACGAACCAAGCGCTAACATTCTCGTTCAAGGAGCAATAGAGGAGCCGGGTTTTTATAATGCTCTAAAGTATAGAAAGTTAACTGATTTAATAAATGATTTAAAATTTATTGATGTATATCCTTGGTTGGCTGTATTAGAGCAATTTGACGAAAATAAGCTAATCAAATCTACAGTTTTATTTAATTTAAATGATCCAAACACCTATACCTCTGTAGAGCTTTTACCCAATTCTAGAATTTATTTTGCAAATATTGATACAAGATCATTTGATGTCTCTGAAACGTCAAGAAAGCTAATAACAGAATATGAATTAAGGCTATCTCATAGACAGGGCAATTTCAGATTGCCAGTATACGGAAAATATTCTGTTAGCTCATTTATAAATTTATTGGGTTTAGACATGAGTGACGTAGATAATATTGCTACTTATGTTAGTCCGCTGAAGAATATTGTAGTTAATGATAATTATAAAAATATGCAATATATAGCAGAAAAATATAATACTGTTAATTTTAGATCTTTTGATAATGATCTTATTGAGGTATCTATTAGTGGTGCTGTGGACTTTCCAGGAACTTATGTTTTAAATGATGACGCTACCATAGAGGACTTATATCAATTAGTTGGTAATTTTAAAAATCAAGCTTATCTTAAAGGAATTATCTTGACTAGAGACAATATAAGAGCAAGGCAGATTAAGTCTATAGAAAAATCTAAAGAAGATCTCAATAAGGTAATTTTAACTTCTGTCCAAAAAGGAGAAAATATTGGTGATATTAATTTAATAAGAGCACTTTCAGAAAGTATAGAACCAGAAAATTTAGGGAGACTGGCAGGAGACTTTACTCCAAAATCACAAGGCTCAATTAATACAATTTTATTTGATGGAGATACGATTATTGTTCCTAAAAATCCAAATGCTGTAAATGTACTCGGAGAGGTTTTAAATCCAATAGCATTCGAATACTCAAAAAAATTAACTATTACCTCTGCAATAAATCAAGCTGGTGGGTACCAACAATATGCGGATAAAAGAAGGGTATATGTGATCAAGGCAAATGGAATCGTTAAAAAAGCTAATAGAAATATTTTTGTTAGAAATGTTGGCCTTGAACCTGGTGATACTATTGTGGTTCCAAGAAAAATTATTACTAATAATCCTGGCTTAGAAGCTTTATTGCCTGTTACACAAATTTTGTCTGATTTGGCTTTTTCTGCAGCTGCAATTGAAAGTTTGTCGAATACTAATTAAGTTCTAAATTAGATGAAGAAATATACTTCTGTCTACTTATTTTTAATTTTCTTTATTCAAAACATTTATACTGATAGCTTTAATTATAATTCTTTTAATAATCACGGTGTAATTGGCCTTGTGAACATGCCTACTGCCAGATTTTATGATGAGTCATCATACGGTTTAACTTTATATAACGGTGAGCCTGATCAAAAAATTACTATGACGTCTTATCCTTATGATTGGATGGAAGCCTCCTTTTTTTATACCAATATTCAAGACAGGCCATATTGCGCACAAGCTTTTGATAGCGTTTGCCAGCAGGACTACAAGGATAAAGGTTTTAATTTTAAGTTTAGATTAAAAGAAGAGGGGATATTTCCAGCAGTTGCATTAGGAATAAACGATATTGCTGGTACTGGTTTCTATAGTTCAGAGTACATTGTTGGAAGTTATGGCATTAATAATATAGATTTTCATTTAGGCCTTAGTTGGGGCACATTAAATGGCTCAAAAAATAGTTTTAAAAATCCTTTTGGATTTATAGATGATCAATTTTATGATAGACCCAATTCAACTGAAAATAATGGTGGTCAGTTTCAGCCGTCAAGATATTTCTCTGGTGAAAAAGCCTCACCATTTTTGGGGATATCCTATGCGCTCAATAGTAAGATTTTAATAAAATTTGAAACTGATAACACTCTCACCCCGGGACAAGTTGGTTATAAAAAAGCAGAAAGTAATTATTCATTTGGCATAGATTATGCTGTAAATAAAAACTTTAGTATTGGAATAGCAAATGAAAGAAATAATTATTTTTCAGCAAAGTTCGTATACAAAGATAACCCAAAACAAGCTGTAAAAAAATATCAATATAAAACATCTGAAACCATAAAACCCGAAGATGATAGATATAAAAAACTTATAAAGAATATTGAAAATAATGGCATTGGAGTCAATAAAATTATTGAATCAGCTGATGCTCTTGGTTTAGAGTTGACCCAATTCACCCACAGTAATCTTGATATTATTGAAGAGATTATTACATCTGCTTCTATTGATTCTGGTATCAATAAAGAAATTAAAACTGACTTAAGAATTGCAAACCTTCAAGCAAAAACAGATTTTGATGAAGATTTTATAAACAATTCCAAGATATTATATGAAAGGAAGGCATCTAGAAAGTTTTCTTCATCTAATGGTTTGGTTTTAAGACCATTTTTAGCATCAAGAGAAGACTTTTTTAAAGGTGCTTTATTGTTAGAAAATAATAGCGAATATTTAATACAAGATAATTTCTTTTTTTCATCAAATATTAAATATTCATTAGCAGATAACTTTGATGATCTTACTATCCCTCCTGTAAACACTTATCCAGCTCAAGTAAGGTCTGATATTAAAGATTATCTTAGAAATCTTGATGAAGGTATTATTATTGGAAGAGCGCAGCTTGATTATCATATTACTCCTAAAAAAAACCACCATCTTATGTTTACTGGAGGTATTTTAGAAGAAATGTTCTCTGGTTATGGCGGTGAGTACCTTTATTTTAAAAATAATTCTAATTATGCTTTTGGATTTGAGATTTTTAATGTTAAGAAAAGAGATTACAAAATGAGATTTGGGACACAAGATTATGAGAATATTACACATTCTTTAAATTTCTATTATAGAAATTATGACTATATTCCATTTGATATGAAAATTTCATATGGTGAGTATTTGGCCGGAGACGAAGGTGCAACCTTTGAATTATCAAGGTCATTTATAAATGGTACCAAATTTGGGGTATTTGCATCATTTACTGACGTTTCGTCAGAACAGTTCGGTGAGGGAACCTTTGATAAAGGTATATTTTTTAATATACCAATATATGGTAATTTTATAAGTTACACTTGGAGGCCTTTAACAAAAGATCCTGGAGCTAAATTAATAAGAAAGCATACACTTAATGACTTATTAATAAAATTTAGAAACTATAACTAAAACTATTTACTGAGATATGATTTTTAATATAAAATTAAGTTTAGATTTAAAACATATTTATAGGTAAAAATGTATTAAATTCAACAAAATAATAGTATAGTTTGCATTTATGGGGATAGTTAACTCAACACAGGCTTTTATGAAAAATTTACTTGTATACACAATTTTTGTTATTTTTACTTCAACAACTATTGCTGAGACTACTGATCTTAGTGCATATAGTATTACAAACGCTCAAGCCAATGAAATTACAGTGAGAGTTAATCAAATGGGTGTTGATGAGCTTAGATCAAGAAAAGCTTATTTAGAAAACGAAGCACAAAGACTTGAAGAAACAAAAGAAAGTACACAAAACCCATCAGCAAATAAAAGTATTACAGAAAGATTAGCTGAAATTAATGCTGAGTTGAGCGCTATTCAAAAAGCATTAGTTGCTATTGTTGGAGCAGGTGCAATATCAGCATTAACATCTGATGGCTATAATGATGAAATTCCTCCTGTTATTACAATTAATGGAGATAATCCTGCTACTGTAGAACTTGGCAGCACATACTCGGATGCTGGAGCTACAGCATCTGATGCTTTTCATGGCTCTACCGCCGTATCAACATCTGGAGTTGTTGATACTGGAACAGTAGGTTCTTATACAATAACTTACATTGCTACTGACAAAGATAACAATACATCAACAGCTACTAGAACTGTTAACGTAGTTGATACTACAGCTCCGGTAGTTACAGTAACCGGTGATACTTCAGTAACTGTTGAATTAGGATCAACATATAGCGATGCAGGTGCAACAGCAGCTGATCTTTCTGGTGATGTGACTGTAGTAACGACAGGTACTGTCGATACAAATACTGTTGGTTCATACACCCTTACATATACAGCAACAGATGCCTCTGGTAATGTCGGAACAGAATCTAGAACAGTTAATGTAGTTGATACTACTGCGCCAGTTTTCACATCTTCTGCTACTTTTAGTGCTGAAGAAAATCAAACTGCAATAGGTAATGTAACTGCTTTTGATTTAGCAGAGGTAACATTTACCGTTTCTGGTAATGAGCTTGCTATAACTTCATCAGGCGTTCTTAGTTTTGTGACTGCTCCGGATTATGAGACCAAAACTGAATATACTGCAACTGTAACAGCTTCTGATGCAAGTTCTAATTCTGCAACGCAAGAAATCACAGTCAATGTTACTAACGACCCAGATGACGATGATACAGGTACAGGTACAGGTACAGGTACAGGTACAGGAACTGGCACTGGCACTGGCACTGGAACTGGAACTGGAACTGGCACCTAGACATTAATTAATGAACCTTACAAAAAAGGATATTCTTAATAATATCTCTTTGAGTGCACATGTATCAAAATCTGATAGTAACCAGTTATTTGATAGATTTATAAATCTAATAATTCACAATTCAGCAAAATCTGTAGTAAAGATTCCAAATTTTGGAAGTTTTACACATAAAACTACTCCAAGTAGAATAGGAAGAAATCCAATAACAAAAGAAGAATTTGTTATAACTGAAAGATCGAAATTGAATTTTAAGGCATCAAATAAATTAAAAACTTTAATAAACTAAGTTTGTGGTCGGGATGGCCGGATTTGAACCGACGACCACTACACCCCCAGTGTAGTGCGCTACCAGGCTGCGCTACATCCCGTTAAATGGGTTATTATATATTCAATATGTTAGAGTTATTATGAAATTAAACAATGCATTAGTATTTTACTTTATTCTATGTTCATCTCATATTTTAAGTGATGATTATGTTATCAAGACCACTAGCGGCATTGCATATGGCCAAGAAGAAAATGCAGTTATTAGTTGGGATGACATACCTTATGCAAAACCACCTATTGGCGACCTTAGATGGAGAGCACCTCAAGATTTAGATGTATCCTCCATTAATAATATTATAAGACCTAAAGAAGATAATTTTTGTGTACAAGAACCCTCTGGCTTAGGTGGTTCTGAAGGTGATGATTATTTCTCTGGTTCAGAGGATTGTTTGTATTTAGATATCAAGGCCCCATTGGTAACCCCATTGGTAAATGATTCACAAAAATTGCTACCAGTAATGTTTTGGATTCATGGTGGTGGAAACACATCGGGCTTAAAAGACTTATATGATTTCTCTACCATGACAAAAAATCATGAAGTGTTAATAGTTACTATAAATTATAGGTTGGGACCATTTGGTTGGTTTACACACCCTTCAATCCAAGGACAGCAAGCTGGATTAGATAAAACTTCAAATTTTGGGACTTTAGATATAATTCAAGCCCTTAAATGGGTGAATAGAAATATATCTAATTTTGGCGGAGATCCTAATAATGTAACAATTTTTGGAGAGTCTGCAGGAGGACATAATGTTTTATCATTATTAGTTACCACTCAAGCAAAAGGGCTTTTTCATAAAGCAATTTCTCAATCAGGTTATACGACAACATACTCCTTAAAAGATTCATATAGACCTTCAAAATACTCATCAACTTCTAAGCATTCTAGCTGGAATGTTGTTAATCAAATTATTGAAGACAAATCATTAAATGTCCTTCAAACAGAAAATGATAAAGAAATTAGAAATTTTCTAAAGAATTTATCATCAAAGGAGTTTTTCAGATATTATTCACAAAGACCATCGTATGAAAACCTACCTCTATTAACTGCTGATGGACTAGTAATACCTAAAATAGGCTTAACAGATGCATTATCAAAAAAAGAATACCTTCATAGTGTTCCAATCATTGCAGGCTCAAATAGAGATGAAGTTAAATTATGGCTTGCTTCGGCTAAATATTTTGTTGATCTTGATTACTCTTTTTTCGGCTCAATTTTTGGAGTCCCTAAAGTAGTTTTAAATGATAAAGATGCTTTCAATCTTTTTAACTCTTATAGAAGTAAGGCATGGAAAATTAGAGGGGTTGATGGACCGCTAAGAAGTCTTTATGAGGCTGGCAACAATAATTTATATGCTTACAGATATGACTGGGATGACCATAGAAGATTTATTATTGGTGATTTTAAGCAACTTATTGGTGCAGCACATGCCACAGAGATCCCTTTGTTAACAGGCAATAATAAATTGGTTGGAGACTATGGCTTTTTAATTTACCCAAAAGGTCCATCCAAAAGATTCACATCTAAAAATATGATGCAGTTTTGGACAAATTTTGCAAAAAATGGCGAACCTGGATTTTCTACGAACGGATTAGAATGGAAAAAATATAATGGTTTAAAAAATGCCTCATCAAATTATATGATTTTAGATAAAAGAAAAGAATTAAAAATGAAATCTGATAACTTTTCCTTTTCCTCTTTAATACATGACTTATATAAAGAGGATGCTTTAACCGACTTAGAAAAATGTGTTGTTCTTCTCCAGATGCTAACATACGTTGGCGACGACTTATATGATGAATATGTTGATGAGTACCCAGGTAACTGTAGCAGAGAGAAATCAGAGCAATTCTTAAAAGATAATGCTAGTTTTATAGACTATTAGTTAAGCAACCTAATTAATTTTTTTTTCATTCTTAGAGGCATCTTTAATCTTCAGCACCTCTATATCTTTTATTTTTATCATATCCGCAATTCTTCTAATGAGCCTTTCTTCGTTTACTTCTAGAATTTTATCAGCGTATGCAACATCGTATAGGAAACGAATCAAGGAAAGTTTGTTGTCTTTGGAATAATCTTTATTTATATCATCTATAAATTCATAAAAAGAAACACTGTTCCTACTATATTCCTCTATGATTTCTAAAACCTTATTAGCTTCTTTGCCAACTTTAATACTAATTTTTTTTATTTCATCTAAAAGTATCGTAAGTTCAGATTCTAAGATCTCGCCATCAGATCGAGCAATCTCATAAGCCAAGATAGAAGCAGTTAATTCTATATCAAAATCATTTTTATTTTCTTTGATTTCAGGCTTCTTTTTCTTAAAAAAATTAAACATTTTTTACCAACCCCTCTCGAATACTTTTATATTTATATGCAAACAGATAATAGGTTGCTGAATATACCATGAAAAGGTATGTTGAAATCCACGGTGCAAAATTATTATCTAAGAATACACCAAATAAACCTGCAAAGAATGATATTAATAAAATAATTCCCAAAGTACCTTCTGGTGAATAACGAAGCATGAGCTTGTGGTGAATATGGTCTCTACCGGGAGATGTGATGCCAATACCTTGGGTTATTCTTGAAACAATAAGTCCAATACAATCAAGAAGTGGAATAGATACGAACCAAAGCATTGTAATTGGCTCTACTTTATAAAATGTACTTTGTGATGAGAAAATTGCAATCCAAGCCACCCAAAAACCTATTAGATTTGAGCCACTATCACCCAAGAACACACCTCTTTTTTTACCGAAGAATCTTAGATTAAATATTAAAAAACCTATTACCGATCCAATTAGGATCATCAGTATTGAGTCATACATTAGTCCTGAATAAAAACCAGTGAAAAGTAATGCCATTACAGCTGAACCAGCACACAAACCATTGATTCCATCTATCATATTAAATGCATTCATTATTCCTACAACACAAAAGACTGTAATTGGAATACTAAAAATGCCTAAATCTACTTCACCAAAACCAAACAAATTACCAAAATTAGCTAAATATATATCTGTTGAAAAAATTACATATAAGCTCAATATAATTTGAATCAAAAGCCTAACAATAGGCTTCAAAGATTTAAAATCATCAAATAAAAACAAAAGTAAAAGAGGTATAGAGGCAAAATATAATTTTTGACTAAATTCAGGCAAATATCCTTGAAGATTATTAAGAGTTAAATATATTTCTGTAGAAACAGCAACTGCTAAAAGTATGCCAATCCCCCCAGTAAGAGGTGTTGCTCTTTTATGAAATTTTCTACTTCTATCAGGAATGTCTACAAGTATATTTTTTTGTTTAGCAAAGTTTCGTAAAACAGAATTAATAGCTAAAGACGCCATTATGCTTATAATTAAATAACTTATGATTATATTTAATTCCATAATTACCAATTTTACATCTTTGGCTAGAAATAGTATGCAGTTTGATAAAAAAAAATGTTTTTTAAAAGAACATTTTTATAGTAAATAAGTATTATGAATATAGATTGTAAAAAAGAAATAGATATTGCTAAAAAAGCAGCATTAGAGGCTGGAAAATACCTTAGAGATAATAAGATTAATCTCAATCAAGCATTATCGTCGACCAATAGAGATCTTAAGCTTAAGGCAGATATTGAAGCAGAAAAAATCATTAAAGATATTATTAAAAGAGATTCTAATATTGGCATATTGGCAGAAGAAAGTGGAATGTCTTCGGATGCATCTTTTAAAAGTTTATGGGTTGTTGATCCTCTTGATGGAACTGCTAATTACTCCAGAGATATACCCATATGCTGTGTCTCTATAGCTTTAATATCGGATTTCAAACCAATTATTGGTGTTATATACGACTTTAATAATGACCATCTCTATGAGGGGTCTATAAATACAAATGCTTGTTTAAATGGAAAAGAAATTTCAGTTTCAAAAATAACAAAAAGCAATCAAGGTATTTTAATCACTGGTTTGCCCAATGATACGGATTATTCTGATGAAGCACTACTTAATATGATTAAAAATTTTCAAAATTGGCGAAAGGTTAGAATGCTTGGTTCAGCTGCTTTAGCTTCTGCATATATTGCATCTGGTAAAGCAGATCTATACATGGAAAATAAAACCTATTTATGGGATGTTGCCGCTGGAGCAGCTATAGTTAATGCTGCTGGTGGAGAAGCTTTAATTGTTAATCAAAATGAAAAATTTCAAGTTGATGTTCGTTTTTCAAATTCATTAATAAAGATATAAAAAATTTTATGGAAGCTTTAGTTTGGTTCAGAAGTGATTTAAGACTTCAAGATAATCCCGCGTTAAGAAATGCATTTGAACAAGCTAAGAATGTCCATGCTGTATTTATTTTTTCAAATAATCAGCTAAAAAAACACAATGAAGCTAACGTAAAAATAGATTTCTTGAAATCTAATTTATTCTTACTTGAAGACAAACTCAATAAACTAAATGTCCCATTAACTATTATTGATAGCGGTGGGTTTGATAACGATGCTTCTCTCATAGAGCAATTTATAGAAAAGAAGAACATTAAAAAAGTTTTTTGGAATAATCAATTTGGTGAGGATGAAGCTATAAGAGATAAGCTTGTAAAAATTCTTTTAGATAAAAAAAATATAGACTATGAGACATATAACGACCAGATTATATATGAACCAGGTTTTTTAAAAACAGGTCAAGGTCTCCCATATTCAGTTTTTACTCCATTTAAAAGAAAATGGATAGAAAACTTTGAGATGGATTTCTTGGATATTGAATATCGTTATGAGACCAGAAATAACCTTGATTATTTTTCAAATGTTCGAGATTTTGATTTTAATTATAAAAAAACTCATCAAGTTAATATGGAGTTATGGCCTGCAGGAGAAGATGAGGCGGAAACAAGATTGCTTAGATTCCTTAACGAAAAAGCAATAGACTATTCAAAAAATAGAAATGACCCAATCTTAGATGGAACAAGCAGAATTTCACCATATTTAGCTTTGGGAATTATTTCATCCAAAAAATGTATTTTAGAAGCGTTAAAAATTAATAATTTTGAGTTTAACTCAGGACATATCGGCGTAACTAAGTGGATTGATGAAATTGTTTGGAGAGAGTTTTATAAGAATATAATGTTTTCCTTTCCAAAGGTGAGTAAAGGACAACCTTTTCAAGATTATTCTAAAGCAATCTTATGGAGATATAATGAAGATGAATTTAATGCTTGGAAAGAAGGTAGAACTGGATTTCCGATTGTTGATGCAGCTATGCGACAGCTTCTAAATGAAGGCTGGATGCACAATAGGCTTAGAATGGTTGTTGCTATGTTTTTTACAAAAAATATGCTTCATGATTGGAGGTTGGGTGAGGCATACTTTATGCAAAATCTTATAGATGGCGATTTTGCTTCGAATAATGGTGGATGGCAGTGGAGTAGCTCAACCGGAACTGATGCAGCTCCATATTTTAGGATCTTCAATCCAATCACCCAATCCACAAACTTTGATAAAGAGGGCACATTTATCAAAAAATATGTTCCTGAGCTAAAAGACTTAGATAAATCTGTTATTCATAATCCATCCATAGAGCACAGAAAATATTGTAAATATCCAGAACCAATATTAGATTTAAAAGAATCAAGATTAAGAGCAATAGATGCTTTTAAAACAGCTAAATCTTAGTATTAAAACTCATAGTTTAGTTAATTGATCTTATGTATACTTTGGTTAAATAATTTTTTTTACTAGGCAAATATAAATGCATAAATCAGATTTAGAAATAGCAAATAGCGCATCAAAGAAGCACATAAAGGATATAGCTGCATCTTTGAATATCCCTGAAGAGGCTTTAATTGTTTATGGAAATGATAAAGCTAAGATTAATTATGATTACTTAGACTCTTGCAAAGATAAAAAAGATGGAAAGTTAATTCTTGTTACTGCAATTTCTCCTACACCAGCAGGCGAAGGAAAAACGACTACAAGTGTTGGGTTGGTTGATGGTTTATGTCATATAGGCAAAAAAGCAATGATATGTCTTAGAGAGCCAAGTTTAGGTCCGTGTTTTGGAATGAAGGGAGGTGCTGCTGGAGGCGGCTATGCTCAAGTCATTCCTATGACTGATATTAATCTTCACTTTACAGGAGATTTCCATGCAATTGGGGCCGCTCATAACTTGCTTTCAGCATTAGTTGATAACCATATTCATTGGGAAAATACTTTAAATCTTGATCCAAGAAGAATTACTTGGAGAAGAGTGGTTGATATGAATGATAGGTCATTAAGAGATATTACATGTGGACTTGGAGGAACAGGGAATGGTGTTCCAAGGCAGAGTGGTTTTGATATTACTGTAGCATCTGAAATTATGGCTGTTTTTTGTTTAGCAAGTGATTTGAATGATTTGCAAAATAGAATTGGCAATATCGTAGTTGGATACACAAAAACTCAAGAGCCTGTAAAAGTAAGCCAATTAAATGCTCAGGGTGCAATAACCGCTTTGTTAAGAGATGCTTTTCAGCCTAACTTAGTCCAAACGCTTGAGAACAATCCAGCATTTATGCATGGGGGACCTTTTGCAAATATTGCCCATGGATGTAATTCCGTTATGGCAACAAAAAGCGCTTTAAAAATGGCTGACTATGTCGTTACTGAAGCTGGTTTTGGTGCTGACCTAGGAGCAGAAAAATTCTTTGATATTAAATGTAGAAAAGCGGGTCTATCCCCAGATGCTGTTGTTCTTGTTGCAACAACCAAAGCTCTTAAAATGCATGGCGGTGTTAAAAAAGAAGACTTAAAAGAAGAAAATATTCAGGCAGTAAAAGACGGATGTAAAAACCTTGAAAGGCATATTGAGAATATTGCTAAGTTTGGAGTTCCTGTAACTGTAGGTATAAATGAATATTACACTGATACCAAAGAAGAGCACCAAGCAATAATAGATTTTTGTCAAAGTCATGGTGTTGCATGCAAAATATCTTCTCATTGGGAAAATGGTGGAAAGGGCGCAGCAGATTTGGCATCTCATGTTGCAGAATTAGTAGATAGTAATGAGTCCTCATTTAAAACTTTATATGATGATGAAATGCCTTTATGGGAAAAGACCAAACATATTGCTACAAGTATTTATGGCGCTAGTGATATTATTGCTGATAAAAAAGTAAGAAATAAATTTAATAAATTAGAAGATGACGGTTATGGGAAATACCCAATTTGTATGGCAAAGACTCAATATAGTTTTTCAACAGATCCATTACTTATGGGAGCGCCATCTGGCCATGAAGTGCCTATTAGAGAGGTAAGGCTCTGCTCAGGTGCAGAGTTTATTGTTGTTATATGTGGGGAAATTATGACGATGCCAGGATTACCAAGAAAACCAGCATCTGAGAACATTGGAATCGATGAGAATAAAAATATCGAAGGCTTATTCTAATTTCAGTATAATTGACGAAAATTTCAAAGGTATATTATGAAAGATAAATTACAGTTTTACATAAATGGCGCATGGGTTGAGTCTGATTCAAGTGAAATGATTGAGGTTATAAATCCTGCTAATGAAGAGTTAATAGGCCAAATAACAGCTGGAACAAAAGCCGATATTGACAGCGCAGTTAAGGCTGCAAATGAAGCCTTTAAGACATATCAATATACCTCAAAGGATGATCGTATTGAGATTTTAAATAATATTATTACAGAATATGAAAATAGGTATGATGATTTTGTTCAAACTATTACAGAAGAAATGGGAGCTCCTCTATGGCTTTCAGAAAAAGCTCAAGCATCTACTGGAATTAAAAATTTCCATGAAACTCTTGATGCGTTAAAAGAATATCAATTTGAAAAAAAAGAGGGTGGTTACACTCTTATCAAAGAACCTATTGGAGTTATAGGAATGATTACGCCATGGAACTGGCCTATGAATCAAATAACTACTAAAGTATCAGCTGCTCTTGCGGCTGGCTGCACTATGGTTCTAAAGCCTAGTGAAATTTCTCCATATTGTGCAATGCTTTTAGCAGAAGTATTTGATAAAGCTGGAGTTCCAAATGGTGTTTTTAATCTTGTAAATGGATATGGACCTACAGTAGGAGCAGCTTTATCTGATCATCCAGATGTCGCCATGATGTCATTTACGGGATCTACTAGAGCTGGAATAGCTGTTGCTCAAGCATCTGCAGTCTCAGTAAAAAGAGTTCATCAAGAGCTTGGCGGCAAATCTTCAAATATTATCCTTGATGATGTTGCAGACTTAGAAAAATCTGTAAAAGGTGGTGCTGGACACTGTTTTTTGAACTCAGGACAATCATGTAACGCACCAACAAAAATGCTAGTTTCTGAAAAAAATTATGATAAAGCAGTTGAAATTGCAGCTCAAACTGCAAATAACACAACGGTAGGTGATCCTCATGGTGAGTTTAGAATTGGTCCTATAGCTAATAAAGCTCAGTATGAAAAGATTATAAAAATGATAGAAATTGGTATTGAAGAGGGCGCTACTTTAGTTGCAGGTGGCACAGAAAAGCCAGAAGGTTATGACAAAGGCTATTATATAAAACCTACTGTATTCGCAAACGTTACTAATGACATGACAATTGCAAAAGAAGAAATATTTGGACCTGTCTTGTCAATCCTTAAGTACAAATCTGTAGATGAAGCAATAGATATAGCAAATGACACTGAGTATGGTTTAGCAGGGTATGTTCAAGGTGAACCAGCACACGCAAATGAAGTTGCAAGAAAAATTAGAGCAGGACAAGTTATTATAAATGGTGGAGCAAGAGGAACTGGGGCACCATTTGGTGGCTACAAATCATCAGGAAACGGAAGAGAGCATGGCATGCATGGCTTAGAAGAGTGCCTAGAAACTAAAGCAGTTATAGCTCCTTAGTTTAATCTAACAAATCCGGTTCTCTTTTAATAATCATGTCATATGCAGGCTGATAGCTTGCCCATGCGGCGATATCATTTGCTATAAAATCTCTAGTCTTTATAGCAGTTTCGTGAGGAATAATTACTGGTGTGCCTGCTGCTTCGGCCATTAGTTGAGCCTGACAACATCTTTCCATTGACATATAAAACCATAAAGCAATATCAACAGACGGGCCTGTAGTTAGAATCCCATGATTTTGAAGAATAATAACTTTTTTATCACCCAAAGCTTTTGCAATTTCATCACCCTCATCAACTTCTTCCACAACTCCTGAAAAATCCTTATACATTGCCTGTGTTTCATAAAAAGCACATGCATCTTGTGAAATAGGATCGAGAGGTTTACCAAGAGTAGAAAAAGTTCTTCCGTAAATAGAATGAGAGTGAGCAGCAGCATTTACATCTGGTCTTGCTGCATGAAGCCTAGAGTGGATTGCAAAGGCAGCAACATTAACATCTTTGTCTCCTTGGACAACCTTTCCCTCATGATTGACTAAAATTAAATCTGAAACAGAAATTTGTGAAAAATGAACTCCAAGAGGATTTACCCAAAAATGATCAGGAAATTCTGGATCTCTTAGAGTTATATGTCCAGCAACACCTTCATTAAAGCCAAAGTAGGCAAACATTCTAAAACCCGCAGCAAGTTTTTCGAGCTGATTTCTTCTTAGTTCTGCTGTGTTAGCAAACTCAGTCATTTCAAGACCTTTTCCTTTCATAGGAAGTCTTCCATCAGTAGTATCTATCTTTATTGGTGAAACATTTGTCATTCTATATCCCTCTATTCCTTATTGAATGTTAAAATAGCTTACCAAAAAAAGAGATATTATGAAATTTAGAATTGAAAAAGATAGTCTTGGAGAGGTTAAGGTTCCTCAAAAGGCTTTGTGGGGAGCTCAAACTCAAAGAGCTCTAGATAACTTTACTATAAGCGGCATTAAATTTGCCTTCCCTTTTGGAAGGTCTTTTATTGAAGCTCTTGGCTTAATCAAGTATTCAGCAGCAGCAGCTAACAATAAATTAAAGTTATTACCTTCAAATAAGGCTACAGCTATTAAATCAGCTGCAAAAGATGTATTAAATGGTTTGCATGACGACTCATTCCCTCTTGATGTTTTTCAAACCGGATCCGGAACAAGCACCAATATGAACGCCAATGAAGTCATTGCTAATTTAGCTTCAAAAAGATCAAAACTAAAAATTAATGCTAATGATGATGTTAATATGAGCCAAAGCTCAAATGATGTCATCCCAACAGCAATTTGCGTAAGTGCTCTAATAGATATGCATAGATTGCTTCTCCCAAACCTTGATCATTTAATTAAAGTAATTGATACAAAAATGAAGCAAGTAAAAGGCAACGTAAAAACAGGCAGGACGCATTTAATGGATGCCATGCCAATTGATTTTTCACAAGAGTTATCTGGTTGGAAAGCTCAGCTGGAAGCAAATAAGAAAATTATAGTATTAGCTACTAACAGAATGAATGAACTTCCTCAGGGCGGAACAGCTATTGGGACCGGCATAAATACTCATAAAGATTTTTCAAAAAACTTCTGTTATGAATTAAATAAACTCTCTAAGTTTAAAACCAAACCTTCTAAGAATTTTTATCAAGGTTTAAGTTCCGTTGATAATGCAGTAGAGCTTTCTTCAGCTATTAAAAATTTAAGTATTATTTTGATGAAAATTTCTAATGATCTTAGATGGATGAATAGTGGACCATTAACCGGTTTGGGGGAAATAGAACTTGAAGCGCTTCAACCTGGAAGCAGCATAATGCCTGGCAAGGTAAATCCCGTAATACCAGAGGCCGTGGCAATGGCTTGTGCTGATGTGATTGGAAACGATGTTACTGTAACTCTTGCAGGTCAAAGCGGAAATTTTCAATTAAATGTGATGTTACCTGTTGTAGCTTATAACCTTTTAAAAAGTATTAATCTTTTAGGCAATGCAATGCCGCTTCTTGCAAACAAGGCAATAAAAACATTTAAAGTAAATTCAAAAAATATAAATGAATCTTTATCAAAAAATCCCATTCTTGTAACGGCACTCAATAGAATAATTGGTTATAGCAAAGCAGCAGCTATTGCTAAAAAAGCTTATAAAGATAGCAAATCAATAATTGATGTAGCTCATGAAGAAACTGGAATGAGCAAAGCTGAGTTAAAAAAATTATTAGATCCAGCAAAATTAACCAAAGGCGGCATTAGTGAATGATTTGGCTTCAAATACTTGTGAGGCATGCAGAATTGATGCTCCGAAAGTTTCAGACGATGAGGCAAATATATTGCTACAAGAAATTGATAATTGGGATTTATTGAACGAAGGTATTAAAAAGTTAAAAAAAACTTTTAGCTTTTCAAGTTATAAAGATTCAGTAGATTTTACTAATAAAGTCGCTGATATGGCTGATAAAGAAGATCACCATCCAGAAATTACTCTCGAATGGGGTAAAGTGACTGTTGTTTGGTGGTCTCATAAAATTCAAGGTCTTCACAAAAATGACTTTATATGTGCGGCAAAAACTGATCAATTAAATAATTACTAACTAAATATGGAACAAAACGAAAAACCTTATCAATCATTGGCATGGCTTGCTACTGGTATTCTCATCATTGCAGCTTCATTGGCTAGCTTTGTACCAGAGCTGGAATATCATCACTGGGCTTTTATATCAGCCAATACATTATGGGTATATGTTGGGTGGTTGTGGAAAGAGCAATCATTGATAGTCCTTAATGCTGGATTAACATTGATTTATATTTTAGGACTAATATTCTAAGAATTATTTTTTTTTAAATTTAGTCTTGCTATAATCCGACATGGAAAAAGTAAAACAAAAAGCACTAACATTTGATGATGTCCTGCTTTTGCCAAGGTATAGTGACTTTATACCTAGCGAAGCATCAACTCAAACAAAACTCACAAAAAATATAACTATCAAGGTTCCTTTGGTATCTGCTGCTATGGATACCGTCACTGAATCAAGCATGGCAATAGCTCTAGCTGAAGTAGGGGGGATTGGTATTATTCATAAGAATAACTCTATTGAAGAACAAGTCTCTCAAGTAAAAACTGTCAAAAAATATGAAAGCGGTGTTGTTAGAAACCCTATTACAATTGAATCAGACAAATCAATAGGTGAATTAATTCAACTAACCACTGAACTCAACATCTCTGGGATGCCTGTTGTTGATGATAATAAATTAAAAGGAATAGTAACAAGTAGAGATTTTAGATACGCAGATAATTTGGGTGCTTTAGTCTCTTCAATCATGACCCCATTTGATGAGCTAATAACAGTAGTGGAGGGAACCCAACAAGACTCAGTAAAAAAACTAATGCATGAAAATCGAATTGAAAAAGTGTTAGTGATAGATAAATCAGGAATGCTTAGCGGACTAGTTACTATGAAAGATATTGAAAAGTCAGCAGAACATCCAGATGCAACTAAAGATGATTCAGGCAGCCTAATGGTTGGTGCTGCACTTGGAACTGGATCGGATACTCTTGAGCGAGCAAAAGCATTAAGTCAAGCTGGAGTGGATGTATTTGTTATTGATAGCGCACACGGTCATTCAAAAAACGTTGTTGATACAATCAAAATGATTAAAAAAGAGTTACCAGGCATCGATATAATTGGTGGTAATGTAGCAACACCTGAAGGAGCATTAGATTTAGTAAAAGCTGGAGTTGATGGGGTGAAGGTGGGAATGGGGCCTGGTTCTATTTGCACAACACGAATTATTGCTGGGATTGGTGTGCCGCAAATAACCGCAATACTTGATATTAAAGAAGCTATCAAAAAACATGATGTGGGCATTATTGCTGATGGTGGAATAAGATTTTCAGGCGACATTGCAAAAGCTATAGCAGCAGGTGCTGACTCGGTTATGCTTGGAGGTTTATTTGCAGGAACAGAAGAAGCGCCAGGTAAAGTTGAATTATTTCAAGGAAGAAGTTTTAAAACATATCGTGGCATGGGTTCAATTGGAGCTATGACCGAAAGGCATGATGCAAATAGATACATGCAAGAAGATTTAGATTCTGAAAAATTAGTACCTGAAGGTATCGAGGGAAGAGTTCCATACAAAGGCCTTGTAGTTAATGTAATAAACCAGTTAGTTGGTGGATTAAGGCAGTCAATGGGCTACATTGGTTGTAAAACCATCAAAGAAGTTCATGAGGATAGTGCATTTGTTGAAATTACAAATGCTGGTATGACTGAAAGCCATGTCCATGATGTCATGATTACAAAGGAAGCACCTAACTACCAAAGAAGTTAATATTTAAACATGGCTGCCAATTTATCAACTACATCTAAGCAGATAGATACCATTCTAGTTCTAGATTTTGGATCTCAATATACACAATTAATTGCAAGAAGGGTTAGAGAGAGTAACGTCTACTCAGAAATATTGCCTTGGGATATTAATGAAGAAAAAATTAAATCAATTAACCCTAAAGGTATTATTTTATCTGGAGGTCCAGACTCAGTTACGAATAGCTATACACCTAGAGTTCCCCAAGTAATTTTTGATTTAAATATTCCCATTTTAGGTATTTGTTATGGAATGCAAACACTTGCAGAACAACTTGGAGGACAGGTTATTTCATCTGAGCAAAAGGAATTTGGATATTCAGAACTTAAGATTACTGCAGATTGCATATTATTTTCTGAATTGGGTAAAACGTTAAATGTATGGATGAGCCATGGAGATCAGGTGCAAGATCTACCAGATAATTTTGATTTGGTAGCAGCAACATCAACTGCTCCCATTGCTGCAATGCAGCATACAAGCAAGCCTATCTATGCCTTGCAATTTCACCCTGAAGTAACTCATACAGAAGATGGTAAAACTGTCTTAGATAATTTTATTTTTAAGGTCTGCGATGCAAAGACAGACTGGAAAATGGACGATTTAATAGGACAAAGAATTCAAGAAATTAAAAATCAAGTTCAAGATAATAAAGTCCTGCTTGGTCTATCGGGTGGAGTTGATTCTTCAGTCACTGCTGCACTTTTGCATCAAGCTATAGGCAAAAAGCTTGTATGCGTCTTTGTAGACAATGGCTTATTAAGAAAAGGCGAAGCTGAAGAAGTTATGAATACTTTTAAAGAGAATATGAATTTAAATGTCATTAAATCAGACAGTGAAGAGGTATTCTTAAGACATTTAAAAGATGTAAAAGATCCTGAACAAAAAAGAAAAATTATTGGGAGAACTTTTATTGATGTTTTTGATGCTGAGGCAACAAAATTAAAAGACGTTCATTTCTTAGCACAAGGAACCATTTACCCTGACGTAATTGAATCTTCCGGTTCAGAATCTAAAGAAGCAAGGGTGATAAAATCTCATCATAATGTTGGGGGGCTTCCTGAAGAAATGAAGATGGAATTAGTTGAACCATTAAGAGACTTATTTAAAGATGAAGTCAGAAGAATGGGTGTTGAATTAGGCCTGTCATCAGAAATGTTAAACAGGCATCCGTTTCCCGGTCCAGGTCTTGGGGTTAGAATTTTAGGAGATATTACTAAAGAGAAGACAAGTATTTTAAAAGAGGCTGATCATATTTTTATAGAAGAGCTTTTAAAAGCAGATCTATATAAAACAGTTAGCCAGGCTTTCGCAGTTTATTTACCAATAAAATCAGTTGGTGTTGTTGGTGACGAGAGGAGATATGCTGAAGTTATAGCTCTAAGAGCAGTAGAGACAGTGGATTTTATGACTGCAAGATGGGCGCATCTTCCTTATGAGTTTTTAGAGCATGTATCTAACCGAATAGTAAATGAGATAGAAGAAGTTAGCAGGGTGGTCTATGACATCTCAAGCAAACCCCCAGCCACTATTGAGTGGGAGTAGTTTGTCGCCCTACAACCCCCATTCCTACGCTAATCTGTAGTTACACGATAGTTACACACCCCTTGTAACTAAAGCATTCCTTAATCCGAGTTACACGAAAAGTTACACGAAATCTCCACTATTCCTTTTTAATAGTATCAAGTATGCTATGCGAACTTATTTGTAAGTGATACCCACAAATGTATCTATATCCTATATGTATAGATTAAATTTGAGGTGTATTAAATGAATGGAGCAACATTAAGATTGGCTTATGACAATGGCAAAAAGTTAGATAACATTTCTGCTTTCACTAAGGAAGCACACGAAATTTCTGATGAAGCCTTTGTAGTAAAAACAACACATAGTGGAAAGTATTATCACTTGCGTATGTGGGTTAAAAACGAAAAGAAATATTTTAGAAAGAGTTTGAAAACAGTTTTTTTAGAAACAGCATTAGCAAGAGCAAGGATATGAAGTAGAAGATCATGAACTCACCTCTAGACAAGAAGCTGACGAA
>ERZ891134.801-NODE-801-length-24149-cov-6.453225_pt1 | contig 24149 bp, 17 predicted proteins | sample MGYA00520888_ERZ891134 | MGnify/ENA primary metagenome ERZ891134 (study PRJEB32303, sample SAMEA104408692) | aquatic metagenome | biome: Brackish water; feature: Coastal; material: water | place: Baltic Sea | collected 2014-10-23 | depth 10 m ... | reverse complement strand
ATGGGTGTCATGAGTAAACTCGAAACGTCGGATTCGTTCAAACTCATGCCGGACCAATTAAAGACGAACATGTCCATTATCTCTTTCCAAGTTTGGGTGAACGGAAGTGCATTAGACAATGAGCAGTTAAAAGCCGTATTCAAAGCCATTACCACCTCCAAACATGAAGGTTTTATTGGCGGGAAGGACACTGTGTTCTTTGGGCAGCCCGTTCAATATGGCGAAAAGAGTTTCATTCGATTGGCCATAGGCGCCTACACCGTTCGCGCGTTCTTAGAAAAAGACGCCGTTGACTTAACTAATGATTACCGATTGATTAACATCATTGAGGCCGTTGCGCAAGAAATGTTTAGTGGAAAATAATACGTCTATATTACCGGCGGTTCAGTCGCTATTGCCGCAATTAGGTCGGGAAGATACAGCGGCTATCGTCACACATCTTCCTCGATTGAAAGCCCGCTTGGCGCACTTAAGTGCGGCTATGCCCGGTATGCAACACAGTATTGCTATTAAAACGAATCCCCATGCCCAACTGCTACGTACGCTCGTAGAGTTCGGTTATGGTTTGGAAGCAGCCTCCATTGAAGAAGTGAGAAGAGCCAAGGCTGCTGGTTGTCCAGTGAGTCAAATCGTTTTTGATTCTCCTGTAAAAACACGCCATGAAATTGCTGAGGTGGCTTACGAAAAAGGAATGCTGGTCAATGTAAACACTCTCGCGGAATTAAAGCGTTTTCCCTCAGATGCGACCTGCATTTTGGGCATCCGTATCAATCCGCAAGTACATGCAGGTTCCCCTGAAATGTTCGATGTGAGCAAAAACGAAAGCAAATTTGGCGTGCCCATTTCACAGCAATCAGATCTTATTCAAGCCGCTTTAAACTACCCGGTGAATGCATTGCACATTCATAGTGGATCTCAGATGCAGAATCTAGACGCTCAAAAGGAGGCATTGATTGGCTTGCGTGAAGTTGCGATTGCCATAAATACTCAATCCCCGGGTAAAATTAACACACTTGACATTGGTGGTGGACTGCCTTCAGAGCCCTTACAGGCTCAGACGAAGATGTCCATATATGGCGCTATGGTGCAAGAAGTGTTTCGCGGCACCTCATTCAAATTAGTGACAGAATTTGGTCAATGGGTACATGCGCCGGCTGGATTCGCTATTAGTGCCATTGAATACGTGGTTCGGCCCGATCGCGTTTTTATCCACTTGGGCGCCGATTTCTTTATGAGAGACGCCTATACAAGGGCACGACCGTTCCCGCTAGCTGTAGTTTCTGCAGAAGGGGTGTTGCGTCAAGGCGAAGAACGACCGTTTGATATCGCCGGTCCGTTGTGTTTTGCAGGCGACTATTTAGCGCACAAAAAAAATCTACCGGGGGATTTAGAAGAAAATGACCTTTTAATTGTCGATGAAACCGGGGCAAACACTTACGCGCTGTGGTCAAGGCATTGTTCTCGAACCGTCCCATCTTACTGGGCTTGGGATGGAAATTCAATAGTTAAGTGGTCAGAACGCCAAACAATTGGTTTTTAATCTTATTTTTGAAACTCAAGCAGTTACTCATGAAGAATAGTCTTCTCCTTTTATTCGCATTTTTTTCACCGGCGCTATTTGCTCAGGTGATGACCGTTACTGTCGATCAAGACGACTTTCTTGTTTGTCCTGATGAGGTAGTAGAGGTAGTTGCTGCGCGCAGTACCACGGCCAATAATTCCTTGCAGTTTGACGGTGCATCCGATTATTTGGAGATTCCAAATAACGCAGCGTTTAATCTTGGTACCACCAGTTTTACAGTCGAATTCTGGGTTTTGGTAAACTCTACATCAGGTCTTGATTACCTCTCGGTATACAGAAATGCCGCAGGCCATGGTTGGGCGATTTGGAAAGATAACTCTGGAAATGTTGGATTTGCAGCGAGAGACAATGCCGGAGCGTACGACTTGATGACGGGTAACATTACCTCAATAGACGACGGTAATTGGCATCACGTAGCAGTGACGTGGAACCGTGGTACAACGACAGCTACGTTATATATAGACGGTGGATTCGAAACATCGAAAAACTTTGGTGTTGGAGGTGATATAGCGCACACGGGCGACATTACTTTAGGTTATGGAGTAAGTCCTACTTCAGGAAATCCATCATATTTGAATGGAGAGATGGATGAATTCCGAATTTGGAATGAAGAACGCGCCTCTGGTGACATTCAGACATACATGAGTACGCATTTGAACCCTATCTCTTTCCCTACGCTCGCAGTAAATTTTGACTTTAATGAGCTTACCGATGCTGACGGATGGGAAGATTGTGCAGCAGGAATTATTGCGCCTAACGGTTCTGCAACACCCTCTGTAAATACAATGGGTGGACCATTAATGACATTCAACTTTGCATACAGCTGGACAAATACATCAGGCAACACCCAGGGCGGTGCCGTTTATCAAAAAACGTTTTCTCGCGACGATACCGTAGTGGTTGAGGCGGGATATTGTAAATACTATTGTACGGATACTGTATATATTGCCTTAGCGGAATGTGATACGCTACGCGACCCACGAGATGTGGCTGCCGTGTTTGCACCTTCAGCGTTTACACCTAATGGCGATACAAAGAATGACTTTTATCTTGTGAAAGCGAATGCCATTACCTATTTCGAAATGCAGATTTATAATAGAGACGGAAACATCTTATTTCACAGTAAAGACATTAATACGGGCTGGAATGGAACGTTTAATGATAAGTATTGCTATGAAGGAGTCTACGTTGCACAAATCATGTACCGTGACGTAGATGGCGTAGAATTCGTCAAATACCAGCAATTCAATTTAATGCGCTAATTCGTTTCGCAGATACATAAAGATAGAGCCTCGAGAGTTTTCTCGGGGCTTTTTTATGCTGGTGTATCTAGGTCCTTTTGCTGCTGGGCACCAGAGATACTCGCATTTAATTCAAATCCAATAATAAGTCCAAAGGCATTGACATAGATCCAAAGTAACATGATCAATAGCGTTCCAATGGAGCCGTAGAATTTGTTGTAGGTAGAAAAATGCTCAACATAAAAACTGAACCCCTGCGAAGAACTAATAATTAGAAAAGTAGCTAATAGGCTGCCTGCAGAAATGAAGCGCCAATTCCGCGAGCGGACGGGCCCATAGTTGTACACCAACGATATGGCCAACAGAATGGTGAGCAGCAACACTAGTAATCTACCCCAGTAAATGACAAATGAAGCGTAGTGTGCGAGATAGCCCAATTCCACAAGCCAGTCAGTAAAACCTTGCGTAAAGATTAACGCTACTATAGCAATAATGATCAGCACTGTAAGGCCTATAGTGAGCAGAAATGCCGAAAAATACTGCGACCAGAAGTTCTTTACATTGATGTTGTGGTAGCTAATACCCAAATTAGAGATAAGGCTTAAAGTGCCGTTGGTGGCAAAAACAAGTGCCGCAATGAAGGTGACCGATAATAGTCCGCCGCGCTTTATGGTCAGGACATCTTCGATCGCATCGAACGCCATTACATGCGTACTTTCTGGCAATACATCCTTTAATATCCCAAAGAGTTCTTCCTGAAAAACATCGAGCGGTAAGTAGGCAATTAAGGTAAAGATGAAGATGATGCCAGGAAATAAAGCAAGGAAAAAGCTAAAGCTAACAGATCCGGCCCTCGAGGTGATTGCCCCTTGGTAGATTCCTCGAACGAAAAAGCTCAAAATATCCCATAAAGAGAGTCCGTCGAAAAAAGGTGGCTTTACCTTACTCAGGTTGCTTTCTATGCTGGCTAAGAGTTTCATGTTACAGCGCTTTTAAGCTCATGTCTAATCCTTTAATATGGTGGGTCAGCGCACCAACGCTAATGTAATCCACTCCACATTCGGCGTAAGGTACTAAGGTATGGCGAGTTATACCACCACTGCTTTCAACTTCTGTCCGACCCGCGATGTATTCAACGGCTTCTTTTGTTGCCGAAACAGTAAAATTATCAAGCATGATGCGATCAACTCCGGCTTGAAGTGCTTCTTTTACTTCTTGTAAATTTCTCGTCTCTACTTCTATGGCTAGCGTTCTATTCGTCTGCGCTAAGTAGGCCTTGGTCCGTGCCACTGCTGCTTTAATACCGCCTGCAAAATCCACATGGTTATCTTTCAGCATCACCATATCATATAGCCCCATTCGATGGTTACCACCTCCGCCTAAAGCCACGGCCCATTTTTCTAATAACCGCAGTCCAGGCGTGGTTTTGCGAGTATCAAGAACGGTACATGAGGTGTGTTTAATTTTTGCAGCATACGAATAGGTACGAGTAGCAATTCCAGACAGCCGCTGAAGGTAATTCAATACAAGACGTTCACTTTGCAAAAGTTTGATCGTATTCCCTTCAACGAACAAAGCTACAGTACCTTTTTCCACGAGCGCACCGTCTTCTATAAACTGCTCAACGGTTGCAGTATTATCCAGGTATTTGAACAAATAAGTAGCCAACGCACCACCTGCAAAAACGCCTGCTTCTTTAATAATGAGCTGGGCTTTGCCGCGATGATCTGCAGGTATACTGGATAGGGCGCTATGATCTCCATCGCCAATATCTTCCGCAATGGCAAAATCAAATTGGGCCTTTAAATCATCAAAATTTGGTGTCCATGAAGCGTGGGGCATAAAATCGATTTTAAAAGTGTGCTTCTCAATGCAAGTTAGCATCTTTGTGTAGCTCATGAAGATTGTATTTCTGGTTATTGGTAAAACTTCTGAACGCTACCTCTCCGAAGGAATGGCTCAGTTTGAAAGTCGATTAAAACATTACTCGCCTTTTGAAACTATTGTTGTGCCTGACATTAAGGGAGGCGGTAAGCGAACGGCTGAGGTTTTGAAGGAATTGGAATTTGAGGCCTTTCGTAAGCATTTTCAGCCGGGGGATTGGATGGTACTACTCGACGAAAAAGGTAAACGCTATACCTCACGCGGGTTTGCTCAACAAATGCAAAAATGGATGAATGCTGGACCTAAACGATTGGTATTTATCGTGGGCGGTGCATTTGGATTTTCTCCCAAGATGTATGAAAAAGCGAACGGTTTATTGAGTATGAGTGAAATGACCACTTCCCACCAACTAATTCGTGTTGTATTTTTAGAGCAAATCTACCGCGCCTTTACTATTTTGAATAACGAACCTTACCACAACGATTAATGGCAACCTACAGCTACGAAAGTATCGTCAAAGACCTGCGTGCTAAGAAGTTAGCCCCTGTGTATTTTTTTTCTGGTGAGGAATCTTTTTATGCCCAGCAATTGCTGGAAATTATTGAGAAAGAACTGTTAGATGAGGCAGAGCGTAGCTTTAATCAGAGTGTGCTTTATGGAAAGGATACTAACATGTTACAAATCTTAGAGGAGGCGAAGCGTTTCCCAATGATGAGTGAACGCATGGTAGTCCTTGTAAAGGAAGCGCAGCATTTGAAGGCGTCCGATTGGGAACTTTTGGCCGCTTATCTTGAGCAACCGCAGCCAACCACTGTTTTGGCATTTGGGCACATGCATAAAAAATTGGACAAACGTTCTAAGGCAGGAAAAGCAATCAAGGCGAAAACAGTTTTTTTAGAGTCTGACCCGTTGCGCGATTATCAGGTAATCCCATGGTTAGAGCAACGCTTATCAGCTAAAGGCTTTACCGCTGCACCTTCCGTTGTTGCTGCTTTGGCAGAGCAGGTCGGTACAGACTTGAGTCGACTACACAATGAGGTGAACAAACTGCACGTTGCTATGGGTGATGCACGCAGTTTGTCGGCCGCAGATATCGAACGTCATATAGGTATTTCGAAAGACTATAATAATTTTGAATTGGTTGCGGCAATTGCCACTAGGGATGTGGCTAAGGCATTTAAAATTGTCCACTTTTTCAGTAAAAACGCAAAAGAACATCCGGTGCAAATGATTACTGGAATCTTGTTCAACTTCGTCAACAACCTCATTCAATACCACAGCCTAAAAGGGAAAAATGAAAAACAGATCGCTACTGCGCTGAAGGTCCATCCTTACTTCTTGAAACAATTTAGTGCAGCCGCGCGTCATTATTCGGCCGAACATGCGCATATTATGCTTGAGGAATTGTTGGTTTTTGACCGTAAATGCAAAGGAGTAATACGTTCGTCTTCAGGGGAGTATGAACATCTAAGAGAGTGGTTGATTCGGTGTGCGCTTTAGGCCTTATTTTTGCAGAAAGAATCCCACTATGAAATTTAGACTCCTCTTCCTTTTCCTGTTTGCACAAATAAGCCTTTTTGCCCAAGGACAAATGCTGCGTGGCTTTGTTTATGCCGAAGGAGGTGCGGAGCCTGTACCTTATGCAAATGTTATTATTGAAGGTGCGAACGTCGGGGCAATGACGAATCTTGACGGGTATTTCCAGGTAAATAAAGTACCGGTGGGTCTTCAAGAGGTCACAGTTTCTTTTTTAGGTTTTGAACCAACCACGCTAGAGGCTCGTATTTACAATAATAAACCGACTACGATTAAGGTCTATCTGAAAGAGTCCACCCAAATGCTTAACACGGTTGACTTGAATATTGAGCGTGCTGAGAAAAAAATTAAGGTGAATACAGCAGTAGTGACGCTGAATCCAAAGTCTATCGAAACCTTCTCGGCGGGGGGCGATCCAGATTTAATGAAAGCTATTGCCGTCTTACCGGGGGTCGTTACTACAGGTGACCAAGGTGGTCAGCTCTATATTCGTGGCGGCGCTCCCATTCAAAACCTGGTTTTGCTGGACGGAATGATTGTTTACAATCCCTTTCACAGCATAGGATTTTTCTCTGTTTTTGATACGGATGTCTTGCAAAGTGCGAAGGTATACACTGCTGGATTCGGCGCTGAGTACGGTTCTCGGAATTCATCAGTGATGGATATTAAAACTAGAGACGGTAACCGAAAGGACATTAGCGGGAAGTTATATTCTTCGACGTACATGAGTAAACTGTTGGTGGAAGCGCCAATAGGACCAAAAGGGAAAAACGGATTGGCAAACAACAGTATTTTCCTTTCCGGTAAAACGAGCTATTTACGTCAAGCTGCTCCCATTTTCTATCCTTATGTTGAAACACGTTTCGGTGGACTGCCTTTCACCTTTAATGACCTCTATGGTAAGTTCACAACGCAAACGGATAATGGATCTAAACTAAGTGCCAAGGCGTTTAATTTTTCAGATGCGGTCTTGTTAGATTCAACGAAAGGTTTACAGTGGAACAGTTGGGGGTACGGGGCTAATTTCACGGTAATACCGCCTGCCTCAGCGACATTGATACAAGGCGATTTTGCGCAAAGCCAATATTATATCGAGAGCACTGAAAATCCAGATCAACCCCGGAATTCGACCATAAACGGTTTCAACGGTGGCTTAGACTTCACTTATTTCATTGGAAAGGCAGATGAAGCCAAATATGGGATTGATTTGATTGGCTACACAACAGATTTCAGTTTTACAAATAGCCTAGGATTAAGCCTCAACCAACAGGAAAGTACCACGGAGTTAGGCGGTTATTTTAATTACCGCCATGTCGGGACCCTATTGATCGTAGAGCCAGGTCTGCGTTTGCATTACTACGGTTCGCTTTCTGAACTGAGTGTTGAGCCAAGACTCGGTGTGAAGTACAGTATAACGGAAGACTTCCGGTTTAAGGCATCTGGCGGGCTGTACAGTCAGAACCTGGTGGCAGCAAATTCTGACCGTGATGTTGTGAATTTGTTTTATGGTTTTTTATCGGGTGCCACAGATCTTCCGGAAAATTTTAGAGACAATCCCATAACCTCTAAACTGCAAAAAGCGACGCATGTGGTTGGCGGATTTGAATACGATTTAGGTGATCACTGGGATCTTAATTTAGAGACGTATTTGAAGGATTTTTCTCAAATCACGAATGTCAACCGCAATAAGTTATACGATGACGTTCCTGCCTACAGCGATCGTCCTGAGATTTTACGCAAGGATTTTATCGTTGAGCACGGATGGGCGTTTGGATACGATGCGGTATTGAAATATGAAAAAGGGCGCTATTATTTCTGGGGGGTCTATGCATGGAGTAAGGTGCGACGTGATGATGGTGTTCAAGTCTATGCACCCAACTTTGACCGTCGTCATAATTTGAACCTAGTCGGAAATGCAAAACTGGGTAATAAAGAGCAATGGTACATTAGCGTTCGTTGGAATTTGGGTACAGGCTTCCCGTTCACTCCAACCCAAGGCTATTATCCAGGAATAGATTTTCTTGACCCTTTAGGCAATCCTGATATCAATTTTGACTATACCACAGCGAATGGAGACCCATCAGTATTATACGGTGCATTAAACAGCAATCGATTGCCTACCTACCACCGATTAGATGCGAGTCTGAAATATTCTGGTGATTGGAAATACGGCGCTATGGAGGCTGCAGTAGGTGCAACAAACATGTATAACCGCGAAAACATCTTCTATTACGACCGTGTCGAGGCCGAGCGTGTGAATCAATTGCCAATAATGCCTACGATTAGCTGTAGTTTCTCCTTTTAATTGGGCGAGAAAAGAGGTACTTTTGCCCTGTTTCAAATGAACTATGGCAAGTACTAAATACATCTTTGTTACCGGTGGTGTAACATCTTCTCTGGGTAAAGGGATCATTTCCGCTTCTTTAGCGAAACTTCTGCAAGCACGCGGCTACCGGGTGACTATTCAGAAATTGGACCCGTATATTAACGTGGATCCAGGTACATTGAACCCTTATGAACACGGTGAATGTTATGTTACTGAAGACGGTGCAGAGACGGATCTAGATTTAGGCCATTACGAACGTTTTTTAGGGACGCCTACCTCACAGGGAAACAATGTCACCACAGGTCGTATTTATCAGAGCGTGATAGATAAGGAGCGCCGTGGGGATTATTTAGGGAAGACCGTTCAGGTTATTCCTCACATTACCGACGAGATAAAGAGCAGAGTTAAGATTCTTGGCGAAACTGGAAATTACGATATCGTAATCACAGAGATAGGCGGAACGGTGGGTGATATTGAGGCGGTGCCTTACATCGAAAGTGTTCGTCAATTGAAATGGGAAATGGAGCGCGATTGTATGGTGGTGCATTTGACCTTGTTGCCATTCTTAGCAGTGACAGGTGAATTAAAGACTAAGCCTACACAGCATAGCGTAAAAACGTTACTTGAAAGTGGTGTGCAGCCTGATATTTTGGTGTGTCGCGCGGAACATTCTATTGATGAAGATATTCGAAGAAAATTGGCGTTGTTTACCAATGTTCGTCCTAAAAATGTAATTGAATCACGCGATGCCAGTACTATTTATGAGGTACCCGTGATGATGTATAAAGAGAAACTAGATGAGGTAGTTTTGGATTACTTCGGCCTAGAATCTAAACAACAGCCAGATTTGGATAAGTGGCTGGATTTCTTGAGTCGCTTGAAGTACCCGAAGCGCACGGTGGAAATTGGCTTGATCGGCAAATACGTCGAACTTAAAGAGAGCTACAAGTCCATTACGGAGGCCTTTATTCATGCTGGAGCAGCCAATGAAGTTGAGGTTAAAATCCGTTGGATTCATTCAGAACACCTGACAGAGAAAAATGCGGCAAACACCTGCAAAGGATTGGATGGGGTATTAGTCGCTCCAGGTTTTGGTGAGCGCGGTTTTGAAGGTAAAGTAGCAACCGTGCAATATGCCAGGGAAAATAAGATTCCATACTTCGGTATCTGTTATGGGATGCAAGCTGCAGTTATTGAATATGCAAGAAATGTATTGGGATACAAGAATGCAAATACAACTGAAGTAGACCCGAAGACAGATAAGCCTGTGATCGCGCTCATGGATGAGCAAATGCACATTACTGATATGGGCGGTACAATGCGATTGGGTGCACAGAAATGTGATCTCGTTGAAGGCTCTATTGCAAGAGCGGCTTATGGTGAAGCGCACATTACTGAGCGTCACCGCCACCGTTATGAATTTAATAATGATTTTAAGGAGGTTTTGACCAATGCGGGTTTAAAGGCGACGGGTATTAATCCAGAAAGTGGCTTAGTTGAAATCGTTGAGGTAGAAAATCACCCCTTCTTTGTTGGTGTGCAATACCACCCAGAATATAAAAGTACGGTTGTAAAGCCGCATCCACTTTTTGTTGCATTCGTGAAGGCATGTGACGAATTCCATCAAAATAAATAGGACATGGAAAACCAAAATAAAGGGCTAGATAAAAACCAAATTATTGGCTTTGTACTGATCGCTGCCATCATGGGCGTGTTCGGATGGTGGCAAAGTAAAAATGCCCCCGAAGAACCACTAGAGCCTGTAGTAGAGGAGGCACTGGAAAGTGTTAACGAATCTGATCTTGTTGTTCTAGATGAAACAGCGATCGTAAGTGCGGAAGTACTTGATAGTAATGGTTTCGTTGCAGAAGAATTTGTTGTTGAGAACAACGATTTAAAATTGACCTTCAGCACTCAGGGCGCAAGGATGATTTCTGCACAGATGAAGGATTATCAAACCTACGATAGTCTGCCGCTGTATTTGGTGAATGAAAATCAGACAATGGATTTGATTTTACCCGGTGCAGAAAGTCTAGGTCAAAAAGGATTTATAATAGATGCTCAAACGTCATCTGGTGTTGTTCTAACAGATGGATCTACTAAAGTTCGTATCACACTCCCTGAAAATGGTTTTGATTTTTCTTGGGTTGTTAGTGGCAATGCAGGTATTGCAGGTAAGCCGGAATTGTTCTGGGAACGCACAGCCATGCGCACGGAGAAAGGGATTAGTAATGAGCGTATTTATTCCACGTATTCCTACAAAGTCACTGAGGACGGAGATATTGAAAACATGAGTGGGCGCGGTGGTGACGATAGTGAAGCATTGGGCGGCGTGGATTGGCTTGCTCAAAAGCAGCACTTCTTTTCCTTCATTGCTCATCCTGAAGCTGGTTTTTCTCAAGTTCAAGCAGCCACCGTTAATGGAAGCGATGAAGACGAGAGTATTATAAAAAAATTCTCCAGCACAGCCACTTTGAATACTACTGTTGATGGTTCTTATACCTTACCGTTTACATTTTATATTGGCCCAAATCATTACCAGACCCTCAAAGACTACGACCAAGGCTACGAAAAGGTGATTAATTTCGGTTGGGGAATCTTTGGTTGGATTGGACGCGGCGTGGTCGTGCCAATTTTTAATTGGCTTGAAGGATATGGCCTAGGTTACGGTTTGATCATTCTCATCATGGTACTTATCATTAAAGGAGCAATGTCGCCTTTAACTTTTGCATCGTACCGTTCGATGGCGAAAATGCGTGTTCTGAAGCCACAGCTGGAAGAAATCAATAAAAAATTTGGTGAGAAGGATGCTGTTGCAAAGCAGCAGGCGCAAATGGGGCTGTATAGAGAAGCCGGTGTGAACCCATTAGGTGGTTGTATACCGGTGATTGTTCAAATGCCAATCCTCATTGCAATGTTCCGATTCTTCCCGGCATCGATTGAATTGCGTGGTGAGAGTTTCCTTTGGGCAACAGATTTGAGTACTTACGATGCCTTGATATCGTGGGATCAACACATACCATTGATCAGTTCTTTCTACGGTAATCATATTTCGATATTTACGCTGTTGATGACTGCATCAACCATTCTTTACACTAGAATGAATCAGCAGATGACTGCGGGAACAGGCTCGAGTGAGCAAATGAAGCAAATGCAGGTGATCATGTATCTAATGCCTTTGATGTTTATGTTCGTATTGAACAGCTATCCGGCAGGTCTGACCTACTACTACTTCTTGAGTAACATTGTGACCTTTGGTATGCAATGGGGTATTCGTAAGAGCGTAAATGATGAAGCTATTCTAGCGAAAATTGAAGCGAAAAAGGCACAGCCTAAAGGCGAGAAAAAGAAGAGCAAGTTTCAGGCTCGATTAGAAGATATGCAGCGCCAACAGAATTTAAGCAGGTCGCAGCGCAGAAAGTAATTTGGATTTTTCCCAGCAAAAAGCCCCGCTCTTAGCGGGGCTTTTTTGTTTAACACATTTCGATCGTCTGTTTGTCGAAATCAATGACGGTAGACCCTCCCGTGCACCCGCCGATCTCTTCGAGAGATACGTCTTCTCATCATTGCTGATGATCCATGCGCCGCTTTGGTGCTTGCGAAGCGTTCCTTCTTCAATGACATCACCGGGCGCAGCACCCATCCCAAGGATATTACTGTTTTTAGATACTTTGAGGGTAACGTGACCGTCTTGGAGAATGACGTGACTTAATCGCCCATGGTCCTCCCGTTCCATTCCGCAAAGGCCACCTCATATATGTAGGTTCCGTTTTTAGGAATCTCGCTTTGAGGCTGTTCTACGGTAAACGAAAACGAGAACAATAAGGATAGAAGTAGTTGCATCGTGACAAAATAAAAAAAGCCCCGCAGTTTCCTGCGAGGCTTTTTTTAAAAGTTGTTATGACTTAGTCAATGTGTGTAACAACACCATTGATGTAATCGTAATCGCCAGAACCGTCTTGACGCAGTTCCCAAATGATTGTTGCCACGCTGAAATCGGCATCAAAAGGAAGTGTCGGTTTTTCGATATGGAACTGGAAAGGAGTATAACGTGTTCCGTAAATATCACCAGCGGCATAAGCATTACCCAAAGGATTGATATCACCTAAGTTCATTCCCCATGGACCTAACGCAACCATTGAAGTATCGCTAGTGGTAGCATCAGTGCTTTCAAGCCAACCTACAACTGCAGTTGTCGCATGACGGTAAAGTACCTCATCGTGGGTGTAGGTCGTACCTGAAGTAATGAGCGGTACACCTGCAACAACGGCAGCGTCTTGTGCCCAGGTCGTTGGTGTGGTACCAGAACCGGTACTTACTTTTGGAAGTGAGCTCACTTGATTCAAATCAACACCGTTACCATAATCTTTCGCTACAACACCATTCAATAATAAGTACGACTGTACCATATAAATATTTTCTGTTTTCGTCTCGAGGACTTTGATGCGCGGGTAGACGGTAAAGCTTGTACCAGTCGTATTGGTCATAACATCCGCTTCTAGGCTAAATGCGACCTCTGCTAATGTCGCGGCAGCAGCAGCTGCGGCAGGACTCTGTCCCACGTCGGTATTGTTTACGTAAAAGTTAGGTACACCTGCGGTAGGGAAATTGTCGTCAAACTTTGCTGAAGCTTCGTTATCCGTAGAGAACCAATCACCAACATGGTTAGCAACCAAAACGGCACTGTCACCAAGCACAGCATCAAGCATTGCCATGGCCTCTGCACCATTTGGACAGTATTGACACCAAGCTCCAGTTGTTTCAATCACCAAAGGACGAACTACTCCGGTAACCGTAAGTGAATCGCCAGGATATGTTGCCGGGGCAGGTTCAGGACCACCAGTCTCACATGAAGTGAGGAATAATGCACCGAATACGGCGCTTAACGCGATTAATTTTTTCATAATTCGAAATATATCTTTAGGAAAGTCTAAAATATCGAAAAATCATGAATGAATTACATTGAATATGTAAACGGGTAGATGGTCTGAGTAACCGAAAGTGTAGAATCGGCCTAAAAAGGAGCGTTTGGGTTTATAACCGCCCCATTTGGCATCAATTTCCAGCAAGATAGGCGGTGCTATAATTATTCCTCCAAAAGGGTTGCTACCTCTGTACAGCGCGAGGTCTATATGTTGCCATCGACCTTGATATTTATAGCTGCCGAGGATGTTTTTTGGATAGGAAAATTCAGGAGAGCTCCATCCGTTTTTCAGGTGATTTCGGAACCAATCTGCGGAGGCTAAGTCGTTGAAATCGCCAAGAATTAATTGGTTTTGATTGGTGTCTTTTTCTAACTGCTTCACTACTGCCTTTAATGCCTGTTCACGCAACGGAGCACTTTGGACCGCGCCTCCGCGTTTGGAGGGCAAGTGCACAATAGCGCATGTTAGGGTAATGCTGTCTTCGTCAGAGGCACTTTTCGTTTGAAGTAATAATGCATCGCGAGACTTAAAATAGGTTGAACTGTAGGCGATAGGATGTGAAGTGACAACTCGCGTTGTGGAAGTATTGATAAGTGCAGCACAATCTATACCCCGATGGTCAGGACTGTCGTAATGCACCACTTGCCAAGGTCCATAACCTGCGATGGCTTTGTGTTTAGCGAGATCAATGAGCACACTTCGGTTTTCAACTTCAGCAAGGGCGATAATATCAATATTTTGTCCTACGGTATTAATGCTGGATCGAATGGCACGGGCAGTTTGCCTGATTTTTAAGTAATAGATAGGGGTATTGTATTCGTAACCGCCATTGGGTGTGAAAGCATGATCATTTTTACCTCTATCATGTAAGGTATCAAAGAGATTTTCTACATTATAGAACAATACATGCTGCGCCAGGCATTGGTTCATGGAGAGTACGCCGTGCAGGCATAGATATAGAATTATTCGCCACATTTTAAGGTAACGGCCGCAATACCAATTAAAATATACGGTGTTGAAAGGTTGTGTTCGTCAACAATCAGTTGAAATAGAGCAAGGAAGAATCGCCATAGCTTAAAAAGCGGTACTCGTTCGAAAGCGCATGTTGGTAGACCTCTTTCCATTGCGGCCCTATTCCCGCGCTCACTAATAGTAAAAGGGTTGATCCGGGCTGGTGAAAATTAGTGATGATACCTTGGACTGATTTGATTCGATAACCGGGTTTGATCATCAACTGCGTTTTTAAGGCTAAGGACTGAATCCCCTGTTCATCCATATGGTTGATGAGGGAGGCATACGCTTCACGAGTAGTTATGTCGGTATTTAATTCGTAGGCTTCGAATTGTCCTAAATCCTCCAAAGGAAGTCCCTGGAGTAGTTTAACGCCCATCCAATGACAGCTTTCTAAAGTGCGCAGACTAGTGGTTCCCACCGCAAACTGTGCGCCTTCATGATCGAGGTAACGTTGCAGCCAATTCCGACTCAAGAGCAGCTCTTCCGAATGCATCTCATGATTTTCTACAGTGCCTTCGTCTAACGGCTTAAACGTACCAGCACCGACGTGAAGTGTGACGTCAAACCAGCGGTGATGTTGCGATTTTAATTGGTCAAAGACTCTAGGAGTGAAGTGTAAACCTGCAGTTGGTGCTGCAACAGACCCATTGCTTGCCGCATAGACAGTTTGGTACCGTTCGATGTCCTCATTTTCTGCATCCCTATTCATGTATGGCGGCAGCGGGATTTTCCCTGCAGCTTCTAGAATGGTACTGAAGGCATCTGCACTGTTCCAGCTGAAATGAATGACAAAGGCGTGACCAACACGCGCCCCTTTTTCTGCGGTGAGCACAAGGTCGTTCCCAAGATCGAGTGTCAACGGGTGGTCCTTCCAGCGTTTGAGATTGCCCACAAGGCATTCGAAATGTACCGATCCTTTGGCATTCATGCTTTCCTCAACACTCATATGGTAGGGTCCTAGGCAAAATACTTCGATGGGTTTCGCCCCTTTGGTCTTTATGAAATGAAGACGTGCTTTTACCACTCTCGTATTGTTGAAAATCAGTTGTGAGTGGTCCGGGAGTACTTTCGAGAGGTCTGAAAACAAACAGTCTTCTATGCTTCCGCCACGGTAGACAAGGAGTTTACTTGCATCGCGATATTGCAGAGGGTGCGTTGCGATGCGGTCTGCTGGGAGGAGGTATTCGAAATCGGACTTTTGCATGATAAATTCGCTCGATGCAAATGTAGGTATCGCTACCTTTACAATAAGAACGAATTCTCACATGGCCAAAAAGATCATTCTTTCCACGACCAATGATATAAGCACAGACAACCGTGTGCACAAGGTGGCTATGCTTTTGATGCAATTGGGATTCGATGTGCATTGGGTCGGTAGGGCGTTACCTAATAGTTTGCCGCTTGATAGGCCTTATAGAACCTCAAGAATGCGATTGTTTTTCGCGAAAGGCGGATTGTTCTATGCGGAATTCCACGTCCGGTTATTCCTCTTTCTCCTTAGACACCGTGGCGCCGTATTAGTGTCGAATGATCTCGATACGTTATTGCCCAATTATTTAGCGTCTCGTCTCTACAAGACAGCGCTCGTTTACGACAGTCATGAATATTTTTGCGGCGTTCCCGAAATACAAGGGAGGTGGGTGAAAAAGGTTTGGCTCGCAGTAGAACGCGCTATTTTTCCAAGGCTCAAACATATCTGGACCGTAAATGAAAGCATTGCTGATCTTTATGAAAAGGATTACGGGATTCGCCCGAGTGTCTTTAGAAACATCAGCCCGAAGCCTTCTGCCTTTGCACCCAAATCAAGGGCTACCTTAAACCTTCCAGAAAACAGGCGGATTGTCATCAATCAAGGCTCTGGGATGAATGTAGATCGTGGCCTGGAAGAAGCCGTGGAAGCGGTCGCTGGAATGGATGGATGGTTGTTGCTTCTAGTGGGTAGTGGTGATGCTATACCTGGATTGAAAGAAAAAGTGCAGCGTGAGGGCTGGCAGGAAAAGGTGCTGTTTATTGATCGGATGCCCTACGACCAGTTATTGCATTACACGGCAACTGCCGATGTAGGGCTTAGCTTAGATAAGGATTCTAATATTAATTACCGATTTTCTCTTCCCAACAAGCTCTTCGATTACATTCACTGCAGCACGCCGGTGGTCACATCTCGAGTGGTGGAAGTAAAGCGTATCGTAGAAGAATATAACGTTGGTTTGACCGTACACGTTGAAAATATCTTGGCTTTACAAAGATCTATCGCTGCGGTTGCTGAGCATAGTGACGCATATGCCCCCGGATTGAAGCGCGCTCAAGGGGAATTGAGCTGGGAAAGAGAAAGTATGCCGCTTAAAAATTTCTACGGCCAATTTTTATAGCGTGTCCAGACATGCGCAGAAGCTTGTAAAAATCATAAAGCAGTACACTTCGCAAGCCACCTGCCAACAAGGCGCGTATGCCGCGTGCTAACAATATTCTTAGAACTTTCATTAGGTGCACGGCTCCGGTGCGTTGAAGTTTGCGGTAGACCGCAAATAACTTAACCTCTTCATCAATCTTTCCTTCGCGTATGAGCCAAACGAGATTATCTATTGCGCCGTCGGTTTTGTCCAGAAACTCGGCATCGCTATCGTCGTCTAAATGATAGGCAGCGTTTTCGATGTGCGTCACAGTTTTACAGGCGTAACGTAATTCTTGTCCTAACAAGGTGTCTTCATGTCCATAGTCCTTAAGGCTTTCGTCAAAAGAATGCTTTAAGAAGACCGGGCGTGCAATGGCAAAATTAAATGCGCTAAAATTCGCGTGCGGTTTTCGTGTACGGATGTGGGCTGGTATGACTTCTTTGCGTTGACCAATAGTATGTCTTAGGCTCGAGCTGCCGGACTTATATGCAGTTCCTCCAACGACTACATCCGCATTAATGAGCGCAGTGCAATAGTTCGTCAAAAATTGCTCGGGGTCTACTGGAAGTGCGTCGGCATCTAGAAACAGCAAGTAATCTCCTGTTGAAGCACGAGCGATGGTGTTTCTATTGTTACCGCGGCCTAGACCATTGGGATGGTGCAGGTAAAGTAATGAGAATTGGGTTTCCCATGCGTTTGCTTTCGCGGCGGGTTCGGGATGTTGATCTCCTGCAATGATTTCCAAGGTCCAATTCGATGGTAAGTTCTCCTTTCCCTTCTCTATCGCTTCCAAAAGCGCAGTTAGGTCGTCGCCGTAACATGCGATACAAATACTGAGTTTATTTTGGACAGATGCTCCCAAATGGATTAAAAAGCTTGTACTTGAGTACTGATGACGCCACCGTTTTCAACTTTTAAAGTACGGTTTGCGTATTTGTGAATCAATTGGAAATCATGCGTTGCCATTAAAACAGCCTTGCCCTGCTCAGTCAGGCTCAACAATAAGCTCATGATCTCCTCTGAAGTGCGTGGGTCTAAATTACCAGTAGGTTCATCGGCAAGGATGATTTTAGGATCATTTAAAAGTGCACGAGCAATGGCAACCCGCTGCTGCTCACCGCCTGAAATTTCGAAGGTGCTTTTATGCTTCTTATTCTGCATGCCAACTAAGGACAATACTTCGACAATTCGCTTGGCACGGGCTTCTTTGTCTTTCCAGCCTGTGGCGCGTAAGACAAAATCTAGATTGCCCTCCACGCTGCGATCGCTCAGCAACTGAAAGTCTTGAAAGACGATGCCCAAGTCACGACGAAGCGCCGGGATATTTTTATCCTTGAGACCATTGAGCGCATGGTCGGCAACATGACCCTCACCTTGTGTTAAGGGTATATCACCGTATAGCGTCTTTAAAACAGAGCTTTTTCCAGATCCGGTTTGCCCTATAAGGTATACAAATTCACCTGCGGCGATTTCAAAGTTTACCGCGCTAAGCACCAGGTGTTTGCCTTGAAAAATCGAGGCGTTTTTTAATGCGACTAATGCCATTGAATAGGAGGTCAGTTATAGGGCTACAAGCTATTAAATCCTTACTAGATAACATACCAAAGTATGCAGGTTCTGCGTTTTTTCATGTGAATAACTCCCCTTAATAAACCTGATTTGCAGCGCGAGGTGCGCTAGGCTACGTTTATTTTTAAGGATAAACCTGATAATGATGAGAAGATTTCTCTACAGTGCTTTGTTGCTGGCCTTTACTAGCCTAGGTGTAGCTCAAGAGACGCCTTTAGAAGCGGGACTTGAGGCAACCTACAATGAAAGTGTTGATTTGTTTGAGGACGGACTTTATGCGGCGGCAAGAGTCGGTTTTGATGAATTGCTTGAATCCGACTTGCCCACCCAAAGTTTTTTAAAGGAAGAGAGTAGTTTTTACCGCGCCCTGTGCGCCCTCTATTTGATGAATGAAAACAGCGAATACTTCTTGACGTATTTCGCTCAAACCTATCCGCTGAGCCCGCGTTGGCAGGAAGCACATATTACAGCCGCAGATTATTACTTCAACAACCGCAGGTATAAAAAGGTGGTGCAATGGCTTGGAGCGATTGACCAGCAAGACGTGGCATCAAGTTTTCGGAGCGAATACTATTTCAAATTGGCCTACAGTCACTTGATGGCAAAGGATGTTGATAAAGCCCGAAACCTATTTTTCCAAGGGACAGAATACAAAGGTGAATACCGCAGCCATCACAGGTATTACTATGGCCACATCGCCTATGAAGCAGAACAGTACAGCACTGCAGTGGAACAGTTTAAGTTGCTCTCAGGCGACGACAAATTTGGTGGAGTAACACCCTATTACCTCAGTCAGATTTACTATAAAACCGGTGAGATTGACGAGCTCCTTCGTGTAGGGGAGGCGCTACTCGAGCAAGCTGTTGCTTCTCGTGCAGCCGAGGTTGCGAAGCTCATTGGTGAAGGGTACTACCAAAGGAAGGATTGGAAATCTGCGGCTACCTATTTAGAAAAGCATCAAGCGCTAGGTGGGAAACTCAAGGAACAGGATCACTACAAGTTGGGCTTTGTACTCTATAAAATTGGCCGCTACGAGGAGGCCATCAATGCGTTCAATAAGATTCACAATCGCGGTGATGATTTGGGGCAGAGTGCCTACTACCATTTGGCGGATTGTTATTTAAAGACGGGCAAGAAAACGGAAGCACAATCGGCTTTCTTCCGTGCAAGTGAAAGCGGGAAGGATCAGTCTTTGCGTGAAGATGCCTATTTTAATTATGCGAAGCTGGCGTATGATTCCAGTACGCCGTTCGAGCAGCCTTTGGATATTTTTAAGTCTTTTTTAAGTGCTTATCCCAACAGTCGTCATCGCCAAGAAGCGAATGAATACCTCGCGAATCTGTACCTTAATTCCAAAGATTATGAGAGTGCAATGAAGGCTATATCTGCGGCAGGTTTGGATCAGCCTACGATGCAAGGAGCCTACCAGAAGGTGGCCTACTTTCGAGGTGTACAGCATTTCAATGCCATACAATACAACGCGGCTAGAAGACTCTTTAATAAATCACTGGACTATCCACTAAACAATGTCTATGCATCCTTAGCGCATTATTGGTTGGCGGAGATAGCCTACCGCGAAGATGATTTTAACACGGCATTGTTGGAAATAGGAAAATTTGAGGCCATTCCAGGATCTGCAACACTGAGCGAATACAAGCGTAGCTTATACAACAAGGGGTATGCCTACTTTTCTAAGGAAGATTACCGGAATGCAGCGACCACCTTTAGATTGTTTTTAAACAGCGCAAAATTGGGAACGAAATTGGCGAATGACGCCGAACTCCGTTTGGCCGATTCTTACTTCATGACCGCGCAGTATGCAAACGCCATTACCTACTACACCACTTATCTTGGGCGCAATGTTCCTGATGCTGACTACGCTGCCTTTCAACGGTCACTATGTTACGGACTGGTTGATGAACCGCAGAAGAAAGGCGATGCTTTAGAGGCGTTAGTGCAGCGATTCCCAAATTCGGTGTACGCCACTGATGCCTATTTTGAATTGGGCGAGACTTATATGAAGCTTGGCAAAAACAAGCGTGCTGAAGAGATTTTTAATTCCTTTATCTCGGATTACCCCCAGAGTCGTTTTGTGAAGAATGCGCACATTGCTTTGGGTCTTATTTACCGCACACAGGGGAATAGTCGCGGGGCGTTAGATGCCTTTAAGCGCGTTGTTGAGAACTACCCAAATACCCCCGAAAGCAAAGAGGCATTAGGATTAGCGAAAATTCAATTTTCAGAATTGGACCAATTAGGGGACTATGTGGATTGGATACAAACGCTTACTGGTGCCGATATAGGTCAAGGTGCGTTGGATTCAACACTCTACAATGGCGCCTTTGACCGTTACAGCCTTGGCGATTGCGCCGGTGCGAAAAAAGGTATGCTCGAGTACATCGCGAAATTTCCAGATGGCATCTTCCGAGTGCCGGCAAACTACTACGCGGCAGAATGTGCCTTCGCAGAAGGGGACGATGCGGTTGCTCTTGCCGGTTATGAATTTGTAGAAAGATCCGGAGAATTGAGCTTCCGTAAGCGTACGGTAGAGCGTTTGGCCAGCTTGTATTACGCCAGCGAGGATTATGAAAACGCCTTTACCTATTTCCAGCAGGTCGTCAGCTTGGTAGGCAATGCGGATGAAGGTCGCCGTGCAAGATTGGGATTGATGCGTTGTGCGAAAGCACTAGAGGATGTTCCGGTCATCATGCAATATGCTGAGAGCTTGTTGCAAGATGAAGGTTTGCCGGTGGAGTGGCGTTCAGAAGCGTTACTAAATGCCGCGCGTAGTGCCTTGGCCTTGAACGATAGCGCAAGTGCAAAATTGTATTACACTCAGGTGACTGCCGAAATTAAGGGTGAGGCGCAGGCCGAGTCGAATTACTATTTGGCCCATTTTGAATATGTGCAGTCCAAATATGAAGCGTCGAATGAGCGCATCTTCTGGATGATCGATAATCTCCCGACGTACCCACAGTGGCGCTGGAAGTCCTTGCTGTTGATGGCAAAGAACTACGCCGGCCTGCAGGATGATTTCCAAGCGAACTACACTTTGGACTACTTCATAGATAATGCGGAAGGTGCTATTGTAGGGGAGGCGCAGCAGTTTAAATCTGACCTCGCTAGACGAAGAGCAGCTGAGGAGGCCCAGGCCCAAATCTCGGATACGCTCGAGGTTGCGCCTACGGAGATGGAGGAATTAGAAGAATTGGACCAAGAATAAACCCAACTGAAGCAATGAAAAAGATTCTATATACCGCATTATTCTTGGCTCCACTTGGCTTGTGGGCGCAAGAAGAAACAGGAGATGAAGTAAAAAGCGTCGAAATCAGAGTTGTTGAAGACTATAAAGCGCAAGTACGTTCGGCACATAAAATTTCTGAGCAGCCGTCCTTCGCGGATACGACATCGGAGAAATTGGCAGTAACGGTTCGAATTCAACCGAAAGGCATGGTCATAGATTTTGATCCGGATCCTATTCCAAGTATTCAGCTTGGTCGTGTAAAGCTGCCTAAATTACCTACGCAAAAAGTAAGCTTGGGTGCAGGTAATTTCACAGGGACCTACGCGAGCTTTGTACTCTCTTCGCCGAGGAGTAAGAAGAATGTTTGGGGCATCAAAGCGTTGCACGACGGTACATTGTCGGGTGTTAATAGTCCGTTTTATACTCAGCCCACTTATGAAAATACCTTGCTGGCAGATTTTCAGCGTGCGACCAAGAATTGGAACTTTAAGACGCAAGCCTTGCTTCAGGCGAACTATCACAGTTTCTTTGGCGCACTGGATGCGGGACAAGTAGATACAGTAAGCGGTTCATGGCAGCAGAGTTATGGGTTAAGCCAGCAGTGGTTAAGAACCTCTAACCCTACCAGTAAGGTTCTTGCTACCTACCGTAGCGGTGGAATTTCCTACCTCTATACGCATGCCGGTTTTGCGACAAGTGAACACCTCGCTGCAACGGCACACACCGTAGAGCTAGAAGCAGGCGATAAAGAGATTGTCCTAGATTTAGGTTATCAGTTTTCTCAATACAATGGGTGGTCTGCAACAGGGGGACAATACCATAATTTTACCATTGCTCCTGTTACAAGAGGTAAAAATGGGATATTGACGTATGAGTTTGGTTTAGATTTTACCGGTACACAAACTGCGGGTCTCAATCAAGACCGCTTTGAGTTCTATGTGTTCCCTAGAGTAAATCTCCAGGCGGAAATTCTGCGCCGTACGCTTGCAATTTATGGAGGGTGGGACGGTTCCTCAAAACAACAGACTTTGCGGGGCTTGCTTCAGGAAGTACCACAGATATCTCTAGATCAAGAATTGCGTTTATCAGGGCAAAACCGTGGCTATGTCGGGATGCAAGGTGCGCTTATAGGTAAAGTACAATACCGATTAGAAGGCGCAATGACGTTTATGAACGACGCTGTTCAATTCTTTAGAGACACGGTGCTTTCTCCAGTAGAAGTTGATGGTGCATTTTTACCAGCATTTTCAGTGGGGTACGCTGAACAAGTATTGAAGACCTCTTTCAGAGGAGAGTTAAATATACCGTTAAAGCAGTTTACAGCTAGTACTTATGTGCAGTTCAATGCCTTCGCTGGCGACCAATATTTAGGCCGTGAAGGTCAGGTTTTTGGGGGCCTACTGTCCTATGCCATCAACGATCTGCGAATTGCAGCAGCAGTCAAGTATGTTGGCGGTAGGTATGTCCCGTCTTCCTATGGGTCCGGACTGGAGTCCTACACAGATGTAAACCTCCAATTGGGGTACGAAATCAACGAGAATTTGAGTATTAGCTTGCGTGCATATAATCTGCTCAATCAAGACTACCAAACCTATTTAGGGTACCGCGTTAGAGGGACAAGGGGATTGTTTGTTTTAAACTACCAATTCTAATCTGTTAAATCGGCCGAAACCCTTGTAAATGTTAATAAAAATGTTGGTAAAAGGAGAGGGGCTTAGTGCCCCTTTTCTCGCTTTTTGGGCGCCTAAAAGTTATCTTTGTTAGGATAGCATATAACATAACTTCATCTTAAGTTTATGAGCGAAGAGCAAAAGAATTATGACGGTGGGTCCATCCAGATCCTTGAAGGCCTAGAGGCCGTTCGCAAGCGTCCCGCGATGTACATTGGCGACATCGGTGTAAAAGGACTCCACCACCTTGTTTACGAAGTAGTAGATAACTCTATTGATGAGGCCTTAGCAGGTCATGCATCAGATATACATGTAACCATTAACGAGGACGACAGCATCACCGTAAAGGATGATGGACGTGGTATACCCGTGGACATTCACCCAAAGGACGGACGATCTACCTTGGAGGTAGTAATGACTGTCTTGCATGCCGGTGGTAAGTTTGATAAGGATTCTTACAAAGTTTCTGGTGGTCTTCACGGGGTTGGTGTCAGCTGTGTGAATGCTCTTTCAGTGATGTTGCATGCGGAGGTCCACAAAGACGGTAAGAAATACGAAGTGGAATTTTCTAGAGGAGCGGCTAAATACCCTACCCGTGAAATTGGAACTACGGATCACCGCGGTACCATTGTTACCTTCAAGCCAGAAGGTGAAATCTTTGAAGATGAAGCTCTTCACAGATCGCAACGTCAGGGCTACTATGGTTGGGCTGAAATTGGTTTCGGCGTACTCGACAATCGTAGAGTTCTCGCGCTGAGATTATGA
>ERZ891134.799-NODE-799-length-24196-cov-22.791931_pt1 | contig 24196 bp, 41 predicted proteins | sample MGYA00520888_ERZ891134 | MGnify/ENA primary metagenome ERZ891134 (study PRJEB32303, sample SAMEA104408692) | aquatic metagenome | biome: Brackish water; feature: Coastal; material: water | place: Baltic Sea | collected 2014-10-23 | depth 10 m ... | reverse complement strand
GAGAAGCATTTATAACCCCTAAGCCTTCTCTAAAATTGGAGGCGAACTGCCTATGGCTAATAAAGTAAATAGAAAGTGGATTGAAAATAAGAAATATATTAAGGAATGGAACGGGCATCAAGTGAATATGATGCGTGTTGCTAAAGATGTTTGTTTGAAGGTGAAATGGAATGAGATAGTGGATGAGGTGCAAAGCATCAACAAGTTATCTCATAGCCCTGCTCGCAAGAAGCCTTATGCGGGTTCTCCTTCAACAAAAGCGGAGATTCTTTGGAATGATACAGAATATCATGGTAAAAAGGGAACTTTGCATGGCTCAAGAGGAACTATTCGTCTTGCAGGTAAGAATGGCGGAGGGAGAGGTGGCTCTACTTACGGAGTCACCGTAGGCATGGGTGATGATTTAGTCGGGACACTTGAAACACTTATCCATGAGATTACTCATGTTATCCATTTGAGTTCATTCTATGAGCCTACAATCAACGGAAAGAGGCGACCCCATGATTGGGTGTTCAATGCTATTATGTTGAGGGCTATGAAGGATTATTTCGGATTGACTAAATCTCAATTGAAGCCCCGTTGTATGGGTTGGTCTGTTGGGAATGGTTATGCACCTTCAAGACAAATTGAGCGTATTTTCCGCAAAAAGTGGGTATCTTTAGAGGACATCCCGAAGAGATTAACGAAGCATTTCAACAAAGACATTCCTCAAATTAAAGTCAAGAAGGTTTTGACTGATGAAGAAAAGGAAAAGAAATTGATGGGTGGATTCCGAAGGACATTGACTTCTTCATTCAAAGGGTGTGGTGAATTTGATGGGTGGATGCAAGTTATGAGCGATACATGGGATATTGGAGGTGCTTATGAATACATGGATATTCTCAAGGACACCGTTAAATCAACCATGACCCTCAAGGAATTGGATAGTGTGCAAATTGAAGTGTTAGAGTGGCTTCTCCTTACCGAGAATGAGCATTGGATGGAATACGCATACGAAATGTCTTGGTTAGCACAGGAGAAGCGACAGGATAGGCTCAATGAATTATGGCGATATTTGAATCGGTGATTATTCACATCCGGGTTAAAGTCGGTTGGATATTGGGTGAAAACCGGGTAGTTAGGTGTTTTGAAACTGCCGTTTTAATATACATTTTCGGGCAAAAACCCTCTCCTATCTAAAGGTTGCCTAAAAAACTGCCGTTTTGTTATACATTAACTGCCGATTTGATATACATTTTTGGATTTTGACTGCCGTTTTCATATACATTAACTGCCGTTTTCTTATACATAAGTGGGGACAAAAGCGGCAGTCGGTTGAAAATGGAGTCATATCCGGGATGATTTTCAAAGAGTATCTATAACTTTGGGTATAAAATGTAAAAGTGGGGTCAAAGTCGGCACTACTGCCGTTTTCATATACATTTTATGCTCAATTTAATGTGAAGATTGATATACTCCACCCGACAATGATTAAATTATGACATCGTTAGAGGTATTGATTGAGCCTTACAAAGAATGGGTAATGAATGACGCATCTTTGGTTAATGATGTTTCCGAATTAGTGCATAAGAATTCTAATGATGAATATACTCTTGAAGAAATCAAGAATAAATTGACTTCTATTATTGAAAATAAGGTTGAAGTAATTGAAACCGAAATTGTTGTTGTTGAGGAAAAAGTCGCATACGCCCCTATGATTGACACAGGCCGATTTGAAGGCATGAAACGAGGCGATAGGGAAAGAGCCATGACATTGTTACGGATGATTGAAGGAATCATCAAGAATAATGCTCAAGGGATTACCAAGACAGGTATATTGAAATCTATGAGAAAGGATAATTCGCATTGGAGAAAAGAGATAGGCAAATTGCTTAATTACTTGCTTATTGATGGACTAATTCAATTAAATGGGCGTAATTATTACCCTATGAACATTGTAGTAAAATCAAGGGAAAGAAAAATCCACCGCAATATCTATGAATTATTATCGGAGAGTTCTTTGACAATAACTGAATTATACATGAAAACAGGCAATAATGGAGGAAAGAGCAGGGAATTAGTCAAGTCGGCACTAAGGGACTTACAAAATGAAGGTTATATTATTTTTGAAAATAGACGGTGGCGATGGGCTTGAAAATAGGCATAATAAGCACATATTGGAAACCCCATTTTGGAGGCGGAGAAAAGTATGTCTATAACATGGCTAAGGAATTGTCCTTGAAAGGTGTGGATATTAAGGGTATTACTCCAACAAGAATAGATGCTCAAAAGGACAATGGGGATGAAGAATTAGTAGTCCGTCTTGGTGAAGAAACCCAAATTAAAGACTTCATAGGCATGAGAAAATGGTTTGATAATCATGCCTTACCACATATTATTGAAGAAAAGTATGATATTGTCATACTCAATAATTGTAGGGTTCGTTATCATTACATTGTTGATTTCGTTAATTTGTTGAAGAGGAATGGAATTAAGTGTGGAATTGTTCACCATGATTTAGGATGGGGCATCATAAATACATCATATTCAAATTATTTTGGCGATTGGGAAGAATCGGCACACCGCACCTTAGAAGCAATTAAGGAATTGCGAGATTCTATCCATAAATCACCATTAGTAAATTATCAAGACTTGATGTATAACTTAGACTCCCCTATTTATTTTCAACCCGATTTCATTATAGGCAATACTGAATGGTCAAATCGTTTTATTGACATTGATGAATCAACACCGAAATATGTTCTTCATCCAATTATTGAAAAACCACCTAAAGAATATCCATTATTGGATAAGGTGAACATTACTATGCTCAATCCATTATATCATAAGGGTCGTTCTTACATGGTGGATTTAATCAATGATTATGACCATAAGTGGACTTATCGGGTATTGATGGGTTCATACGGAAACGGTAAAAATACAAAAGACTTCATGAGATTGATTAAAGATTCATGGGCTATGAAAGAAGGCAGGGTTGAAATTGTCAAATATGTGGATAATATATATTCAGCATTTGCTTCAACAGACATATTCATTTTCCCTTCACGGTATGAAGGATATGGAATGGCGGCAATTGAGCCTATGTTGATTGGGAAGCCTGTTATTGTTCAAGATTACCCTTCAATTATTGAAGCAGTAGGTGATGGTGCATATACAATAAAATGGGGAAGTTCTTCAACGGAATGGACTGATGCGGTGGAAGAGATATTGTATGATTCGGAAGAATTTGAGCAAAAATCGCTTAAAAGAGGTGAGTTCATACTTACCCGACAAGAAGAAGAATTGAATGGTTTAATTGAATTTTTAGAAGAATTATTGAAAAGAGGTGTTAATTGATGAAGAAAATAATTACTATGACTGCTTGGAGAAGGGCGCATTACTTCAAAGAAGTGATTCAGTCTATTGAAAATGCCGAAGGTTATGAACAATATGAATTAATTGTTTCTATTGATGGAGGATATTCCGAACAGCAAGAAATAATGAAAGAAGTTCTTGAACAATGTTCAATACCTTATGAATTGCACATTCATGAAGAAAATAAGGGTTGTGCATGGAATACAAGTTTTGTTGTTAAAAAGGGTTTCAATAAAGCCGAAAGAATAATCCACATTGAAGATGATACTATTTTACACCCTTATGCCCTGCATTGGTTTGAATCAAATCTTGACAAATATGAGGACAACCCTTTAATTTGGTCTATCTCCGCTTGGAATCTTGGTAATGATACATTAGTAGGTGAATGGACTGAAATTGAGTTAGTAGGAATCCGTCAAAAGTTCACTTGCGGTGCTTGGGCTATGTGGAAGAGTCGTTATGACGAAATACAAACATGGTTCGGAATTGTATTAAAAGAGGAAAAGAGAGAGCAATTTTATGAATTTGTTCATGCAGGTAAAAAGGTTGAAGTTACAGGCGATAACTTTTTAGATTATGTGGACTTGACTGACGAGGGTTCATGGGGTTATCCTATGGATTATTATTGGAGAGGTAATCGTTATGAGATTGCCCCTCATGTTTCAATGAATCAAAACATTGGAAGAGAGTATGGTTCTTTTAACACCCCTGCACATTATGATTTAAGACAGAACTCTAATTCATGGCGACCCTTTGAAAAAGTTACTGATTGGGATTTTGATTTTGTTGATGAATTTTTGGAGGGATTACAATGAAATTTTCAGTAGGCTTGTTGTCTTGGAAAAGGCCACTAAACATTAAACAGATTGTTGATGAATACCTACTTTATGATGAGTTAATTGACGAAATCATTATTTGGAATAATAATCCCGATGAATTTATTCAATTTGATGAAGAACATTATGATATTGTAAAAGTAATAAATGTTAAATCAAATGAGGACTTTGGTTTGATTACAAGGTTCAACATGGGTTCATTATCTAAGAATCAAATGATAATGTTACATGACGATGATTTGTTATTCTCCGAAGAATCATTGATTACACTAAGAGATTCATGGATGAAAGAAACAGATTGTTTTCATACATTTTTTGGAAGAAGCCCTAAGCCCGATGGGACATATTCTCAAAAGGTTTCCGATGGGAAGGCTGAAATATGTGGGCGTTGTTATGTCATAGACCGAAAATTATGTGGCTTGATATTAAGTGAGTATTGGAAATTAAATCCTTATGAAAGAAAATTGGTTAATCGGCAAGGTGATGATATATTCGCCTCTTATGTATTGACTCATTATACAGGAAAACAACACACCACATTACCTGTCCCTTATGAAAAATTAGATGATTCATACGCATTATCATTTGGTGCATCCCGCCCACAAAGACCTGTTCACACCCCTAATTTGGAAAAAGAAATGAAGGAATGGTTTGAGTATAGAACGGAAATAATGCAATTTTGTAAAAAGAGGTATGAAAATGAAAATGAATGAACAATTGTTTAGATTCTTAAACAAAATTGAAAATGAAGAGAATTTTGCATTATCTCGTTGGGGAGATGGCGAATATCGTCTATTAAAAGGAGATTACTTAATCCGTAGTGATGGTGAGTTATCAAGAAAAAGGACTTGGACTTTCACACCCTCTCAAGAAAATCAAATACAGGTGGCTAAGAAAATTACAGATTGTTTGAGTTATGAAGCGGAAGGGTTATATTGGGGAATTACTTGCCCCGAATGTAGCGTTTGTAATGTTTCGGGTTGGACTCATTACAATATGTATGAGAATAAAGACAATTTGACATTCGCAAGTATGTTTGTTAATGCAAATCATGAATTGTTTCAAGAGCGTTTTCCCGAAGTAGTAAAAAATAAAATAATTTATTTTATAGGTCATAAAGAAGCCGACATTACAAAATTGCCTTTTGAGGTTGAAAGACATTTCAAAGTAGGAACTAATGCTTGGTTAAATGATTTAGATATTTTGGATGAAATTAGAGAATTATATTTGGCTAATGAAAATGCAATTTTCTTATTTGCTTGCGGACCTTTATCTAATTATCTAATTACTGAACTTTGGCGAGAAAAACAAAATAATACTTTATTGGATATTGGTTCGGCATTTGATTTAGAAATTTATGGGAATTGGACTCGTTCATTTCACATTGAACAAGGCGGATATGGAAAGACTTGCGAATGGATGAGTAATAAGAACCTATAAATACTCGCTAAGACAAAGTAGGATTAGTGAGCAAATGATGTTTGTTGGTATTCAAGCGAAAGAAGGACACCCTATCACGGAAGAAACGATTATTGAATTCTTTTGTAAAGAGGGTTATAGCGTTGATGAGGATTTTATTTATCAAGAAGAAAATGAAGTCGGTAAGAAATTTGAATACTTTAATGCTGATGAGGCAAATTATACAATTTTCAAAGAAGTGGATGATTTAGATTTCTTTACAGATAATGTCATTCTTTTTTTGAATTCTCATCCTAATGGAACAATTACTGTCAAAGACGATGAAGACGAAGATGAATTTTTGTATATTGGTAACATTAAACAATTTTTGAAGATTTGGCGGAATGATTTAGATGGCGAATAAAGAATACCGTAGTGTAGGCGGTCCTTGCACCCGCAAGTGTGATGTGGATAAGAAAACATTGGTTTGTAATAACTGTGGATTATCCTACAAATTAGTTCAAAAGGAATGATTTTATGAGTAATTGGTTATTGCTTTTCTTATTTTTAATACTTTTTGGTTTAGGTTCGGGTGATTGGGATGAAGAATACTGAAATTAAGTGTGTAAAATGTGGAGTAAAATATCCTCCAAGAGCAATTGATGAGAAAACAGGGTTTTGTCCCTTTTGCAGTAAGGATGGAGGCAATCATCCCTACATAACACGCTTTTGGTTTTGAATAACATTCATATACTCGTTACGAACAGGTTTGAATTATGTCCGAAAAACACACGCCCTCTATGTATGGGGTTTCTTATGATGTTCGGAATCCTTGCCCCAAATGTGGAGGCAAAGAACTCTATGAATTGAAAGGTTCAAGAGAAGAAAACAAATTATGGTTCATGTGTATTACTAAAAGAGAAAAGGGTGCTGAAAATTGCCCTCATTTTACAATCGCAATTGAATAGTTAATAAAGGGTGAGAAATATGGATGAATTGAAGATAAGAATTGAAGATGAAGAAAACGGAACGGTCTATGAAGAATGGATTATTGAATGAGGTGAAAATTATGACAAAAGAATTATACATGACAATTTTAGAACAAACGAAGCAAGACAACGGATATTACAAGATGAAGCAAAGCAACATTGAGTATTCAAACACATACCCCGAAACAGAATTTACATTGATTAGGAGAACAGCCCCTCAAGTAAAGGTTGGTTTTGCTACAATTATTATGCCTTCATTTTATGTTGATGATTACTTTGGTTCTATTCCTTCAAGAATGGAAGCAATTTGCTACATTAATACAGGCACATTTGAAGAAATGCAAAATGAATTCCGTGATTGGCTCGCTACTAAAAATGAGTAATGTTTAAGTAGGGGTATTCAATCCGAACAATACAGGCGGAATTAGAATGAGCGACCCAACCAAATTATGCGTAGCAGTAGTTATGACACCCGAACACTTTGACGAATATGACCCCGAAGATGGTTCATTTGTTGATTTTTGTTATGAAAAGTATGAAAAATATACTTACCGAAATAAGAACCGAGAAGAACAGGGATTGCCCGAAACAATTTCTTTTGGTTATGAGAACCCTGCATCGGGAGGAATTGGTCAAAATGCTAACTTTCAAGAATACGGCTCGGATGGAGAAGCATTCATTGTAGGCTATGAATTGGCTTGGACTTGGCATGGCGTAATCATGCTAAACGAACCTTTGTTGAAAGACATTGAAAATGCTAAAGGTTTGTTGAAGCCATTATTCCCTGACTTTACACCTCAAGTTATTGTAAGGGGGCAACAAGTATGAGCAATTATTACTTGGGCGACCCATGTTATGTCATTCCCGATGATGAATGGGATGATTTTTGTCAAATTATGAGGACTGATGGAGAAGAATTTGAATACAAAGGTGAAACCTGCGTAGTCATAGGAACAGGCGGAGATGGTGATTTTGACGGACTCTCCGTTGATGCAGGGGTTATTGGTTGCATTCCTGTTTCTCTATGCGACCCCGATTCTTTGAAGGCTTATGTCCCTTCGGATGCCCGATTAGTTAAGCGTCAAGTGGATTTAGAATCGGATGATTGTTGGATATTTATTGACGGTGAACCAATTGGCGGTCAATACTGCGAATGTTCTTATTGCGGGGGTTCTTCAACGCTCGGTGCAGAACATGATTTTGAAGATTGTAGGGCTTGCGGAACATCAACACATTATCAATGTATTATTTCCTATGGCGGTCAAAATTATTGTTCCGATGATTGCATCCCAAAGAAAGAATGCGAAGGTTGTTTTTGCGAATTGGACTATGATGATGAAGATGCTTGTAGTGATTGTTTGTATCATGAGGATTGCGGTTGCGAAAAAGACGATTATAGAGATACCTCTTCCAATTGCGATTCTTGTCAAGCCAACATTGATGAAGAGGAATGAGAACCTATAAATACTCCAAAACAGAAGGAATTATTATGCGTAGGTTACTTTCTAAGATTACCTCGCCCATATTTGTTCCTCTTCGGAGGTTCGTTGTTTGGGGAGATAATACCTTTGGGACTTGCGATATGAAATTAACTCTTGAGCCTCGTTGGGAATCGCCCTTAAATGGCTTTGCCGACATTGATGAAGAATCTCTTTCGGAATTACAAAAGAAGTTATCAAAAGACAAAGCAAACATTGTTGGATTGGGTGAGGAAGAATGAAAAATGAATGGAATTGGATGATAGTTCCCGAAACGGAGGAAGAGGAATGATAGGTTGGATTATTTTTGTTTCTTCAATCAGTATGCTTTTATGGTGGTTGGGTGGTATAATGATACCCCAACATACACCGATTATTCAAGAAGTCATAAAGAAGGAGGATAAATCATGACATGGGTATGTCAGCATCCTACTTGCGATAGGGTTTCTAAAGGCTTTGCTAATGGGCGCACACTTTGTTGGGTGTGCAAACAATGTGAAGATAGGTGGGAAAAGAAATTGCGAGAAGCAAAAATTAAAGGTGATTAAATGAAAATGTATATTTGCCCTCAATGTGATGAAGAAGTCCGATTTAAGGGGCTATGTAGGACTTGCACCGAATATGATTCCGAAGGAGGCATAGTTAAGGCTGTCCGAAGAGAAGAAGCAGGTAAGCACATTCATGACGAAAATTGCGGCCATAATCATGAACCGTTACAAAATAACTTGACGGCTGAAATGTTTAGGCAACGAAGGCGACCAAAATTGAGTAAAAAACAAATGGCTAAGTATCATCAAGTATTGACAGATAATAATTTTACTGATGGAACGGTTGATGAAGCAAGACAGATTTTGTTAAATCACGGAGGCGAGGAAGAATGAAGTGTCCTTCTTGTCAAGCGGATTTTATTTGGGGTGGCGACCACACCTTTGAAGCGCATGGATTGGCTGATGAAGGCATAGTATCCAATTTTTCTTGTGAAAATAGTGAATGTGAAGTTACGGCTCTCATATTTATGCCTCATTAAGTGAAGGTATAAATAGGGTTTCGGATAATTACTTATTATGACTGATGCTACTACGCTCAACACTAAGCCTACTACTGAATTAGAAACCCTTCTTGCCGTTATTGAAGGTATTCTTCAAGAGAGAGAAGATTCCACCCTTACACCTGTAAATATCGGAGATTCTGTTTCTTTTGACCTCCGAAAGAATTGTTCTGTTAAGGGAGTCGTTCTTGGAAAGACTGAAAAGAGAGTTAAGGTTCAATGTGCTTCTATTGAAGGCGTTTATCAAATTGCTACAAAGAATGTGGTTGTTGAATCCACCGCATCAATTGTTTCTTCCGAAGAAGAATGAATGCAAAAGGTTAAATAGCCGTAGCAACAATCTATGGTTATGAGCCGAGCAATTCGTAGCAATACATTAACCCCTCCGAATAATTTTATTTATGAAATGAGTAGTGAGGCTTCTCAAGAGATTCTTGAATTTATTAACAAATATACCACAGTTAATCAACAATCTAATTCTTCCTATCAAGAATTAGCCCCTAATACCGATATTGAAATGTCGGTTAATGATGTTTTTGATTTATCCCGAACTTTACAGGGTAAAGAGTTTGGGCAAAATTGGATGGTGTCTAATAGCCTCATAGATTCTATGAAGGAGTTAGATATGTTATCTAATGAATTGACTCTCTATAATTTCATAGAGCCACATTCCAATCCATTCTTTGAACTTAACGAATACACCAAGAAATTGTTTGAAAATGAACCTAAAATGAACAGATTAGACCAACAACAACAATACAATTATGACAAACAGACTTATGAGGATAATGCTACATATCAATTAGGTTTGGAATGGCAATTGCATTTTCATGAAGTTCTTGAAAAATTAGGTTTCTCTAAAGAAGTGTATGAAAGAATGACAATCAGCACTTTTTGGCGTATTGATTCTTTATTAAACGCTACTGAAAGCATGGCCGTAAATAAGTATTCTTTTATTCAGTATTTCAAATCCACTATGCCTTCAAATGTGAGTTATAATGGAAGGCTTATGAGTATGAATTTTTACCCCTTATTTATTACAGACCCTTTGATGGCATTATCACAGGCAATTATGTGCCGTAATCCAACGGGAGATAGTTACGGGCAAAGAGCAAGCAATATCGTTAGTGCATTAAGAGATGTTGCTTTAGCAAATGAGTTCCTCATATTGAACACTCAAGTTAAGACTATTGGATTGACCGAAATATCCGCATATAATCATCAAAATTATTATTTCAAGGATGAAATTAGCAGTATGACGAAGCAAAACACGGAATTCCTTGATGTTGCATTATTACCTGCATTTACAACGAAACAGTATTCAACACTTTCTATCCAATTTACCAATTATGCTGAATTATTTGTTGAGAATTCTTCCGATAAATTAGAAAAACAAGTAATCCAAGCAAAATCTATTCAAAAGCAAAAAATTACCGAAGGTATTGATTCTATGGCTAATCATTGGTTTGATATGGTTAAGCACCTTTACAAGAATAAGAAGATTGACGACATAGGATTGCTTTATTCAAACCTTCTTTTCCCTCAAATGAACCCTCAAAATAATGAATTGTATTCTAATGAGTTACTTGATAATTTGAAGCCTATTCAAGACCGATACGGCTACATGATTGATTTAGGAGGTGGTTATTCCGTTTCAATTCATATTTATGTTCAACAAATAAATTTCCAATTTATTGATAGTAAGTATAGAAATTCCATACTTTCAATTGAAGGCGAATACAGCCAATTAGTCAAGGATAAGATTTTGGAGAAGGGAATTCCGACCTATTTACGACAACCATTAAGTCAAATCCTTAGCAAAGCAAATAAAAATGTAAATGAGAGTAGTGACTTTGAACTACGAAGTGTTGCTAATCGCATTTATCACATTGAAACCCAACGAAAAACAAAATTAGCGGCAATTAACGAAAGGGCTATTAAATTGGCTCAAATGAAATTCGTTTGATGTGAAGGTATAAATACATAGAAACCTTATGGTTTGTTATGGATATACACCAATTCCTCAAAGAATATCGTTCATTTCGTCAAAAGGTTGGCGAAGAATTAGGGATTGCCGATGAAGAATTAGTATTGAAGTTCTTTTTAGCATTTAAGCGACTTCAAATGTTAAGTGAGAATCCTTTTAAGAATTATTCACAGATTTTTGATTCTATTATGAATCCGAGAAGTAAAATCCATCCCGATTCCGAAGATAATGACGACGACCCATACAGTAATGATAGCGGGACTAATCCTTACTATCCATTTAGATAACCTTTTTATACCTGTTAAGGAGTAGGATAAGTTATGCAAGAGATAGTGTGGTCTATTGAATGGGAAAAGAAATTGGGAACTATTGAAAGGGTTCACCCCACAAAGCGAAGCGATTTGATGATGCCCTATGCTAAGTCCGATTGTCAATACTGCGGCCATGAAATGAAAGACGGTGAAACCGTTCTCCTTTCAATGAAGGTTCATCCCGACCATGTATTCAATCGTTTCAAAGACACCCACATACCTTCTAATTTTGTTAGTGTTGAATTGATGCACCCTATGTGTTTGGCCGAAAAAGGACTTCGTTTAGTCAAGGCGAACCAACATAGGAAAGAGTATATCGCTAATGTTTGAGGTGTAATCATGCGTTATTTTTTGGATATTGAAACGAGTAATGTTGATATATCGGACTTGTCTTTTGACAACCCTAAAGGTTGGGAAATCTCTTGCATTTGCGTAGTAAGTGAAGAGAATGAGATTTACACATTTAGTGATGTGAGGGATGAATTGTTTGAAGAAGCGATTTTCCGACATAGAATTGACAATGAACCCGATTTCATTTGGAATAATCGCCCATTGAGTCATTTTCATCAATTCATTGAACATTTGATGTGGGATGATGAACACATACTTATTACAAAAAATGGTGCAAAATTTGACATTCCGATTATTGAAGAATACTTAGAGGTTTCTTTGGAGGGGTTGTTGAATCATTATGATATTGAAAAGCACATTATGGATGAAAGCGGAGAGCGATATAGGCTTTCGGAATTGATTCATTATCACATAGGTAAAGAAGAAGGAAAGTTATTGGAAGCGAAGTATGCCCCGACGCTTTGGAGTCAAGGGTATTATGAAGTAGTAGTAGGTTATTGTATTGATGATTGTTATAAGACTATGAAAGTGTATGATGATGCGAAAATGAGGGGTTTTTATTCAGCAATTGACCGAAACGGAATGGAATTGGAGAAGGTGTTATTTTGAACTGTGCGGTTTGCGGTTGGGGTGCTAATTTAGTTAAACAATGGGAATCACACGGTTATGCGTGTGCATTGTTCCGATGTGAACCTTGCGAAAGCGACATTTCTATTAAGACTCCGATAGCAAAAATGAACTCATGGTTTTCGGAAGGAAATGCCCCCAAAGAAGAGGAATGATTATGGATATAAACATTAAAGATGTTTTCCGACCTATTTTCGGATTTATCGTTCTTCAACCGATGGTTCTTGTTTGGTTTATGTTATTTACAGATGATTGGTGGAATACTTATGTTAATGATTTAGGATGGAAATTTCAAATTGCTATGACGGTTTGGTTAATTCCTTGTTATGCTTTTTATGAAAGGTTTTTCGTTCATAAAGAAGTGGAAATGAAATGGTGAAATAGATGAAGAAGATTAACTTTGTAGCCTCTTGCGAGGTTTGCGGAGAGGTTGCTATGTATTCCTCAAGAATTAGTCCCGATGGATTTATTCATTCAGTTAAGGATGGTGGTTTGATTAAATATCAAAAACATTATTATTGTAGCCCATGTTTAGAAAAATTATCTAATGATTTGCATAACCGAGTAAAAGACAAGTGGTGAAAGTAATGATTGAAAGAGGCGACAGGAAGCGCAAAGATTATAAGAAGGCTCAACGGGACAAAGGCAAAGAAAATCATAATCCTTATGATGCTGAAATGTTGCGGATTCAAGGGCTGATTCGTTGTCATAATTGCGAACTTACTTATCCATTTATGCAATCAAGGTGTCCTAATTGCGATTCACCAAACCGAGAACATTACCCAAGTAAAGTGTGAAGGTATAAATACAGGTTGCTACTATCTAAAGGTATGAAGATTGTTAATTTCCTCGCCACAGCAAGAATTGCTGAATACCTTGATTTACACCAATTCTCCGATGAAACAGGCGTTGAATTTGAACCCGACAGATTTCCCGGTATGTCATATCGTTTGGATGAACCTAAAGTGTGTGTTTTACTTTTCCGTAGTGGAAGATGTGTGGTTACAGGTGCTAAGTCTGTTAAGGATATTGAGGAAGCATTGAAGCAGGTCTATACAATTTTGACAGATTTCGGCCATGAACTGATTGAGGACTATGATTATGACATTGGTAATGTTGTTGTTACGCATAATGTAGGAAAGGAATTGAACCTCGCAAACCTTACATTTTCATTAGATTTTACAAGAACAGAATGGGAACCCGAACAATTCCCCGGTTTAATTTACAGGGTCGGAAGAGGTCTTAATTCAGTAGCCCTTGTATTCTCTTCGGGCAAGTGTGTGATTACAGGCAATCAAAACCTTGATGAAGCAAAGTTAGCATCTCAATACCTTCAAGAAGACCTTGATAACGCCCAATGAGGTGAATATATTGAATACTATACGCTCGCCATATTTTAGCATAGGCGACCCTAAAGCATGGTTGGAAAAGGCTTCGGATTTTTCCGATGATTATTCAATCGGCCTTCAATCGGGGCAAACGAATCAAAAAGGTAAATTTGATGATATAGTTAATTTGTTTTTCAATCGTTATCAAAGTATTCTAAAAATCTTGAGAACTCAAGCAGGTTTCAAAGCGTCGGGAACGCTGAAGCAAGTGCAAAAAGAGAAAAAACGCAAAAAAACCTACAATTTAGTAGGAATTGTTATGGAGGCAAGAAGAACCAAAAGCGGAGGAAAAATGGTTGTTCTTGAGGACATGACTGATACTATGTCTGTTTTTGTTCGCAAAGACGACCCTTCTTGCGCCACTATTTTTAATGACGAAGTGTTAGGAATAACGGGGCGATTTGGTGATGATGGAAAGATGTTTTGGGTTGATAGAGTAGTGCGACCCGAAATTTTACCTAAGAATGAAAACAAGCAAGGTATTGACCCTGTTTCAATAGCGTTTGCATCCGACCTTCACATGGGGAGTAAAGAATTTCTTGAAGATGAATGGGACAGTATGATTCATTGGATGAATAGCAAAGACCCTACGGCTGAAAACATTAAATGGTTTGTATTAAGTGGAGATGTAGTGGATGGAATCGGTATTTATCCCGGTCATGAAGAAAACCTTTCTATACAGAACTCGTTTGACCAATATGAATTTTGCGCTCGGAAATTAGATGAATTGCCCGACCACATAACACCTGTTTTACTTCCGGGTAATCACGATGCAGTCCGACCTGCCGAACCTCAACCAATGTTAGAGCCGGGAGTTCAGCAAAAGTTCAATTCAACAATTCATGTAGGCAACCCTGCGAGAATTAATTTATCGGGAATTGATGTTCTTTCTTATCATGGAAAAGGTATTGACGACATAGTTCCGAGAGTGGAGGATGTTACTTATGAAAAACCGCAAGAGGCCATGAAGTTAATGTTGGAAAAAAGACACCTTGCCCCGATGTGGGGTGAAAGAAACGCATTGAGTCCCGAAGAAGAAGACCAAATGATTATTGCGACCCCGCCCGATTTATTCGTTACAGGTCATACTCATGCTCATGCGGTTGAATGGTATAAAGGAATTCCACTTATTGTATCAAGCACATTTCAAGGTGAAACAGATTTTATGAATATGTTGGGATATAAACCAAAGAAGGGTTATTTATCTATTTACAATGTTATGAATAAGCAAACAAGAGTAAAGTGTTTTGCGGATAACACATGAGGTGAAGTAATTGAAGAATCCATTATTTGTCAATAAGAAGGTTTGGAGAGCCTTCAGTTCCCAAGAATTAGAAGAATACAGGCAAAAAGTCTATGATTTTTACAAAAGTCATGGATTTCCCTACTTTGACATGGATGAAAAGCAAATGTTAAGAGTAGTAAATAATTTATTTGATTTTGACTCAAGCCGATTAATTCTTGAAGATAACCATTTGAAACAAGTTATGAATGGATTGAATTTAGTTAATAATTTTATGCCGCATATTTTTGAAGTAAGGTGTCGCAATTTCAAATCTCCATTAGATTGTTTCAATGATGATGTATTGTTGAAAAAGGCTATTGATAAAAGAATTTCAATGGGCGATAACATGAGTCATGCAGGGATGAGAAAAGCGTTATCATGGACTCATGGAACACATAGAGTATCTAATTTTAGACCAACAATTGCTAAGTATATTTATGATAATTATTCGGGTGAAGGTTCTGTTTTAGATTTTTCATGCGGATATGGAGGCAGGTTGTTTGGTGCATTTGCTTCCGACAAAGTGAAAAGTTATACAGGAACAGACCCTTGTAAGAAAACCTTTGACGGATTGACACGGCTGAATCAGTATTTACAGAATAAACAACCAAAAAGCATAACATTGATTAAAAAACCGTTTGAAGAAACAGAATTAAAAGAAGAATCCTTTGATTTAGCATTCTCTTCTCCACCGTATTTCAATACAGAAGAATATGATTATGAAGAAACCCAATCATTTATGAAGTTCAATACTAAAGAAGAATGGCGAGATGGATTTTTGTTGCCTTTGATAGTTAATACAAGAAAATATCTAAAGTCCGATGGTTATTTCATAATAAATGTAGCCAATGTTAGGACATATCCCGAATTAGAAGAAGATGTAGTCCGTCTTGCTACGGAAAATGGATATAAATTAGTTAAGACCTACAAAATGAGATTGAGTAAGTTAATGGGAAGTGGATATAAATTTGAACCTATATTCGTTTTTGTTAAAGACAATAGTTAAATAGGGGAATCCCCCCGTATAGAAAACATGGGACAGACTCGTCGCCACTTTGGGCGTGAAAATGGAGATGATGCGAAATTTCACCGATGGTGGCGAAAGAACGAGAATGTTATTTGCCGAAAAGACCATGACCGCACTAAGATTGCGGAATTGGCGACGGCTACTATTCTCAACGAAAAGGTTTCTCTTAAGACCCGAAATACTGCAATTCCGAAGTCAAATGAAGTGAAAGGATATGGTTTCCGCAACCACCCGTTTAACATTCACTACAATGAAGAGTATGATACTTATTACACTACAAACCCAATTGACCCTCTCGGATGGTGGGAAGATTTAGCCAAAACCAACATTGGCGGTTGCGGTTGCAGTCATAGCCATGAATGATAAAAGCATTTAAGTATGAATACCTATTCGGACTGTTTAACGGAGATGAAGAAAATGGGAAGTAGCGATTGCGAGATTTGCGGAGAAAATGATTACTTGACTGAATACAGTCTTGATGAAATGCCTAAGAACATTTATGTTTGTAGGACTTGCGTTGAAGAAGGACTCCGACTTAGGATGAGAAAAATAAAAAACCAAAAAGAAATTCAACGAATAGTGTATGGAGATGAGTAAATGGCGAAAGTGAGATTGACACCACTACAACAACGAAGTTATGATGCGATAGCAAAGGGCTACGGCTACATTGAATGCGACCCAAGAGGTTATAAATCACATAAAGCCCGACAAATCAATGCTCTTATCAAGAAAGGACTCATTGAAGCATGGGATAGCGGCAGTAGTGGTGTGTCTAAAGATACTCGCATATTGCTTAACCGTGTTGATGATTGGTGGGTGGGTTTTGCTTGTTTGAAAGGTGAAACACATGATAACTGATGTAGCGGCATTAAAACAATTTGGTGGCGTTGCACTTCTTCGTTGCCGTGTCTGTAAATCGTTTCCAATACTCGTTTGCGCTAATCTCGGCACTAATTGGAATAAATGTTTAGAATGTATAGATAGTTAAAATAAATCACTTAGGGATGGGAATACCTGTGGTGAAAATAGATGAATTATGAAACGGAAAATGAAAATGAAATTTTAGAGATGTTAGAGGAAATGAAAATGTTTCTTTTCAAAGTATTAGTTACTATGTTCTTATTACCATTTAGCCTAACGGCTTATTTATGGCTTGTATATTCATGAAGGTTTAGATAGGTTGTATCATAATAAATACATTGATGCCCTACATACCTGCTGAAACAAGAGAGGGCTTAGACCCATACATTGATGTATTGGTTGAAGAATTGGGCTATTTGGCCGATGATAAGAACTTAGCAGGTTTATTGAACTACACCATCTCAAAAATACTTTCGGATTTGTTAAAATCTAAAGGTCTTAATTATCATAATATCAATGAATTAATTGGGATGCTTGAATGTGCTAAATTGGAGTTATACCGCAGGGTTGCTTCACCGTATGAGGATGAAAAAATTAAGTCCAATGGTGATGTATATTGAGTCTTAATCTTGACATTCCTTACTTCAAGAAGTATGGAGAATCCACAGGCGGACCTTTGAATCCAATTAGTGAATTAAAGGGTCGTTTGCATAGCCTTACGGGTGCGAGGTATTCAATAAGTCTAAACAAATTGAAAGACAAACACCCCGAAATTAAGTTCAATGAGCAAATGTGGTCGGAAGTGGATAGGCATTACCATGAAGATTGCGAATGCGGTTTGAAGTCAAAGGGAACTATTGAAATGGTTGCTCAATCTATTTTTGAAGCGCAAAATGAACCTAAAGCGCAAGAGATTTTGAAGAAGAAAGGCGACAAAGAAAATTGGGATTTTAATACAGTTATAACTTGGGTTAAATTGTTATTTGGAAGGAATACTTTACAAGGTCAAGGGATGGAGGAACAAGCAATTAAGGATTTATCAAAGGATTTATGGCGTTTTGAATTAGAAATTGCTAATGATGAATTGGATAAGAAGTATTGCGTTGATATTGTAGTCAAAAATAAGAGTTCAAAAGAAATCGTTGGCGGCATTCAAGTTAAGCCAAAGTCATATTACAATACAGGCATAGACCATGTTACTCAAGCAAATAAGAAATGGGGGCATCCTGTTTATCACTTAAAATATGATGATATGGATTCAAAGAATTGGTTGAATAGACTTGATGTATTATCAAAGTTCATCTAAATGTTTAAGTAGTATTGCTCATTGGCTAAGAATATGTGGCCTTTTAACCGACTACGCCTAAGCAAGAGCAAGTATCGCAATTATGATAAGGAATATCCGACCATTCAAGAATTGTTGAAAGACAATTGGTTCACGGAAGAAAAAGGAATTGTCAAAGGACTTCCATATAGCGAAGCCTATGAAAATGGATGCGGCGGTCAAGGAAATATCCGAGCCGATTATGCTACTTTGAAGAAGGTTTTTGGAAATCCGACTATTGAAGATGGAAATGGGGATGGTAAAATCCGCAAGTATTGGATTATCAAGATTGACGGAATCGTTTGCACTATCTATGATTGGAAGCAGGGCAAACAATATAGGGGGTATCGCCCCTTGAAAAATGCTGAATGGTCTGTTGGCGGTTCACACCCCATTTCCCGAAGGCTCGTTCAAGGAGTCATTGACGAATACATGATATTAAAAGGTAATAACCTATAAATACTTAGTAGCATAATGGATTGTTATGTCTTATAGAATCCTTGCAGGTGATTGCGTAGCCCGTATGGGTATGATGGAAGCATCTTCTATTGATAATTGCATTACCGACCCACCGTATGAAATCGGTTTCATGAGTAAGGGTTGGGATAACACAGGTGTTGCCTATAATCCGAAAACATGGAAGGCAGTCCACAGGGTCTTGAAACCAAATGGTTTCTTAGCCGTTTTTGCGGCGACAAGGACTCAACATAGGATTGCTCATGCGATTGAAAGGGCAGGTTTTGAAATTATTGATATTATTTCTTGGTGTTATGGGACAGGTTTTCCAAAATCACATAACATTTCAAAAGCCATTGATAAGAAAGGAGGTCAAAGTATTTCATGGTTCGGAAAATGGTTTAAGAATTGGAGAATTGAGCAAGGCTTGACTCAAAAAGAAGTAGGCTCTCATTTCCTTTCAAAAACAGGTAAAATAACGGGATGCGTATTCAATTGGGAAGAGGGAAGAAGCATTCCTACAAATGAGGATTTCAATAAGTTATGCAAATTGTATAATTTACCTTTTGAAAATATGGCGGAGGCAAAAGGAGAATACTTAGGTAAAATTAAGCATAGCCGTAGCGGTGGTGATGATTTCGCAAAGCAAGTAGGTTCTCAATCGCAATCAAGAGATGAAGAGGTTTTTGCTACGGCCACCGAACCTGCTAAACAATGGGAGGGTTGGGGAACTGCATTAAAACCTGCTTATGAGCCAATTATTATTGCTCGGAAAAAGGGTTCAAAAGCGACTACTAATTATTCTCAATTTCACTATATTTCTAAGGCGAGCAAAAAGGAAAAGAATGCAGGTTTAGATGATTTTGAAGATACGGTGTCAAGAACCACTTATGGAAACCGTGTGTGTTCTTTATGTAAGAAAAATGAATTACAATCCTCTCCTTCAAGGCGTTGTGTTTGCGAAAACCCTGTTTGGGGTGATGCTCATTTGAAGCCGACCAAAAACACGCATCCAACCGTAAAACCTATTGCTATTATGAAAGCACTAATTGAGGACTTTACAGACGAAGAGAGTATTGTTTTTGACCCCTTTACAGGAAGTGGTTCAACAGGTATCGCAACGGTAATGAATAATCGCACATTTATTGGTTGCGAATTAACTCCCGAATATATTCCTATTGCTAAGGCGAGAATTGAACATTGGAGGGAACAATCCGAATGAAATACGGATATTATGAAGAAAATGAATCTCCTTTAGCCATTGAAGAATATACAAATGGCGCACACATTATTGTTTTAAGGAAAGTTAATAAGTTCATATCCACATCTATTAAATTAGAAGATGAAGGTTGGGAACTCCGTGATTCAATCAAAGTTATTTTACAAAATACTTCTTTACACGCCACATTATTTAGAAAGCCGTTCAAAGGAACAGTAGCAAACAATACATTAGAAAATGGTTGCGGAGGTATTAACATTGATGCAACCCGTATTACTCATAAAGACCCCGACATAATCCGTAAAACATTTGATTCTCCATTAGGTATGTTCACTAATCCAAATCGCAAAGGTGAAAGAGGTGCAAGTCCTTCACCCGAAGGCCGATTCCCTGCTAATTTGTTTTTAGAATGCACTTGCGAAGAAGTAATTGAAGGCAAATCGGATGGCGTAGTGATAAATAATTCTAATTCTCCCAATTTTACTGATGATGTTTATTGTGGAGGTTGGAATAAGGGCGAACAAGAAGCACCAAGAGCCTACAAAGACACAGGCGCAATTCATACAGATTCTAATTGTCCTTGTAAAAAATTAGATTTACAAAGTGGAGATAACTCAAGCACCCGAATAAACAATCCAAAATTAGGAAACAAAGGTGGGAAAATGTTTGGGGGTGCTGAACAAAAAGTAGCATCAATAAGTAAGGATTATAGGGATAAGGGCGGCGCATCAAGGTTTTTCTTTTCGTTTAAGTCAAGGGATGAATTAAAAGAATACTTAACTACAATGATAAGGTGTTAATATGAAGTATGGTTATTATGAAGTTAATGAATCTCCATCTTCTATTGAAGAATATACGGATGGGGCGCACATCATTGTTTTGAGAAAAGTTACGGATTTTGTTAAAAATACCTGTATTCTTGAAGATAAAGGATGGTCTGTCCGTGATTCAATCAAAGTAATTACCGAAACAGAATCCTTTCATGCTACATTATTTAGAAAACCGTTCAAAGGAACAGTAGCAAACAATGTATTAAAAAATGGTTGCGGAGGCATCAACATTGATGCAACCCGAATTAAAGGTGGAGGCTCACTTGATAATTGGAAGCCTTCAACATTTTCTAATCGCAACGGTTCGGGATTATCTAAAAGCCATATTGCAGGTTCAAAAGACAAGACAAATGATGAAAATGATGAAAAAATGAGGGAATCTCAATTGGCCTCTATTGAAAAAATGAATAGTGAGGGTCGTTTCCCTGCTAATTTAATTTTAATTCACCCTAATTGTCAAAAAATTGGAGTTAAAACCGTAAAAGGAACTCCTTCAGATGCAAGAAAGAAGAAGACTTCAAAATTTTCGGGTATATTTGGAGAGGGAGGTGTCGCAACAGGAAAGGCAGGTCATGGTGATGAAAATGGAAATGAAATAATCATTAATTATGATTGCGTAACCGATTGCCCCATTCAAAAATTAGATTTACAAAGTGGAAATAGAAAAGGGTGGCATAGTCAAAATCATAATAATTTTAATATGTATGGCGGCAGTTCATTGTTGGAATCAAAAACAACAAGAGAGGGATTTCATGAAGGGTATAATGATAGTGGCGGTGCTTCAAGGTTTTTTAAGCAGGTTCATTCTCTTGAGGAATTGAAAGAATACTTGACTGCTTTAATTCGTTGCTAAGGTATAAATAAGAAGTAGTTCTATTTTATATCATGGTGGCGCAAAGCGTAGGCACTTCGGATTTGATAAATGAAGAAGGTTTGCTTGAGATTAGTGCGAGTCTTTGGGAATCTCTAAATCAAGACTTAGAAAAAGACGAAATCAAGCAATTGCTTAGTGATGCAATAGAAGAACATAATGTCCGTATGCCGATGATTCAAATTAGTGAAGAGGATATGATGAAAGCCTTTGAGGATTTATGCAAATTAGATGCTCTTTCTTTGATTAAAGCGGGTATTTTTTCTTCTCGTTATCCATTTAAGGCTCAAAAATTAGAGCAATACATAGACATTAATAAGACAGGGATGAGAGCAAGTAATTATTTTCATCAAGAAACCCGTTGGAAATGTGATTCAATGAATTCTCCGAGTCCGTATAGAGTATGGAACAATGAACGGTTTAGATTGACATTATTTAATGCACTTTGGACTCTAAAGCATAAAGAAATTAGTGAGTCTAAATTGCGTTCAACGATAGGATTAAGAAAATACATAGCGGCTCAATTTAGCCCTGCATCAGCGAAAGCAATTTTTCAATGGTTTGATTCTAAGAGAGTTCTTGATTTTTCTTCGGGATGGGGCGACAGGTTGCTTGCTTTTGCTTCATGTGAAGGAACGGAACATTATACAGGAATTGACCCTAATGAAGCCCTTATTGAAGGCTATAAGGCTCAAATAGAGGCTTATGGAGTCAAGGATAAAACATTTAATATGATTCAAGGTTGCGCTGAAGAAGTCCGACTTGAGAAAGAATCGTTTGATACCGTATTTACAAGTCCACCTTATTTTAACATAGAGAAATACACTAAAGAAGACAATCAATCATTTAAGAAGTTCAAGAAATTAGAGGATTGGTTAGAGAAGTTCTTATTCAAATCACTTGAGAATGCTTGGTTTGCTTTAGAGAAGGGAGGACATTTGATTATCAACATTTCCGATGTTTATTCAAATCACCGAATCAATAAGATTTGCGACCCTATGTTTGACTATATGGCGACATTAGAGGGTTCGGAATATCAAGGCACGATGGGATTGAGAATGGCTAAAAGACCTAATTCTAAAGCAGGTAAAATTGATGGTGTCTTTGCCGAGCCTATATTTATTTGGAAGAAGGTGAGTTAATTGGTTGAGGAACATACTTGGTTAAGACAATCTTCTTGGAACGAGAAAGACGAATACTATACCCCTGCAATTTTAGTGGATGCAATTATCCCTCATATTCCTAAAGGTTCTAAATTGTGGTGTCCGTTTGATACTGAAAATAGTGAATTTGTATTACAGTTAAAAGAAGCGGGTCTTGAAGTCATTTATTCTCATATTTGGGAAGGAAAGGATTTCTTTGAGTATGAACCCGAAGAATATGATTGCATTATTTCAAATCCACCGTTCACTAAAAAGTTAGATGTTTTCAAGCGTTTATTTGAATTAGGAAAGCCTTTTGCTATGATTATGGGTTTGCCTATATTGAATTATCAAGAAGTAGGCAATTTCTTTTTTGAGCAACAAAGAATTGGTAATAATTTACAATTATTGATAGTGGATAAGAAGGTTTCATTTGACGGGAACACGGCTTCATTTAATAATTCATATTTTTGTTGGAAAATGTTAGAGAATGACATTTGTTTTGCTCATTTAGAAAACAACAATTCAAGAAAACATTATGTGCCGAGCCGAATGTTTCAAGATGCAAATAAAGGTGAATAAAATGAAATATCTAATTGAATGTATGGATAGTGAAGGTAATTGGAGAAAATTCAATTATTATGAAGGGAGTCTTTTTGATGTCAAAGCAAAAATGGCGACGATTATTGAAAAGACTAATTATGTTGGAATCAAGTGTTCTTTAGCGTGACTTAATATAGTATTACTTATTGGCTATGTTTGGAGAGAGCGAAATGGATTACACATACATTACTTCAAATTGGTGTCCTGTTTGTATCAATATGTCGGGCGGAACAGAATTAGTCGGTGGAGAATTTCATCCCTCTCATCCTTATGAGAAGAATGTCATGGTTTGGCGTTGCGAGAACGACCATCGTTTGAAGGTTCAATTCTCCGCACCACACAAGAAAATGGATATTCAAGGATTGTGATTTTATGAATGAAAAGAAGTGTTTTATTATGCGAGGACTTTCGGGTTCGGGAAAGAGTAGTAGGGTTGATGAAATCCTTTCAAGTAATAATTTTCAAAAAACCGCAGTCTTTTCAACCGACGATATTTTCATGGAGAATGGGGAATACAATTTCCGCCCCGAAAAATTGAAAGAATATCATGACCTTAATTATCACTTTGCATCTCGTTTTATGAAGGCGTGTGGGAAGCATAATGTTTCAGCCCTTTGTATCATAGACAACACTAATACAATGAAGTGGGAATATGAGCGATATGAGAAATCGGCTAAAGAGCATGGTTTTGAAGTAGTCATAGTCAAGATTGATTGGAATGAAGAGGACATTCCTCTTTATGCGGAAAGGAATTCTCATGGTGTTCCCGAAGAAGTAATTAGGAATCAAGCGGCAAGGTGGGAAGATTGAA
>ERZ891134.798-NODE-798-length-24258-cov-8.888898_pt1 | contig 24258 bp, 28 predicted proteins | sample MGYA00520888_ERZ891134 | MGnify/ENA primary metagenome ERZ891134 (study PRJEB32303, sample SAMEA104408692) | aquatic metagenome | biome: Brackish water; feature: Coastal; material: water | place: Baltic Sea | collected 2014-10-23 | depth 10 m ... | reverse complement strand
AGTAAATAAATTTTAATAAATGTATTTAATTGGAATAACGGGTGGTACTGGCTGTGGTAAGTCAACAATAGTTGATAAAATCATTAATGAAATTTCTGAAAAAGACATATGTGTTCTTTCACAGGATTCGTACTACAAGGATAATTCTAACTTAAGCTTTGAGCAAAGAGACAAGCTAAACTATGATATCCCTGAAGCATTAGATTTTGAACTATTTTATGAACATTTAAAACTATTAAAAGATGGATTTAGTATAAAAAGACCAAACTACTCTTTCAGTAATCATTTAAGGACCAATGATACAACCTTAATAATGCCAAAAAAAATCATTATAATTGAAGGAATACTGATTTTAAGTGATAAAAATATTAGAAATATTCTTAACCATAGGATTTATATAGATGTAGCTGAAAATATTCGTGAAGAAAGAAGAGTTGAAAGAGACTTTTTTGAAAGAGGAAGAAACAAACTTAATACAATAAAATTATTTAATGAATTACTCCATCCAATGCATAACTTGCATATTGAACCTGTAAAAAAATACTGCAATCTTATCTTAGATAATAATAACTTGGACAGTGATTGTGATGTAAGAATTAGTAATTTTATAAAAAAAGTATTGAAAAATGAAATTTAAAATTCCATCTATATTTAAAAATATCTACGTAATAATTTTATTATTATTTGCTATATGGATGGTTTTTTTTGACAGTAACTCAACATTAGTTCATCTAGAACTAAACGAACAAATAAATGAATTAAAAAAGGAAACTGAGTACTATAAAAGTGAGATTGAAAAAGACAAAAAAGAGTTGTCTAAAATCCAATCAGATAGTGGCTTAGAAAAGTATGCAAGAGAAAAGTTATTTATGAAAAGGGAAAACGAAGATATTTTCATAATTGAATTTGACAGTAGTAATGTAAAGAAATAACAATGAGCTCTAATTTGTTTAAAGAATTTGATTCAATTTCAGAAAAATACTGGAAACAACAAATTCAATTTGACTTGGCTGGAAAAGATTATAATACTGAGGTTAATTGGACCTCTGATGAAGGAGTAAATGTAAAACCTTTTTTTACAGATAAATATAAATCTACTAATAATTTCTTCCTACCTGAAAATTGGAATATATCCCAAGAAATCTATTTAAATGATGAGTTTAAATCAAATCAGGAAATTAAAAAACTTATTAGTCAAGAAGTTTATGACATAACTATTCATATTCATAAGAAAAATATCAATCTTGATTTATTATTTGATGATATTGATTTAACGTATCTCAACATATATTTTAAAATAGAAGATTTAAGTGAACTGATTTTATCAAAATTAGATGATTATGCTAAAGAGAATAAATCTTTGTTTCATCTTGACCATGATTTACTTGGTGATTACTTGACAAGGGGAAATTGGAAAACAAATTATAAGCAGGAAGTTAATAGATTTAAAGATATACTAAATAAAATAACACATTTTAAGTCGGTTGTTCAGCTTAAATCTACATACTTTCAAGAGGCAGGAGCAAATATCATACAACAAATTAGTTATTCAATGTGTCAGGCTAATGAATACATAAATCTATTTGGTAAAACTATTATTAAACAACTAAATTTTGAAATAGCTATTGGCTCTAACTATTTTTTTGAAATTGCAAAGATTCAAGCATTTAGAATATTGTGGAAAACTATAAGTAATACATATGGCCTTCCAATTAATAACGTTCATGTAATAGCAATTCCTACAACTAGAAATAAAACGATTTATGATTATAACAATAACATTATTAGATCTACTTCAGAGTGTATGGCTGCCATTTTAGGTGGCGCTAATTCAATAAAAAACTTTAATTACGATTCTATTTATAAAAATAAAAATGAGTTTTCTTCTAGGATTTCAATTAATCAATTACTGATTTTAAAGCATGAATGTCATATTGATAAAGTTAAAAATCCTATTTCTGGTTCATACTACATAAGCTACTTAGTCGATGAGTTTGCAAAAAAATCATTTAATTTATTTAAAGAATTAGATTGTAAATCAAGTTTTTTAGATCATCTAAAAAATGGTACAATTCAAAGAAAAATTAAAGAAAACTCTTCTAAGGAACAAGAAAACTACAACTCTAAATTAGAAATTCTAGTTGGTTCTAATCTTTATGTAAATATGGATGAAAAGATGAAGCAGCAATTAGAAACTAACCCCTTCCCTATTAGAAAATCTAAAAAAACCTTGATAGAGCCACTAATTAAAAAAAGATTAGCTGCTGAAAGCGAAAAAATACGACTCGATAATGAATAGAGATAGATTCAAAAATATCGAATTAGAACAGTTATCAATTTCAAAAGTTAATATTTCAGATTTTGAAACCTCTGAAGAAATAAACATTAAATCTACATATGAAGTTCAAGATTTAAAGCAACTAGGACATTTAGGTTTTGGCGCTGGAATTGAACCTTTTTTGAGAGGACCTTATTCAAGTATGTATACAACAAAGCCATGGACAATTAGACAGTATGCTGGATTCTCTACAGCTGAAGAAAGTAATGCCTTTTATCAAAAAAACTTAAAAGGTGGCCAAAAAGGATTGTCTGTAGCATTTGATTTAGCAACTCATAGAGGTTACGATTCAGATCACCTAAGAGTTTCTGGAGATGTTGGAAAGGCTGGTGTAGCTATTGATACTGTAGAGGATATGAAGATACTTTTCAATAAAATTCCTTTAGATAAGATGAGTGTTTCAATGACTATGAATGGTGCTGTCTTACCTATAATGGCTTTTTATATAGTTGCAGCAGAGGAACAAGGAGTTGAAATTAGTAATTTAAAAGGTACAATTCAAAATGACATTTTGAAGGAGTACATGGTCAGAAATACATACATTTATCCGCCAAGAGAATCTATGAGAATAATTTCAGATATTTTTAAATTTACATCTGAAAAAATGCCAAAATTTAATAGTATAAGTATCTCTGGTTACCATATGCAAGAAGCTGGTGCTACTAATGATATAGAATTGGCCTATACACTTTGTAATGGAATTGAATATGTTAAAAATGGTCTTAAAGCTGGATTGAGTATTGATGAGTTTGCGCCTAGACTTTCTTTTTTCTGGGGAATAGGAATGAATCATTTTATGGAAATTGCTAAACTTAGAGCGGGTAGATTAATTTGGTGTAAACTCATGAAAAAATTCAATCCTAAACTAAAAAAATCACTAATGCTTAGAGCACATTGTCAAACTAGTGGCTGGAGTTTAACCGAGCAAGATCCTTTTAATAACATCACAAGAACATGCGTAGAAGCAAGTGCAGCTGTGTTTGGAGGAACTCAAAGTTTGCACACTAACTCGCTAGATGAAGCTATAGCTCTACCTACAGAGTTCTCTGCAAGAATTGCAAGAAACACCCAGTTATACTTGCAACATGAAACTAAAATTACAAAAACTGTAGACCCTTGGGGAGGTAGTTATTACCTAGAAAACTTAACCAATAGTCTCGTTGAAAAAGCTTGGAAACATATACAGGAGATTGAAAGTTATGGAGGAATGACTAAAGCAATTGAAAAAGGAATTCCAAAAATGAGAATTGAACAATCAGCAACCAAGAAACAAGCAAAAATTGATTCTAAAAAAGATATTATAGTAGGTGTTAATGATTTTAAAATTGATTACGATGAACAAATACAATATTTAGAAGTCAATAACAAAAAAGTTAAGGATTTACAGATTGAAAGATTAAAAAAAGTAAAAAAAGCAAGGAATCAAAAAAAAGTAGAAATTTCTTTAACCAAATTAACAAATGCAGCAGCTACGAATGAAAATTTATTAGCTTTGGCTATAGAGGCGGCTAAAAACAGAGCTACTATTGGAGAAATAACTAGTGCTTTGGAAAAAGTTTTCACGAGATATAAAGCAAAAATTAATACTTTTACTGGAGTGTATAGTAAAGAGATTAAAAACGACAATTCATTTAAAGAGGCTATTGAATTAGCAGATAAATTTTCTTTATTAGATGGCAGAAGACCAAGAATTTTAGTTGCTAAAATGGGACAAGATGGACATGACCGTGGTGCAAAAGTAGTTGCTACTAGTTATGCCGATTTAGGCTTTGATGTAGATATTGGTCCTTTATTTCAAACCCCTTATGAAGCAGCCAAACAAGCTATGGAGAATGATGTTCATATATTAGGAATATCTTCTTTAGCTGGTGGACATAAAACCTTAGTGCCAGAAGTTATTAAAGAGCTAAAAAAATATCAAAGAGAAGATATTATGGTTATTGTTGGGGGAGTAATTCCAAAACAAGATTACGCATTCTTAAAACAAGAGGGAGTTACTGCAATTTTTGGACCTGGTACAAAAATTAGTGAAACAGCTAAAACCATTCTTACCATACTATTAAATAAATAGTATCAATATTAATTTTCCCATCTTAAAATGTTAACAAGTTATATTTTAATTATACCTAATTAGTTGTATTTTTAATTTTTGTAAATACCTATGTTAATGACTAAAATTATTGCTGTATCAAATCAAAAAGGTGGTGTTGGTAAAACAACTACTTCAGTTAATTTAGCAGCTTCATTGGGTGTTTTAGAAAAAAAAGTATTACTTATTGATGCTGATCCTCAGGCTAATGCTACCTCTTCTTTAGGCGTTGACACTGAATCTGTGGTTTCTGGTACTTATCAGGTTTTAGAGCATACAAAAGGGATAGCAGATTGCATTCAAAAAACTGATGTTCCGAATTTAGATATTATCCCCTCGCACATTGACCTTGTGGCAATAGAAATTGAATTAGTGGATACAGCTGAAAGGGAATACATGTTAAAAAAAGCCATAAGTGAATGTAATTTAGATTATGACTATATTATAATTGACTGTGCTCCTTCACTTGGTCTTATTACCTTAAATGCTTTAACTGCAGCAACATCAGTAATAATTCCTATTCAATGCGAGTATCTTGCACTTGAAGGACTTGTGAAATTATTAAATACTATTAAGAACATTCAAAAAATACACAATTCTAATTTAGAAATAGAAGGAATGTTACTGACAATGTATGATTCTCGATTAAAACTTGCCAATCAAATTGTTGCAGAGGTTAACAATCATTTTGGAGATATGGTATTTAAAACGATCATTCAACGTAATGTTAAACTTGGAGAAGCACCTAGTTATGGAGAAAGTATTATTAATTATGATGTAGGAAGTAAAGGTGCTGAAGATTATTTAAGTCTGGCGAGAGAATTAATTTCAAAAAATTAAAGTATAAATGGCTAATAAGAAACAAGTTTTAGGAAGAGGCTTATCTGCGATGTTAAGTTCAAAAGAAACGGATACTATTAAATCTAGTGTTAATGAAATTAATATTGATGAAATATCAGTAAACCCATTTCAACCTAGATCTAATTTTAATAATACTTCCTTACAAGAACTTAGTGTTTCAATTAAGAATATTGGAATAATTCAACCTATTACGGTTAGAAAAATAGGAAATAATGATTTCCAATTAATTTCTGGTGAGAGAAGACTCCGAGCATGCAAAGAAATTGGGTTAAAAAAAATTCCAGCATACGTAAGACAGGCTAATGATCAAGACTCACTTGAAATGGCTCTTGTAGAAAATATTCACAGGCAAGATTTAGATGCTATCGAAATTGCAATCTCCTATCAAAGGTTAATAGAAGAAATCAATTTAACTCAGGAAGAACTCAGTGACAAAATTGGAAAAAACAGAACTACTATTAGTAATTACTTAAGACTATTAAAATTAGATCCAATTATACAAAGTGGAATCAGAGATGGGTTTATTTCTATGGGTCATGGTAGAGCGCTAATAAATGTAAATTCTAATAAAGATCAATTAAATATTTATAAAAAAATAATTTCTAAAAATTTATCTGTTAGAAATACTGAATTACTTGTTAGAGATTTAAAAGGAAAACCTTCAAAAGCTACAAGTAAAATAAAAGAAAAATTTAAGAGTTCTCTACTTCAAACAGAAGTATTTATCAATAAAGGTAAAAATGGAAAAGGAAATTTTGTTGTAAATTTTGACAACGAAATAGAATTCGAAAGAATTAATAAATTATTAAATGACAAACAATAAGTTATTTTTATTTTTAATTGCTTTATTTCTATCCCAGAGTATTTTCACTCAAGAAATTGATGAAAAATTAGAAAAGAAAAAAGTTTTAGCTCCTGCAAAAGCTGCATTCTTTTCAGCTGTTTTACCTGGGTTAGGACAAGCTTATAATAAGAAATATTGGAAAATACCAATTGTTTATGGGGCGCTGGGAACTGGTATCTATTTTCATAATCAAAACAACAATAGTTACAAACGTTATCGTGGGGCATATAAAAGAAGATTAGCTGGTTTTTCAGATGATGAATTTTGGGGATCTGGTGCTACACCAAACATTTCAAATGACGGCCTTATAAGAGCTCAAAAGCAACTAAAAAGAAACAAAGAAATGTCCATTTTAGTAACAATTGGTCTCTATGCGTTAAATATAATTGACGCGAATGTAGATGCGCACTTAATGCAATACAATATTGATGATAATCTATCTCTTGCTCCAGTTTATAATTTCAATGAAGTTAATTCAACATCAGATCTTTCTCTGAGTCTAAAATTAAAATTATGAAGATTGGTATAATTGGATATGGAAAAATGGGAAAGGCAGTTGAGAAAATTGCTGTACAAAGAGGTCATTCAATAAGCTTTAAAACAAATAATTGCAATTTAAATTTAATTAAAGATGTAGATGTTACTATTGAATTTAGTACTCCTGAATCGGCATTTACAAATATCAAAAATTGTTTAGATAGTAACGTTCCAGTTGTAACAGGCACTACAGGTTGGCTGGATGATTTAGAGGATATAAAAAAATTATGTGATAAGAAAAATGGAAGTTTTTTATACGCTTCTAATTTTAGCTTAGGGGCTAATCTTTTTTTTGAATTAAATAAAAAGTTAGCTCATTTAATGTCAGATAAAAATGAGTATAAAACTTCAATTGATGAAACTCACCATATACATAAAGTAGATAAACCTAGTGGGACAGCAATTACACTAGCTGATGATATTATTTCAAATTCTAGATATAAAAATTGGAAATTAGATTCTAATTCAAAGGATATAATTAATATTAATTCTAATCGAGAAAAAGAAATTAATGGGGTTCATAAAGTAGTTTACAGCTCTGAGAATGACATAATCTCAATAAAACACGAAGCTTTAAATCGTAATGGGTTTGCACTTGGTGCTGTTATTTCTGCAGAGTGGTTGGTAAATAAAAAAGGTTGTTTTTCTATTAGTGATATGTTAATCATGGGTTAAATAGTAGTTATTGTTTTAACTGAATTGTTATTTTTACAAAAAATTAAAAAAAATGTCATTCCAAGATTGGTTTATAATATTTATCGCAGTACAATTTATCCATGGCTTAGGAACATGGAAATTATATATTAAAGCTGGTGAAAAGCCTTGGGCCGCATTTGTGCCCGTTTATAATGCCATTGTTTTAATGCGAATAATTAATCGTGAGTGGTGGTTGGTTTTTTTACTTTTCTTGCCTGTTATAAATGTTATGATGTTTATAGTAATATGGGTTGAAATAGCAAGAAGTTTTGGCAAAAACACTTATCTAGATACTTTTCTTACCATCATTACACTAGGTTTATACACCTATTACCTCAACTATTTTTTAGATCTAAATCATGTTAAAAATAGAGACATAAACCCAAAAAGTACTAGTGGAGAATGGACCAGCTCAATTCTTTGGGCAATTATACTTGCTACTATATTTCATAATTATGTAATTCAACCCTATACTATTCCAACATCATCATTGGAAAAATCATTACTTGTTGGCGATTTTCTATTTGTAAGTAAATTTCATTATGGAGCTAGAGTACCAATGACAGCAGTTGCAGCTCCAATGGTTCACGATACGATTCCTATCATAAAAACAAAGTCATATTTAGAAGAATTCGAGCTCCCGTACTTAAGAATACCTGGTTTTCAGAAAATAAAAAACAATGATATAGTTGTATTCAATTGGCCAGTGGATACAATGCTTAACATGTATTACACGGACAAATATCATTACAAGCCGATTGATAAAAAAACCAATTATGTAAAAAGATCTGTAGGTATTGCAGGTGATACTCTGGAAATTAAAGAGGGATATGTTTATATAAATGGGAAGAAAAATGAATTAAGTGATCGTGCAGAATTACAATTCTCATATTTAGTTCAACCTAAAAACAGAACTTTTAGTAAAAAAGTAATGGTTAACAATTATGATATCACAGATCCCTTTGGAATAGTAAATAGAGAAAACACTTATCAGTTTGTTGCAATAAGTGATAAAACTGTTGATAGATTCAAAAATCATCCAAATGTAGGCTCCATTGAAAAGTATTTATCTAAAGAAGGTGAAAGAGATTCAAATATTTTTCCTCATAATGAAAATTACAATTGGAATAATGATTTTTTCGGTCCTATATATATTCCAAAAGCAGGAACAACTATAGATTTAAATATTGAAAATTTACCACTTTACAAAAGAGTTATTGAAGTATATGAAAACAATACTATCAAAGTAAATGGAAATAATATCTTCATAAATGGAGAACTTGCTCAAGACTATACATTTAAACAAGATTATTATTGGTTAATGGGTGATAATCGTCATAACTCACAGGATTCTAGAGCATGGGGGTTTGTACCATTTGATCATGTTGTTGGAAAACCTGTATTTAAATGGATGAGTTGGAACACAAATGGAAAAGGATTTAATAAAATTAGATGGGATAGAATGTTCACAACAGTTCATGGAGAAGGCACTCCGACCTCCTATTTTGTGCCTTTTTTAGTATTTCTTGGCATTTATTTTGGAATTAAAAAATGGAAAAAATATAAAAAAGAAGATTAATGGATATTCTAATTCATCCAAACTATTTTCCAAATATCCATCAGTTTACCCAAATAATTAAAGCCAACAACATTCTCTTTGAGGTAAGTGATAATTATCAAAAACAAACCTTTAGAAACAGAACCTATGTTTATGGAGCTAACGGAAAGTTAGGTCTTTTTATTCCAGTAATTCATTCTCATAAAAACAGAGAATTATTTAAGGATGTTAAAATCTCTTATGAGAGTAATTGGATGGATTTACATCTAAAATCCTTACAAAGTGCCTATAGAAGTTCTCCTTATTTTGAATATTTTGAAGATGATTTTATCAAGTTATACTCTAAAAAAGAAAAATTTCTAGCTGATTTTAATATTAAATGCATTAAGTTGATTTCTAATCTACTAGATCTAAATTTAGATTTTAAAATTAGTAATGAATATGTAGAAAAGACTAATGATATTATTGATTTAAGAGATTTAAGTAATGCTAGAAAAGAAAAGAAAATTGAAACTCCTAAGTATATTCAGGTTTTTGAATCTAAGCACGGATATATAAATAATTTAAGCATTATAGATCTAATCTTTAGTGAAGGACCGAATTCTGTGTCACTAATAACTAATTAGTATAAATAACAGACATTACAAATTAAAGGTGGATATTATAGGAAAATGATCAGATAAATTTTGACTAAAGGTTTTAAAGTCATTAATCCTAAATGTTTTATCCATTAGTATAAAATCTATTCTCATCGGAAAGTATTTAAAGTTGTATGTACTGCCAAAGCCACTTCCAGCAGAATCAAACGAGTCAACTAAGTCTCCTTTTAAAAGATTATAAACATAAGAGTAAGCTGTATTGTTAAAATCGCCTGAAACTACCACTTTATAAGGAGATTTTTCAATATGTTTAGATATGATATTAGATTGATTTTCTTGAATTTTAAATGTATTATCAAATATATTTAAAATTTTATCTGAATTGTTTTGATCTAATATTTCTAATTCGGATTCAAGTTTAAAAGATTGCAGATGAATGTTATAAAACCTCAAGGTATCTGAATATTTTTTAACATCAATAAATATTGCAATTGTTGATAGATTATCAGATTTAATTATCCCCTTATTTACTATTGGTAATTTAGAAAAAGTAGCTAGACCATAACTAGTTTTTCCATCACTTAAAGATGAATGTTGAAATTGATAATTATCAAGCGAGAACCTTTCTGTAGATCTATATTCTTGCATATTAATCACATCGGGCTCTTGACTGCCTATAAAAGAAATGATATCATTTTCCACATCACTATCAATCCAATTATACAAATTGAATAAACGAACATTATAACTCATTACACTGATAGTGTCTGGACTAACTCGCTCAAGGCTATCAGATAATTTAAAAAAAGAAAGCACCTGATTATATCCAATTAATAGTACAAATAGAGATAGAATAAATTGTTTTTTAAGTTTTACCAACCAATAGATAAAAAACAATAAATTAATTATTATTAGAATTGGAACTGATAAGCTCATAAAAGATAAATAAGGAAAGAGACTTGGTTTTATAAACTGTAATAAAAAAGAAAATAGTAATAAGATTGCAAAAATTGAATTAACAAAATAAAGTAGCTTATCAATAAAATTGAGATTCTTCATTTAGATTTTACTTTTTACCAACTTTAAATAAAAATTCTTTTTCATCCTTAGATAAATTTTCATATCCACTTTTGCTAATTTTTTCTAGAATAACATCAATTCTTTTTTGAGTAGATGCATCATTTTTAAGTCTAGATTTATTTGAATTTTTATTTTTATAATATTTCATTGAGGATTTCTTGAAAAAATATGATTTGATAGATTCCCAATTAAAAAAAGAAGTTTTATTATTTGAATATAAATTAGAATAAAAATATAAACCAAGTAAATCTCCACCAATATGAGAAATATACCCACCTGAATTTGTTCCAAAAGCTCCTAGTACATCTACAATTAATATGAAATAAGCTATATACCTTAGTTCTATATTCCAAAAGGCAATTTTTACTTGCTTATTAGGCATATAAACACATAAAAATATTAAAAGCGCTCTTACCCCTGCCGAAGCTCCAATTAAATTAAATCCTACACTGTCAATGCTTAAGATTGAAGAAAATAATATAAAAAATATGCCACCGGTAATAATACCATAAAAATATATTTTTAAAGGAATAGTAGTACTGAACAAATCAACCAATAATCTACTAACATAAAAAAGTATCAGCATATTAAAAACAATGTCTAAAAAACCAATATGTATAAATGAATAAGTTAGTAAAGTCCAAGGGTTAAGTATAAGGCTTTGAAAATTTGAGTTAAGTTGAAAAAAATCAAGAAGAAAACTTTTTAAAAAAAATGAAGACAAAAAGATTAATACGTTAAAAAGTATAATCTTTTCAAAGATTGAAAATGATTGATATTTTAACTTAATTTCGTTTAATCCCATCTATTAGAATTGAATTGATTTTTTTTCCAATAATATATCACTAAAAAACCTGTTAATGCTCCACCAAGGTGTGCGATATAGGCAGTATTACTAGGGCTGAATATTGAAACTCCAGTTGTGGCAGAAAATAAGTCCAATAAAATTATTCCAGGAATAAAGTACTTAGCCTTAACAGGAAATGGGACAAATAATAGCATTAATTTAGTTTCTGGAAATAGATAACCAAAGGCTACTAAAATACCAAAAATTGCTCCAGACGCTCCGACCATACTTGTATTAAATGCCGAAATAAAAGTATTTAGATCAACATCATTAATTACAGATAACCAACCAGTATTATATTTACCTTGATTTAGAGTTTCTAAAATTTCTGATTTATTTATATCAGATGATACTAATATATCCAGAATGGAGTAAAAATTATAATATGAAAAAAGTAGAGCAATTAGTGCTGCACCTAAACCAGAAGAAAAATATAGTAATAAGAATTTATTTGTACCGTAAATCTGTTCAACTGCAGTTCCAAACATAAAAAGTGCAAACATATTAAACAATATGTGACTTATACCTCCATGCATAAACATATGAGTAAAAATCTGCCAAATCCCAAACGTGTTATTTTCTGGAAAAAACAGACCAAAGTTAGAATACATCATCTCAGGGCTTATAAGCATTGTAGCACCAAACATAATCACATTAATGATTAATAAGTGCTTAACTCCATCTGTAATTGATCTAAACATATTTAATTGAATTTGTTATCTAAATCTTCTTTTGTTAAAGTTATATAAGTTCTTTTATTAAATGGTGATGTATTGGGTTCTTTACATGCAAATAATCCATTAACTATAAAATCCATTTCGCTAATACTTAGATGTTGACCATTTTTAATTGCCATACTTTTAGACAAAGATTTTGAAATCATATCTGTTTGGCTAAAATTATCATCAGGTATTTCATTATTGATATTGTCTAATAAAGATCTTATTACAGACTCTAAATTATCTTTTTCTATTGAGCTAGGAAGCGAAGAAAATGAAAGGGTATCATTATTAATCGTATCAAATAAAAATCCTGAATTATTTAATTGAGTTTTAAAATTTTCAATTATTGCAATTTCTTTAATAGACAATTGAACATCTATTGGATATATCAGTTTTTGTGAATCATTTCCTTGAACTGTAATATACTTAAGAAAATTTTCATATAAAATTCGTTGATGTGCTCTATTTTGATTTATTATAACCAATCCAGATTTAATCTTATTAACTAAATACTTGTTTTTAAGTTGAAACACACTAGAATTAGACTCATGATTTAAATCATCGTCTAAATCTAACTGTGAATTTAAATCTCCTTGAAAAGCAGAATATTCTAATTGTTGACTATCCTTAGATTGATTTAAATCTTTAAACTTTAATTCGTTTTGACTCTTATCAAAAGGATTAAAATTATGATTTACTTCAACTTCAATATTATTAGATGAAGACATAGAGGCATATTTATATGGGATATCTAAATTCTTATCTCTATCGAAATCTAAAATTGGTGATATATTAAATTGACCTAAACTATGTTTTATGGCAGATCTTAATATGGCATAGATAGTATGATCATCATCAAATTTAATTTCAGTCTTTGTAGGGTGTATATTTATATCTATTCTTTTTGGATCTACATCTAGAAAAAGAAAATAAGAGGCATTGTATCCTGTGTTAATTAAACCTTCAAATGCAGAGTTTACAGCATGGTTCAAATAAGGGCTCTTAATAAATCTATTATTGACAAAAAAGAATTGCTCTCCTCTAGATTTTTTTGAGAATTCAGGTTTAAAGATAAAACCGGATAATTTTAAAACTTCTGTTGTTTCATTAACTGGGACTAGCTTTTCATTTGATTTAGAACCAAATATATTTACTATTCTTTGTCGAATATTAGAAATTGGTAGACTAAATAACTGATTATCATTATTGTCGAATTCGAAATGAATTTCTGGGTGTGCTAAAGCTACTCTATGAAACTCATTAATTATATGCCTGACTTCTACATTATCAGATTTTAAAAAATTTCTTCGTGCAGGAACATTATAAAAAAGGTTTTTTACAGAAATTGAAGAACCTTCATTAGAAACAATTGGTTTGTTTTGAGTAATTTTATTTCCTTCAATTTTAATAAAAGTACCTATTTCACTTGATTTAGTTTTTGTAATTAGCTCTGTATGAGAAATTGCAGCTATACTAGCTAAAGCCTCTCCCCTAAATCCTTTTGTAGATAGATTAAATAAATCTGCTGCATTAGTAATTTTGGAGGTAGAATGTCGTTGAAAGCATATTAATGCATCTTTTTCAGACATACCACAACCATTATCAACTACCTGGATAAGCGTTCTTCCAGATTCTTTTATTAATAAAGATATTTTTTTAGCTCCTGAATCAATTGAATTTTCTAATAATTCCTTAACAACTGAAGAAGGTCGTTGGACAACTTCACCAGCGGCAATTTGATTAGCGACATGGTCAGGTAGTAATTTAATTAGATTATCCATTAATTAAAAAAATATTTTTAGATCAAATTCAATTAAATATAAAAATATAAAAATCAAAATTGAAGTTATTATTAGTAATCTTATTTTAACTGATTTTTCAGATTTGTTGTTATAATCATTTAAAGCTTTGGTTAGTTTATTTTTAATCCCACCATTAGAACCGAGAGTAGTTCTAAATTCATCAAATTTAGGTTTAATCTTAAGTTTTGATTTAGCAAACCTTTCTGTATAATTATAAACTTTATTATTCTTAGAATTAAAATTGAGCATGCAGTTATTAAAATTTACTTAAAAATAATGAATAATATCTTTTAAAGAATGAGTTATTTGACTAATTTAAATTAGCAAGTTTCAAGGCAGTAATTGCAGCCTCAACTCCTTTGTTTCCATGAATACCACCAGACCTATCGATGGATTGCTGCATATTATTGTCAGTTAAAACACAAAAAACAACTGGAGTATCAAAATTAATATTTAAATCAACAATACCTTTAGAAACAGATTGACATATATAATCAAAGTGCTTTGTCTCACCTTTAATTACACATCCAATAGCAATAACTACATCGACATTAGATTGAATCATTTTTTTTGATCCAAAGACTAATTCAAAACTACCTGGAACATCAATTCTTTTTATGTTGTCAGATTTAACACCAAAGTCAGTTAAAGTAGTGAAAGCACCATTAAACAAAGATTCTGTAATTTTTTTATTCCACTCTGAAACAACTATCCCAATAGTTAATGAAGATCTTCTGGGTACACTGGAACTATCAAAATCTGATAAATTTGAGTTTTTAGTACTCATTAATAATTATTTTGCAGAAGCACTAGCCATACCGATTAGTGCGTCAATATTGGTAACTTCAATAGAGTTTGGATATTCATTTTTAATTCTATTAAAAAATGCTAAGGATTTTTTAGATTTATTAATTTCTAATCCTATATATCCTGCTTTAAGTAAATACATCGGAGCAGTAAATCCATTACTAGAATAATTTATTGCTTTTTCATAATACTCAAAAGCATCTTCAAACTGATTAAGCTGAGAAAAACTATCAGCGATTGAACCAATAGCTGTAGCTCCTAGAATCTCGTCTTCAGAAGTAAATTTACTTAAGTACTTAATAGAGTTTTGGTAATCATTTAAATTAAGGTATGACATGCCGGCATAATAATTAGCTAAATTTGAAGCCTTAGTATCTGAATAATTTTCAATAATATCAATCATACCTAATTTCCCATCTGCACCATTTAAAGCCAGATTGAATAAAGAATCATTTTTTGTTTGATTTGCTGATTCAAAATGAATCTGAGCTGGATGCATTTCGTTCATGGCATTAACCTCAGCAGGTTGCTGAATAAATTTGTCAAAACCTAAATAACCAAAAACTAAGGAAGCAACAAGAGCAATAGTAATAAATATATATTTTTGATTTGTAGCAACCCACTCTTCAGTCTTAGATGCACCATCATCTAAAGTGTTAATAATTCCAGCTGTAGCGGATTTATTCTCTAACTCTTCTAATTTGTTTCTAGATGATTTAGATTTAGAACCTTTTTTTTTATAAGTTGCCATAATTAAAAATATTTGAGTCGCAAAAATATATTTTTATTCTTAAAAAAGGATAAAATATTTGTAATTTTTCAATAATTTGCAGTAATAAATTTCAATTTAATCATTTTTTATTAATCCCTCTAATGATATTAAAATCAATAACGTTAACTAATTACAAAAGTTTTAGTGCTAAAACTGTAGATTTAGATCCTAAAATTAATTGTTTTATTGGTTCTAATGGAGTTGGAAAGTCTAACGTTTTAGATGCTATCTATCATTTATCATTTGGTAAAAGTTATTTTAATCCAATCTCTTCACAAAATATAAAGCACGGTGAGGATTTTTTTGCAATAAAGGGCTCCTACAGAAATGAGTCTAAAGAAGAAGTTGTAATTATTAATTTTAAAAAAAATGATAAAAAAGTAATTAAAAGAAATAATAAAAAGTATGAAAAATTTAGTGACCACATTGGTTTTATCCCTTTAGTTATAATATCTCCAAGTGATAGAAATTTAATTGCAGAAGGAAGCGATATTAGAAGAAAGTTTATTGATAGTGTTATCTCTCAATGTGACAAAAAGTATTTAGAAAACTTAATAAATTATAATAAGATTTTAACACAAAGAAATAGTTTACTTAAATTAATTTTTAAAAATAAAAATTTCGACAAACAAACTATTCAGGTTTACGATTCTCAATTAGAATCTATTGGTGAGAAGATACATATGAAAAGAAAAATGTTTTTAAATCACTTCATACCTGTATTTAAAGATAAATACAAATCAATATCCAATAATAATGAAGATGTCGATATTAGATATAAAACAGACTTAGAGTTTGATAAGTTATCAGTTTTACTTCAAGAGAATATAGAAAAAGATATGTTTTTACAATACACCTCTAAAGGAGTTCATAAAGATGATTTGGTTTTTAATATTAATGATTACTCCGTTAAAAAATTTGGAAGTCAAGGTCAACAAAAATCTTTATTGATAGCTCTTAAACTTGCACAATTTGATTTCCTGAAATCTCAAAACAAAAACAATCCAATATTACTTTTAGATGATATTTTTGATAAATTAGATAAAAATAGAGTTAAACAAATAATTAATTTAGTTAGTGCTGATGATTTTGGACAGATTTTCATTTCTGATACCGATGAAGAAAGAACTCTAGAGTCAATAAAAGAAACTAATAATTCAAATAAAATTTTTAAACTTTGAAAAAAATTATTCTATTTATTAGTATTAGTTTAAATTTTTCTTGTTTTGAAAAACAAGAAATAGACATAAGCTTATTAGATGGATATTGGGAAATTCAGTCAGTTAAACAAGATAATAAGCTTTTAAAAACATATCCCTTTAGTGGAATAATTGATTATTTTGAAGTTGAAAATGGAAAAGGTTTACGAAAAAAAGTAATGCCAAAAATTGATGGTAAATTTGAAACCTCTTTACATAAAATTAATTTTAATATTTCTCAAAAAAATGGAGAAACAATTATAGAGTACTTTGATAAAAATAATATTTTTACAGAAACAATAGTTAAACTAGATTCAACTGAGTTGTTTATAACCAACAAAGAAAATTATATATACCACTATAGAGTATATGAAAAATTAAACTTTGATTAGATGAATGAAGATGAAATAAAAATTGGAGCTTTACTTAGTAAGTTTTTAAAAACCAATAATTTAGAAAAAGGTCTAGAAAAAGTTGATGCTAAAGATGCATGGTTTAAAATTATGAAAAATGGAGTAAGTAACTATACTACTGATGTACATTTAAAAAATAAAACTTTGTATGTGAGCTTAAGCTCTTCTACACTAAGGGAAGAACTGAGTTATGGCAAAGAGCAAATAATCAATCTACTTAATGAAGCTTTAGAAAAAGATGCCATTAAAAAAATCGTGTTAAGATAAATGATAAATTATATCTCCACATTATTAATAATATCTCACCTATACATAATGCAAACAAATAAGATTAATATTTTAGACACAAACAGAGATAATTGGTTGGTAGTCAATGATAATGTAATGGGTGGGATTTCTGAATCAAACATAAGATTCAGTGAAAATAATACTTTAGTATTTCAAGGCAGAGTATCTCTAGAAAATAATGGTGGGTTTGCTTCTTTTAGATATCGAACAAAAAACTTAAATGTTAACAAAGATCAAAAAATTAGAATGGTTGTAATTGGTGATTCTAAAGAATATCAAATTCGAATAAAACCAAGTCAAAATATTAGGTACACCTATTCAAAAACATTTAAAACAACTAATTCAAAACAAATTATTGAAATTCCATTGAATAAATTTACAGCTCAATTTAGAGGTTATAAATTAAATATGGAAAATTTTAACTTTGACAAAATCGAAGAATTTGGAATACTAGTTGGTAATAAAAAAAATGAAGAATTTCGATTAGAAATTATAGAAATTAAATTTATTAATTAAAAAGTTTATTTAGTAAAAACAAAAGATGAATATATTTAATGTATATTTGCAGCTTATTAAAACAATTAAATTAAAAAAATGAGTAAAGGAACAGTAAAATTTTTCAACGACACAAAAGGTTTCGGATTTATCGTTGAAGATGAAACAAACAAAGAACATTTTGTACACATTTCTGGGTTAATCGACGAGATTCGTGAAGGAGATGTAGTTGAATTCGATTTAACAGAAGGCAAAAAAGGTCTTAACGCAGTAAATGTAAAAGTTGTATAATTATATAATTTAGATTTATCGAAAAAAAAAGAGTCAAATTAATTTGACTCTTTTTTTTTGATATTAACTTAATAAACTTCTCGGCCTGAGAAATGAAAATCACTTTCAATCTTAGCATTTTCATCACTGTCACTTCCATGAACAGCATTTTCACTAATAGAATCAGCAAATTCATTTCGAATAGTTCCAACTGCAGCTTCAGTAGGATTAGTAGCTCCTATAAGTGTTCTGAAATCATCCACAGCATTATCTTTTTCTAATATAGCAGCAACAATTGGACCTCTAGTCATATATTCAACTAAATCATTAAAAAAGGGGCGATCTTTGTGTATAGAATAGAAGTTTTCAGCATCTAAAACACTCATTTTAGTTAATTTTAATGCTAAAATTTTAAAACCTGCTGCATTAATTTTATTCATTATGGCTCCAATGTTACCTTTCTCAACCGAATCAGGTTTAAGCATCGTAAAAGTTCTGTTTGTAATCATCTTTATTTTTTTAAATTTGATTGCAAAAATAACACATTTTAAAGAACTAATTAAATGATTTCTTAATATATCGTATATTCGTAGATTATGATAAAAATAGATATTAAAGATTTAAAGTCACAATTACAAGATTCAAAAAAAATCATTGTAATACCTCATAAAAATCCAGATGGTGATGCTATTGGATCGAGTATTGCTATAAATGAATTACTAAAGTCATTAGGGCACAAATCATTAATTATTTCACCAAACAATTTTCCTGATTTTTTAAAATGGATGGATGATGACAATGAGATTAAAATTTATGAAGAAGATGAGGAAATATTTAGCAATGAAATACTGAACTCTGATATTATATTTACTTTAGATTTTAACTCCTTATCCAGAATTGGTAAAATGGGAGATTTTGTTAAAAAATCAAAAGCTTTAAAGGTTATGATTGATCATCATCAGAGTCCTGAAAAATACGCAAAATATACTTACTCTGATGTTAATATGAGTTCAACATGTGAGATGGTATTTCATTTTATTTCTGAACTATCTTTAGAAGATAAAATTAATTCAAAAATTGCAAGTGCATTATACACTGGAATAATGACTGATACCGGGTCTTTTAAATTTCCATTAACTACAGATTTAACTCATAAAGTAGTTTCTGATCTAATAAAAAAAGGAGCTAATGGTAGTGAAATAAACAATTTAGTTTATGATAATAATTCTTGTGATAAACTATTGCTTTTAAGTCATACTCTATCAAATATGGTGGTTGACATGGAACATAAAACTGCATACATGTATTTAACTCAACATAGTTTAAATAAATATAATTTTAAAAAAGGAGACACTGAAGGTTTTGTTAATTATGGATTATCAATTAAAGGGGTGAAATTTGCAGCGATTTTTATAGAAAATGAAGCTGAAAAAATTATTAAAATATCATTACGATCAAAAGGAGATTTTAATGTAAACGAATTCTCAAGAAATAATTTCAATGGTGGTGGTCATATCAATGCAGCTGGTGGTTACAGCAAAGAAAATTTAGAAGCTACTTTGTTGAAATTTAAAAATCTATTGCCAAAATATAAAAATAAACTTAACCAATGAAGTTTATATTTCTAATTATAATTACAATTTTAATTTCGTGTAATGGCAGTGAACCAAGATACCCAGTAGATTATTCTAAAGAAAATAATTTAACGATTATAAATCAAATTATTGTAGAGCAAAACAAGAAGATTGATAATTACATTACAAATAATAGACATAATAATTATTTAAATTCAAGAAAAGGCTTCTTTTATTTTCTCAATAAAAAAAATGAATTATCAAACAAAAAAGCTGATTTCGGGGATATAATTAACTTCAATTACTCTGTAAAAGATTTAGACAATAAGATTATTTATAATGAAGAGTTAATTGGTGATCAAAGTTATGTGATGGGAAAACAAGAGATAATTACAGGACTTAGAGAGGCATTACAATTATTAAAAAGTGGAGAAGTTGGAACTTTCATATTCCCATCTTATAAAGCTTATGGTATTTATGGGGACTCAAATAAAATTTCTGCAAACTCTCCTATAATTTGTACAATCAAAGTAAAATCTATAAATTCAACCAAAAATTAATATACATGAAAAAAATACTTTTATTACTCTCTACAGTAATGGTTTTTGCAAGTTGCAATAAACAATATAATGATCTTGGAGATGGCTTATTTGCAGAATTTGACACTAACATGGGAACAATGGTAATTAAACTTTCTTACGAAAAAACACCCATAACAGTGGCTAATTTTGTTGCTCTTGCTGAAGGCAATCACCCAGATGTGGATTCAATTCATTTAGGAAAACCTTTCTACAATGGTTTAATCTTTCACAGAGTTATGGATAATTTCATGATTCAAGGAGGAGATCCAGAAGGAACTGGAAGAGGTGGACCTGGTTATAGCTTTCCAGATGAATTTGACCCATCATTAATGCATGATAAAGCCGGTATTTTATCCATGGCCAATTCTGGACCAGCAACAAATGGTAGTCAATTTTTTATAACTGAAACTCCTACTCCACACTTAAATAACAAACACACAGTTTTTGGTGAAGTAGTCTTAGGTCTTGAAATTCAAGATTCAATTTCTAATGTTCAAACTGGTGTAGCTGATAGACCAATTTCTGACGTGATTATAAAAAAAATAAATATAATTAGAAATGGATCTGAAGCAAATAATTTTGATGCTGTAAATGTATGGAACCTAGAGTTAACTAAATTAGTTGAGAAAAATAAATTATTAGAGGAAGAAAAGAGAAAAAATAGACTTGAAAATCAAAAAAAGGGTAAAGAAAAGGCGTTAAATTTTTCACCAACTTTACAAAGCTATAAATCTAAATCTAAATCATCAAAATCAGGACTCAAAACTCTTTATTTAGAAAAAGGAAATGGAATTAAGCCAAAAGAAGGTGATAATGTATTACTTTATTATGAGCTCTACGATACAGAGGCTAACTTAATAGATTCAAATTCTAAAGAAATTGAAGAAAGTTATGGCAGATATAGTTCAGACAAAGAAGTGAAAGGTAGGTATAGTCCAATGCCAATGACATTATCCCCAGATGCACAGATGATTACTGGCTTTAAAGAAGCTGTAGGGATGATGAGAGTTGGAGATAAGATGTTTGCATTTCTTCCTTGGAGTTTAGGTTACGGCGCCCAAGGTGGAGGTATCATTAAACCTAAACAAGATTTAATTTTTATAATTACTATGGTAAGTGTACAATAACTTACAATCAAAAAGTAAATAAAAAAACAGCCTAAATTTAAGTATAGGCTGATTTTTTTATTTAAAGGGGATATTTAAAAGAACTTCTTTTAAAAATTTCCAAAACTTAATTGTTGATTTAATTGATGCTCTTTCATCTGGTGAGTGAGCTCCTCTTATAGTAGGTCCAAAGCTTATCATGTCTAATTCAGGATAATGAGACCCTATTATACCACATTCTAAACCTGCATGGCAAGCTGCAACATTTGGCTCAGTATTATTTAAATCTTTATAAACTTTAACTAGTTTATCAAGGATTTCTGAGTTCATATTTGGCTGCCATCCAGGATAATCTCCAGAAAAATTGACATCATATTTTTTATTAATAAAAAGAGATTTAATAATATTTTTTAACTCCTCTTTTGAATCTTCATCAGATGATCTCGTTAAACACTTTATATTTAAATTTCCATCTTTAAGACTTATATTAGCAAGATTGTTAGATGTTTCTACTAAGCCTGGAATATTATCGCTCATTTTATAAACACCATTTGGACAATTTTCAATTAACTTTATTAATTCTGTTTGATTTTCTTTATTTATAATCTTAAAGTCTTTATCTAATTTAACAATGCTTAATTTTATTGATGGATCAGTGTGTAAAAATTGATCTTTAATAACAGCAAATGAGTTTAAAGATTGAGTTTCAATATTTTTAAATTCTGCATCAGTTATACCTAAAATAAATGAACTTTCTCTAGGTATTGCATTTCTTAAACCACCACCATCAATTTCAGAAATATGAATCAAAAAATTATCATTCAAATCATTAATAATTTTATTCAACAACTTATTAGAATTTCCTAAATTTTTATGAATTTCCATCCCTGAATGACCTCCAGACAATCCATTTAGAGTAATTTTAATAAATGAAAGATTTGTATTAATAGTCGTATCAAAAGTTTTACTTATTGTAATATCTACACCCCCTGCACATCCAATACCAATTTCATCATCTTCCTCAGTATCTAAATTTAATAATATATCGCCTTTAAGAATATTTTCGTCTAATTTTAAAGCTCCAGTCATTCCAGTCTCTTCATCAATTGTAAATAATGCTTCAATTCTTGGATGACTAATATCACTACTTTCTAGAATACTCATTATTGTAGCTACTCCTAAACCATTATCAGCTCCCAATGTAGTTCCTTTAGCTTTGACCCAATCATTATCTACATACATATGAATTCCGGATTTTTCAAAATCAAAATCAACATCATTGTTTTTTTCATGAACCATATCCAAATGGGATTGTAAAATGACTGTTTTTCTATTTTCCATTCCAACAGTAGCGGGCTTATATATCACTACATTTCCAACTTTATCAATTTGAGTTTCCAAACCTAAACTAACTCCAAAATCATGTATAAATTTAATTACTTTTTCTTCTTTTTTGGATGGTCTCGGAACAGCATTAAGTTTACAAAAGTTATTCCAAATAATATTGGGTTGTAAATTTCGGATTTCATTACTCATAAATATGTATTTGAATTTAATTCCAAATTTAAATAATACTAGCGTTAAACTAATAGTATTTTACTATTTTTAAATAATGATATTCAAAAAAAAATATATTGGACTATTAATTATACCTCAAATTGTATTTGTTCATTATATTTCTAAATACCCAGAAATAATTGAAAAATATTATAGCCTTGGAATTTATCAATTTAGTTCGAAAATATTTAGGTTTATTTCCTCCATATTTCCTTTTTCTATTGGTGATATTTTGTATACTTTCTTATTAATCTATTTTATTAGATTATTAATAAAGAAAATAAGTATAAAGAACTTTAATTGGCAAAAAATTATTAAGTCCATATTTTTTTATACTTCTATATTTTACTTCTTGTTTTATTTTCTATGGGGTTTGAATTATCACAGAACTCCATTACAAGAAAAGTTAATGATTAATTCAACATATACTGTTGAAGATTTAAAAGAAATATCTAAACAATTAATTATAAAATCAAACAAATTACATAGACAAATATCACCAGATGACTCGTCCAAAACAGAAATTCCTTACAATATTGCAAAAATTAATGAAATAGCTTCTGATGGTTATTATAACCTAAGCTTGCTAAAGCAATATTATCCAGAAATAAATTTAAATAACTTGATTGTAAAGAAATCTTTAATTAGTTTGCCATTAACCTATCTTGGTTTTAGTGGATATATTAACCCTTTTACTAATGAATCTCAAATAAATAGCCTAATTCCTAAAAATAGCATACCACATACTGCTTCACATGAAATTGCTCATCAATTAGGTTTTTCACAAGAATTAGAATGTAATTTTATTGCTTTTGTGAACCTTACAAATAATGAAGACTTATATTTTAAATATAACGGTTATACATTTGCATTGAGACAATGTCTAAATGAACTCTACAAATATGATAAACCATCATATAATTCATTGTTAAGACTATTAAATACTGGAATTTTAAAAGATTTTAAAAATAATTCTGACTTTTGGAAAAAATATTCAAACCCAATAGAATCAATTACAAAGTCTGGTTATGATAAGTTTTTGAAGTTTAACAATATTAGTCAAGGAATTAAAAGTTATAACCAAAGTGTTACATTAATTATAAATTATTTGAATAATAAACAGAGCTAAACTGTTAAATATAGTATATTTAGTAATCCAAATTAAAAATTATGCAATAGCCGAAAAAACTATAATTGATGGCGCTATATACTTCGATAAGGAA
>ERZ891134.797-NODE-797-length-24274-cov-7.423469_pt1 | contig 24274 bp, 28 predicted proteins | sample MGYA00520888_ERZ891134 | MGnify/ENA primary metagenome ERZ891134 (study PRJEB32303, sample SAMEA104408692) | aquatic metagenome | biome: Brackish water; feature: Coastal; material: water | place: Baltic Sea | collected 2014-10-23 | depth 10 m ... | reverse complement strand
CCAAGAAGATCGAGCACTTCTGAAAAGGAACGGCTCGCGAAGCTTGGATCGGCAATCAGTCGAATCTGCAGTCCAGCATTCACCCTCTGTTCAAGTGCATCAGCGAGTTGTTGAGCTGTAAATACAAACAGGGCCATGTCGATGCTTTTATGTGCCTTGCTCAATTGTTTCTCGATCCAGTTCAAGCCATGGTTTGAGTCGCGTTTTCGGTGGGGTGCAAACAACACATCAACGCGGGTTTTGCCCACCATCACTGTGCGAACGCCAGTGGATTCTTTTTGGAGGCCAAAGCGGCTGTCCAGCTTTCCCCCCGGTCCATCACCCCACATGGTTTCGAATTCTTGTCGAAACAGCCCCGCTAATCCACGGCTCTGGAATCGCAGCATGTGATTCACATTGCCGCGCGTTTTTGGTCGGTTGGCATCGCCGTGTATGCCTGAACGGGTGAAATTGGCGCTCCCGGTGAGAACCACCGTTCGATCAATCACCACAAATTTATGGTGCATCAGGCCGCTGCCGCGACTCCCGTCGTCCGTGTCGTCAACGATTGGGATGCGATGGTGTCGCAGTAACCCAATGGCATCCCCCAGTTCGGCTTCCTCCGGGGTTGTTGTTCCGTCTCCGTTCTGATCAGCCAGTTGTTCCAACTGATGCCAGCGTTGACGTTGATGGGGCTTGAGTTGGCTGGGTGTCTGTTCACTCCAGGGGGCGCTGTAGGTGTTTTCAAGAATCACCTTCACCGTCACCCCACGACGCTTGGCTGCGATGAGTGCTTTTGCAATCTTTGGCGCCGAAAGCTCTTGGACGGCGAGCAGAATTTCGCTTTGGCCATGCTCAATGGCCCGCACCAGCATCTGTTCAATGTCGTCGCCATCGCGCCAATCACCTGTGATCGGGGACTGGTAGCGGTTGTGGTGTTGATGGTTGAAACCCACCGCAATGGCGGCTGGAGAGTTGGTGGGTGCTCCTAAAGCAGCTCCCACCAACTCTCCGCGTTGGCTGCAGCCGCTGACTACAACCAATCCAACAAGAAGAGGGCCGAGTTTCAGCAAATCTTGAGAGCACACGCGGAAAGTATTCCCCTCTCAGCGTGAAATGGCTGCCTAGTGGGGCATCTCAGATGTTTTCAACATGGCGATAAACCACAAGGAGCTCAAGGCAAGCGCAACGCCAACGCCTGCTCCAATCCCGACGCGTGTCATCACAATCGGCACAAGGATTGGGAACACAATTGCCCCAGCAAGGGGGGTCAGGGCAACAAACCAACGCAGGCCAGAGGGAGCCTTTGCTTCAGAGGGGTTGTTCAGAACCATTCAGCTCGTGCTTCGCTTGCGGGGTTGCTGTTGTCGTCAGGGGTTTGACGCTCAAAGTTGAGGGTGATGTTGCGCTTTTGTTCGCCATCAGCCGCTGTGGCTTCGATGGGATAGAGCTGCTCTCCATCCCGGAATGGAACTTGTATGCGGAATGTGCCCTCTGCTGAAAGGGGTACTTCTTCACCACCAATGGTGAGGCGAGCAGATGGATCGGTGGCTCCGTAAACGATCAGCTCGGCATCAGCTACCAGCCAGAACGAGCGTTGACGTGAAGCAACACCGCCGAGGCCGGACTCGTTGCGGCCGCTCGCCCACAGGCCAATACCGGAATCATTGAGTCCAGAACGACTGGAAGCAGAGGAATCGTGGAACGCCTCTTGGAATTCCTCAGAGCCCACTCGACGACGACGGAAATGAACAGTGGCGCTTTGGTACAAACGCTCGTGAAGGCCGCTGTCGCTGGTTTCGTTCGCCGCCGGTGCCTGTGGTGTGGCAGCAGGGGCAGTAGGGGCGGGAGCAGGCGATGCGTCCAGGCTGAACGGCACAAATTGATCAAGAATTTGCTCGCTTGGATGAAGAGCAGGGACTCGGGCAATGGAGGAAAAAGCCAAAGACATCCAACTGTTCGAGATGCGGTATCCCAACTCAACCCGGTAGTCGCGGTCGCAAAGCGGAACAGGTAGGTACCACTCGGTGCTGTGGCTATCGACGGGAACTTCCTGAAGGGTATGGGGGTGAGCACTGCCGTCTTGCATGCCAGTGACGTCGGCTAAGCGCAGGCACAAGCGATTCGCTCCTTCCTTTTGTGCACGCTCGCGGTCGCTATCGGAGATCTCCCAGAACACATAGGCCCATTGGGGATCGCGAGGTAAAAACACCACACGTGTTTCGGTGGTGGAAATGGTGGGAACATTCAGCTCAGCTTCGATCGCTTTGAGATCTCCACCGCGTTTTTCTTGGCGGACCGCCACCTCGTCAACAAGGCTCTCCTTGCTCTTTCGGCTGTAGAGCGGTACCCCTAGGTCACTAGCGATTTGACGGAGTTGACGGAGGGTAAGACGTGCCAGTGATGAAATAGTAGGGGACACGTCCAAAGCTCCAGGTTTAGTTCGGGATCAGTGTGACCCCAAAATTTCTGTTTCAACCATCGCCACTGTCACGGGTCAGTGGATGCTGACTCCAATTCTTGGGGATCACAGTCAGAGCCATAAAAAAAGCAGAGCCGAAGCCCTGCTGTGATTTTGGATCTGTACCGGTCTTCAGCGGCCAATGCTGCGGTAGGGAACTTTTGACAAGTAATCCATTTCCGTGTTGCTGACGTTTCCACGGGTGCTGGGCATGGGCATGTCTTTGAGCCAGTCCAGGTAATCGCTTGGGGATCCACCGCGTTTGATTTTTGCCCGCGCTGGCAGCGCTTTTCCGGGGCCGCCCATGAACACGATTTGTGGGAAGCCGAGGATGCCGCGGTAGTACTCGTCGTAACGAGGGCTGGTGATGTTGAAGGGGGTATCACCGAGTGCTCGCCCTGGCAGAACTCGGTTGCGCTGGAAAGGAACTGTGTCGTATCCGAAGGCGTCTAAGTACTCAGGGCTATCAAGCAACACATCCACCAATCCCACGAGGCCTTTGGTGGCAATCACAATCGACCAAGACAGTTCTTCTCCCTTGCCATTGACCTTGCGGCCAAGGATGCGTTCCGTCAGGTGACGGACCACTTTGTAATTGCTGTTGAACCCGTAAAAGCTGCGTTTAAAGGTGTCCGAAAGCAGCAAGCCACGAATGAAATCACGAACCGTGATCTGCCGATCCTTGAGCTGAGATTCGAGATTGGCGTCGCGATCTGATTTAAAGGCGTGGAAATAAATCTGGCGGTAGGCGCTTTCAATCACCGTGTCCAGGTTGTCCCGGTCGTCCGCGATGGCAAAGGAGTAAGCCCGGGATCCTTCGTCGGAACCAACTCGAATGTTCGGCACACCAGTCCTCAAGGAGTTCTGGGTGATCGGTGCATACTCCAGAAGAGGAATGGCCACTAGAGCTTCAACATCCACTGTTGGCGATCGTAAGGGGGGCGCCGGTTCCCTTGACTGCCGCTGTTGGAGCGATCACATCCCGTAATAGTTCGCCTAAGTATTAATACTTACCAGCCGAACGGGGCGAGTTGGGCCGCGGCAGCCGCGGGTACTGCGGTTTTCGACGGCGCGTCGTCCAATTGGCGGGTCTCCATGCAAAAGGAGGCGTTGTTGGAGAGTCCTTGAACGGTGCTTGTCCGCAGTCGAAGGTTGGGCCCGGCGAACCAAAAGCGTTCCAAGGAACTCATCATTTCGTAGTCGGTCGTGAGGATCAAGCCGTTTTCGTCATCCATGCGGAATTGGCCAGCGACTGGGGCTTTCTCGGCATAGCCCCGATCGCGCAACAGCAAGCCATGGCGCCCAGCGTCATCGCTTGGGATCAGTCCAAACATGGTTTGGTCCTCATGGGACTCCCCGGCCCGGTCCCAGGCCATGGAACCGCTCCAGCGAACCCAACAGCCGCCAATGATTCGGCTGACGTCTTGGTCATTGCGTTTGGCGATTTCGGCAAGGCGCTCGTCGCCTTTGAGCAGCTCTTCCACAACGATGAAGGACGCCCCGGCTTCAGCGCGACGGTGGAGCAAGTGGTGTTGGCTGCGCTGAGACATCCAACGACCGCAGCTCAGGCGGAAAAAACTGAGGGCGTCTGGGATCTCGAGGGTCATCGTCGCAACTCATCTGCGCTGATGATGGCAGTTTGTTGGTGCTGGCTAGGAGCGGCAGCGACGCTCTGCAGCGGCGATGAGGTCATCGAGGCTTAGCTCTAGGGGGACTTTGCGGCAGTGCTCGGCCACGTCCTCGAGCTGCTGCGCTGCGTTGTTCAGCTGATCGAGAAGCACGCGTAAAAACTGGGGATCATCTGCCACGACTGGTTGTTGCTCGCACCACTGCCGTCGTAGCGCCGCGTTCGGGAGGGCTCCATCGACGTCGGAAGACATATCGCGAAAGCTTGAGAGGCAATGGGCCAGCAATCGCAAATGGTGGCGATCGAGCTGCGGGAGCAACGTGGCATCAATGCGAGCGATCGTGTCGGCATCAATGTTCATGGGGTCTCGATCGGCGTAATCCGAAATCCGCAGGTGTGTCCACCTTCGAGTCGCCAATGCACCCGTTCCACCAGGCAGTCGGGAACGGTCCGGCGGATCAGAAGAAGTTCCTGGTCGCAGATGGTCGGGAATTCTTCAGCGATGCGCTGAACTGAGCAATGCGCCTCTTGGAGGTTCCAGCTGTGGCCGTCGTCATCGAGGCTGCAGACCGTTACATATCCCTCGTCGCGTCTCAGGCGCGCGAGTTGGTGGAGTCGGTCTTGAAGAGGAGCGTCGCCGAGTTGAAGGCGGTACTGCTGCGCTTTCCCTTCCGCTTGACGTTGCAGGAGCTGCTGGAAGGCGTCTTCTGGAAGGCTGGACCGCAGTGAATCGAGCAACTCCAAGGCAAACCCCCCGCTTCCATCGGGGAATGTTTCGCGTCCTACTTCGGTGAGAAACCAGCGATTACTGGGCCGTCCGGGCCCGCTGGAACTCGTGTTGGAGGCGACAAGTCCATCCTCGGCCAGGGCACGGAGATGACGGCGCATCGCTTGCACTGAAATGTGCTGCGTTTCTGCGAGGTCACAGGCGTCCATCTCACCGCGCTCAAGGAGCAGGGAGAGCACGGCTTCGCGGGTGCTGGGCTGGGCCGATGTGCTCATGAGGAGCCGGAGTCCCCCACACCATGACAGTGGATTGATCCCATTGGCAGTAACAATGGTGTGCCCAACAAAGAGCCGCCTTCTGACTTAGGCTGCCCATAAGGAAACCTTGGGGTTTCGTAATTCACTGATCTCTCTATGTCCGACGCCGCTACAGAGCCGACAGCTGAAAGTCTTGAAATCATTCGCAAATTCGCAGAGACCTACGCCAAGCGCACCGGAACGTATTTCTGTTCTGAGCCAAGTGTCACGTCGGTGGTCCTGAAGGGACTGGCTCGTCACAAGGAAGATTTAGGGGGTGCACTTTGCCCATGTCGTCATTACGAAGACAAGCAAGCTGAGGTGTCCCAAGCTTTTTGGAATTGCCCATGCGTTCCCATGCGAGAGCGTAAGGAATGCCACTGCATGTTGTTTCTGACGGAAGACAATCCTTTCGCATGTCCTCAGAAAACCCAGACCATCACCACAGAAACGATCCAAGCCACCGCAGGCTGACCTGAATGACCAGCACCTCCACACGAGATCTTGTTAGTCAGCCGTACAAATACGGCTTCGTCACTGACATCGAGACCGACAAGATCGAGAAGGGTCTCAGTGAAGAGGTCGTGCGGCTTATTTCATCCAAAAAGGATGAGCCTGAGTTTCTGCTCAATTTCCGGCTCAAAGCCTTTCGCCACTGGCTCACCTTGGAGGAGCCCGACTGGGCTGCTTTGGGCTATGAAGCAATCGATTATCAAAATATCATTTATTACGCAGCTCCAAAGCAACAGGCGAAAAAAGCAAGTCTTGATGAAGTTGACCCCAAACTTCTTGAAACTTTCGAAAAATTAGGGATTCCTCTGAGTGAGCAGAAACGCCTCAGCAACGTGGCCGTTGATGCTGTTTTCGACAGTGTTTCTATTGCCACGACATATCGGGAAAAACTGGCGGAGCACGGAGTGGTGTTCTGTTCGTTCACAGAGGCCGTCAAAGATCACCCTGAGTTGATTGAGCGATATCTCGGCTCAGTGGTTTCGAGTAACGACAATTACTTTGCGGCACTGAATTCAGCTGTGTTCAGTGATGGCTCATTCGTGTTTATTCCGAAGGGCGTGGAATGCCCCATGGAGCTGTCCACGTACTTCCGCATCAATTCCGGCGATACCGGCCAATTCGAACGCACCTTGATCGTGGCGGAAGAAGGCGCCTCTGTGAGCTACCTCGAGGGGTGCACCGCTCCAATGTTCGATACGAATCAGCTGCATGCTGCGGTGGTGGAACTTGTTGTTTTAGACGACGCATCGATCAAATATTCCACTGTTCAAAATTGGTACGCCGGAGATGAGAACGGTGTCGGTGGTATCTACAACTTCGTCACCAAGCGTGGCCAATGCCGCGGGGCTCGCAGTCGCATTAGCTGGACGCAAGTGGAAACCGGTTCAGCCATTACTTGGAAATATCCCAGCTGCGTGTTGCAAGGGGCCGATTCTGTCGGAGAGTTTTATTCCGTTGCTCTGACCAATAACTGTCAGCAAGCGGATACGGGAACCAAAATGATTCATATAGGGCCTCGCACACGCTCAACGATTGTGAGCAAGGGCATCAGCGCTGGCCGCTCCAGCAATAGCTACCGCGGGCTCGTTCAGATGGGCCCAAGAGCAAAGGGAGCCCGTAATTACAGTCAGTGCGACTCCATGCTGATCGGTGATCAGGCCGCTGCGAACACCTATCCCTATATCCGCTCGCAACAGCCCCAAGCCGCGATCGAACATGAGGCCAGCACCTGTCGGATTTCAGAAGATCAGCTCTTTTATCTTCAAAGCCGAGGCATTGGTTTTGAGGAGGCGGTGTCGATGATGGTGTCTGGCTTCTGTCGGGACGTGTTCAACCAGCTGCCCATGGAGTTTGCTGCTGAAGCCGATAAGTTGCTGGCTCTCAAGCTTGAGGGGTCTGTGGGTTGATCCCCGCACCTTGATTTATTGCACTTTTTTCCTCGTTTTCTCTAAGTGATACGCCCCGACGCCGAGCTTCTTCTCGACATCACTGATCTACATGCGTCCGTAGAGGATCAGCCGATCTTGAAGGGTGTGAATCTTCAGGTGCGGTCTGGCGAGATCCATGCCGTGATGGGTCGCAACGGCAGTGGCAAAAGCACTCTTTCTAAGGTTCTCGCCGGTCATCCCGCTTACCGCGTGACCTCTGGAACTGTGCTTTACCGCGGCGAGAATTTGTTTGAGCTGGAGGCCGAGGAGCGGGCTCGTCTTGGTGTGTTCCTCGGTTTTCAATATCCAGTCGAAATCCCTGGTGTGAGCAACTTGGAGTTTCTGCGGGTTGCCACCAATGCGCGCCGCCTGAAGCGGAACCTCGAAGAGTTGGACACGTTTGATTTTGAAGACCACGTGCAAGAACGCTTGAAGGTGGTTCAGATGGATCCCGCTTTCTTGGAGCGCAGCGTCAACGAAGGCTTTTCAGGTGGCGAGAAAAAGCGCAATGAGATCCTTCAGATGGCATTGCTCGAGCCAGTTGTGGCCATTCTCGATGAAACCGATTCCGGGTTGGATATCGACGCCCTTCGCATCGTTGCTGGTGGTGTGAATCAGTTGGCCAATGCAGACAACGCCACGTTGTTAATTACCCACTACCAACGCTTGCTTGATGAAATCACCCCGGACTATGTCCATGTGATGGCATCGGGTCGCATCCTTCGGACGGGAGGCCGAGAGTTGGCACTGGAGCTAGAGCAAACCGGTTACGACTGGGTGGATAAAGAGCTCGCAGCCCAGGGAGTGGCCTAACCATGGCTGTGTCCACCAGCGAACATGTGCTGGCACCGGTTCAGCAACGCGGTCAGGACGCGCTTAGTCGTCTGGGCTTGCCGACGCGGAAAGATGAAGCCTGGCGCCTTACCAACCTGAGCCGACTGGAAGCTGTGGCTCGGATGCCAATCAGCAGCGTGGCCACAGCGTCAGATGCCCCGCCTCGTATGGATGGCGTTGTGCGCTTGGTGCTTGATGGAGTCAATGACCCACTGGAGGGTGTGACCTTGCCGGATGGCCTCACGCCCCTTGATACAAAGGAGCTGGAGCTTGCCCTTGGCCATAGTCTCAATCGTTGTGGATGGTCCGACGATTGGTTGATCGAGTTCAACCATGCGTCCGCCCATCAGCTGTTGGCACTTCGGGTTCGCGGCACGGTTCCACCGCTCGAACTTGTTGTGGCGGCCGCCTCTGGCCTGATCGCCACACGGGTGTTGCTGGTGGTGGAAGAAAAAGCACAGCTCGAGCTTCTACAGGTGTTTTCGGGACGGGGTGAAGCGGCCCATAGTCATCTTTTGGAGGTGCATCTCGGCCAAGAAGCGCAGTTGAACCACGGGGTTTTGGCTTGTGCCGATGGTGTGGCGTCGTTGTTTGCTCAACTGGCCGTTGAGCAAGAGCCCCGCAGCGCTTACCGCCTCACATCTGTTGTGCAGGGTTGGTCGTTGGGACGAATCGAGCCGCGGGTGGTGCAGGTGGATGGACAAGCCTCTACGACGTTGAAGGGTCTGGCCGTTGCCGATGCTGAGCAGCAGCTTGCTGTGCATACGTCGATGTGTTTCGAAGGGCCCGATGGTGAATTGGATCAGCTCCAAAAATGCCTGGCGGCAGGGTGCTCTCACACAATTTTCAATGGTGCGATCAACGTGCCGCGCAGGGCGCAGCGCACCAATGCAGCGCAACTGAGTCGGAATTTGTTGCTTTCGGATCGGGCCCGCGTCGACACCAAGCCTGAGTTGGAAATCGTGGCTGATGATGTTCGGTGTGCCCACGGCGCCACGGTGTCCCAGCTGCAGGAAGACGAGCTCTTCTATTTGCGGAGTCGTGGGATCGGAGCCTCCGATGCCGCGGTGCTGCTGTTACGGGGTGCATGCCAAGAAGTGGTCGACCTGCTTCCGACTCATGCGAGCGCCTGGCGACCCCTGGAACGCGTGCTTGAGGGACTGGCCTCATGACCACGCTCAAACCTTTCCCAGCACGATCTAGTGTCGATTCAGTGAATCTTTCGTCACGTTTTCGTGCTGATTTTCCAATACTCTCGCAATCCACCCCAGATGGTCGGCCACTGATCTATCTCGACCACGCCGCGACCAGTCAAAAGCCGCAGCAGGTGATCGATGCGATGCAGCGTTACTACAGCTGCGATAACGCCAACGTGCATCGCGGTGCCCATCAGCTCAGCGCCAGGGCCACCGAGGCGTTTGAAGCGGCTCGAACCACAGCAGCTGCCTTTGTTGGTGCCAGCAGCCCCCGCGAGATTGTCTTCACGCGAAACGCCAGTGAAGCGATCAATCTTGTGGCGCGCAGCTGGGGTGATTCCACCCTCCGCGAAGGCGATGAGGTGTTGCTCACGGTGATGGAGCATCACAGCAATTTGGTGCCCTGGCAGCTTCTGGCGCAGCGCACCGGTTGTGTCCTCCGCCATGTCGGGCTGACCGAAGATGGACGCTTTGATTTAGAGGATTTCCAAGCCAAGTTGTCGGAGCGCACCCGGCTGGTGAGCTTGGTGCACATCAGCAACACATTGGGGTGCTGCAATCCTCTTGATTCAGTGATCCCTGCGGCCCATGCCGTTGGTGCCTTGGTGCTCGTGGATGCTTGCCAAAGCCTGGCGCATCAGAGCATTGATGTGGTGGCCCTCGAAGCCGACTTCCTGGTCGGCTCGTCCCACAAGCTTTGTGGTCCTACCGGAATGGGTTTCCTTTGGGCCCGTGAGTCGTTGTTAGAGGAGATGCCTCCATTCCTTGGCGGTGGCGAAATGATCCAAGACGTGTTCTTGGATCACAGCACCTGGGCTGTGTTGCCCCACAAATTTGAAGCCGGCACTCCCGCTATCGGCGAAGCCGTGGGAATGGGGGCAGGCCTTCGCTACTTGCAGGAGATTGGCTTGGAGGCGATACAAGCTTGGGAAGCCCTGCTCACCCAGCATCTTTTTTCCCGTTTGCAAGCTATTGATGGGCTGCGGATCCTGGGGCCAACTCCTGAGCAGCAGCCTGGTCGCGGCGCCCTCGCCACATTTCTTGTGGACGGTGTGCATGCCAACGACATCGCGGCTTTGATGGATGCCTCAGGGATTTGTATTCGCAGTGGACATCACTGTTGTCAGCCGTTGCATCGCCTGTATGGGGTGACGGCTTCAGCTCGGGCCAGCCTCAGTTTCACCAGCACCATGGAAGAAATCGACTGTTTCGCCGAGGAGCTCGCCTCCACGGTGTCTTTCCTGCGGGAGCACAGCTAGCAGCTGTTTGTTTCAAGCCCTAGGTGGAGCTTGAAGAAGGCCTCGGTTTCCTCCAGCACTGTGATTTGGGTCGCTTGGTTGCGAAAGCCATGGCCTTCATCGTCAAAGAGGCGCACGTCCACGGTGATTCCGTTGTTTCGCAAAGCGGCGGCCATCCGCTCGGTTTGCTCCGCTGGCACCACCTTGTCTTTTAACCCCTGGAAAAACAGCACTGGGCAACGAATTCGATTTGCATGTTGCAGAGGAGAACGGTCGTCGTAGATGGAGCGTTCCTCCGGCCAGGCCCCCACGAGTCCGTCGAGGTAACGGGCTTCAAAGCGATGGGTGTCTGTCGCCATGGCGGTGAGATCGCAAACGGCATAGCGGCAGGCACCAGCTCGGAACACATCCGTGAAGCACAGTGCTGCCAGGGTGGTGAATCCCCCGGCGCTGCCCCCTTCGATCGCCACTTGATTGGGATGGGCGTGTCCCGCGGCAATCAATGCTTTTGCAGCGGCTGCGCAGTCGACCACATCAACGACGCCCCAGCCTTGGTTCAGTCGTTCCCTGTAAGCACGTCCGAAACCGGTGGACCCGCCGTAATTCACATCCACGACACCCCAGCCACGGGATGTCCAGTACTGAATAGCCAGGCTGAGGCCGCGGCGGGCCATGGCTGTCGGACCGCTGTGGCTTTTCACCAGAAGGGGTGCGGGTCCATCCGCTCCTCCCATGGGCGGGTAATACCAGGCATGGGTGCGTTGCTGCTGGTGTCCTTTGAACCAAAGAGGTTGCGCCACGCTGATCTCGTCAGCAGGCAGCGGCGGTGGTATGGCCGGCGAATGGCTCCAGGTCATCGTCCTGGGCCGAAGGTCGAGCTCGAGAAGCCCAGCCAAGCTGCTGCTGTTGCTCGCGACGGCAATAGCCCTGCCATGACAGGCCTGTAGACCCGCCAGATCATCAAAGGGTTGCTCCAGCTGCACCACCGTTCCGTCGAGTCCCAGGCGTTGCAACGACCAGGTGCCGTCTGCGCAGGTCGCCGCCAGCAGTCGTTCTCCATCCCAGGCGGTGGTACTCATGCCATAAATCCATTGGGGCATGGCGGTTTCCGCTGCCATCGGCCAAGGCCGTTCCCACGATGTATTGGCTGGATCCTCAAGCATGAGGTTCCACCAGCCACTGCTGTCCTCCGCCACCAGGAGCCGGCCATCTGGAAGCCATTGGGGCTGAAAGACAGAAACGCCATCTCCTCCGGCTCGCTGGATTGGGTTGATGAGTTGTCCTGTTGGAGTTAGTTCAGCGCACCACAGGCTGCTGCTGTCCCACGGCATTGATGGCTGCACCCACTCAACCCAGGCCAGGCGGTCTCCTTTCGGATTCAGTGCGGCATATCCGGCAAAATCCGCTGGTTGATGGAGCAGCTCTGGTTCTTGATCGGTGCGCTGAAGGTCGACGCTGACAAGGGCGTCCTTCCCGTTTTGTTCGCGGATGCCGATCCATTGGTTTCGCTGAAGATTCAGCAGGCCATCCGCCAGCTCCCAGGGCCCTGGGCATGTCAACCGTTGCGCTGGGGCTTCAGCTTTTGGGAGACGTTGGCCTGAGCTTGCTTCCCCCCAACACAGCTGTTGTTGCCACAGGCATCCGGCGTCGATCCACACCAGATGCAGATGGTGATCGTCTGTGGCTGTTGCCAGGACCCCTCCGCCGTAGTCGTGCACACGGCTGCGCAGGTTGATCGGTGCTGGCGTCAGCTCGATTTCAGGGCTATCCGGCTCGCCAAAGCGGCGCATGATTGCGGTCGTTCGCCCTTGTTCCGCAGGACGTTGTTCAAGCCAGATCAGCCAAAGACTGTCGTCTGGCCCTTGGACGAGTCTCGGTTCCTTCAGGCCTGGGAGCCGTCCAATGGCGGTTTGTGCGGAGAGTGGCGTGCGTCCCATGGCGTCTGAATGATCCCGATTAACATGCTGAATCAATGCAGGAGTGGTCTTGGCGGGAAGCTTTGCGCAGTTGGCACGAGCGGCTGACAAGGCCAGGGACACGATGTTGGTGCCGAAGACGGCCCTGGAAACCCCTCCGTTAGAGATTCATACCCTTGGCGCTGATGCTCTGCGTCAGCCCGCCCAGCGGATTGGCAAGGTCAATGATCAAGTCCGCGAACTGGCTCGGGACATGCTGCGCAGCATGTACACCGCCAAGGGCATCGGATTGGCCGCTCCTCAAGTTGCTGTGTATCAGCAGCTCTTGGTGATTGATCTCGACTTGGAGAATCCAGCAACACCACCCTTGGTGTTGATTAATCCAGAGATCACAGCGGCGAGTGCTGGCTTGGACACCTACGAGGAGGGCTGCCTGAGTATTCCTGGGGTCTATCTCGATGTGGTGCGTCCCACTGCCATCGAATTGAGTTATCGCGATGAGATGGGACGGCCACGAAAAATGAAAGCCGACGGATTAATGGCCCGTTGTATTCAGCATGAGATGGACCATCTCAATGGTGTGTTGTTTGTGGATCGCGTGACGGATCAAGCCGGTCTTCAGAAGGAATTGAAGGAGAATGGTTTTCAGAGCAAGTATGTCCAAAGCGTGTCCTGAGCCATGCCAATGAAACCTTTGGCCGGACTTTTTCTAGCCCTGGCATGCGTCTTGGGTATTGCCAGCACTGGATGCGTGTTTGAGCTTGCCTATGGAGAGCCTGATCTTGGTGTGTCCACCACCAGTTGGATCTTGGCGGTGGCCGCCCCCGCCACGATTGGAACACTTGTTGTCGCGATTCGGTTGAACAAACCGGCCTGATGGGGCGGGCTTGAAGTGACCATGACTTTTACCATTCCAGTAACTCAGCTCTCGGCCGTGATCCCTCGCTTTTTGCCTACCGCTGCTGGACTCGCTGTTGCCTTGTCAGGGATTGTCCCGGTGATGGCCCAGGGTTCCCTCTTCACAGCGGTTCCCGTGGAGGAGGCCAACTTCATCTTGGTGTCGGCTCCGATTGGCCAGGGCGAGAGGTCTCAGCTGAATATTTATGAGCAGCGCACCAATAAGCGCCCTTGCTTCGCCGTGAGTGGCGGCATGCCTGCCGCTGTGGATCCTTTGCTTTCAAGCTTTGATTTCACAGGGATTTGTAACCGCTACATCGACGGCAATGGATATTCCTTGCGTGTTGGTGGCGATGATTTGGGCACCCGTTATCGCCTCACCGTGGTTAAGACCGGTAGCGATATAGAGCTGTTGGCAGCCCCCACCCGTAATCCTTCTGCACCGGTCTATCTGGTGGCCCAGGCCGGTGGAGTCGCGAGCGGTTTTGTTCAACTCAAGCTCCAGCCCGGTTGGTCGCTGATGCGCCGCGCGTATGGAACGAAAACCCTTGGTCACCTCTACATCTATCGGGATACAGCCCCAGCAGAGTGATCTCCCATGAGATCAGTGCAGCGGTAACCACTCGCGTCGGCGATCGCTTCGGCCCGCACCATCTCGTGTCCGTTCAGGTCGGCGATGGTGCGGGCCACCCTGAGTAATTGCAGGCTGCTCCGGGTGGTGAGCCTGCGCTGTTCGATAACCCGCTCCCACAGCGTGAGCCCATCGGCCTTGAATTGGCCGTGGCGGTGTAGATCCGCTGCCGTGAGCGAGCGATTGTTGCAACCACTGGGATTTCGAGCCTGCATTCGTTCACGAGCCGCATTAACCCGCGAGGGCTCCAGCCATGGAGAGTGTGTTTGGGGACGTTGGGTGGCGTCCAGGCAAGTCCGAATTTGCCTTGATGATCGACGCTCTAATCGCAACTGGAGATCAATCCGATCAAGGAGAGGGCCTGAGAGCCGTTGCCAGTAGCGCTGTCGTTGGGAGCAGGTACAACGACAGGCCTGTTCGTGGTCACCATGCCAGCCACATGGGCAAGGATTCGTTGCGGCCACTAAGGTCACCGCCGCTGGAAAGACCGTGGTCTCCCGCATTCGGCTGAGGCGCACTTGGCCGTCCTCGAGGGGTTGGCGAAGCAGGTCGAGCACCGGGCGCGGAAACTCTGCCAATTCATCGAGAAACAGAACGCCGCTGTGGGCAAGGCTGATCTCTCCAGGTTTGGGGGTATGGCCTCCACCAAGGAGCGCTACCCCCGAGCAGCTGTGGTGTGGAGAGCGAAAAGGTCGCTGATGGAGCAACTGCTCACAGATATCGAACTCTCCGGCCACAGAGTGAATCCGGGAGATGGTGAGCGACTCAGCTGTGTTGAGGGGTGGAAGCAACAGCGGTAATTGGCGAGCCAAATGGGTTTTGCCGCATCCCGGTGGTCCAACCATCAACAGGTGATGCCCCCCGGCTGCCGCCAGCGCGAGAGCATGGGCGGCCCTTTCCATGCCCTCCATGCCGAGGCCCACGAGCTCCATGGGGATGGCGGCAGGGGTGGCCTTTGGAGGCGATGGGTGGTGTCCAATGCGGACAAGCGGGCATTCCCCTTTGAGCTGTTGTACCAACTCCTTCAGGTTGTGGGCTGTCCAAATGTTGAGGTTCGGAATGAGCGCAGCCTCAGTCGCATTGGCAGGGGGCACGACGAGGGCCCGTGCCCCCTGTTGCATGGCCAAATCAGCGAGGGCGATCACCCCACGACAGGGCCGCAGGCTGCCGTCCAGTCCCAATTCACCAGCGCACCAGAGGCCGTCGAGCTTGGGGCGATCAAGTTGGCCGCTGGCCACCAGCAGCCCCAGTGCGATGGGGAGATCAAAGGCCGGCCCCTCCTTGCGTCGGTCGGCTGGCGCAAGGTTGATCACCACCCGCACCAATGGACCGCGGAAGCCACTGTTCCTTAGGGCTGAGCGCACCCGTTCGCGGGATTCCTGAATGGCTTTGTCGGGTAGACCCACCAGCTGAATTCCTGGGAGGCCTGGCGCTAGATCCACCTCCACGGTGACGGGTTTGGCCTCGAGGCCGTGGAGCGAAGCGCTTAGACACCGTGCCAGCATCAGCAAAGAGTTTGTGAAGTACGGGACTCATGCCCGGCCTGTCACACCACCTCTGCCGATTCATCCCTCGTTACCTCCCTGTTGCTTGCCATGGCGGACGACACGATTTTTGGAAAAATTCTTCGCGGTGAAATCCCCTGCGATGAGGTGTATAGCGATGCGTTATGCCTGGCTTTTCGCGATGTTGCCCCCCAGGCACCAACTCATGTGTTGGTGATTCCGCGCCAGCCGATTGAAAGTTTGCGATCGGCGGGAGACAGTGATCAGGCTCTACTGGGGCACTTGTTATTGGTGGCAGCTCGCGTGGCCAAGCAAGAGGGCTTGGACGATTGGCGCACCGTGATTAACAGTGGAGCTGGGGCTGGACAAACAGTGTTCCACCTCCATGTGCATGTGATTGGTGGTCGTCCCCTGGCTTGGCCCCCTGGTTAAGGGCACCAACGACAGAATGGAGGCATGACAACACCTTCAAGGCGTCCGTTACAGGGCTTTGGTCAGCAGCTCGGCCGGCTGCAGCGCCTCGCACAGCCATATTTTCTGCCCGTTGAGGAGAGTCGCTCTTGGCAGTTTCTGCTGCTGGTGGTTGCGCTGCTGGTCGTTGTTGTTGGTGTCACCCTGTTGCTGCTTACTGCAGCGGTACAGATCAGTGGAGCGCTGATCCCCAACTTGCAGGAACGCTTCTTGCCGGGGATCCCCGAGCGTGTCGATGCGATCTGGTCGGGTTGGATCGGTCCGTTGGTGAGTGGCCTCACCCTGATGGGCGGTGGTTGTTTTGTGGCCTTTCGCAGCAAGCTTCGTCAGGGGCGCTGGTTGCCTTGGTTGCTGCTGGGTGTGATTGCTCTGTTGATCCTTGTGATTAACGGGATCAATGTGGGTATTAGTTTCATCGCTCGAAATATTGAAAATGCTCTGGTCGGATATGACGAGAGTAGCTTCTGGAAAATTGTTGCAATCTATGCATTCTGCCTTGTTGTGGCATTGCCAATTCGGGCTTTGCAAAGTTACTTAATTCCCAAGGTGGGATTGATGTGGCGCCGATGGCTGAGTTCACGCTTACTGGGCCGCTACTTGTCAAATCGTGCCTATTATGTTCTGAACCCTAATGATGAGAATGCCTCTGATATAGATAATCCGGATCAGCGAATTTCTGATGATACGAGAAGTTTTACGATAACAAGTTTAAGTGTATTGGTCGAGGTGATTTCTGCTCTGCTGACCTTCCTTAGCTTTATCATTGTTCTTTGGACAATTAATGGCCGTCTGGCATTGATGTTGTTGGTCTATTCAGTTGTTGGAACTGGATTAATTATCTTTGCAAGTCGTAAGCTTGTTGCTTTGAATTATCAACAACTGAAGCTAGAAGCCGACTTTCGTTATGGACTCGTTCATATCAGAGATAACGCCGAATCGATTGCCTTTTACGGTGGAGAAGAGCAAGAAGGTAAAGAGGCGAATCGCAGGTTGGATGGTGCTATTCAGAACTACAACCGGTTGATTGTTTGGGAGGCCCTGATCAGTGTGATCCAGCGTTCCTATGACTACTTCTCTCGCTTCCTGCCTTGGTTGGTTATTGCACCAATTTATTTCGCGAAAGAAGTCGATTTTGGAGTTTTTGGGCAAGCAAGTATTGCGTTCTCCCAGGTGTTGTTTTCGGTGAGTTATATCGTTAATAACATTGATCGATTAGCGGCATTTTCCGCCAGTATTTCTCGCCTTGAGGGCTTCCAGGGTCGCGTTGATGAGATCAGCGCTCAGCGGGACGACTCATCAAACGTCGCTCCGACAACGCAAACCATCGAAGCAAACCGTTTGCTGTTGAAGGGTGTGGACCTGGTTCCGCCCTTTAGTGATCGGGTTTTGATCCGAGATCTCAACCTCAGCCTTGAGCCCCGCCAGCGATTGCTCGTTGTGGGCCCGTCTGGTTGCGGTAAAACCTCATTTTTACGCCTCGTCAGTGGTCTTTGGCCGGTGCAAGGCGATGGTGAAATTCAGCGCCCATCGACGGGGGATCTGCTGTTCATTCCCCAAAAGCCTTACATGCTTCTGGGCTCCCTGCGCGAGCAGCTCGCCTACCCGCTGGAGTCCGATCGGTTTGCTGATGACCAATTCCGAGCTGTGTTGAGTGAGGCTTGTCTGCCTGATTTGCTCAACCGTTATCCCGATCTGGATGTCAAGCAAGATTGGCCAAGGCTGTTGTCCTTAGGCGAGCAACAACGGCTTGCCTTTTCTCGACTGTTGCTGAATGCTCCGCAGATGGTGGTTCTCGATGAAGCCACCAGCGCGTTGGATGTGGCAACGGAGCGCCATCTTTACGAGTTGCTCTGTCGGCGTGAGATGTCGTTCATCAGTGTTGGACACCGCCCCACCCTCACTGAATTCCACGACACGGTGCTCGAGCTGGATGGAAAGGGAGGATGGCGTCTATTGCCTGCGGCAGGCTATGAATTCGGCCGCGTCTGATCGACCCGATGACTTCTGAGACCACCAGCGCTGCTGACGCCAGCCAAAAGCAGGCCCGATCTGCCACTGCCACGACAACCGACGCTCCAGCCTTTGGCTGGAGCAGTTATGCCGAAAGGGTGAACGGGCGTTTCGCCATGATTGGGTTTGTGGCGGTGGTGCTGGTCGAACTGTTGAGTGGCGACACGTTTTTGTCTTGGGCAGGCCTGCTGCCTTAATCACGGCAAACGGATGAGATCAACATCCCAGCGTCCGTTTCGGCTCACCTCTACTGCAAGCAGCCTCCCTGAGCCATCAAGACTGACCGACCGAGGGACGCCAGGCGGATCGAGTGGGATTCGCTGCAGGGCTCCTGCATTGCGGCGGTAGAGAAAGAGTTCGGTGCGGTCATCTCGTTGCTGCACCACAGCAATGCGCGCACCATCGCCGCTCACGCTCAGGCTGATGGGTTGCGCATCCGCTCGATTGAGGCCTGGTAGTGGCACCGGTCGGCGATTTCTGAGGTCGATCAGTTCGATCCGCTCTCGACCGCCCCGCTTGCCAAGGCTCGCGAGCCAGATCTGACCGAGGGATGGGTCCCTGCGGCTGCTGACTGATTGGCGGAGCAGCCCATTGAGCTCGGATCTAGGTCGCGGACGATCGCTACTGCATCCGGCTAAGAACAGGAGTACCCCCAAGCTCAGGCTGACCATTTTCATGGGGCTGGCGTAAGCGGTGGAGTGCTCAAGGCTTGGCCCGCTGGGCGGTCGATTTCCAACACATCACTCAGGTCAAAAATCTCCACGCGCCAGAGGCCTTGATCAGTCACTTGCAGAGCAAGGGTTTGGGCGTCAGGTGCCAGGCTCACTTGAATCGGATCCCGTCCGCCAGGGAGCTGGATGGGGTGCAACCGTCCATTGAGGCGGTCGGCGATGACGGCCATCCGCCGCCGTCCATGTTGGGTGATCAAGGCGATGTATCGACCATTCCAGCTCAGCGATGGAGAGCTATGGGGTTGATGACGTTTGAGCTGTGGCAATGCCTGAATGGATCCATTAATCACATTGCGCAATTGCACCGTTTGGCGCCCTCGAAGGTCGCTGATCACAGCGAGCCATTTCCCGTTGCCACTCAGGGCAGGATCCTGTTGGCTTGTGGCCAGTAATCCTCCGCTAGCGCGTTCCACTCGTCCGCCACAGCCAGCAAGACCCAGGCCGATCAGGACTGTCAGCAGCGGTAAGAGGAGACGGTTCAGTCGTCAAAGCGGGAACTGTTGTCCCGGGCCCGAGGGCTGTTACTACGAGGGCTGTTGTCACGAGGGCTGTTGTCACGAGGACGAGAGCTGCGTGGTGCTGGCCGCCCGGTCTCAGGATTTGATTGGACCTGGCTTGTCGGTGCCGTTACGGAAGGGGTATTGGATCGGGGCCGGCTACTGATGGGGCGGCTTGTGGCCTCCCCCCCTCTCTCTCGGGCTGAATTAAGGAAAGGGCTTTTGCTTTCCGGTGCCGTTGCTGATGCTGTATTTCTCCCACTCCGACTGGAGCTGAAGGCGGCTTCCTCGGCCTCGGGACGTACAGGAGATCCCGTGGGGCGTTCTTGGCGACCCGTGGGTCTGCTGCCACGGCGTTGATCCTCACGATCAGAGCGCCGTTCACCGAAATCGGGCCTCCGCTCATCCTTGGATTCACCGGCACGGAATCGTGCCATGCGACGGGAGCGTTCGTCGGTTTGATCCCAGTCCTTGCTCTCCTGGTCGCGCCCCCGCCCTCGGCGACTTGCTGCCTCTTCTGGTATCGCGGCTCGGCTGGTGCGTCGTGGGCGATAAAAATCGTCTTCTGGACGGTTATCCATGCCGGCATTGCGTCCACCGAAACGGCGTTGGACCGGCTGTGGTTCGTCAAAGCGGTCGTAGTCGTCATCCCAACCGCCACGAAGGCCTCCGGGGCCAGACTCTTCACGTTCTGGGGCAGGTTCGTCGTCGAAATAAGCGGAACGGCGCGCTTGTTCCGTCGCGACACCCCTTAGCCGAACGCTTTCGTAGGCGAAAAAGACGGTGGTACTGGCTAGCAGGAATTGGCCAAACTGAAGAATGGGGTCAAGGCGCCAGCCTTGAAAAAACAGAATTCCTCCGCAGAGGAGTCCAATGGCGGCAAAAAAAACGTCGTAATCCCTTGCAAGCGCAGGCTTGAACGTGCGTAGGAAGTAGAGCAGCGCACCGCCTACGGCCAGCACAATTCCGACAATGCTGGCCCAATTAAGACTGGCATTAACCAAAGGTGCGCTCCCGCTTGAGCCCTAGTTTACGAGTGATGCCAGTTGTTGATCAAAGCTTGCGATCGAGGCGGTCGGTTTGACTCACCAGGATCAACGCAATGGTGGCGGGCACAACAATAATCACAGCTCCCCACACGAGGCTGCTTAGAAAGTTGGAGAGGGAGGAGGTCATCGGGGTGTTGCCGTCAGCATCGTGGCCAGCGCGATCCTAATGATGAAAGTCCTGTTTCTACGATGGTGGCTCGATTGCTTTGAGGTTTGTGACGCCGCTGCTGCTTCAGGCTTTGCCGTTTGTCCATGTTTCGCTGGGTCTCCTCCTGGCTGCTTGGACTGTTGCATTTTTGCTCCGCATCGTTCTCACCTGGTATCCACAGGTTGATATGACCAAAGGGGCATGGCCTCTGATCGCCTGGCCCACGGAGCCCGTGTTGGCACTTACACGCAAAGTTGTGGCCCCGATCGGAGGTGTGGATGTCACCCCGGTGATCTGGGTGGGATTGATCAGCTTGTTTCGGGAGCTGCTGGTGGGACAACAGGGTGTTCTCTCGCAAATCCTGCTGCGCAGTGCCCAAGCAGTTGCCTAGGGCAGCATTTCCTGCTCCACAAATTTGGTGTGAATGTCGCCGTTGATGAATTCGGGACGGTCGAGCATCTCCAAGTGGAACTCAACGGTGGTTGGAATCCCCGTGATGGCACATTCATTCAGTGCCCGTTTCATCCGGGTCATGGCGTGTTGCCGGTCTTTGCCCCAAACAATCACCTTCCCAATTAACGAGTCGTAGAAGGGGGGAATGTCGTAACCGGTGTACACGTGGCTGTCGACACGCACCCCAGGCCCGCCGGGGGGTAGCCATCCGGTGATTCGTCCCGGTGCTGGGCGGAAATTGTGGCGGGCATCTTCTGCATTAATCCTGCATTCGATGGCGTGGCCATTCATCTGGATCTCGTCTTGGCGCATGCTGATCGGCTCGCCTCCAGCGATGCGTAGCTGTTCGGCGATCAGGTCGACGCCTGTGACCATCTCCGTGACCGGATGCTCGACCTGAATCCGCGTGTTCATCTCCATGAAATAGAAACCGCCGCTGCGGTCGAGGAGAAACTCAACGGTGCCGGCACCTTCGTAATTGATGCTGCGGGCTGCGGCGATTGCCGCTTCACCCATCTTTCGCCGTAGCTCGGGATCAAGGGCAGGGCTTGGCGCTTCTTCCAGCAGTTTTTGGTGGCGCCGTTGGATGGAGCAGTCCCGCTCGCCCAGGTGGACAACGGTGCCGTGACGATCCGCAAGCACCTGCACTTCCACGTGGCGAGGGCGGTCGATGAATTTCTCCATGTAGAGCCCGGGATTGCCAAAGGCCGCTTCCGCCTCCCCTTGGGCTGCTTTGTACAAGCTTTCAAGCTGATCGGGCCCCGGCACGAGACGCATGCCTCGGCCACCACCACCAGCGGTGGCTTTGATCATCACGGGGTAACCCATTTCAGCGGCCAGCTGGGCGGCTTCTTGCGGATTGGACAGCAATCCTTCACTGCCTGGAACGGTGGGAACACCCACCGATTGCATGGTTATTTTTGCGGTCGACTTATCCCCCATCGACCGGATCGCATGGGGTGATGGTCCAACAAAAATCAGCCCATGCGCGTTGCACATTTCGGCGAATTTGTCGTTTTCTGCCAAGAAGCCGTAGCCAGGGTGGATGGCATCGGCACCGCGAGAGGTGGCGGCGGCAAGGATGTTGGGAACGTTGAGATAGCTCTTGCTGCTTTGCGCTTCGCCGACGCAAACGGCTTCATCAGCCAGCTGAACGTGCAAGGCGTCTTTGTCGACAGAGCTGTACACAGCAATGGTGGCGATGCCGAGCTCTCTGCAGCTCCGCAAAATTCGAAGAGCGATCTCGCCGCGGTTGGCGATCAGCACTTTGCCGATGGGCATCCCGCAGTGTCATTAGGCCTCAAGCTGGATCGTATCAGCGGCAACTGATCAGGGGCTCTATACGCCAGCCTTATTCACCCCGGCCGGTATGATCACTCATCGATGAAGTCCGAGCGACTGAATCGACCACGCGGATGTGGTGGAATTGGTAGACACGCACGTTTGAGGGGCGTGTGGCTTAGGCCTTGCGAGTTCAAGTCTCGCCATCCGCATTTCAATCTTTTGGCAAGCCTCCGCAACGCTGACCCAGGACTGGCGATCGTCCTGGTTTCGAATGGCCCAGGGGAGTTGAGTACCTGGGTTCGGCCTCTGGCGGAACGCCTCCACATCCTTCAGCCGTTGCGACCGCGAGACCCCAGCTCGCCCGCAAGCCTTCAATTGGTCTTGGTTCCATGTCCGAATGCCACGGGCCAGGAGCATCGGGCTGCTCAGCCCTGGCAGCTGTTTGATCGGATCATTCCGGCTCGATCGTTTTGGTCACTCCTGCTGCGTCCCCGGCGTTTTGGGCTGTGGCCTCAGAAAGGAATCGTGGTGTTTCTGGGGGGGGATCAGTTTTGGACGGTGCTCTTGTCCGCCCGTCTCGGGTACCGCCACATCACCTATGCGGAGTGGGTCGCGCGTTGGCCGCAGTGGAACGACAGCATCGCTGCGATGTCAGAGGCGGTACGCCGACAATTGCCGGTCCGGTATCAGGCCCGATGTCGGGTTGTCGGCGATTTAATGGCCGACCTCTCATCCTTTGCGCGTCGAGAGGCTCCGCTACCGGACGGTGAGTGGGTGGCGTTATTGCCGGGGTCGAAGGCCGCCAAATTGAGCGTCGGGATGCCGTTTTTTCTGGAAACTGCTGATCACATCGCCCGAGAGCGTCCGCAGTGTCGTTTTTTACTCCCTTTGGCTCCCACCACCAGTGTTGAAGAACTCCTGCGGTTTGCGGGCCCGACCAACCCGATTGCCCGTCTCTATCGATCAGCGGTCGTTGCTGTGGACAACGATGCGCTGGTCACGAAGGCCGGAACACGAATCCAATTGATTCAGGAGCATCCGGCCCATGGCCCTTTGAGCCAATGCGATTTGGCTCTGACCACCGTGGGGGCGAACACCGCTGAACTCGGTGCGTTGGCGGTTCCCATGATCGTGATGGTGCCCACCCAGCACCTGGACATGATGCGGGCATGGGATGGCGGTTTTGGGTTGTTGGCGCGGATCCCAGGTTTGCGGCGCTTGCTCGGCGCGTTGCTGACGTTTTGGAGGCTGCGTAACAACGGTTTTGTGGCTTGGCCCAACATCTCGGCGGGTCGGCCCGTGGTGCCCGAGCGGATTGGTGAAATCACACCCCAGCAAATCGCCACGGAAGCGATCGAATGGTTGTCATCTCCCGAGCGTTTGGAGGGGCAACGCAACGACCTCCAGGCCCTGCGGGGTGAGCCCGGTGCCGTGATGGCATTGGCCGCCGAAGTGCGCGATCTGCTCCCCCGCACGCTTCCATCTGCCTAAGGTGATCGACCTGCAATTGCCCTCGTCATGCCCAGCCTTGATCGGATCAACCGCAGCTCCGACGAGTGGAAGCAATCGTTATCCCCTGAGCAATATCAGGTAGCGCGCTGTGGGGGAACCGAACGGGCCTTCACAGGTAAATACTGGGATAACAAGGCGACTGGTGTCTATCACTGCGTTTGTTGCGGAACCCCGTTGTTCAGTTCAACAACCAAGTTCGATTCGGGCACAGGCTGGCCCAGCTTTTGGGATGGCATCTCTCCAGAAGCGATCACTACAAAACAGGACATCACCCATGGCATGGTCCGGACGGAGATCACCTGCTCCCGTTGTGACAGTCATCTCGGACATGTGTTCTCCGACGGACCTGCACCAACGGGTCAGCGTCATTGCGTGAACAGCGCCTCCTTGGATTTCAAACCGGTTTGATGGTTACCGGGACCAATTGAGCCGTCCGTTGCCGCCATTGCAGAAATTGGTGGCTTTGGTGACTTCACTCACCCGTACCGACGCTGTGAGTTGAGATGGCTTGAGCTGATGGCTGTCGAGCACCTGCTGCATCCTGTCGTCGATACAGCGCTCAACGGCTGTTGGTTTGCCTACAGCGTGAGTAATCAGGGCCAAAAGCAATAAAACGGCACTGCGATAGATCAGCCCTCCCCAGCGCGAAGGACGTGTATTGGGTCGACCAGTTTTTGTTGGCAGGGCCCGCAGCCGCTGATTCACGGGGAGTGAAGGCTCTCTCGATTGTGTTGATGTCACCCCTTGGTCTGGTCCTGCAATCAACGCATTGAATCGCGCTTACCAGGGATCGTCGAGATCGTCTTGGATCGGTTCGACATCGAGGGGCTCGCTGATTTTTTGCACAGGCCGCCGTGAAGCAGGCATCGCTC
>ERZ891134.796-NODE-796-length-24274-cov-65.772864_pt1 | contig 24274 bp, 28 predicted proteins | sample MGYA00520888_ERZ891134 | MGnify/ENA primary metagenome ERZ891134 (study PRJEB32303, sample SAMEA104408692) | aquatic metagenome | biome: Brackish water; feature: Coastal; material: water | place: Baltic Sea | collected 2014-10-23 | depth 10 m ... | reverse complement strand
GATGTATATGGCGGTTTTGTATCTGGACGATAGTTGCCTTACATTTCTTGAGATATAAAGTATATATTCAGTTAATTCTTTTTAAAGACAAGTACTCCATTGTGTCCACCAAACCCAAAAGAATTGGACATTGCTGTTGATAATTCCTTTTTTATGGCATTATTTGGGGTGTATTTTAAATCACATTCTTCATCAGGATTATTCAAATTTATAGTAGGTGGGATAACACCATTTTTGAGGGTTAGAACTGAGACCATAGCTTCAAACGCACCTCCACCACCAAGTAGATGACCAGTCATAGACTTTGTAGATGAAATGTCTATTTCATAAGCTCGTTCTCCAAAGACAGTTTTTATTGCTGCAGTTTCATTTTTGTCATTTGCTGGTGTCGACGTTCCATGGGCATTAATGTAATCAACTTCATCTATTGTTAAACCTGCATCAGCAATTGCTTTTCGCATAGCAACTACGGCACCTTTTCCACCTTCAGCAGGAGCAGTGATATGAAATGCATCAGTAGTTGCACCATAACCAGCAACATATCCATATATTTCAGCGCCTCTGTTAATTGCAGACTCCTCACTTTCCATTACTAAAACTGTTGATCCCTCTCCCATAACAAAACCATCTCTATCTTTATCAAAAGGTTTACACGCTTCTTTCGGGTTTTCATTATTAGTCGAAAGTGCTCTAATTTGAGCGAACGCCCCTATTGTCATGGCAGTAGTTCCAGATTCAGTTCCTCCAGCTATGACCATGTCCACAATTCCATTTTGTATCATATTTTTAGCCTCACCGACTGCATTTGCAGAAGCTGCACAAGCAGTTGTAATTGTTAGAGAGGGTCCCTCTATACCATACTTAATAGCAACCTGACCAGTACTTGAATTAGGCATCAACTGAGTTATAGCTAGAGGATTGATTCTTGAAGCTCCTCTTTCATCAAAAGTTCTAACTGCCTGCTCTGTAGAACCAATCCCACCAATACCTGTTCCGAAAACAATCCCTACATTGGGACCTAAACGTTCTTCAGTATTTAAATTTGCATCTTTTAGAGCTTCCTCAGTTGCAAATATTGAGAGCTGTGATGATTTATCTAATTTACGTGCTTGTTGTTTGCCCATGTATTCATTAGCATCAAAATTTTTTACTTCACCAGCGAAGGATACTGGAAGGTCGCTTGTGTCAAAAGATGTTATTGAACCAATACCGGACTGACCATTAATTAGGCCATTCCACGTATCGGAAACGTTATTTGCTATAGGGTTTATCGTTCCTAAGCCAGTTATAACAACACGTCTTTTAGACATGATTGTTTAGAGTTTAGAGTGCAGTAAGTTTACGGCCTGACCAACTGTTCCAACATCTGTGAGTTCTTCGTCATCAATTTCTATTTCAAATTCATCTTCAAATGCCATAACAACCTCAACAATACCTAAAGAGTCAATATCTAAATCTTCTTCAAGCTTTGCTTCCATAGTGACCTTTTCTGCCTCAATTCCGAGTTCATCGACGAATAGATTTTTTACTTTATCAAAAACTTCATTTACTTCCATAGTTGTCCCCCTTAACTTAAGTAGTTAGTCCTCCATCAACTGGAAAAACTTGTCCTGTTATATATTCTGACTCATCTGAACACAAAAAAGATACCATATTTGCAATATCTTCTGGTTTACCGACTCTCTTTATTGAAAGTTGTTCTATAATATCTTCTTTTTGTTCATCAGTTAAGAAAGAAGTCATATCCGTTTCAATATATCCAGGAGCTATGACATTAGAGGTTATGTTTCTTGAACCAAGCTCCTTACTTATTGTCTTTGCTAGTCCTATTAAACCAGCTTTAGATGCAGCGTAATTTGATTGTCCAGTGTTACCACTTATTCCAGCAACTGAGGAGATAAAAATTATTCTTCCCCATTTATTTTTCATCATACCTTTGATAGCTCTTTGAGAAGCACGGAAGGAACCTGTTAAATTTGTATCAATAACTGAATCCCAGTCCTCTTGTTTCAATCTTGGGAAAATATTATCTTTTGTTATACCAGCATTATTAATCAATATATCTACAGAAGAGTAGACATCCTCGACTGTCTCAAAACATTCATCAACTGAGTTTTGATCTGTTACATCAATACTTACAGCGATAGCATTTCCGCCAGCTGTTTTAATTTCATCAACAACTTCATCAGCTTGTTCTTTGGAATTAGAGTAACCAACTGCAACGTTGCATGTTAGTCCAAGATTTTTAGCAATAGCTTTACCTATTCCTCTTGAACCACCTGTTACTAATACTGTTTTCATGTTTATTCAGCTTTTTTTCCATGAACAAAATAATCTATTGATTCTTTGATGGCATCAATACCAGTACCATCAAATTCTGGTAAAGCTGCATCTGTCTCGCCTAAAGGCGTAACACGTTGACCTAATTTTATTGCAGCTGCTCCCCAAGCAAGACCTGCACCTACTGCAGTGATAATCATGGTTTCACCACCTTTGATAGAACCATCTTCTATTCCATCAACAAAAGCTGTAGGAATTGAAGCAGCAGAAGTGTTTCCATACTTATGTACATATTTTAAAGTCTTTGCATTTGGCAATTTTAAATTTCTTTCTAGCCCTTCAACAATTCGCAGGTTTGCTTGGTGGGGAATAAGTAAGTCAATATCTTCTTTCGTTAAACCTGAAAGTTTAATTGCCTCCTCAGTTGCATTTCCCATAGCCCGAATACCATTTTTAAATATTTCCTGTCCATCAAATGTCCAGGTAGTTTCAGCGGCAGCATAGGGTGTAAATCTATTCATTGCAGATCCAAAGTTGGGAACCTCTAATATTGCTAACTTATCAGAGCTTAGACCATTCTTAAATGAGTAAATCTCACCTTCTGATTCGTCATTACTTTGTTCGACGACCATAGCCCCCGCACCATCTCCAAAAAGTACTGCGGTATTTCTATCAGACCAATCAAGTAACCATGTAATATGTTCTGAACCAATAACTACAGCATTCTTATAAATACCACTCTCTATGAAAGCTTTTGCCTGTTGCATTGCATATAGAAAACCAGCACAAGCAGCATTTACATCATACACAATTGCATTTACGCATCCCATTTTTTTCTGCACATGTGAAGCTGCAGATGGAATGATACTATCTGGTGTACATGTTGCAAGAATGACTACATCTATATCTTCTGGCTGAAGACCGGCAGTTGCAATTGCTTTAAGTCCAGCAACGGTTGCCATATCAGAGTTGTTTACATGTGAAAATCTTCGTTCTTTGATACCAGTTCTTTGTTGTATCCATTCATCTGAGGTATCGATAAATGTAGCCATATCATCATTAGTAACTACATTATCTGGGACGCACTTACCCCAACCAGTTATTGTTGATTTCAAAATTACTCCCAACTATTAAGTTATAGATTCTAGTGAATTAATTACCCTAATTTCTTTACTAGATATAGACTTCTTAACCATTCCAGCAGTTACATTGCCAGGACCAATATGTATCCATTCTGAAGGTTTAATTTCATCATCTATCTTAAGTATTTGGTCATAAAATAGCACAGAGTTGTCAATTTGATCAACTAAGCGTTCTTTAAGGGTTTCTTTAGACGCTAAGTTTGCATCAACATTCATATAGACAGGTATTGAACCATCTTTTAGCGTAACCTCTTCAAACGCAGCTGCAAGTTCTGGTTTTGCAGGGGAGACAATTTTACTATGAAATGCACCAGCAACTTCAAGGGGTATAACCCTTCTTGCGCTTAGTGCTTTCGAGTTAGATTTGAGATATTCAAGGTTTTCAATGGTTGAACTAATAACTATTTGAGAAGCATCATTGTAATTGGAGATCCAGACTTCAATATCTTGAGAATTTAAAGCTTCGATCTCTTTTAGTGTTGCCTCCAAGTCGGTAGTCAACACTGCTGCCATACCAGTATTAGAGTTTTCAACTGATTCTTGCATCGCTTCACCTCGAACAGAGATAACTTTTAAAGCATCGGTAAAATCAAAAAAACCACTTAAGGCAAGGGCAGTATACTCTCCAAGTGAATGTCCTATAAGAGCAGATGGCTTTCCATAGTTGTTAATTACTTCTAAACCGTAACAATAGGAGATTGCAAATATATATGGTTGAGCAATATTAGTCTTCTTAATAGACTCAGCATCACCATTATTAATGATGTCTTTCAGGGACCATCCCAGTGAATCGTCGAAAATATCGATTAGGAGTTCGGGATATTTTTCAAGAAGTTCTTTCCCCATTCCTGGTTCTTGAGACCCCTGTCCCGGAAACATTCCAACCCAACTCATTACACCACCTCAGAGACTGCAAAAGCAATTGCCATTTCTTGCTCATGAGACAATGAGATATGTACATCTTTTATATTGTTCTCTGAAGCTAGCGCAGCCGCTTTCCCATGAAGAATGACTGTTGGTTTTCCACCACCAGTGATTTCTATTTCTTTCCAGTTCAACTGACGCCATCCTTTTCCAAGAGATTTCATAACTGCTTCTTTGCCTGCAAACCTTGCTCCTAGTCTTTTCGACGGATCATTAAACCTATTTGCATAAAGTATCTCATTTTTTGTGAAACATCTTTTTTCAAACTTGGACTGATTTTTACTCAGTAGTTTTCTCACTCTATTCAGATTAACTTGATCAACCCCGACGCCGTAGATACTCGTCATTAGAGTTCTATTTCAACAAGGACATCACCTTTATTAACTGGCTGACCTTTTTTAATATTAAATTGTTTAATTACACCATTTATAGGTGCAGTGATGACATTCTCCATTTTCATTGCCTCTAACACAAAGAGAGAATCACCCTTTTTAACCTTTTTACCCTTTTTAGTCATTGTGTCCATAATGGTACCTTGCATGCTTGCAGTAATTATTCCTGGATTTCTAATGCTTCCAGTCAAGTCCATCCCTATTCTTTTAGGTGGTTGTGGTGCGAGAGTTGGTGAACCTGTTTCGTCAAGAGAGATATTTACTTTTCTAGGTCTATCAGTAGACACTTCCTCTTGAACTTCCTTAATTTTGAAGTTTTCTTCTAGAAACTTAACATGAACTTTACCTTCTTTAAACTCCTTAGTCTTGAGGACATCAGACAAGACCCCAATAGTTGTTGGAATCCCTCCAACAATATATTCTTCTAAGCAACGTTCTCCTTTAGATAATGCCTCTTCTCTTGAAACACCCCAAACAATTAATTTTGCAATTAAATTGTCATAAAAGTGAGATATTGCAGTTCCAGTTTTAACCCATCCATCAACACGTACACCATTTCCCATAGGTTCTCTATATTCCGTAATTGTGCCAGGAGTTGGTAAAAAGTTATTTGCTGGGTCTTCAGCATTGATTCTAAATTCGATACTGTGACCTCTTGGTTCAACTACAAAATCTTCTAATGAGTTTCCAAGAGCTATCTTTATCTGCTCTTTGACAATATCAATTCCATAACGCATTTCAGTAACAGTGTGCTCCACTTGAAGCCTCGTATTCATTTCAAGGAAGTAAAAATTTTCATCAGAATCAGCTAAAAATTCAACTGTTCCAGCATTTACATAGTTAGAGATATCTGCAATTCGCATTGTTGCATCTTTTAGTTTTTCTTTTCCATACTCTGAAAGCCATATTGGAGGACTCTCTTCAATAAGCTTTTGATTTCTTCTTTGCAGTGAGCAATCTCGCTCTCCGAGGTATATATGGTTTCCAAATTTATCACTAAGAATCTGTGTCTCCACATGCCTTGCTGGCTTTATAAACTTTTCAACATAAACCTGGTCAGATCCAAAATAAGCTTCACTCTCTCGTTTAACAATTTCAAAGTTTTCATCTAGCTCAGCGTCATTTTTAACAATTCTCAGTCCTTTTCCACCACCACCGTGAGCTGCTTTTAGAGCAACTGGATAACCAAATTTGTTGGCATCTTTCAATGCCTCTCTCTTTGTTCTTGATGGTTTCAGTTGACCTGGTACAGGTTGTAGTCCTGCTTTAGAAATAAGTTTTCTTGATTCAATTTTGTCACCCATAGATTTAATTGTTTCAGCATTTGGCCCTATCCAGATGACCCCTTTTTTTTGGACTGCTTTTGCAAAATCTGCGTTCTCAGCTAAAAAACCATATCCTGGGTGAACCATATCTGCATTGGTCTCATCAAGAGCCTTCATTAGATTTTTAATGTTCCTATAACTTTCTGCAGGAAGCGATCCACCAAGATAGTATGATTCATCAGCTCTTTTTACATGCAGAGAATCAGTGTCTACATCTGAGTACACGGCAATCGTATATAAGCCCATCTCTTTTGCAGAGCGAATTATTCGAAGTGCTATTTCACCACGATTTGCAATAAGGAGCCTTTTTTGAGTCATAAGTTATTTAATTTTGTATGCAATTAAGACTGCGCCAAATCCTTTTATTAAATCACCAATTAGAAAGGGTACAACTCCGATAGTAAAGGCTTCGATTACTGAAATATTTAAAATAATAGTAAGCCCAAAAACCCCACATAAATAGATCATGCCGGTTCCTAAAAGTATTCCAACCAAGGGTGTGTGTGATAACCTTCCAATAATCTGAGCAGCTAGAAAGAAACCAATAATGTAACCTATCGTTGGACTTTTTAAAATTGCTAATCCTGCAACGCTACCTGAAAAGAAAGGGAGACCTGCTAAACCTGTAAACAAGTACATCAACATACTAAGTGATCCAAAAGTACTACCTAGCAAAAGGCCAGCCAAGATAACAACAAATGTTTGAGCTGTTATTGGCACAGGGGTTATTGGGAGTTCTATTCTAATTTGAGCACTTAGCGCTGTGACAATTGCAAAACCAAGAGAGAGAAATAAGTTTCTAGCAAGTGATCCTTTTTCTACCCAAGTAATGGCAATATTTTTAGAGGGGAATGTTTCCATGCTTATCTCCTAAATTAGTTTTATTTACAAGCTCTTTAAAAGCTTCAGTAACAACTTTTCTTGTTTCGCTCGGTTTAATAATCTTATCTATCAATCCAAGTTTTGCAGCAATATCAGGGTTACTAAATTTTTCATTATATTCATCAACAAGCTTTGCTTTAAACGCATCTTTATCACTAGCTTCTTTAATTTCTCGTTTATGAATAATATCTACTGCACCTTCTGCACCCATAACTGCGATTTCAGCACTCGGCCATGCAAAAAGTTTATCAGCACCAAGTCCCATTGAGTCCATCACAATATATGCTCCACCGTATGCTTTTCTAACAACAACACAAACTCTTGCGACCGTTGCTTCAGAATATGCATACAGCAACTTAGCACCACTTTTAATAATTCCACCATGCTCTTGTTCTACCCCAGGAAGAAATCCTGGAACATCTACAAGTGTTAAAAGAGGTATGTTAAAAGCGTCACAAAAACGGACAAATCTTGCAGCTTTTTCAGAAGCATTAATATCTAACACTCCTGCAACTTCTAAAGGCTGGTTACCAATTATGCCAACAGTGCTGCCATTAAACCTAGCTAATGTTGTGATGATATTCAAAGCAAAGTTTGCGTGTATGGGATATTGTTCACCATCATCGACAATATTGTTAATAATGTCATTCATATCATAAGGTTGGTTCCTATTTTCAGGAATAAAAGAATCTAATAAATCAACATTTTTCTCTGTGTCATCCTCAGTAATAAATACGGGTGGCTTTTGATCAGCTGATTGGGGAAGGAAGCTTAAAAGGTATCGTACCTCATCAAATGCCTGTTGCTCGTCTTCACAAATTTGATGACTTACACCGGAGAGTGTTCCGTGAGCTTCAATTCCTCCAAGCTCTTCAAAACTAACATCCTCTCCTGTTACTGTTTTAACAACAGCAGGTCCAGTTACATAAAGTTGACCGATATCTTTTACCTGAAAAATGAAATCTGTTAGTGCTGGACTGTAAACAGCTCCACCAGCTGATGGTCCAACGATGACGGAAATCTGAGGAATTTTTCCAGAGGCCTGAACATTCTTTTTAAAAATTTGTGCATATCCATATAAAGATGAAATACCTTCTTGAATACGAGCACCGCCAGAATCTTTGATGCCAATAATTGGAGCTCTTGCTTCTAAGGCAAGATCCATGACTCTTAGAATTTTTTTGGCAACTATTTCACCTAAACTACCACCCATAATTGAGAAATCCTCTGAATAAATATATACGGGTCTTCCGTGAATAGTTCCAGAGCCTGTAATTACGGCTTCGCCATCAGGATTAGCTTCTGAAGAGACATTTTCATCGATCTCACTAAAAGAACCCTCATCTAAAACAAGGTGAATTCTTTCGTATGCAGTAAGCTTACCTTTTGGATGTTGAACTTTTTTGGCTCTCTCATCTCTTTTTTCAGCTAAATTTTCGTCTGACATGGTCGTCTTTCTTGTTTATTGTTAGTGTAAGTATTTGACCTATATATATGTAAAGAAGTAACACTATGAAAGTAGTTTTTTTTGAATCTATCCACAATACGCAGGATTATGCACTAGAGAATTTTGAGGCAGAACCCCTACTTGTGATTAGCTATTTCCAAGAAAAAGGTCGAGGTACAGATAATAAGGACTGGCAAAATGCTGACCAAGCGTTGGCTTGTTCATTAGTTTTTACAGATATTCCAAAACCTTTTACAAAAACCTTAATTCCGCTAATTTCTGGAAATTCATTCATAAAAACGATTAATAATCTTCAACTCCAACTCAAATGGCCAAATGATATTGTGTTCAATGATTCAAAAGTTGGAGGAGTTCTAGTTGAAGAGAAAGAAAATAAAATATGCATCGGCATGGGAATAAACTATTTTTGGGATACCCCAGAGTTACCTAATGCCGCATCTTTATACGAAGAAAAAATAGATAATGAGACCATTAATCAAGATGCAACAACCTGGGCAGAACATACATTAGATACGATCCAGAACAACAGTTTTGATTTTGATGAGTATAAATCTCAACTGACAACACTTGGAAAGCTTATTGAATACCCAGAGGGAAGAGGGTGGGCAAGAGATATTGCAAAGGACGGCTCTTTAGTTGTTGAAACAATTTCAGGTGAGATGATTAATTTAACCTCTCCCTTAATATCAGAAGTGAAGTAGTTATCATTAATGAAGGTGATTATTAAATGAAACAATTAGTCGTTGAGAGAAATAACCCAGTACCAGTTATTTGGGAAACCCCCATTCCTCAACCTGGTCCAAATGAAGTATTAATTAGGAATCACTACTCAGTTGTATCTTCAGGTACAGAACTTGCTTCAATTGAGTCAGCAAACAAATCTGTCACCGATAAATTACAGGATTCTTCAAATATCAGCAAGGGACTAGATCTTCTTAAAAAAGAGGGTCTAGGAGCTGTAATTGATGCTGTCTTTCCAAAAAACGTTTTACCTCTCCAGCTTGGATACAGCTCATGTGGAGAAGTTATTCAAACTGGTAAAGATGTAAAAGATTTCCATGTTGGAGATAAAGTTGTTTCTAATGGAGCTCATGCTGAATATGTAACCGTTAATCAGAATTTGTGTTCAAGAATGCCTGATGAAACCTCCGAAAAAGAAGCAGCCTTCACAGTTCTTGGAAGCATTGCCCTACATGGTTTACGACTTTCAGAAACTACTCTTGGTTCAAAAATAGTCGTCATTGGATTGGGTATTGTAGGACAACTTGTATGTCGATTAGCAGAAGCTCAGGGTTCGGAAGTAATTGGTATTGATCCAGACGAGAAAAGAACTCAAGGTAGAGCTAATTTTTATACTTCGATTGATGGAGCTATTAATGATAAAAGTATAAATTCAGAAAATGTAGATGCAGTTATCATCACAGCCGCGTCATCAAGTAACGAACCTATAGAAGTGGCAACACGAATAGCCAGGAACAAAGCAAAAATTGTCGTCGTAGGTGATATTCCTCTTAATATTTCAAGAAATGAATTTTACTATAAAGAGTTAGAGTTAGTAGTTTCAAAGTCCTATGGTCCAGGCAGGTATGATAAACAGTATGAGGTTCTTGGCAATGATTATCCAATAGAACATGTTCGATGGACAGAAAATAGAAACTTTTCTGCTTTTTTACAACTCTTACAAACAAATCAGCTCTCTTTAAGCGACATGATTTCTGAGGAGATAGATTTTATTGACTCTCCTTCGATTTATGAACGATTTGATTCTGAAGAGAAACCCCTTTCAATTGTTCTCAGATATGACTTAAAAAATGAGCCGAAGATTGATTTTGAAAAACAAGATACTGAGAACTTAGCTGATAGTAAAAAAATTAAACTAGGAATAATTGGTGCTGGAAATTTTGCATCATCAACTATTCTTCCGATTTTGAGAGAGTTAAAAAGAGAGTGTGAAGTAGTAGGAGTCGCATCCTCAGGGGGTTTGAGCGCTGAACTGCTATCAAGAAATTTCAAAATAAAGAATAAATACTCGACTGAAAGTGAAATTTTTGAATCCGAAGAGATAGATGCAGTATTTATACTTACACAACACCATAATCATGCAGAATTGGTAATTAAAGCTGTTAATGCTGGAAAAGCAGTGTATGTTGAAAAACCTCTAGCTCTAGAAGTCGAATCTCTGACTGCCATTGAGGAAGCTATGTACAATGCAGAAAACCCTAAGATTTTCCTTGGTTTTAATAGAAGGTTTGCTGAAGCTACTCAATTTATTAAATCAAGGTTAAATACTTCTCCGGCAAACAGTATCAATTTTCGATTCAGTGTCCCTGCTTTAGATAAAGACCACTGGACAAATATGAAAGAAATTGGTGGCGGGAGAGTAGTTGGTGAGGCAGTACATGCAATAGATCTAGCTACATATTTATTTGACTCACTTCCACAAAGTATCTCAGCCTCATCACCCATTGACAAGGAAAATGACACAGCTTTAGATAATCAAGTATTTATTAATATTAATTTTGCCAATGGTTCTCACGCAGCAATTCAATATTTTAGTGAGACTAACCAAGCATTAGCTAAAGAACGAATAGAGGTTCATGGTGGTGGCAATTCTTATATAATGGAAGATTTCCAGATGCTCAGATACTTAGAAGGTTCTGATGATAAAAGTAAAGTATTTTCCAAAGGTAAGGGCCATAAAGAAGCTATTGAGACCTTTCTCTCCTATGTAAAAGGTGAGTCAAATAATCCATATACTTGGCTCGAACTCAGGTCTGTTGCTAAAGCAGCAATCTACTCTCAAGATTATATGAATTCAGGGTCTCAACACAGTATTTTTTCATAGATATGAATACTTCTTTCGATATTTATGAATTAAATAATGCTGTCCTAGAAGCTGCTAAAACTATAAAAGATATGAGAGATGATTTTACTATTGATTCAAAAGATGCAGTGGTGGACTTAGTAACAAATGCAGATCTTAAGGCCGAAGAAATTCTTATAGAAGCTATAACCAAATACTTTCCGGAGGATGGAGTTATTTCAGAAGAATCCGATGAAGTGATTTCCTCTAATGGAAGATCATGGTTAATTGATCCCTTGGATGGGACTGTAAACTACGCCAACAACATACCACAAGTAGCAATCACGCTGACTCTACTAATCAATAAAGTACCCGTACAAACTTATGTTTATGATATTTTTCAGGATGATTTATATGAAGGATATGTAGACAAGGGTGCGTATAAAAATTCTCAAAAATTACAAGTTACAAAAGAAACATCACTACAAAAAGCAATCGTTGCCACGGGTTTCCCCTATGACAGGTTGGAGTTTGGAGAGCAATACTTACAGACCTTCCTCTCGATTCTCAAAATGACGGGTGGAGTAAGAAGGTTTGGATCGGCAGCACTAGATGTTTGCTGGGTTGCCGATAATAAATTTGATGCTTATTATGAATTTTTTATTAAGCCTTGGGACACTTTAGGGGCTAGCTTAATTTTAAAAGAAGCTGGAGGACTTGTAGTTGATGAACATGAAGCCTTTCCAACACTTTCATCAAACTTAATTATTGCTACAAATAGATCTATCCATGATGATTTCAAGTCTTTAGTTCTCAAAAATATAGATTCTGATTTAAAAGAAAGATTTAGTTAGTTTTATTTCTTTCATCAAGTTGCTTTTATCATCGGGTTAGGATGTCTGTCAGTGATTTTTATGTAGAATTTGAGGAGTTTTTAATTTTAAGTGTTGATGAACAGATGGTAATCTTGAATAGAGAATGATTAAATTAAAAGGAACAGAATTTCAAATAGCTGTTTGGAAAGAACTCCTTAAAATTCCAAAAGGCAAAACTAAAACTTATAAAGAAATTGCTGTCGCAATTGGAAGGCCAAAAAGCTCCAGAGCAGTTGCTAATGCTTGTGCACAAAATCCATATGCACCAGATGTTCCATGTCATAGAGTAGTTCGCTCTGATGGGTCTCTTGGGGGATACAGTGCTGAAGGAGGGATTGAGCGTAAACGCCAACTATTAGAAATGGAATCAATGTAAATCAAATTTGTAGATTTACTTTAAGACAGTATTTTATTTTTTAAATAGTTGATATACGATAATTGGAATAACAATTAGCATAATCTCCCAGGTGTCCCATATCAGCTCTAGTTCCTCAATAAAGTTCATTACCATTTTTTTAGTAATAATTTTTTTCCAAACAGTATCCACCAAAAAAATATCATCCAAAATATCGGGAAAACTATAGATTCCTGTATCTCGAAAAGACTTAATATTCTCTCAATACTTAAAAGGCATATGATGAAAAGTCCAATAACAGACAAATACGTTAAATTTAGTGATTTTCTCATCACTTTTATAATAATGGAGTACTAAAGAGTTATCCCAAATTGTTTCTTAACACTAATACTTATTAAGTAAAAAGAGCTTGAACAAAGTATGAATCCAAAAGTTGGAGGCATAAGGTTCCATAAATTTGTACCACCAAGATAGCTTCCATAGGTAATTGCATCATAGATCATCATTCCCCAGTTTGGGGTCCAGCCCACTTGTCCAAAAAAGGATGCAAAACCATAAGCCACGATTCCACTTGTTGTAACTGAGAGCATAAGAGCCACAGAGTATGGAATTATTAAGGGGAGGATATGCTTTAATGCAATTTGAAGCTCACTTGCACCGATAACCCTTGATGCATTCAAAAACTCAGAGTTAATGAGTTCTTTTACTCTTGTACTAATCACTAAATAACATACACCAAGTCCTCCAAGTAATCCGTAGATGAGACCCACTACTTCTGGACTAAGTTTTTCTAAAAAATCACCCGTGCCGAGAATCAGCAACACAATGGGTGGTGAGATTAAGACTAATCCTGAAGAGAACTCTCTTAATAAAAGATCAAATCGCTTAAAGAGAAATGGAATGAAAGTTCCAACTATTAAGCTTGAAATTAAGCCGGTAATAAATGAGACAATAGAAAGTTTTATTAACGGTTCCGACCCTGCTAAAAACATACTCAGAACATCTCTTCCTAGAGGATCTGTTCCTAACAAATGGGTACCGGAGGGAGTAACTGGATGTGGGAATACTGATAAATCAAAGCCCACAATTGGATCGTAAACATTTACTGGCCATATAGTTTTCAATAACAATATATGCGCTACGGATCCGGTCATCAGTAATAGTAAAAAGAAATATCCTAGTTTTCCGTGATATGTTTTGTAGGTGCTTCTAAGAATCAATTTAAACATTTTGAGTACCCCTCAATTGAGGATTAAAGATTACCTGTGAAAATGTAATAATAAGACGCAATGTAGCTGTAAGAATTGCCAAGAGGAACAAAATAGCCATAGCCGCATTTGAGTCCTGGCTCATAATAGCCCTATAAAGCATTGACCCCATGCCACCCCAGCCAGTAGTAGATTCAACAATCACTAAAGAGGCCACAGTGTAAGGGAGGTTAATCGCAATTCTTGTTGCAAAAGGAAAAAATGAATTTCTTATAATGTGATCTTTAAATATTTTCTGGTTTGAATAACCTATCGCCGCGGCAGTCATGATGTGATCTTCTTTAGAGATGTTTTGCACAATAATGTTATTAAATAATATGAACTCCCCAATAAGCAAAATAGTAAGTATGCCAATGGTTATAAATGCATTTTTTGAGTAGTAGAGCATAGTTACTATTTCTTTGGTTTCAAAGAAGAGTAAAACAAGCAGTAGTAATCCAGTTGCAAGAAGAATTTTCTGTTTTGGAATTGTGATCATTGTAATTATTTCAAAAAAACTAACAATGATGAATGAACAAGCAATCGCAAAAACGAGATATCCTAAACCTAGCTTTATTTCACTGAAAAGAAGGATTTCACTAGACGTGCCTGTAATTTCAAACTTTTCAAATAAACTTCTAAAAATATTTTCAAGTCGCTCACTAATTAAGAAATATATGATTGGAGGAAACAGGCTGATTAAAAGTATGCCAAAAACATCACTGAATATTTTCTCTTTACCCAAGCGCTTAACTTTTGTTTTTAATGCAGGAATCCTTGAGAGGTAAATAGAGATGATAAAAGATGGTAGAAGTATATGTAGTGTTGGTAAAACAGTATCAAGGACAGTCTTACTGGAGCGTTGTCTAAACCCACCTGGAGTAATTTCACCGCTAAAAACACTTTGTATCCATCGATAATATTGTTGTATTAAGGGATCACTTGCCCCTAAAGTTTCTCTCAACGCATCTAACTCTTCTTGTGACATCATTAAACGAAGTGGGGTTAAGAAATCACCTGGTATCAATATGTTTATTCCGTAGAACATAATGAGTAGAAAAATAAATATTGAGACTATAGAGGTAAGTAAATTACGAAGAAAAAATTTCAACACTTAAATAGTTTACTTCAAAAGTATATTTCACGACTCAACTCTAAGCTTTTCATCCGAAGTATCATAGTTAAATATGTACTTTTTTGAAATAGTAATAATTTTTCTCTCAGTTATATGCTTATTTTTAACTCGTTTTTCCGTAACAACTCAAAGAGTATTATTAAGTACCTTTTTAATAACAATTATTAGTCAACTTATTTTTGTTGGCTTGAGGTGGCAGTACTACCTAATTTATCTGTTCTTTATTTTAAAGTCAATATCTGCTTTGTTTGACTTTAAAAGCAGTAAAAAATTTCTAAGAGTAATTATTTCAATAAAAAGTTTTACACTAGTTCTGGTTTCCGCTGGGTTGTTATATATTTTTCCTGTACCAAGTTTCTCTGCAGGTGAGGATACTCAATATGCAGTTGGTTACGCAGAAGATCATCTTGTCTCTGAACAAAGGAAAAATCCTACTGCGTTCATTGAGTTAAGCAATCTTCAAGAAAATACATCTAGAGAGTTATTAGTCGATATTTACTACCCAAGCTTGGAAACTGCTTCATTTAATCAAATTGTTAAATCTAATGAAGGCAACTGGGGAGAGTACATTGTTAATTATTTAAATAGAACCTGGGAGTTAAGCTTGCCAAAGTTCATTCTAAGTCATTTAAAACTTTCAAGTTTCGAGGTAGAAACTGGACTTAGACCAGTAGAGGACAGCAAGTTTCCCATAGTAATCTACTCTCACGGTTGGGCTGGGGAAAAAATATTTGCTTCTGATCAGTTGATACATCTTGCAGCAAAAGGATATGTCGTTATTTCAGTTGATCATACTGGACTTGCGATGTTTACTGACTTACCTTCTGGCATAATCTTGAACACTGGTTCAACCGAAAACTCAACAAGCATTACTAGTGTCATGACCGAAATGGCATTAGATATCGAAGAGACCATTTCATATTATGAAAGTTTTTCTTCAGATTCAGATATTGCCACTATTGTAAAGAACTCTGCAGATTTCACAGACGTATCAATTATCGGTCACTCCACTGGTGGTGGAGCAGCAGTTTTGTATTGTGAGCTAAATACTTGTAGGACCTCCGTACTTCAAGATCCATTTCTTACACCCTTTATTTATGATGCTCGGGAGATAAATTTACGAAATAAAACAGCTGTCATTTACAGCGAAGACTGGTATAACGGTTATCTCGATAGCGAAGAGTTAACTGAGATAGAGGTCTTTAATACAGTTTTAAAAATTAAAGATGTTGAAATTGACGGATATTACATGAAGGATGCGAGACATTATGATTTTGTCGCTTTTGGTTCTATAAGTCCACTTGCAAAATACAGCTTTCTAAAGGGTTCTATTGAATATGCAGATTCTTTAAGCGTAAATAATTATTTTAATAGCATAGTTATTGGGGGCGGCATTCCAGATGAAAGTTATTCAGAATATTTAGTTTCTATTAAAAAATAATTACTCAAAGTGATAAAGATACTAAACCAAAAAATAATGGTATTAAGAGTAAAAAACCAAGCAGTATAATTCTTTTTGCATTCATAGAAAAAGTGTATCATTGAATTTATGAATGATAAAAAATTCTTCATAATATCTGTAGCATTTCTTGTCACAATAGTTATTACAGCATTAACAGTTTTTGACTATGTTTCCATGGGTCTTTCCTTCATGGCCATGGCTTTTTGCTACTGGTATATGAGAACAAGATCTCCACAGTCATAAAGTGAGATATTACCAACCATTATTACAATACTTTATTTGCTTACTCATCCTGATTACTTATACATCATTTGTGGAGATTGCATTTATTAACCTTTTAGTTCAAGCAATTTTATTCACAATCGTTGTATGCATTCCGATCTACAAAACAGGACGAATGAGTTATGTAGATATTGCTTGGCCATGGGGATTAGTTCTTTTAGGAATAATTAGTTTTATTTTTAGTGATGGTTACTGGGTTAGATCGTTACTAGTTAGCGGAATGGTAATTCTTGTTGGCCTCAGAATGGGATTGGGTGCAGTCAAAATGTGGAGATCAGGATATTTAGAAAAAGAATTATCACGTTATGAATATCAACATATTCGTTGGAAAAAGAAAGGCAAAGATAACACACAGCTTGCCCTTCAGGTAGATGCGATTTCTCAGGGTCTAGCTAATGCATCTTTTCTAGCATTGCCTATTTTTATCACCGCGACAAATACACAACAGTCATTTGGCCCAGTAGAAATACTAGGTATCGGCATTTGGGGAGTTGCTTTACTTATGGAGTCAATAGCTGACTTTCAGAAACTAGCTTTTCTCAAAAGAATGAAAAAAGAAGAGAAGCGTAATCAAGTCTGTAATGTTGGCTTATGGAAATATTCAAGACATCCAAATTATTTTGCTGAATGGATGGTATGGAATGGCCTTGTCATTACGGCTCTTCCATCATGGCTTGCACTAAAAGATATACAATCAGAAATTTTTAATGATCAAGTCGATCAGATTCTTTGGTTACTGTTAGGAGCAGGTCTAATCTATGTCTCAAGAATGATGTATCTTACTCTCGTCTATGCAACTGGGGCTATTCCTGCAGAACATTATTCTGCCCAGAAAAGACCTGGGTATAAAGACTATCAAAAAACAACGAATAGATTTTTCCCAGGACCTCCTAAGTAAAAAAAAGAGTTGGTGTAGATACTACAAGGGTATGCACAGGGTAAGCAGTACCTACATTTAACCAACATCTTTTGTGACTGGTGAGCATTGAAAGTACTAAATAAATTTATGTTCATCCAACGCTCTAAGTTAAGTATTGCATCGACCTAAGACAGAAATTTTTAATGGAAAGCAGATTTTAAAGTAACTCTACCGCCTGCTTAATAACCTCTATTGTTTCATTACGCTGATCTTCTTCTAGTGACAATAACTGCAGATAAACAGCCTCAATTCCAACTTCCTGCCACATAGATAAAGTTGTGGCTACTTCATCAGGGGTACCGTAGAGATAGTTTTTCTCTTTCCATGTAGTAGCTATCTCTTCTTCAGTTTGTGCTAGGGCTTTAGCCGCAGCAGTTACTGATTCTCCAACACGTTCTTTTGTTAAACCTACGACTGGAGGACAGGCTGTAGTAATTTCTAATGTCGAGGCATCTCTACCATTTTCAGCTGCAACTTCTTTAAACAAAGAGATGCTATTAACTAATGTCTCTTTAGGTCCAGCGTATATATTGAACTCTTCCGAATACTTTCCAGCAAGGGTAGGGGTTTTCAGTTTTCCTCCACCACCAATAATGATAGGTATGTCTTGTAGGGTTGCTGGCTCAACAGGAAACTGTTCAAGCTGATAGTACTCACCCTGAAATCCTTTATCATTTCCAGAAAGAGCTTCTCTGATATAAATGAGTGACTCTTCAAGCATTTCAAATCGAGTTTTTAAATCTGGGAATGGTATGCCGTAGAGATCATGTTCAATTTCTAGCCATCCTGTGCCAACACCTAATCGAAATCTACCTTTTGCCATGTCATTTATCGTTGAGGCCATTTTGACAAGTACGCTTGGGTGTCTGAAAGTTATCGGTGATACAAGTATGGAGTACACCATTTTCTCCGTATCTCTTACTAAACCAGCACTTGCGGTTAGTAAATCTAGAGCTGGAGTCCCATCATTTTTATCATGTCGTTGTTTCCCAACTATATAATGATCAGGAAGACCGATTCTTTCGATGTCATTTAATTCTGACCATTTAGAAAGTGAAAGGAGGGTCTCATAACTTCCTCGTGCCTGTAGGAATAATTTCATACTTTTAGACTAGCTGTTATGTACCAAAAATGAGGAACATCAAACCAACACCACTTGCTAGTACAACCATAATCATCAAAGCATTTTTATATGTTTTAGAGTTTTTCCAGTCAATGTTTAAAACATTTAGAGCAATAGATAAAAATAAGGCTAGATAAATGACTACTTCTGAGATTTCCATATTGCTAGTTTAGTCTGAAAATTTTCTCAATTAAATCATAAGCTTTGTCTTCAACAGTCTCTAGTTTTGTAAATAAGTCAGAGTTAACTTTTCCTTCTTCTTTCCAGACTGGAACCATGGCATTCCAAATACCTTCACCTTTTAATCGTGAGTAGAGAGATGCGCCAATATGAGTAATAATAACTAAATAACTTAGTGATGCTGAAAATTCATGTAGCCCTATGGCTATCCCCATTCCCCTCATGTCAAAAGAAATGAGTGCCGCAATTACTAGACCCGTAGTTGGTAACATTATCAAACTAAAATATACGAGTTGGTGTACAGTTTTTGCAATAAACAAATGTCCTTTTCTCATCTCTTCATGTGCACCAAGAAGGGTTGGAGTTCCTCGCATATAAAAGTATCGAATTAAAACAATCACTAAGAATGCGATAGCGAATACAATTTCAAAATTTAGAAGAGAGGTGTCTTCTAAATCCTCTAGATCATCAACTTGTTTAAATATGCCATAAGCGTACAGCACTGTAAATGTCCAGTGAGTAAATTTTGAGATAGTTGTATGAGTATTCACAGAATATAATTTAGCAAATCTATAAACAAATGAATAGATTGAAAAAATATAAATGTAGTATTGATAAATCATGTTTGATATTGAATTAAATATAAAAACAATTCCGCAGGTAGTTGAGTTGTCCAAAGAAGATTTACTTAATGTAGTTGATGGTTGGTCTATTTCAAAATTAGAAGGTATGTGGAAGGGTATTTCAGAGGATTCTGTTGAACTTCAAATAGTCTGCAATGTCGATAAATCAAAAGAAATTGTAAATATAATTTTATCTAAAGCAAAAGAACTTAACCAAGATTCCATCATGGTAGGTAATACATTTATATCTTGTAAATAAATAAGACAATTGATCCAAAGAGATACCTTTTATTTATATCGCTCATAACATTCAATATAAACTTTTGGTGTAATTGTTTTTACAACTTTAGATACAGTCTTTTCAGGAAATAACTCTACTTTTTTAAAACGTAAACACGACTTACCCATATCTAATTTTCCTACTTCATCTATTACATCTTTAGAAAAGGACTCATACAACTCTTTGTCACAATAAACACCATGTAAATAGAGTGCAAAATGATGCTTCTGTGCTGCTAAAGACATCACACTTAAAGGTTTCTTGTTGTATGTTTTTGGATAGGTTGAAAGAGGTAGTTCATAGTTAATCATTCCCCAGTCCATCGTTTCTTTTATTCCTTTTGGTAGATTCTCAAGAATTAATTTTCGTACATATCTGATCACTTTTGCTTTTTCACTTTCGAGTTCATTTATGTATTGTTGAACTGTTGTCGCTGAAGAACTAACCATTTTTATTAACCAAACTAATAAAACCTAAGACAGAACTTGAAATGAATGAAAATAAAAAGAAATAATTTACAAAAATATTAGAGTTTTCAAATACATACATCAAAGGGTAAGAGGTGTATGCTGTTGCAAAATATAGAAGGGTTTTATTTATTTGCAATTTTTAATAAATGAGAACTCTGTCTGCTTCAAAAGTTAACTCAACTAACTTATTAGGAGTTGCAGGCGTAAAGCCTAGCTCTTCTAATTGTTCTTTTGTAATACCACGAGCGGCAGCTGATTTTCCAGATGCATATAAATGTGCACCCTTTTCCTTTAGTACTACAAGATGATCTTCAAGAGTTCCTAATCCAACTCCCTGCATTTCTTGAGTGGTTATTTCATGGAGACTTGTTACTCCATCTCCCGCGCAGAAAATAGTGACTTCATTACCATCTTCAATAGCAGATTTTGCGACTAAAAATCCTAAGACTGCACGACTTGGATTTTCAACTCCTGTAATTATATGTACCAACAATTTATTCATACCTCAATATTAAAACTAAAGACTCGATAATATCTATTAGTTATGAATTTTCTCTCCATGATTAAAAACAAACTTGGTGCACTGTCTATCTCATTAGGAATTTTTGCAGTTGTCACCACTATTAACTCCCAAACAATTCAACTTACACTTTGGGATAGAGATTTCGAAAAACCAATTGCTATCTTGCAATGGGTGAATCTCTCCTACTTATTAATGGCTGCTGTCTCAACTCTTTTAATTGGTAGATTTGCTGATTTAATTGGAAGAAAAAGAATGTTTATCTATGGTCTTTTAATCTACGGACTTTCAACATCTCTTCTTGTTGCTGTAAATTCTTTTGAACTTTTACTTGTTGCTAGGGGGCTCCAAGCATTAGGGGCACAATGTGTCATGGGTCTTAGTGTTGGTCTTATGACAACTATGTTTGGTGATGAGAATAGAGGATCTGCAGTTGGATTAATTGCCTCAATTGGCTCTGTCTCTGTACTGTTTATCCCATTAACTATTGGCTACTTAGCTGAATACAACAACTGGAGGCTGTTTTTTATCTTACCAGTAGCAATGTCTTTTATTAGTGCATATATTTTGCTTCGAGTAAATCTTGGTACAGAGACTGTAACAATTGATAAAGTAGATGTTAAGTCTTTAGTGTTTATTACATTAATACTTTCTAGTTTCTCATCAGCACTTACATTTTTTAGAGTTGAAAATATTACAAATACTATTAGCTTTCTACTTCTCTTCTTATGTCCTTATTTCATTTGGTTGTTCTATAAAAGACAGAAATCTGTTGCTAACCCTATCTTTCCACGAGGAGTGTTTTCAGATAAACGATTTCAAATCTCTCTTTTCACAATTGTTATCTACTTCATCTCTATTGGTGGATGGTCTATTCTCTCCCCATATTTTTTCACACAGGGTTTAGGTTTAAACTCTTTTGAGTATGGACTCATTGGAACAGGGTTTGGTTTAATTCTTGTACCAATGGCGATTGTTGCTGGAAGAATTTATGACAAAAAAGGACTGAGAACTTCTCTCTATATTGGAGCTTATGGAAATATTATTGCTGGGATAATCTGGTTAACAACTCCTTATTTTCTTAATATTCCTTATATCCTGCTTAATGGAATTTTTGGTATTGCCCCAGTGGTATCTTCTGTTGCAACCGATGCTGAGATAATGTCTAAGTTCAATCTAGAGAACAGAGGGACGGGTTCATCCATGATTGAAACCCTCCATGTAATATTTGCTTTTGCTGGAACAGTTCTCTACTCAACAATATACGATTTTTCATTAGAGATATTTGTTGGAGGCGAAGCAACATATAGTACAGAAATGTTCTGCTTTATTACAGGTATTCTTGCAATAATTAATTGGGGTATCCTTGCTATTCTTGTGAAAAAAAATGAGTCGCAACTTCAATAAAAAGGTAGTCAACTCGTTCCCAGTTAATATTTAAATCGATATCTTTCACTCTTATTGAAATTTTAGCTTTCCTCGTCCTCTTCTTTTTCCTCTAACTGAGAGTAAATATCTTTTCCTGAACCTGATGCTAAGACCTTACCGAAGAAACGTACTGCTATATAGGCAAAACCTGTAGCCAGAATCACCTGACCAGGCCTGTATTCAGGAGCTAATATTGGCCATCCAAGAGTTGCAATAACCAGAAGTCCTATCCAGGCTTTTGACCTATATTTCATTAATTAGATTTTAACTGACTTTGTGCCTGTTTAATGATTAATCCTGATGGATAATATTTCCATTTACAAGAATCTTAAATTTAAGTTTAAAAAAGAATGATACATATACTTCAATAGATTTAATGTCTTCAGATACATCATATTTAGAAAGAAGTACTTTTTTGCCGGTAGCAATTTTATCTTTGTTTTGATCTAAGTGTTCACCATCTAGATACAGGTCAGCAGCACCTTGGAGTTTCCAATTCCACCAATTGGATACTTTGATTTCTCTTCCATTAAAATCAACTGTGCGCTCTTCTAGATTTGGTGTTGCTGTTTTCATTACATAAATTTTATCACAAACTCAAGTAAACGAGTACGGTGGTTAAACAAAACAATAATTAAGAAAGCAACAACAGGTTTCTTAAGTAGTATTTACCTCTTCTAAAATCTTTGCGTTTGCATAATACCCATTTGGATAGGTAGGGCACACTCCTTGTATTGTTCCATCTTCTAATTCAAGAACCATTCCATCAAATTTCTTTTCTTTCATATATGAGACAGCGTCCTCTTTTGACTCAAATGGTTTTGAACAGCGTTCCACTATCCAATCTTCAGAATTTGATTTATTGTGCATATTCTTATTTTACACTTGTTTGAGATGTTTTGCCTCTCAGAAGATAAAAGAAATAGTCTTGGGGTAGTAAGAATCTATACGAGATCCTACAAATATCGTGTCTTTTGCTTATATATGTAGGTCAATATCTGAAAAACCCTTGTGGGCGCTACAGGATTTAAACCTGTTAGTTCTTGCTTGAATCATTAGGATTAGAATATGAAAACGAAATTCTTTGTACTTTTACTTATCTTTGTATCTTGTGGACCAACGGAATCAGAAATACAAGAACAAATTGAGCAAGCAGTAGAGCAAGCTACTTCTACTACTACAACAACTAAATATGTAGTTCAGAATCCTCTTCTTGAGGAAGAATCTATTGCACCTCTAGTTCCTTTTGAAGGGAGATATTCTTCATTTGAATGTCCTGACGCACCTCCACCAAAAGAAGAATTATTCCTAGTTAATCTCTCATCCATACCAGATGAGAATCTAATTCAATGTTACAACTATGCATTATCCAAAACTATACCTACAGAGATTGAAACACTTCTCATAATTTATCCTGTTGGGGATTTTGTTGGTGAACTTCAAAATAATGATACTCCTTACAGAGGAGCTGGTTTTGAACCCGTCCTTAATGAGAATGAAGTTTCAACTATATATGAAAGAGTTTTAGAATTTTATGGTCCTGAGTGTAATGTAGAACAACAAGCTTATGGGATTGCTCGTTATGCTGAGATAGGTGGAGGGCAGCAAGTCCAGGCTGCATTATGCCCGGAACTATCCAACAAAAAAACTGTCATAATAACCATAGATCCTGAGAGAAAGAAAATTCCTATAGAATTACAGTTTGTATTTTTTCATGAAATTTTTCATGCATTACAAATTCATCTACCCTATTTAGATGACTGTCTTCTTTCAGATTCTCCAGAAGATAGCTTTGCTTTAGTCGAAGGAGGTGCAAATTATTTTGCCTGGGTGACCACAGCAACTTTGCAAAACATACCAAAAGAACAATTAATGGGAGAATGGTTAACGTTTATAAAACATATTATTGCTGTTGGAGAGAGTACAACAGAATTTAAAGATCCCGCTATCGCTGAAAAAGCAGCGATAGGTCTATATTTATTAGTTCAAAGAGGCGACCTTGATGAAGAGCTTTTATTAAACGCAACTATTTTTAGTACTTGTAATGGAGACTACTTTAGTTCTGAAATGATGACCATCGCAAGACAGTATTGGTATGATGCTGAAGTTGTGAATGGAAAAGTATTATTTTCTGACCAAGCACTTAGCAAATAATTTAT
>ERZ891134.792-NODE-792-length-24309-cov-6.540076_pt1 | contig 24309 bp, 18 predicted proteins | sample MGYA00520888_ERZ891134 | MGnify/ENA primary metagenome ERZ891134 (study PRJEB32303, sample SAMEA104408692) | aquatic metagenome | biome: Brackish water; feature: Coastal; material: water | place: Baltic Sea | collected 2014-10-23 | depth 10 m ... | reverse complement strand
GTGGGAGTGCCGAACGCGTAGCGAACAGTGAGCCCTAGTGCCCAGCCGATGGCGAGGGAAACCCCCAGCCCCGCGACGGCGATTGTTGCGCTGAGGATTGCGACGATTATCAAGGACCCCATCACCAACGCCGACAACACGTTCCATGGACGACGGCTCATGAGGCGCGAGGCGGTGATGAAGGCCAGCAGTCCGCCAAGGATCGGGGTGGTTGCGGCGTTGTTGGGATTGGCTGACCCGGTGAGCGTTATCAACAAGCGGGCATCGCCAAATTCTGAAACAAGGACCGAAACCCCGGTCAGGACAACAGCGGCGACAAGGAGGGCGACGAGCGCATCGAACAATTGACGAACGCGACGACGCATGATCAACGCAATCGCACCGCCAATCGGCAGCAGCAAGGTCCCAATACCGCCGATGACGTTCAAGATGAGAACGACGCCATCGGGAAGTAAACGCGCCCCGCCGGCTAAGTCTTCTTCAAGCCCGGTTGCGGTTCCGGTGGCAAACCAGCCGAGAGCAACAGCCCCCGCACCCAGCAGCAGTGCCAAAGCAAGCCGGGCGAGGTCGAGCGGGCGGCGTAAGCGCCGTGGAATCACGCCGTCTTCGATGACGATGGTGCCGGAGGGAGTGACGCCATCGACTCCCTGGCGTCCGTGCCCCGAAAGGCCGTCTACGCCGGGCAGGCTTGAAGACTTGCGCGGGAAATCGGACAGGGCCCCGGCGTCGGCGATGACCCGGGAACGCAGATCTTGGTCGTCCTTGTCGACAGGAGCCGACTCCGTTGGCACCGGAAGCGGGCCCGCGATGGTGAACTCGGTGCGCAGCGTCGAGTCGGCGTCGGATGCTTCGTCCGCCCGCGTGTCGTCGCTCACCGGTCGATGGTGTCACATCTCAGTGGTATCCATGGCCCGTGCACACGAGGCTGGATCTGTCCCCCCTCGCAGGCGTGCCCATGCCCGAACTCGACCCCGCCCAGCGAGCCGTCGTAGATCACCGAACCGGACCGCTTCTGGTCCTGGCAGGTCCGGGAACAGGGAAGACCACCACCATCGTGGAATCGGTCGTAGCTCGCCTGAACGAGGCGGATATCCCGGCCGATTCGATACTGGCGCTCACGTTTGGTCGCCGTGCTGCGGAGGAATTGCGTGATCGGATCGCTGCCCGCCGTCGAGGCGGAGTGCTGCCGCAGGTAGCGACTTTCCATTCGTTTGCCTATGGGCTGCTGCGCGGGGCTGGCAGTGTGGAGGAGTATCACGATCCACCCCGGTTGCTCTCCGGGGCCGAAGAGGATCTACGCATTCGTGAACTGATCCGTGGAACTCTCGAGGATGGTTCAGTCGATTGGCCCGAGGGCATCCGCGAGGCGCTCGGCACGCATGGCTTCGCGGTCGAGGTGCGCACTCTGATCGCCCGCATCCGCGAACGCGACCTATCACCCGATGGATTGCGCGCGCTGGCGGCCGAGGCTGGCCGACCGGAATGGGCGGCCATTGCGGCGGTCGCCGAACAAGAGCAAGACGTCATGGTGTTGGAGAACGTCTTGGACTACGCCGATCTCATGAGGCGGGCGGTGATCACGGCTCACGAGCCGAGCGTGCAGCGGGAGTTGCACGGCCGACTGCGGGCGATTTACGTCGATGAGTACCAAGACACCGATCCGCTGCAGGTACAACTGCTACGGGCGATCGTTGGGCCGCAGTGTTCGGTGGTGGCTGTTGGTGACCCTGATCAGGCGATCTACGCCTTCCGCGGTGCCGATGTTGGGGGCATCAGCGACTTTCCTCAACAATTTCGTACCGCTGACGGGCAGGCGGCCCCGATCATCGCGCTTCGTAGTGTGCGCCGCTTCGGGTTGGAAATCGCCCGAGTGGCGCAGGCGGCGCTCAAGCCTGCGGTGTTATCGGGCCTGCCTGTTGATGTGCAACGTGAGCATCGAAATCCGCAAGTTCAGCGCGGCGCTGAATCCGATTCGGTTGAGGTGCTCGTCTGCGGTTCGCGTGCCTCGCGCAACATCCACATTGCCGAGCAACTGCGCGCTGCCCACGTTCACGAGTCCGTGCGTTGGCAGGACATGGCGGTCTTGGTACGCACTTTCGAAGACCTCACTGCCCTCGAACGTGCCTTGCGGTTGGCCGGCGTGCCGGCAGCCGTCGCTGCCGAAGAGCAACCCCTGCGTGCCGAACCCGCGGTGGCGAACTTGCTGCTGGCGTTGGATATCGCTGCAGATGCCAGCCGAGCGCGGGTGGAGCAGGTTCTTGATTTGCTCACCGGACCGATCATCGAATTGGACCCATCCGACCTGCGCCGGCTCGGTCGGGCACTGCGAGATGCTCGGCGGGCTGCCGGCGGCGCCATGCTCCCAGCCCGGGAGTTGATCGCCGAACTCGTACTCAAGGACGAGACAGGCATCCTGCCCGGCACTCTTGAGCCCACCTCTGCTGCTGCAACCGCGGTTTCCCGGGCCCGGCAGCTGATCGGAGATATCCGGGCTCGAATCGAAGCCGGGGCACCCATCTCCGAGGTTCTGTGGACAGCATGGACCGGTGGGCAGCACGCACACGGGTGGCCGAATCGGCTACGTGCGGCGGCTCTCGCCGGCTCCGCCGCCGCCGACCACGATCTCGATGCGGTGATCGCGCTCTTCGATACGGCTGAACGCATCAATGAGCGCTACCGCGGCATCTATGGAATCGACACCTTCGTGGCGAGCCTTCGAGATCAAGCCATTCCAGCCGAGTCCATCGCCGCTGCCGGTTCGCGTGTTGACAAAGATCGCGTGCAGATCATGACCGTCCATCGGGCTAAGGGTTTGCAGTGGTCTCGGGTGTGGGTCGCAGGCTTGGAAGAGGGGTCGTGGCCGAATCTTCGGCTACGCGGTTCGCTGCTGGGCGTCCAAGAACTCGAAGACCTACTCGACCGTGATGCAGGTGGTGTCGGAGATCCAGTGGGGGAGTTGATCCGAGAAGAACGAAATTTGCTGTACGTGGCGTGCACACGGGCGCGGGACCATCTCACCTTGCTGTGTGTCGATGACGGTGAGTCCGGCGACAATCGGCCTAGTCGCTTCATCGAAGACATCACTCGGGCGGGATTTCCCTTGCGGAGCCTGCGCGCCCACCCAGATCTGATCACAAGTTGGCCGGGGTTGATAGCGGATTTGCGGATAGCGCTGATGGACCCCCAGTGTCCAGAGGATGCCCGTGAGCAAGCCGCGGCGCTACTCGCACGCGCGAGTGCCCTTCGCGACGTCGAGGGCCGTCCACTGGTTTCCGCGGCCGACCCCGACAACTGGTGGGGTGTGCGGGAGTTGTCCGAGGGGCAACTGCCACTGCGTGAGGAAGGCGCCCCCATCGCGTTGTCTGGATCCAGCCTCGATGCGCTGCGCGATTGCTCCATGAAGTGGTTTCTTGATCACGAGGTTCACGCCGAGACCGTTCGCGGTGGCAGCACTGCGTTCGGCAGCATTGTTCATGCGATTGCCGATCACGTTGCGAAAGGCAACGTGCCTGAGGACATCGAAGCGATGGATGCTCTCGTGGACGATGTCTGGTCGACCGTCGATTTCGAAGCAGCATGGCGTTCGGCGTCTGAGCGTCGTGAAGCTCGGCGTTCATTGGAGCGGTTCCTTCGCTACCAGGTCAACCGTGCCCGAGAGTTGGTCGATACCGAGCGGTACCTCGAGGCCGAAATTCTCGTACCACTTCCCGATGGCAGCACCGCCGACGTCACCGTGCGTGGATTCCTTGATCGCATCGAGCGCGATGATCGTGGAGGCCTGGTGGCAATCGATTTGAAGACGATGAACAGTGTCCCAAGCAAAGCGGAAATCGCCCAGAACGGGCAGTTGGGGCTGTACCAATTGCTCTTGCGTGAGATCGCCAGTGAGATGGAGGGGGGCCACGTGGGTGGCGCGGCACTGGTTCAGTTGCGCAAAGACGCGGGCGCGAATGACCCCGCTCCCAAGGAGCAGCCGCAGTCTCCCCTAGACGAGCAGCAACAGCCGAGTTGGATCGAGACTGCCCTTGGGCAGGCTGTGCACGTCTTGCGCACCGAGGACATCACGGCAACCGAAGGCAAGCAGTGCAACTACTGCGCTTTCACGGCGATGTGCCCGGCCAAGAATCCAAGCCCCAGCGTGATCGAGCTCGACACCGATGGGCCCCGCCCATGAGCGAGGGATTCGGTCGCCGCGAACTCGAGCACGCGCTGGGCTTCGATCCCAGTGACGCACAGTGGGCCGCTATCAGCGCGCCACTTGAACCCGCCGTGATCGTGGCCGGAGCCGGTACCGGCAAGACCACTTCCATGTCAGCCCGAGTGGCCTACCTCGTTGGTAGCGGTGCGGTCCATCCCGATCGGGTGCTGGGGCTTACCTTCACAAACAAGGCGGCGGGTCAATTGCTGGCAGCGATTCGGTCCCGGGTTACTGCTGTCGGGGAACTCGACGCCGAGCCGACCGTGTCGACTTACAACGCTTTCGCAGGTCGCTTGGTTTCGGAATTCGGTCTACGGATCGGACGGGAGCCTGATGCAACCTTGCTCACTGATGGTCTGCGATATCAGCACGCCTACGCCTTGGTGTGTGGTGCTGATTCCGTTGGCGCTGATTCGCTAGGCGAAGAGTTAGCTCACTTGGGCGGTAGTCCGCTGCACCTTACGAAAGACATGCTCACCCTAGATAGCGAACTCAGCGAATTGTCAGTTCAGCCCGAGTTGGTCATGGAACACGACCGGCATCTCATCGCAGAGTTGCGGGCTCGGGACGCCAACCGCGGCATCGGGCGGGACATCCAAGAAGCTGCCCGTAAGCGAAACGTCCTGGCTCGGTTGGTTATTGAGTGGCGCTCGTACAAGGCTCGCCGTGATTTGTGGGAGTACGCCGATCAGGTCAGGTTGGCCCAAGAGATTGTGCAGCGCTACCCCGAGACGGTGCTGGATATCCGCCGCCGCTACGACATCGTCCTGCTCGATGAATATCAGGACACCTCGATAGCCCAGCGAACATTCCTGCAGAACCTGTTCGGTGATGGCTTTCCCGTGACGGCCGTCGGTGACCCCTGTCAGGCCATTTATGGCTGGCGGGGAGCCAGTGTGGACAACATCGAATCCTTCCCCGCCCACTTCACCCGAACCGATGGCACACCTGCGCCCCGATACTCCCTTGCCGAAAACCGGCGCTCTGGGCCCGCGGTTTTGCATGTCGCTAACGAGATAGCCACCGAGCTGCGAGCGGAGCACACCGGCACCATGCCGTTGGAGCCTGCTGATGGGTCCGAGCGCGCGAGGGTCGACGTCGCGTTATTCGACACCATCGATGACGAAGTCGAATGGCTGGCCAACGCCATCCGACAGGCCCACCTCGCCGCCGAGCGGGATCGTCTTGCGGCGCTCGAATCCGCAACTGAGCACACCGATACGGCAGTGGCGGTTTTGTGTACAACCGGCGCAGACATCCGTCGTATCGACGGCGCCCTTCGGCGGTTGGGCGTCCCTACTCAAGTAACGGGTGCAGCGGCACTTCTGGCTGATCCGGCTGTCGCCGATCTACGCGCGCTTCTTGAGCTGGTTCACGAACCAACCGCCAATCCAGCCTGCGTGCAGTTGCTCTCCGGGGCTCGGTGGCGTGTGGGCGTTCGCGACCTTGCGGTCCTCGGTGACCGCGCGCGCGAACTGTCCGGTGGCAGGTCCCGCCTGATGGATCCAACCCTGGAGCAGGCGCTTGAGGACGCGGTCGCGGGAAGTGATCCAGTGGAAGTGGTTTCGTTGTCCGACGCCCTCGCAGACCCCGGTGATCGGTCTCGTTACTCGCAGCAGGCCTTGGCGGCATTCGCCGAAGTCAGCACGATCGTTTCGTCGCTGCGCAGTGAAGCACGACAGTCGGTAGTCGACCTCTCCTCACGGGCCATGTCACTGCTGGGAGTCGATGTCGAGGCACGGGTAGCCGACCCGACCGGACACTCGCAGGCCGCACTCGTTGACTTCCTCACCCTCGCTGCGGAGATTGTCGGTGGCGATGCCCGGATTGGTCTCGGTGGTTTCCTCACGCGCCTTCGAGAAGCTGAGCGCTTCGATGTAACCATCTCGCATACCCGATCGACGATCCCGGGTGCTGTGCAGTTGATGACGGTCTTTGCGGCCAAAGGGCTTGAGTTCGAGACCGTTTTCGTGCCCTTTGTCAGCGATGGCGCTTTCCCCGGAGGTCGGGCCCGTGGCCGCTGGACCACCGGCGCTTCGGCGGTGCCGTGGCCGCTGCGGCCGGACGCCGATCCCGTCTTAGCGAAATTTCCCGACCAGTCCGAGGATTCGATCAGCAAGCAGCATGATCGCTACGTGCAGGCGCTTCGCGACCTCACCGATCGCGATCACGAGCGACTGGCGTACGTCGCCCTCACCCGTGCCGAGAGGGCACTCACGGTCACCGGCCATTGGTGGGGACCTGGTCAAGCCAAGCCACGCGGGCCGCACCGTTTTCTTGCCCAGATCAAAGATGCCGTCGAGTCTGCCGATCCGGATCTGTGCCGGGTGATCACCTGGGCGGAAGCGCCAGCCGATCAGCAGAACAATCCGGTGGTTGGTGGCGTGCGTCCTTCATGGCCGGTTCCTGTTTCAGAGTCCTATCGCGCACAGGTCAAACAAGCCGCCGATGCTGTTCGCAAGCAGATGTCCGAATCGCCTATCGATTCGAACACCGCAGGTCTTCCCGTCACGCAGCAGATTGCGATGCCGATCGAAAATGCCGATTCCACGTCGTGGCAACACCGGATCCAGGGATGGCATGAGGCCTACGGCTCTTTAGCAACACAGTCCAATGGTGATCAAGCCGAGCAGATCGTCCGGCTCAGTGATCACGTAGGCGCCACAACTTTCCTGCGGGCGCTGAAGGACCCCGGTGCCGTCGCCGAGGACTTACTTCGCCCCATGCCCCGCAAGCCATCACGTGCTGCGGCCCGTGGAGTTGCCTGGCACGCCTGGGTGGAAACGGCTTTCGGGCAGCAGTCCTTGTGGGGTCTAGATGACCTTCCGGGTGCGGCCGACGCCGAGCTCGGCGGTGTCGGCGGCATCGGAAGTGATGCCCAACTGGAGGAGTTGAAGGCGGCCTTCCAGCGCAGCCGGTATGCAAGCAAGGAACCCGTTGCCGTAGAGCAGCCGTTCTCCGTGGTGATTGGTGGGCGGGTGATCAATGGTCGGATCGACGCAGTATTTGCCGACAGCGATCGATTCGAAGTGGTTGATTGGAAGACGGGAGGCACAGCGAGTATCGATCCGCGACAACTCGCGATCTATCGGCTCGCCTGGTCTCAGATTCGCGGCGTCGATTGGCGGGACGTCGATGCAACTTTCGTGATGGTCGCCACTGGCGAGGAGGTCCGTCCCGATACCGACGACGATGTCCGCGCCCTGCTAGACCTGGACCAGGGCTAGCGCCCTTCCTCTTCTGGGACTGCAACAGGCTCGATGGGTTCGTCGCGTGACACCTCGTGCTCGGCTTCGGTGGCTTCCACGATCTGCTCACCAGCCTCCTCGGTAGGCGTCCTACGGGTGCCCACCAGTCCGCGCATCCACTCACGTGCAGGCTCTTCCACGACCCGCCACATCAGGTAAGCGATAGCCAGCGCACCCACGATGAGGAACACCACGCCGGCGGCGTAGAGCGCTCCGCCCTCGATGCCTGCAGCGTCCATACCCGTTCGCCACAGCCCCATCCACACCAGATGAGTCATGTACAGGGAGTACGAGATGAAGCCGCCGAGTACCAGCGCCCGGGTGGATAGCGCCCGAGCCATTCCCCCGCGGGCCAGTGCCAATGCACCGATCCAGGCGATGAGAAGAGGAACGAGGGTGAGGTGGAAAAACGGCGGCAGCGGCTCTGAGTCTGGGTTCAACGCGCTGTCGGGAGGTTGCGCTACCGGGAGTCGGGCGAGCAGGACCGAGCCGGCTACAACTGCAAGGGGTAGCACGATCGCCAGAATGTCGGCCGTTCGCTCTACGAGTTTCCCGCGCTCGGCTAGCCGCTGCACGATCAGGTAGGTAATGGCGCCGGCAATGAACTCGGTACCGATCCGATAGGTCGAACCCCAATCGTTCGTGTAGTACGGGTCGCTCGTACCAAGCCCATAGCCGACAAGCGGCGTCAGTACCGCGAACCAGGACAGCACTAGGACAAAGGTCGGGACCTTCTCATGCATCCGCCACAGCACCAAAACCAAAAGCGGGAAGACTAGGTAGGCCAACCACTCCATCGAAAGCGACCAGGCCACGAAGTTCCAACCGCGCTCTGGATTGGCCCCCCACTCTTGGATGAGTAGCAGATTTTTTATGAAGTCGATGGGGTTCCACCAGTCACGGTCGACCGATTCGCCGGCGATTCGGGCTTGGGCGAAGACAGCCAGACCCGCCACGATCAGCATGACCACGTGGACTGGGTAGATGCGTGCAAGGCGCAGCCACCAGAACTTGAGGGTCTGGCGCACATGGATCGAATGGCCCAGGCGGGTGAGATAGGTGTGCGTGAGGATGAATCCCGACAGTGCGAAGAACAGGTCGACCCCAAGACGACCCACCCGCATAACGTCGCCCAAGACCGGGATAGAAAGCAGCCCGAGGACGTTGAAGGGGCCTTGTAGGTGGTAGGCGAAAACCCAGAACGCGGCCACGAAGCGGATCCCCGTCAACTGGCGGATGAACACGCTCACCTGCAACACCTTAGGCTCGCGCCGGACACGATTGGGGAACACCGTTGCGAATGTCGGATCCACAGTGGTGGTTGCTTGATGACCTGGTCTTGGCTCGCTCGGCGATCGATCGAGCGGCAGCACGGCGCGGCGATGAAGCGTGGGTCAGCAAAGCGATGGTCGATCCGAAGAGCCGATTCGTGCATGTTCATCACGGTAGTGCCCTGCTCGAGGGCAACAGCCTGGTCGTGACAGGGCCCTGGAGTCAGGCAGCGCCGACGACCCTGTTGGGGATTGACGCCGATGGCGTTGCCTACTTTTGTGTGCATCACGACTCCCTTGATGCCTCTGGCGTGGACTTGCCCGATGGTCGGTGGGCGGATCTGCGGATGGCGGGCTCGGATCTGGATGCGATGGATGCTGGCTTAATGGTCACGGCGGTCGCATTGGACAACTGGTCGCGAACTCATCGGCACTGTCCGCGTTGCGGTGGTGAGGTCATGTGGCGTGAGGCCGGATGGTCCCGTCGTTGCGAAAGCGACGAGATGTCGCACTTTCCGCGTACGGATCCCGCCGTGATCGTCCTCGTACGCGATGCACAGGACCGTGCGCTGCTTGGTAGGCAGGCACGTTGGGAGCCCACCTGGTACTCCACCCTCGCTGGATTCGTCGAGGCAGGCGAGTCAGCCGAGGCCGCGGTCCGAAGGGAAGTCGAAGAAGAGTCCGGGGTGCGCATCGGCGCGGCGGCAAGCGACGTCCAATACCTCGGGAGCCAGCCTTGGCCATTTCCCGCATCCTTGATGCTCGGTTACCACGCTTTCGCTGAGGATTCGAGCATCAAGGTCGACGGTGAGGAGATCGTGCATGCCCGCTGGTTTTCACGTGATGAGCTCGCCGCGGCCTGCGAATCCGGTGAGATCTCGCTTCCGCCGCAGGTCAGCATCGCTCGAAAGCTGATCGAGCGCTGGTTCGGTGCGCCGCTGCCGGGGGATTGGTCGCGACCGCTCACTCGACCAAGTCGCTAGGCAATCGATTCGAGTTTCGCCTTGAGTTCCTTGAACGGCGGATTGGTCATGGTTGCGCCGTCGGGAAATACAACGGTGGGGACCGTTTGGTTGCCGGCGTTGGCGTTCTCCACGAAGTCAGCCGCATCCGGAGCGTGCTCAATATCCACTTCAGTGAATTTGATGCCCTCGCGCATCATCTGAGATTTCAGTCGTTGGCAGTACCCGCACCACACAGTTGAGAACATTGTCACTTCACCTGGCTGGGGAACCCATTCGTGGACTTCACTCACGCCACGACTGTAGGACACCCGGCGAATGCGCTGCCCCGGTGGTTAAGCGATGTCTTACGCGGGGAGGAGTTCGGCAGCGCCGAACGAGACACCGAAGCGCTCACACCAGATTGTCACGCTGGACAGATCTGTGATGTCAGCATCAGCGGGAATCTCGTAGTTCTGGTTTCCCTTATTGCCCTTGAGCGGACCGAGGCTGAGGTACTCGTCGTCGTCGAAAACGAACCAACCGTCTGTTCCCTCTATCACTGGCGCAGCGGCCAGCCACACCTTCAGATCCGGGCCGTTGCTGGTGTCAAGTCCAACGAGTCGCAGGATCCGCGATCCGTTTGCGAGATTGATGATGCGCGCCTTGCCGGTGGTTCCGTGCTCGTGGGAGATGAACTCGCCTTCGGCTTCAATAATTCGTTCAGGAGTTGGCTCGACTGTCGGCGCTGGTGCTGGTTCCGTAGTGGCCGCCGAATTTGGTGTTGGGGTCAGTGGCTCGTTCGTCGCTGACGATGGGGTCTCCGTGGCAGACGTTGATGTCGCCTGGGGAAGGGCGTCGTCCACAGTGACGTCAATGAAGGCGGTCCAGGGCTGGAATGCCCACAGGCCGACAGCGAGGACGATTGAACCGACGATGCCCACGGGAATAAGGAATTTCGGGCGCTGCCACTTTCGCTGATCACTCACGGCCACTCCTTTACCTTTGGGGCTCTGACGTTTAGCGAAGGGTGTTCGTTCCCACCCGGGATAGACATGACGACCTCTAGGTGGTCAAGGTACGCATACCCCGTGGCAGAATTGGATCGTGGCCCAGCACGAACTCGACTCAGCTCAGTCCCAGCGTCCGCAACTGCTCTTCCTGGGCCGAGAGTGGGACCCGCATCGATTGATCTACGGAACGATCATCTTGATGGTGGCCTTGGGCATTTACGAGGAAGCCGATGATCCATTCAATCAAGAATCGCTCTTGGACTTGGCCCTCGTGGTTGTCGCCCCACTCTTCGCGCTAGCGACAGCGCATGCGTTCTCCGATGCAATTGATATCCAGGTGCGCTCGGGGAGTCGCTTGGCCAGCGCCGATCGTGGCCACTTGCTGTTCTCCGGCCTGCAATACCTGGCAGTGGGGGTTCCAGTAATCATCGTCTCTATCGTGGTCTTCGCGCTGGGTGGCAACGCCACTGATGCGGTCAGCATCGCGCAAGGCATCGGGGTCACCAGTTTGTTCTTCTGGGGAGTCTTTGCCGCGCGCCGGGCCGGACTGAGCCCGTGGGCGCAGGTCCGCTTTGCGTTCATTTATGGACTTCTTGGGTTCGGCGTCATTGTTTTTGAGTTGCTGCTTGCCCATTGAGGTCGAGCGCCGCGGCCTGTGGACGTCCAGTAGTTGACGTCGGACATCCATGCAAGCATCAGGGCGTGGAAGCCGGCCAGGTACTCGAGGGACTCGACGACGAGCAACGCGCTGTGGCCGAGAGTCTCGAGGGGCCGGTCATGGTGCTCGCGGGAGCTGGTACTGGCAAGACAAGGGCGATCACCCATCGGATTGCCTACGGCGCTCTTACTGGGGCGCACGATCCTCGACGCAGTTTGGCTGTCACCTTCACCAATCGAGCAGCTGGTGAGTTGCGTGGTCGATTGCGCGAACTTGGCGTTGCTGGCGTTCAAGCCCGCACATTTCATGCTGCCGCACTGCGCCAACTGCGTTACTTCTGGCCGCGGTTGTCCGACAAGGCATTCCCGGAAATCATGCCGAGCAAAGCGAACCTTGTTGCCCGGGCTCTTTCAGCACACGAAATCTCGCCAGACACTTCGCTGGTGCGCGATGTTAGTTCGGACATCGAGTGGGCGCGGGTCAACTTCCTCGACGAACATACGCTTCCCACGGCTGAAGTCGCTCGCACTTTGAGTCTGGAAAGGAGCGATCTTGCGCGCGTGCTTGCGTCCTACGAGCAGGCTAAGTCCGATCGAGGGGTGATCGATTTCGAGGACGTCATGATCGTCCTTATTGGCGCGCTGACAACCGATCACTCGATTGCTAGAGAGGTGCGCAAAACTTATCGGTGGCTCACGGTGGATGAGTATCAGGATGTCAACCCAGTCCAGCAAGAGCTGCTCACCTTGTGGCGTGGGGATCGAGACGACGTGTGTGTTGTGGGCGATCCCAGTCAGACGATCTACTCCTTCACCGGTGCCAGCCCGGACTATTTGCTGCGTTTCGAAACAGAACATCCTGGCGCGACCACGGTGCGTTTGGTGCGGTGTTATCGCAGCACACCGCAGATAGTCGGGTTTGCTAATGCGCTTATTCATTCTGGGGCTTCGTCGCAGAATGCGGTCACGTTGCAGTCGCAGAATGCTGCTGGGCCTGTGCCGGCTGTGACGGTGTACGACGACGACGTCTCCGAGGCGCGCGCGATTGCGACGTCAATCCAGACAAGCATCACCGCAGGCGTTCGTCCCCGAGATATTGCGGTTTTGTATCGGATAAATGCACAGGCAGTGGAGATCGAAGCCGCTCTGGCTGACTCAGGCGTCCCCGTCACTGTTCGAGGGTCGGAGCGCTTTTTTGATCGAAGTGAGGTTCGCGAGGCGGTTAGTCGGCTACGCGCAGCCGCCAGATTCACAACCGATCTTCCTACTTCCGATGCTGCGCTCGTCGAAGACGTCACTGACGTGCTGAGTGCCATGGGGTGGTCCACGCAGCAGCCGACCACTACAGGAGCCGTGCGCGAACGCTGGGAGTCACTTGCCGCGCTCGTGGAACTTGCCCGCGAAATGACGGGCACCACCTTGGCGGAGTTCGTGGACCATCTTGATGAGCGTTCGGCCACCCAGTTCGCGCCAGTGGCCGACGGAGTCACTTTGGCCTCGATTCACGCTGCGAAGGGCCTGGAGTGGCCGATCGTCTACCTCATCGGGTGCAGTGACGGACTTATCCCGCTTCAGCACGCTGAGGGGGAGGAACAGATTGAAGAAGAGCGTCGATTGCTCTACGTGGCCGTGACACGAGCAGCGCGGGAGTTGCACGTGAGCTGGGCACGATCCCGGCAACCGGGAGGCCGCGCCAACCGCAAGGCAAGCCGATTCCTCGACACAATCACGAACGCCACGGCGCCGACTGACAAATCCACAGTGCAGCGCGGTGCGGGGCGATCACGCTCCGAACGAAATCGCGGGCGCAAAGGTCCGGCACAGTGCCGATCCTGCGGTAAGGCGCTGGTTACTGCGGGGGAGAGAACAATTGGGCGCTGTCGAACGTGTCCAGCAACATTTGATGAAGCATTCTTCGAAGAGCTGAAGGCATGGCGTCTCACTCAGGCCACTCAGCGAGAGGTGCCGGCCTACGTTGTCTTCACTGATGCGACCTTGATCGCCATCGCTGAGCAGCTGCCCAGCGATCGGGAGGCGTTGAGCATGATCCCAGGGATTGGACCGGCGAAACTCGAGTCTTACGCCGATGTGTTGCTCGAGTTAGTAGCAACCCGAGAGCAGTAAGCGCGGTGCTCTTGAACTCGCTAGTCGCCCACGCTGATCGGCTCGCGGAAATCCGGAACCCAACGATCCAATTCGGCCCGCACGGGGACCGTCGCCTCGAGTTGGCACAACACACCGATACTGCCTAGCCATACCCGATGGATGAGCGCGTAAGACGGTGGAAGATTGATCTTCAAGCCGATCGCAAAATCTGGGTTGCGTACGTCATTCAACCTGGTGAACTGTCCGCGCAGCCATTCGCGGCTGAATTGGAAGTACTCGTGCCGGGCTGGTTCCACGAATGGATCGAGATAGTCGAGTAGCTGTTCGGGATTGACCTCCACGTGTGGAAGAACGAATCCCTCGGCGCGCAAGCCTGCGACAACCGTTTCCGCATCGCCGCTTTGCGCTATGCGCAGTAGCGAACCCATTGCCGGGGGGAGTCCGTCGGGCAACACGGCAACGGCGCCAAAATCGAAGACGCACAACTTGCCATCGGGGGTCAGCCGATAGTTGCCCGGGTGAGGGTCGGCGTGCAGGAGCCCCGCGCGCTCGGGACCGGAAAGAAGAAACCGCTCGTAGAGCAATCCGACACGATCACGTTCGGCTTGTGTGCCATTGGCAATGACATCGGACATAGGTCTGCCATCAACCCACTCGCTGACCAGTACGTGTGGAGCCGCTGCCAGTACGTGGGGCACGACGAACTCAGGATCGCCCTCGAATGCAACGGCGAATTGGCGTTGGTAGCGCGATTCGCCGAGGTAGTCGAGTTCCTCCATCACCCGTTCTTTGAGCTCTTCTACAAGAGACTTCAGATCCAGCCCCGGTATCCACGAAGCAAAAAGTTTGCCCATCCGCGCCATTTGGTTCAGGTCTGCGATCAACGCTTTGTCAGCGCCGGGGTATTGAACTTTCACCGCGACCGTTCGACCGTCATGCCAGACGGCCTTATGTACCTGCCCGATGGAGGCTGCACCGGCCGGCTCATCGTCAAACTCAACGAACCGCTCGCGCCAGTCAGCACCGAGGGAGTCGGCGAGGATGCTGTGAACTGTGGCCGCGGGCATTGACGGGGCGGCGTCTTGCAGCTTCGTCAAGGTTGCCCGGTACGGACCGGCTACCTCCTCCGGGAGAGCGGCCTCGAAGATGCTCATCGCCTGGCCGAGCTTCATAGCCCCGCCCTTCAACTCCCCGAGGACGGAGAAGATTTGTTCGGCGGTGCGCTGTTGAATCTGCGCTGAAACCATCTCGGCGGGCTGTCCGCCGACGCGCTTGCCGAACCCCAAGGCGGCGCGCCCGGCGTAGGAGGCGGGAAGGGTCGCGATGCGAACCCCGCGCGTGAGGGCGTTCTTCGGAATGTCCGGCATGAACAACATTGTCGCCGAGGTAGGTCAAGTCCGCGCGGTGCGGGTTCTTGGAGTGGTTCCCCGCTCATGCGGACAAGGTGGTGTGGGGCGAATGAGCGCTTCCGCTTTGCCACAGGCAGCCGCACGCATCGTGAGCCGTCACCTGATCCCAGCGGGCGATGAGGCGGGGTAGTTCTAGGTGGATCCGGTAGGCGGGATGGTTCGCAGCGGTGTCGATCCACATGCGCACCAAGCCGATCACCTCCAGTGCGACACGCCTGGTCAACAGTCGGTCGGGAGGTGCCGGAGCCGACCACGTGCGCCACTGTGCGGCCATCGCCGGCCATGCAGCGTCGCGGTCGCGCGCGTGTAGCGATAAGCACCGGCAACACGGGGTTCGTCCTGGCACCACCACCGGACCGATCGCAGCCCGCGCGTGGTGGATACGTATGGGTACATGCGCGATTCCGGCGTGCTCCTCGTGGGGATCGATTGCGTCGGCGTGGCCTTGGCCCACCAGCACAACAACATCGGCATATTCGGGCTCGCAAATACGCAATCCACATTCCTGGAAAGTGGACGTGATCACCGATTGGATCGGCCCTGAGCCGGGCACGGCAATCGCGCATGCCGATCGAGCAGCCAGCGCCTGTCCGGGTGCGTCATGCCAATGTGCAAGGGCTAGCAGTTCCCCCCGGTGCTCGGATCGCTCCTGCGGGGTCAGCCACCAGCACTCACCCGGTTCGTCGAGAGCATTCGCCCCTCGCGCCAGCGCGAGGATTCGGTCGGCCCGCTCCGGTCCACTCGGGCAGGCGGCTCGTGCGCTGATCCACCCCCGGTGGGTCTTCAGCGAGGTAAGCCATTGCACCTCGTCGGCATCGAGAGCGACGGGCATCGGGTGATCGCCGAAGTGGATCTTGTCGGTTGAGCGCCAAATGAGCGGAGTCTCCGGGCGTAAGTAGGGAGTGCTGTCGGGATTCATGGCCTGTCTCATGGCCCGAGGGTGGCGAGAGCGAACTGTGGACAGCCAGATGCGATCCACAAGGGTTATGTGCTAGCCGACGTACTCCACTATGACGTCGGCGAGCACAGATGCACAGGTCACCAGATCCTCGATGACTACGTGTTCATCGGGGGCGTGGGCGTAGGAAGTGTCGCCTGGTCCGTATTGCACGGTCGGTATTCCGCCGAGTTCGGTCAGCAATCGCAGGTCAGATCCGTAAGGTCCGCCGTAGATTTCCGGCAACTTGTTCGTGTGGGCCTTGCTGGTCCGAGAGAGGAGTTGCACGATCTCGGAATCGGGATCGGTGCGCCCGGAAGCGAATTGACCACCCCACCACTCGACGGTCGCCGGGTGATCACGTAGCCACGGATCATCGGCGCACGCCGCAGCGACGGCTTCCTCAAGACGCAGCCGAGCGGTCGTGATGTCCTCATCAAGCGCGACTCCGTACCTGCCATTAGCGATGAGCCGATCAGGCACGGTCGATGCCCAATCTCCAGCCGTTACCGTTCCGAGGGAAATCGGGTACGCAATCGGCCACCGCTCCATCAATGGATCAACGTGGGCGTTCCGGTCACGTTCTAGGTCGATGAGAGCTGCATGCAACGGCAAGAACTTATCGATCGCACTGACACCTTCGGTCCGCCGCGAGGCGTGGACGGCGGTGCCGGGGACGATCAATCGAAATGTAAGAGCGCCGCCGTTGGCCGGGACAAGATCCAGATTCGTGGGTTCGGGCACGATGCATGAGTCTGGATGGATCTCAAGGGAACGGAGTTCGTCGATCAAAGCGTAGGTTCCAAGTCCGCCGTCTTCTTCGGCGCTTACCGGGGCGAGGACGATGTCACCGCGCAGCGGCGTTCTGGCCTCGGTGACCATGCAGATGGCCTCCCAGGCCGCTGCAAGCCCACCCAACATGTCGCATGCTCCACGCCCAACGAGCGCTGGCCTTCCGTTCACGATCGTGCGCGTGGGCGTGAAGGGATCCTGGCTCCAGGCCCCGAGATCACCGGGGGGAACTACGTCAGTGTGCCCATCGAACAGCAAGGTCCGGCCCCCGCCTGTCCCGGGAATTCGCACGATCACCCCGCAGGCCTGCGTGCGCTCCACCTCCATCCCGGGGAAATCTCGCCGACTCATCATGTGCGCGACCGGAATGTCCCAGGTGTGTACCTGCCAGCCGCGCCCGCGTGCTTGCTGCGCCAGGTGGGTTTGGATGGCGTTCTCGCCAGGACTCCCGCCGATAGACCGGTGAGCGATGAGTTCACTGGTGAATTCCACGAGGCGGGCTTCGTCGGGTTGCACCCTGCGATTGTGCTGCATCGAGGAGTTAAAGCGCACTTTTCGGATGATTTGTCCGTTATTTTGCCCAAACAGTGCTCTCATGCCCCGTGCGTCGTGCCGTGTGTGCTCCGCGCTGCCCTAGGGTGAAGCGGTCCCCACGGGGCATCAGGTGGCACCGGCCACCGACCGCTGCGGCGGAAGAACGGCAAGAGGAGGGCCCCATGGCCGAGGAATACACCGGTGAGGCGTACTGCGTGAAGTGCAAGGAGAAGCGCGAATTCACTGGGCACGTCGAGGAGACGAATGGTCGCCGGTTCGCCAAGGGCATCTGCCCCGTGTGCGGCACCAAGGTCACTCGAATCCTGGGTAAGGCGTAACCACAAGCACTAGCCACAGGGCCCGGTAGCCGAAGTCGACTACGTCGACCGGTTTCCGGGCCCTTGGCATGCGGTTACCGTGGTGCCATGTCCATCCCTTTCGGCTTCAGTCCCCAAGGCTCCGGTGAAGACGGACCTTTCAACATGAACAACCTCGGCCAAGCACTTCAGCAGCTTGGCCAAATGATGCAATCCGCACAGTCCGGTGATGGTCCGGTGAACTGGAGCATCGTTGAGGACGTAGCGCGCAAAGCCGTTGTTGCCGCTGGGGACCCAAGCATCACGGATGGTCAACGTGAAGCAGCACAATCAGCCGTAGGACTCGCGGACTTGTGGTTGGACGAAGCGACGTCATTTCCGGCCGCGGGGGGAACGTGCGAGGTGTGGTCACGCTCGGAATGGCTGGTGAACACCGGACCGGCTTGGCAGCGCATCGTGACCCCGATCGCCGAACACGTGAACGGTGCAGTCGCCGGGTTGACACCCAGCGGTCAAGATCTCCAGCAGATGTCATCGGAAGAACTAACCGCTGCATTGCCAGAGCAGTTTCGGCAGATGTTGCCCGAAGGCATGCCACCGGAGTTCTTGCAGATGCTGCAACCCATGATGGGAATGGTTCAGCAACTCGGTGCCGCGGCTTTTTCCATGCAGGTCGGTCAAGCACTCTCTGCGCTGGCCAGCCAGGTGTTGTGCGCCTCGGATATCGGCATCCCGTTGACCGAACCACCCCGCGTAGCGATGCTGCCATCCAACATCGCTGATTTCTCCGAAGGCCTGGAGATCGCATCGTCGGACGCGATGATGTACGTCGCATTGCGCGAGGCTGCCCATCAGCGCTTGTTCATCCATGTGCCATGGCTCGCGGCGCGGGTGCTCGGCGCCGTTGAGCAATATGCCCAGTACATGCGGGTCGACTCCGAACGTCTTGGTGACGTTATGGGTGATGTGGACATGACGGATCCAGCGGCGCTGCAGCAGGTCCTCTCGCAAGGTCTTCTGCAACCAGAGGACACCCCCGAACAGCAGGCTGCGGTGGCCCGTCTCGAAGCGCTCTTGGCATGCATCGAGGGATGGGTTGACGATGTCGTGCAACAGGCCAGCGGCGATCGGTTGCCGGCCTCCGGTGCGCTCATTGAAGCGATGCGTCGACGCCGAGCCGCGGGCGGACCTGCTGAACGCACCTTCTCCACGCTGGTTGGGATGGAATTGCGTCCACGCATGCTGCGTGAAGCCCACACAGTTTTCGCTGCTGTGCGATCCGCACGCGGAGCAGACGCTCGTGATGCGCTTTGGTCGCACCCGGATTTACTGCCGGGGCCGGAGGATCTGGCTGATCCACTCGGCTTTGCTCAGGACAGCGGACAGGTGCCAGATACGCTCGAAGGACTCGATGATTCCGGGGATGAGCGCGCAAACGACGACTCATGAGTTTGCACGCTCAGGCACGCGGGGTAGTTGCAGCTTTCGACCATCGAGAGTCGGCGCAGCGGGATCAGGCCGACCAATATTTGGCGTTCTTGGACTCGCACGCTGACGGTGTCTGGCGCGAGTGTCGCGTCGGACACATCACGGCGAGTGCACTAGTGATGGACCGTGATGGTGAGCACGTTCTCTTGACGCTGCACCCGAAAGTTGGGCGATGGCTGCAACTGGGTGGTCATCTCGAACCCGGTGATCCTGGGGTTCTCGAAGGGGCGGTGCGTGAAGTGATGGAAGAAAGTGGCCTGAACTCAGGACGTATCAGTGCGGTGCCCGTTCGCTTGGATCGCCATCCGGTCCCCTGCGGGCGAGGGCCTGCAGGAGAACCACTGGCAAGTGAGCACCTCGACGTGCAGTTCGTTGTCCAAGTTCTTGAGTTGTTGCCGCCAAAAATCAGTGCGGAGAGCGATGACTTGCGCTGGTTCCCGCTCACCGAGCTACCAACGATCGACGCATCCGTCACCGCTTTGATCGGTGATTCGCTCCTCTACTGTCGCGAAGAGGGGGACGTTGCCTCCCGCTGGGTTGATTTCGGGTAAACATCTCGCAACCAGCCGTTCATCAATTGGCATCCACAGGCTGGGGGAGAAGAAACCCCTGGTCAGTGCGCGTGTCGCATCGGTGATCCTCAAGAAATCCACAGCGCTATGCACGCCGTGTCCACAGATGTTCCATGAGATTCCCCCAGCATTTCCCCAAGGCTGTCCACAGGGATCGCACGCACCAGCCCGAAATCATTTGACGAGGTGCCCGCTTGCTTCCTAACGTCTGTGCGTCGAAGCCCCCGAGATAACGGTCGGACGTACACATGGGGAAGGTGAACGTCCGGCATGCGCCTCGGGGGCTTCACGCTTTCCACCGGTTAGCGAACCGGCGATCGAGCGGCTGAGAACCTGCTGTCGTAGCATCACAGGGTCCACGTACGCCCGGCACGCTGCCGGCGTCGCCGAAGGAAGGGGCTGCCCGGGTGTCCGCGCTCATCTGGTGGGTCATACCGATTGCCGTAACGGCGTTGGTGATCGTCGTTGTCGCGCTCCGGGGCAAGGTTGCTGAGCCGCGCGTGGATCCCATGGCCGATCGCCTTCGCTTGCGCAAGGCAATGGAGCGCCCCATCCCGCCGCAGCCTCGGGACAGCACGCCTCGGTGACTTCGCTGCGTACCTGGGCGGGTGGCCTCGTGGCGCGCCTTCGCGGGATGAGCCAGCGCGCCCGCACCCTGCTGGTCAGCGCGGTAGCCCTAGGGGTCCTGGTTACCGTCGCTTTGGTACTCCCGGTGCCGTACGTCAAGTTGGCGCCAGGCCCAACATTCAATGTCATTGGGGAGAACGACGGTTCCCCCTTCATCGTCATCGAAGGCACCACCACGTACCCGGTGACCGGGGACTTGGACATGACCACGGTCCGCGAATCTGGGGGGCCGCGCGGTGGGTTGACTTTCGTCGAGGCAATCGGAGCGTGGTTCAGTACGGCTGACGCCGTGGTGCCGCGCGAGCTGATCTACCCAGACGACATCACCGGCGACGAAGTTCGCCAACGTCAAGCCGCCCTTTTCAGCACATCGGAATCGGATGCCATCGGAGCGGCCCTTACCTACCTAGGCTTGCCATTGGAAACCGAAGTGGTGGCAACGGCAGTGTTGCAAGATGCCCCGGCCGGAGAATTCTTCGAGCCGCGCGATGCCATCGTGGCGATCGATGGTGAATCGATCACCGAGCCCGGACAGGTAGTCGACGCCGTTCGCTCGGCGCCAATCGGCACGAGTTTCACCTTCGAAGTGGACCGAGCCGGTGAGTCTGTAACGTTCGATGTCGCTTCTGCGGCCAATCCGGACGAGCCTGAGAGCCCCTACTTGGGCGTGACTGTCGGGCGCTTCTTCACCCCGGAGTTCGATATCGAGTTCACCTTGCAAGACGTTGGTGGCCCGAGTGCTGGCTTGGTCTTCGCACTCGGGATCATCGACAAGCTCTCTCCGGAGGACTTGACTGGTGGCGGTCACGTGGCGGGAACCGGAACGATTGACCCGGAGGGAAACGTGGGGCCGATCGGTGGCATCCGCCAGAAGTTGGCAGGCGCACGAGACTCCGGCGCTGAACTATTCGTCATGCCCGAGCGGCATTGCGCCGAAGCGGAGGGGTTCACACCCGAGGGCTTGACGGTGGTGCCCGTGGCCACGTTGGCCGAGGCGGTCGATGCCATCACCGCGTGGACGGCAGGCGAGGAAGTGCAGGCCTGCCCGCTGTCGAGCGATAACTGACACGTGTCGTAGGTTCATCGGGTGACGTTCAATTTTCCCTCAGGGGGCGCAGGCGGCGGTGACACCGGTGGGGTGGGCGCAACTACTGCCCGCCGGCGAGGGGGCGTGCTGCTCCCGACGATTGGCGTGCTCGCCGCCATCGTTGTGTCCTTCGTCCTCTTCACCGGCTTCTACACCGACTTTTTGTGGTTCACCTCAGTCGACAAGGCGCAGGTGTACACGATCTCGATCGTCACTCGGGGGCTGCTGTTTCTCGCGTTCGGAATCGTGCTGGCTCTCGTCGTCCTTGCTGCCTTGTGGGTCGCCTATCGCACCCGTCCAGCTTTCGCCGGTTCCACACCTGAACAGGCGAGCCTAGAGCGGTACCGCGAGGCGGTTGATCCCTTCAAGGGCCGCATCGCTTTGGGCATCACCGTCATCTTCGGACTATTCGGCGGACTGGCCGCCGCGGGGGAGTGGGGACGCTTCCTGCAATGGCAGAACTCCACGCCATTCGGGCAGCAGGATCCGCAGTTCGGGATGGACATCTCCTTCTACACCTTTGAACTGCCCTTCATCCGCTTCGCCTTGGGCTATGCCTTCGCCGCGGTCATCATTGCTCTGATCCTGACGGTCGTCGTGCACTACCTCTACGGGGGCTTGCGTCTTCAGCCGAAGGGTGACCGCGCAACGCGCGCCGCCCAAGTGCAGATTTCGGCCCTCCTGGCGATCTTTCTGATACTCAAAGCGGTCGCCTACTGGCTTGACCGGTACGAACTCGTCTTACGTAGCAGCGATCTGGCCGGTGGCTTCACCGGATTGCAGTACACCGATGTCAACGCGGTTCTCCCTGCCCTTAACATCCTGACTTTCGTCGCACTGTTTGTCGCGATCTTGTTCATCGTCAACATCTTCCTTCGTCAATGGATCATTCCGTTGATCGGTTTGGGGCTGATGATCTTGACCTCGGTGATCGTCGGTGGCGTGTACCCCTTGATCGTCCAGCAGTTCCAAGTGCGGCCCACCGAGCAGCAGCGCGAACTTCCCTACATCGAGCGCAACATCGAAGCCACCCGCGACGCCTACAACATCGACGACGCCGACATCGAAGAGTTCCCAGGGTCCGTTGCGCCACCCACGCAAGAGGTGGTGCAGGCCAACGCCGGCACGCTGGACAACATCCGTCTGCTCGACCCAGCAGTGGTATCACCCACCTACAACCAGCTCCAGCAGATCCGCGGCTACTACTCCTTCAACTCACGTCTGGACGTGGATCGTTACAACCTCGACGACGATCTGCGAGGCGCCATCGTCGCTGCACGCGAGATCAACCTCGCTGGTATTCCGGACGGTCAGCGAAACTGGACGAACGAAGTTGCCGTGTTCACCCACGGGTACGGGGTCGTGGCCGCCTACGACAACACGGCTCTCAGCGATGGCACGCCGGACTTCTTCGCCAGCGACATCCCACCGGTAGGTGCCCTCGATCTCGAGCAGCCACGCATCTACTTCGGTGAGTTCTCCCCGCCTTACTCGATCGTCGGTGCTCCTGAAGGGACTCCGCCGGTAGAGCTCGACTTCCCCGACGATGAGAGTCCCTCTGGTCAGCGCAACAACACCTATGAAGGTGATGGTGGCGTGGACATGGGCTCGCTCTTCGGCCGGTTGTTGTTCGCTACCAAGTTCCAGGACACCAATATCTTGCTGTCTGATCTGGTGAACGCGGACTCCCAGATCATGTGGGATCGCGACCCGCTTACCCGTGTTGGCAAGGTTGCCCCGTGGCTGACCCTCGATCAAGATCCCTACCCCGCGGTCATCGACGGTCGGATCAAATGGATAGTCGACGGTTACACGCTCTCGAATGATTTCCCGTACTCCAGTCGGGTTTCGCTTGGCGAAGCCACCGCCGATTCCATCAGCAGCGCGAACTTTGCCGCGGGTCTGATCGCGCGCGACCGCGTGAACTACATGCGCAACTCGGTCAAAGCGGTTGTGGACGCGTACGAGGGGTCGGTCACGCTCTACGCATGGGATGAATCCGATCCGGTTTTGCAGACCTGGCAGAAGGCGTTCCCTGACGTCGTCGAGCCGCTCGCCGACATGCCTGCGGAAGTCGAGCAACACGTGCGCTACCCACAGGATCTGTTCAAGGTTCAGCGCACGATCATGACGCGCTATCACGTCACGGACCCGAACACCTTCTACAACGGCACCGCCGTGTGGATCGTGCCCTTCGATCCAACGGTTACCCCGGCTCAGGTGTTCCAGCCGCCGTACTACCTGTCCTTGCAGATGCCCGATGACGCCGAAGCGGCGTTCTCGTTGACGACCACCTTCGCGCCGCAGCGACGACAAACGCTCGCAGCGTTCATGCAGGTGAATTCTGCTCCGGGTCCGGACTACGGCAAGATCCGCGTGCTGCAGTTGCCCTCGAATACCACCACCCCAGGTCCGCAGCAGGTGCAAAACAACTTCGAGTCGGATCCTGTTGTTTCGTCTCAGTTGTCCTTGCTTCGCCGAGGGGGCTCGGAGATCGAATTCGGCAACCTGCTGTCACTACCGTTCAACGATGGCCTGCTGTATGTCGAGCCGGTGTATCTACGCGCCGCATCGGAGGGCTATCCGCTGCTGCGCAAGGTTCTCGTTGGTTTCGGTGCGAACGTCGCACTAGACGACACCCTTGCCGGTGCCCTCGAGCAGGTGTTCAGCACATCGCCGGATGCCACCGTGGATCCGGAGCCGGTCCCCGATGACGGAACCGGACCACTACCTGCGCCAGAGCCGACCGAACCATCTACTCCGTCGGTGCCTTCGACGGGTGACCCGGTGCAAGACCTGACCATCGCCATCCAAGATGCGCAACAGGCCTACCAGGACGGCCAGGATGCACTGGCCGATGGTGACTTTGGAGCCTACGGCGAAGCGCAGGATCGTCTCGCCGAAGCGCTCGACCGAGCGGCCGCTGCTGAGGCCTTGATCGCCGGTGAAGTGGCACCGCCGCCTATCGATGAAGGCGTGGAGGACGCAATCCCCGAGGAACAGGTCACCTGACCCCGGCAGTCACGCCGAAGGCAGGGTCGCGTAGTCTTGTATAACGCTAGAAGCGCAGCGCGGGGTGGAGCAGCTCGGTAGCTCGCTGGGCTCATAACCC
>ERZ891134.790-NODE-790-length-24362-cov-11.169087_pt1 | contig 24362 bp, 25 predicted proteins | sample MGYA00520888_ERZ891134 | MGnify/ENA primary metagenome ERZ891134 (study PRJEB32303, sample SAMEA104408692) | aquatic metagenome | biome: Brackish water; feature: Coastal; material: water | place: Baltic Sea | collected 2014-10-23 | depth 10 m ... | reverse complement strand
GATGGATGACGCTGCGCCGATGGATGACGCTGCGCCGATGGATGACGCTGCGCCGTCGGATGACGCCGTACCCACGACCTCGGAGAACTGACATTGGCCGATCGCGGTCGGCAACCTTGGTGGGACATCCCGGTAACGATTGCCGTTGCCCTGGGAGTCGTGCTTCTCGTCACCACGTTCTTAGTCAAGCCCTTCTCCATCCCGTCCGGCTCAATGGAGAACACGCTGCAGGTTGGTGATCGGGTTCTGGTCAACAGGGCCGTGTTCAAGATCCGCGACATCGAGCGCGGGGACGTCGTCGTCTTCGATGGGTCCGGGTCGTTTGTTCCTCCTCAGGTAGCGCCTGACCGAGACCCGATCACCGGTGCGCTGGTCTGGGTTGGCCAGTCGTTCGGTCTTGTCGCCCCGGACTCGACCGACTTCATCAAGCGGGTGATCGGAACGAGTGGAGACCGGGTCACATGTTGCGACGCACAGGGGGATCTCACGGTCAATGGCACTCCGCTCGTTGAGGATTACTTGTTTCCTGGAGACGCGCCGAGCCTGCAACCCTTCGATGTCGAAGTCCCAGACGGCATGCTGTGGGTTATGGGTGATCACCGCTCCGCGTCGGCCGACTCTCGCTCGCACATGGGAGACCCGGGAGGTGGCTTCGTGCCGGAGCCCTCGGTGGTTGGTCGAGCCATGACGGTGGTGTGGCCGGTATCGCGGATCCAGAACATCCCCCTGCCCGAGTACGCGACAACCAAGTGACGTCGGCGTTGTTAAGTGATGGATCTGCGCTGAGGACCACGTGAGCATCTGATGGGAAAGAAACCAGGCGGCAAGCATGCTCGGGAGAGGAAAGTCGCCCACCCGTTCTGGCGTGGGTTCCGCGAGGTCGTCATCATCGTTGTGGTCGCCCTTGCCCTGTCGGCCCTGCTGCGAGCATTTCTCATCCAGGCCTTTTACGTTCCCAGTGCGTCCATGGAGGACACGCTGCGACCGGGGGACCGAATCATCGCGTCCAAGATCACGACGGAATTCTCCGGAGTTACCCGGGGAGAGATTGTTGTCTTCAAAGATCCCGGGGATTGGCTGCCGGACCCTGTGCCCGCCGGAGACAACTGGCGCGCGCGTGTTCGGGATGGGTTGACCTTCATCGGTGTTCTTCCGAGCGATTCCGGTGACGATTTGGTCAAGAGAGTGATCGGTGTCGCGGGTGATCGCGTGGCGTGTTGCGACGCGGAGGGTCGAATCGTCGTCAACGGAGTGCCACTGGACGAGGAGTACATCATCGGCCCCACCGACCAGGTCCGCTTCGACGTGACCGTTCCACCGGCGTCCATGTTCGTGATGGGAGACAACCGCGCCAACTCGCGGGACTCGCGCTACCACCTTGACTTGTCCGAAGGTGCCGTGCCGGAGTCAAACGCTGTGGGTCGCGTCGTTCTGGTTGTCTGGCCGTTCTCTCGCCTATCCCTGGAGTCGATTCCCTCCATCTTCGATAACCCTGCACTCGGATAGTGGCAACACCCCAAGCCCCGACCCTTGACCTCGAACGGTCGCTGCTAACAGCGCCGGGGGCAGGTGTGGTGATCGGCGTCGACGAGGTCGGCAGGGGAGCGCTCGCCGGTCCCGTGACCATCGGTGCGGTCGCTGTGGATCGAACCTGCGGAACGCCACCGACGGACATTCGTGACTCGAAGGCCCTGAGTCAAAAGCGACGTCAGGACGCGTGCCCGGCCATCCGCGCATGGGCGATAGACGCTGCCGTGGTGCACATACCGGCCGAACGCATAGACGAAGTCGGCATCACCCAGGCGCTAGGCGAGGGCGCCGCGCAGGCGGTGGAGTCGATCAGTGATCGAAGAGCCGTGGGCTGCGTCCTGCTCGACGGACGGCACGACTTCATGACGCCCGTGGATACCCGGTGGTCGGTGCGCACTGTCATCAAGGGCGATGCGACCTGCATCAGCATCGCAGCGGCGTCGATTCTGGCCAAGGAGGAACGTGACGGTCTGATGCGCGACCTTCATGTGCCCTATCCGGCCTATGGATGGGATCGAAACGTTGGATACGGAACCGCCGGTCATCGATCCGCCATCGCCACGCACGGGGTAACGACGATCCACCGTCGTAGTTGGAATCTGCTCCCCACGTAGCTCCGTCCACACACCCCAGGCAGATCCATCCACAGAGGTCTGCTGCCTTCTGGCGTGCCGGCCGAACGGTGACGAACGCTGTCGGTATGCCCGCTGCGGACCATGTTGATCACCGACGAGCGCTCGACATACGCGGAGAGGAGATCGCAGCTACCCATCTGCGCAACGCGGGGATGCTCATTTTGGATCGCAACTGGCGGCCCCACGACTCCGAAGTGGTCGGAGAAGTCGATCTCATCGCACGCGATGGCGACGCCCTGGTCATCGTCGAAGTGACGACGCGCCAGTCCTTGGCCTTCGGCACTCCGGTCCAGGCCGTGACCCGACGGAAGATCCGACAGTTGCGCTCCCTGGCGCTGGCGTGGCTCGACGCGCGGTCGATCCACGCGCCCTCGCTGCGGTTCGATGTCATTTCGGTGACCATTCCACCGGCGGGTCAGCCGGTCGTCGAACACCTACGGGCGGTGTGAGATGGCGCTCGCCCATATGCACGGAGCGGTGATCGCTGGAATGGCCGGCACCGCCGTTACCGGTGATGTGAGTATCCAACCTCGCTGTACGCGCGTGCGCGAAGCGATGGAACGGCACCGACCCCCACTGGAGGGGGAGTCGTGAAATCGACAAGCCCTGAAGCCGATCCCGCGTGCACGGACGCGAACGTTCTTCGCCGTGCCCGCATCGCCTTGGCGGCCGTCTGCGAACCAGGGGAGGCCGGCTTGGCCGACGCCATTGACTCGCGGGGACCAACAGCGACGGTGGCGGCGCTACTCGATGGTGGTCGTCAGCGCCCGAAGATCCCACGAGCCGACGGTTTGCGGCGCCGCCTGGAGGAATTAGATCTGGACGCGCTCATCGATCGAGGTCGAGACATCGGAGCGCGTGTTGTTGTGCCGGGTGATAGCCAATGGCCGGGACGGATGAATGAACTTCGAGCCCATCGACCACTGGCCTTGTGGTGCTGGGGTGAGGCAGATCCGCGCCTCATGGCGTTGCGTTCAGTGGCAATCGTGGGGGCGCGCGCATGTACGCGCTACGGAGAGTGGATTGCGCGGGAATGGTCCGCTCAACTGGCGCAGGACCATGTCACGGTGATCTCCGGTGGGGCTTACGGGATTGATGCAGCAGCGCATCGGGGGGCTCTCGCCGTTGAAGGGGTAACGATCTGCGTGCTGGCCGGTGGAGTGGATACGCCCTACCCGCGAGGTAACGAAGGCCTGTTTGCCGAGATCGTTGATCGAGGCCTGCTCGTGAGCGAGGCTCCGCCCGGAGAGACGGTGCGACGACGACGCTTCCTCACGCGTAATCGCCTGATTGCCGCCCTAGCGAGCGCGACCTGCGTGGTCGAGGCAGCACATCGGTCGGGCTCGGTGACTACAGCGTCCAACGCCGCCGAGTTGAATCGTCCCGTGCTCGCGGTCCCCGGACCGGTAACGTCCGAGATGTCTCGCGGCACCCATCGGCTGGTGCACGAGGGAATAGCGATGCTCGCCGCGGATGTCACCGATGTCCGCGCGGTGCTCCCCGAGTTCGAGCGAGCCCACGACGCCGCCCCTCACGATTCGCGCGGCGATTCCCGTAGGCACGCGACCCAACACGAGTCGGCGGCGCAGTTCGGTGAGCAACCGATCAGTCGGGCTCTCCAGGAAGTACTCGATGTCGTGCCGACGCCCCGATGGTCCGCCGAGGGGATGAGTTTGGACGACATCGCGGTGCGCAGCGGTGTCTCCCGTGCTCAGGCGCGAACGCGCCTCGCGCAGGCCGAAGAGATGGGCTTGGTGCAGCGACGAGGACAGGATCGGTGGGTTTACGCACCCGCCGACGGTGCCCATGGGCGAGCCTGACGCGCGTTCGTCTCCGAGGTTGCCACCATGTGTATATGGCCGATCCGATGTCGCTCGCTTGGCAGCTAGCCGTCGACGGCTTTGCCGAGCACTTGCGTGACGAGAGAAATCGCAGCGCGCACACGGTCCGGGCGTACCTGGCCGATGTGAAGGATCTTGTCGGCTTCTGTGTGGAGCACGGCATCGAGTCCCCTGCGCGACTTGCTTTGCCGACCCTGCGCGCCTGGTTGGCCGACGCGACGCAAGACGGCTTGTCTCGTTCGACGATTGCGCGCCGGGCCGCCTCGGCTCGCGCCTTCACGGCGTGGTGCAGCGCGCAGGACATGTGTGAGAACGACCCCGGGCATCGACTCGTGAGCCCACGCGTTGGCGTGCGGATGCCCACGGTTCTCGACCAGAGTCAGGCCCGCCAAGTCCTGGAGTTCACCGCCCGGCATGATGCGTCTCCGAGCGCCTTCCGGGATCACGCGATGCTCGAGGTCCTCTACGGTGCGGCAATCCGCGTCTCGGAGTTGTGTGGTCTTGACACCGATGATGTTGACGACGGAAACCGCACCCTGCGGGTCCTCGGCAAAGGAGACAAGGAACGCGTCGTTCCGATCGGATTGCCCGCCGCACGAGCATTGGAGTCGTGGAGCGAAGCACGGCATCGACTGGCGAAGGAATCCACGCCAGCATTGTTCGTCGGTGATCGGGGTCTACGCATCGATCCGCGCATGGTGCGAACCATTGTCAGAAGGACCAGCGATGCGGCCGGCGTTCCGACGATCTCTCCCCACGCGATGCGCCACAGCGCGGCCACCCACGTTCTCGAAGGTGGTGCTGATCTGCGGTCGGTACAAGAGTTGCTCGGTCACGCGAACCTGGCGACCACGCAGAGATACACCCACGTCTCGGTCGAACGATTGCGCAGCACGTTTGAGCAGGCGCACCCACGGTCAGGAAACTAGGGGCTTGAGAACCGGGCGTCGCTCGATCCACGCCCATGGATCCACGTACGGATCGGTCATGGCATCGCGGGCCTCCCAGGCCGGCCGTCGTAGCCCGAGGTGAAGGCAGCTGCGGGAGCAGTGGAGGCCGCGTGCGGCGAGGTGGCCGATGATGGTCCCCGTCGCCACCCGATCGCCTTCATCGACGAGGGCCTCGACCGGTTGATACGTCGATGTCCACGGCGGATGGTCGTGCTTGATACTGACCGTGGGGGTGCGGGCCACATCGCCCACGAACGCGACGCGACCGGGCCCGATCGCGCGCACCTCGGCCCCCGGGGGTGCCACGAAGTCGATGCCCCGATGGCCGGCGGCGAAGAGGTTGTCCGGGCGTTCAAAAGCCCGCAGCACCTGCTCCCAGCCGGTGGTCAGGGGAGGAATCCAGCTGGAGGCCGGTGAGCCAAGGGCCAGGAAGGTGGCCGTAAGGAGCGCCAGCAGCGGTGTCGTCACACCACAACGCTGGCCGGGCGTGCCGCGCGAAGCCAGATCAACCCGGTGGGCTGGGGATAGTGAAGCCGTGCCCTGGGCATCGGGGTGCAACCCCAGCCCCCTAGACTGATGTGGCTTCCTTCGGGAAGACATATTTCGCGCGATCTACCGCTGCGCCCCGCGCAGCCCGTCGGCTCGACGGTCCCGCTTCGGCGGGCGAGTGGACGGAGATCGCCAGGGGTTCGCCCGCCGGGTGAACCGACAACCGCACGCGGTGGCCTGCCACCGCCAACGGGTGCGCGCGCCCGAAGAAGGAGTACGACCATGGCCGTCGTCACGATGCGCCAGCTACTGGAAAGCGGTGTCCACTTCGGGCACCAAACCCGGCGCTGGAACCCCAAGATGAAGCGCTTCATCTTCACCGAGCGCAACGGCATCTACATCATCGATCTTCAGCAGTCGCTGTCGTACATCGATCGCGCTTACGAATACGTGAAGGAAACCGTCGCGCACGGTGGATCCATCATGTTCGTCGGCACCAAAAAGCAGGGACAAGAAGCGATCGCCGAGCAGGCGAATCGTGTTGGTATGCCTTACGTCAACGAGCGTTGGCTCGGCGGCATGCTCACCAACTTCAACACCGTTCACAAGCGCCTGCAGCGCCTGAAGGAGTTGGAAGAGATCGACTTCGACGATGTTGCCGGCTCCGGGAAGACGAAGAAAGAGCTCCTCATGATGCGTCGTGAGAAGGACAAGCTCGAGCGGACACTTGGCGGTATTCGCGATATGGCCAAGATTCCCAGCGCGATTTGGGTCGTCGACACCAAGAAGGAGCACATCGCCGTCGGTGAGGCTCGCAAACTCGGAATCCCGGTAATCGCTGTTCTCGATACCAACTGCGATCCCGACGAGGTCGACTTCCCGATCCCGGGCAACGACGACGCCATTCGCTCCGTCGCACTTTTGACGCGCGTCATGGCCGATGCAGTGGCCGAAGGCCTGATGGCACGATCCGGCGCCACGTCTACCGAGGGAGCCACCGAGGAGCCACTGGCCGAGTGGGAGCGTGAACTGCTCGCCGGCCAGGTTGCCGCCGATGAAGCGGCCGCCGCGGAAGCGGTCACCGCCGCCGCATCTCCGGACGCCGCATCTCCGGACGCCGCGCCGGCCGACGCCGCGCCCGCCGACGCCGCGCCCGCCGACTCAACAAGCGCAGAAGCCGCAACCCCCGACGCCGCAGCCGAGCAGGCGTAGGACGTCAACCTGAATCACACCGCGAAGCCCGAGCCTGGAGACGTGCGAATCGAAACTCCGAACTTCGCGGCCCACCGACACACGAAGGAAGAAGATGGCAACGATTAGCGCCGCTGACGTCAAGCGGCTCCGGGAGATGACCTCCGCGGGAATGATGGAGTGCAAGAAGGCGCTCGAGGAGAGCGACGGCGATTTCGATAAGGCCGTCGAGGCTCTGCGCATCTCCGGAGCAGCCAAGGCCGCCAAGAGAGGCGCCGAGCGCACCGCCTCCAACGGGGTCGTCGCTGCCGTGGACAACACCATGGTGGAGGTTCTGTGCGAGACGGACTTCGTGGCCAAGGGTGAGGAATTCCAAGCGCTCGCAGGCACTCTGGCGCAGGCAGCCTTCGACTCCCAGGTGGCTGACCGGGATGCCCTTCTGGCGATCACCCTCGACACCGGTGCCACCGTCGAGGCGACGGTGGCCGATATGGCCGGTGTCATCGGGGAGAAGATCGAGCTTGGAGGCGTCGCCACGGTGCAGGCGCCGGCCACCACGTACCTGCACCGCCGTGCCTCAGATCTTCCGCCGCAGGTCGGCGTCCTCGTCGCCTACGACGGAGACGAGGAAACGGCAAAGGGGATAGCGATGCAGATCGCGGCAATGCGGCCCTCCTTCCTGAACCGCGACGATGTGCCAGCGGAGACGGTGGAGAAGGAGCGTCGGATTGCCGAGACGGCAGCCAAGGAAGAGGGCAAGCCCGAGCAGGCCATCCCCAAGATCGTTGAGGGTCGGGTCAATGCCTTCTTCAAGGACAACGTGCTGCTCGAGCAGGCCAGCGTCGTCGAAAACAAGAAGACGGTGGCCGATGTGCTGGCCGAAAACGGAACAACGGTCCGCGCATTCGCTAGGTTCGAACCAGGCCAGGCGTAACTCGGCGGAAGGGAAGTCTCATGGATCGGTCCACGGCAGGGGAGCCGGTTCAGCCTTCCCTCGACGGGACCATCGAGACGTGGCCTGGCACCCCCGAGGGTGGCTGGGATCGGGTTCTCCTCAAACTCAGCGGCGAAGCCTTTTCCGGCGGTGGCGGGCTCGGGGTCGATCCCGATGTCGTGGCGTCGATCGCACGGCAAATCGCTGATGTCGTTCGTTTGGGCACCGAGGTAGCGGTCGTCATTGGCGGTGGTAACTACTTCCGAGGCGCGCAATTGTCTGAGCGCGGTATGGAACGGGCCCGCGCGGACTACATGGGCATGTTGGGCACGGTGATGAACTGTCTGGCCCTGCAGGACTTCTGCGAGAAGGCGGGTATCGAAACGCGTGTGCAGACAGCGATCGCGATGGGTCAGGTCGCCGAGCCGTACGTTCCTCGACGGGCGATGCGGCACCTCGATAAGGCCCGGGTGGTCATTTTCGGAGCGGGGCTCGGGCAGCCGTACTTCTCCACCGACACCACGGCCGCCCAGCGGGCGCTGGAGATCGGTGCTGAAGTCGTCTTGATGGCGAAGGGCGTCGATGGTGTCTACGACGACGACCCTCGGTCCAACCCTCAGGCCGTGCGCTACGACCGCTTGACCTACGACGACGTCCTTGCCCGCGACCTCAAAGTCGCCGACGCAACGGCCATCAGCCTGTGTCGGGACAACGCGCTGCCGATCGTCGTGTTCAACCTTCTCCAGGAAGGCAACATAGCCCGAGCGTGCCGTGGGGAGCGGATCGGCACGTTAGTCTCGTCTGAAACGTGAGGAGCACCCGTGAGTGAAGAGATCGACATGATCCTGCTCGAGGCCACCGAGAAAATGGACAAGGCCATCGAGGTCGCCCGCGAGGACTTCGGGACGATCAGGACGGGGCGTGCGAACGCCAACATGTTCAACAAGATCGTGGTCGACTATTACGGGACTGCCACTCCGTTGAATCAACTCGCGTCCTTTCAGGTGCCGGAAGCCCGGATGATCGTCATCAGTCCCTACGACAAGGGTGCGATGGCGGAGATCGAAAAGGCGCTTCGTGACAGTGACCTGGGAGTGAATCCGAACACCGATGGGGCGATCATCCGCATTGTTCTTCCTGAGCTCACGGAGGAGCGTCGCAAGGAATACATCAAGATGGCTAGGTCCAAAGCCGAAGACAGCCGTATTTCGGTTCGCAACATTCGACGTCATGCGAAGGAAGCTCTCGACAAGCTCCAAAAGGACGGCGATGCTGGCGAGGACGATGTCCGTCGCGCAGAAAAGCAACTCGATGACGTGACAAGCAAACACGTCGAGCACATCGACGAAGTTCTCAAGCACAAAGAAGCCGAACTCCTCGAGGTCTGATGTGACCGACTCGTCCGGTCCGGACGGCGATCGCGGGCAGGACCCGCGAGAGGCCGACGGCGACCGCAAGAAACCCTCGCGCACCGGTCGAAATTTGCCGGCCGCTGTGGCGTCCGGCGTCGTGCTCGTCGTGGTTGTGCTTGCGAGCCTGTTCACGTACAAGTGGCTGTTCGGTGTCGTCGTCATCCTGGCGCTCGGCGTCGCGATGCGGGAGATGATTCAGGCTTTCGCATCACGAGGTATCAAGATCGCGCGGGTTCCGGCCTATGGGGCGGTCGTGTTGTTGCCGACGGTCGCGTACGTCGCGGGACCGATCTGGCAGTTGGTCGCGACCGGCGCCGTGCTTCTGCTCGCGATGCTGTGGCGAATCCGGCGCGGAGTCGACGGATACGTCCGCGATATCACGGCGTCCTTCTTCGTGATCGCCTACCTGCCGTTCATGGCGGGCTTTGTGATGTTGACGCTGGCTGCAGACGATGGTCCGTGGCGAGTCGTCGTCTTCATCCTGCTCACCATTTCGAACGACATCGGCGGATACTTCGCCGGCATCTTCTACGGACGACACCCGATCGCAGCCTCGATCAGCCCCAAGAAGTCCTGGGAGGGATTTGTCGGGTCGGTCATCTTGCAGTGCAGCGTCGGCGCGCTGTCCTTCGTCTTCCTCCTGGATGCTGAATGGTGGCAGGGGGTCATCGCCGGCCTCATTCTGACCATCACCGCCACCGGTGGTGACTTCGCCGAGAGCGCCATCAAACGCGACCTCGGTATCAAGGACATGGGATCGTTCCTGCCGGGCCATGGGGGGATGATGGATCGCCTCGACTCCCTGATCCCCAACGCGTTCGCGTCCTGGGCGATCTTCACCGTCTTCCTCGGTGCCAGCTTCACGGGAGCGGCGCTGTGATGGTGGAACTGTGATGGTGAACCTGTAATGGTGGATCTCGTTCTCCAGGCTCCCGAACGCGGCAAGCCACCACGACACCTGCTGGACCTGTCCCGGTCCGAGCGTCGAGCCGCGATGTCTGATCTCGGGCTACCGGCTTTTCGAGCCGATCAGGTGTCCACGCACCTGCTGACTCATCTGCAGAACGACCCCGATGAGTGGACGGACATTTCGGCATCAGATCGCGCCACCTTGCGGTCCGTGCTCCCCGAACTCCTGCAGCCCGTGCGGACACTCACGTGTGACGATGGTGCGACGGTGAAGACGCTCTACCGGTTGCACGACGGATCGCTCGTCGAGTCAGTGCTGATGCGCTACCCGGATCGGGTCACGATGTGTATTTCGTCGCAGGCCGGCTGCGGTATGAACTGCCCTTTTTGCGCGACGGGGCAGGCAGGTCTGACGCGTAACCTGTCGACAGCGGAAATCGTGGAACAGGTACTCGCCGGAGCGCGGGCGTTGGCGAACAACGAGATACCCGGTGGCCCGGGTCGCATCAGCAACGTCGTGTTCATGGGTATGGGGGAGCCGCTCGCCAACTACCGCACCGTGATCGCGACACTGCACCGACTTATCGACCCTGCTCCCGAAGGACTGGGAATGAGTGCTCGTGGCGTCACGGTGTCCACCGTCGGCCTCGTTCCGAGGATTCGGGAGTTGGCCGAGGAGGGGCTGCCCGTCACGCTGGCGGTCTCCCTGCACGCACCGGATGATCATCTTCGAGACACCCTGGTGCCGATCAACAATCGGTGGAAGGTCGCGGAGGTTCTTGATGCAGCCTGGTTCTATGCCGAGCGCACCGGGCGACGCGTCAGTATCGAGTACGCCTTGATCAAGGACGTGAACGATCAGCGGTGGCGGGCGGAAGTTCTCGGCGAAATGCTGGCCGGCCACCTCGCCCACGTGAACCTGATCCCGCTGAACCCCACGCCCGGATCCAAATGGACGGCGTCCACACCGAGAAGTCAGCGGGAGTTCGTGGCGGGATTGTCCGAGGCGGGCGTGCGGGTCACCGTCCGCGATACCCGGGGGCGAGAAATCGACGGCGCCTGCGGCCAGTTGGCAGCCCTGGAAGCCTGAGCATCCGGAACATCGCGAACATCGCGAATACCGCGAACACCCCGAACACTGGCTGACGGACATGCCAGACTCACCCTCCATGGGCGCCTACATCGAGTTGTATCGCCGCAGCCTGGACGATCCCGAAGGGTTCTGGCGCGAAGCAGCGGGCGCGATCGATTGGGATGTCGAGCCCTCGCAGATCCTGGATGAGACGTCGGCGCCGCTCTACCGATGGTTTCCAGACGGCAGGTTGAACACGTGCGTCAACGCGGTCGACCGTCACGTTGCCGCCGGACATGGCTCACGGGCGGCGATCATTTACGACAGTCCCGTTACCGGCACCTGCGAGCGATGGACGTATGACGATCTGCTCGAGGCAACCTCGCGTTTCGCGGGAGTATTGCTGAGTCTGGGGGTGAGCGCGGGCGACCGGGTTGTCATCTACATGCCGATGATTCCGCAGACGGTGGTGGCCATGCTCGCCTGCGCACGAATCGGGGCGGTGCATTCGGTCGTCTTCGGAGGATTTGCCCCGGCGGAGTTGAGCGCGCGGATCGACGACGCGCATCCGACGATCATCGTGACCGCCAGTTGCGGAATCGAGCCCACCCGAATCTTGGAGTACAAACCGCTGGTTGATGCGGCGATCGAGATGAGCTCGCATAAGCCGGAACGGGTTGTCGTTCTTCAGCGTCCACAAGTGACGGCCGACATGGGTGAGCGCGATGTCGATTGGAATACCGCGTACGCGTCAGCGCCGTCGGTCGATGCCGTCTCGGTGGCGGCGACCGATCCGCTCTACATCCTGTACACCTCCGGCACGACGGGAAAGCCCAAGGGCATCGTGCGTGATAACGGCGGTCACGCCGTGGCGATGGCCTGGTCCTTTCGGAACGTCTATGGGATGAATCCGGGCGACGTGTGGTGGTCGGCATCCGATGTCGGTTGGGTCGTCGGCCACTCCTACATCGTGTACGCGCCGTTGATCAGTGGTGCGACGACGGTTCTGTACGAAGGAAAACCCGTCGGCACCCCCGACGCGGGTGCCTTCTGGCGAGTGATCGCAGATCACGAGGTGCGGGCGGTATTCACCGCCCCGACGGCCATCCGAGCGGTGAAGAAGGAAGACCCACGGGCCGAGCTGCTTGCCGGCTATGACACCTCGAGCCTGCATTCGTTCTTCTTCGCTGGCGAGCGTCTCGACCCCGATACCTACGAGTGGGTCACCGGCCACCTCGGCGTTCCCGTGATCGACAACTGGTGGCAGACCGAGACCGGTTGGCCGATCGCGTCGAACGTTCGCGGGATCGAGCCGATGCCGATTAAGCCCGGTTCTCCGACGGTGCCGGTTCCCGGCTACGACCTTCACATCCTGGACCTCAATCACACCGATGTGCCGCCAGGGGAGCAAGGAGACATTGCCATCAAGCTGCCCCTACCGCCGGGAACCTTGCCGACCTTGTGGGGTGACGACGACAGGTACGTCGGCTCGTATCTGACCGACCATCCGGGGTACTACACCAGCGGTGACGGTGGCTTCGTGGATGAGGATGGCTACGTATACGTCATGGGCCGCACCGATGACGTCATCAACGTCGCCGGGCACCGGTTGACGACGGGGTCGATGGAAGCCGTGGTCGCTTCGCATCCCGACGTCGCCGAGTGTGCGGTGATCGGTGTGCACGACGATCTCAAGGGACAGATACCTCGAGCGTTCGTGGTGCTCAAAGCAGGCTCGACCATCGACCCCGCGGACATCGAAGCCGATGTGGTGCGGTTGGTGCGTGAAGAGATCGGGCCGGTGGCAGCCCTCAAGCAGGTCGTGGTTGTGCCCGCGCTCCCGAAAACTCGATCGGGCAAGATCCTGCGGCGCACGATGCGCGGCATCGCTGCCGGGCGCGACGAGCCCGTGCCGAGCACTATCGAGGATCCCGCGGTCTTGGACTCCCTGCGCGAAATCTTGACGGGCACCACACCACACGGGTGAGTCTGGAGCGAGGGCGCGGTTAGCGCCACAGGTCAGTAGTACAGATCAGTGCCCGGTAAGGCTGCCCATCAGTCGGCCTCGCAGTGAGGTTTTCCCGGTTGCGCTTTCGACGCGATCCGCACTGGAGACGACCTTCATTCCCACCGACGTCGCGATCCAGCGTGCCGGCTCTATTTCCCACGGACGCCATCGGTGGTCAACCCACGGCGCGTGCACGAGCGGATCATCGGTAGCGCCGGTGATCAAGGCGGCGAGTGTGCGGCCGCCGAGGTTGGCTGTGGTGACTCCGTCGCCGACGTAGCCGCCGCACCATCCCATGCCGGAGGTTCGGTCCAGGCCCACCGACGCCCACCAATCGCGCGCGATACCCAGGGCACCACCCCAGGCATGGGTGAAGCGATAGTTCGACAGCGCGGGGAACATCTCTCGCAACGTCTGTCGAAGATCGTGATGAATCGCGCTGTTGGTCTCGCTGGCGGGGTCCAGTCGAGAACCGAAGCGGTAGGGAGCCCCTCGTCCGCCGAATGCGATGCGGTCATCGGCGGTGCGCTGTCCGTAGATGACCAGGTGACGCCCGTCGGCGAAGGTGGGTCTGCCGTCCAGGCCGATGTCATCCCAGGCCTGCGAGGGCAGGGGTTCGGTAGCGACCATCAGGGAGTAGACCGGCAGAAGTGTTCGGTGCTGCCCGGGGATGTCCGGGGTGTAACCCTCCGTGCATCGCAGGACGTAGCGCGCACGTACGCAGCCCTTGGACGTTCGAACGATTCCCGGCTCGATCGATGTCGCCGGGGAATTCTCGAACAGTCGCACGCCGCTCGAGACAACCTGACGGGCGAGGTTTCTCACGAGCCGAGCAGGTTGTATCGCGGCGCAGTGCGGCGTGTACGTGCCCGCGAGGACTCCGGTCGCCTTGATGCGAGCCCGCGCTTGGTCGGCTGTGAGGAGTTCGTAGTTCGGCTCGAGCCCGGCGGCTTGCTCGTGTTGGTACGCGGTTCTCATGCGAACCGCCTGACTCTCGGTGCGGGCTGCGATAACCGATCCACCCTTGGCCCAACCGATGTCCCAGCCGTGGCTGTCGGCCACCCGGCCAATCTCATCAACCGAGGCGTTCATCATCGCGCGGAAAGCCCGGGCCGCTTCGACTCCCGCATGTCGTGCCACTGCTAGGTCGTCCTGGGGAAAGTGAGCCGACGCCCATCCACCGTTTCGTCCGCTCGCTCCAAAGCCGGCGATCTCCTTTTCTATAACGACGATGTCGAGGTCCGGTTCTCGTTGCTTGAGGTAGTACGCCGTCCACAATCCGGTGAACCCGGCGCCGACGATCGCCACGTCGGCGCTCGCGTCCTGATCTAGCGGCCGGCCTATGGGTTCGGTGAGCTCGGCGGGAAGTTGATCCCACCACAGCACTCGGGCGAGGCTTGGGTGCAGAGACGGCGTCGCATTCACCACTAGTGATCGTCCGATCGGGGGCGATCGTGGGTCAGATACGACGGTGCTGTGACGCCCGTCGGAACGTGATCGTCGGCGATCGGAGTGGACCGGGCCAGGTGCACGGGCACGTGGCCAGCCCAGATCGACCGCCACGGTTCGGTGTCAAGATCGTCAGGATCGTCCTCGGGCGCTCCGGCGGAGACCTTCATCGACCACTCCTCCAGCGGGAGGGCCACGGTGATCGTTGCGGCACGTTCCTTCGTCGTGGGCGGGCGAATGTCGTCCCATCGGCCCGGGAGGAGATGGTCACTGAGCGTGCGTAACGCGTCGAGTTCGTCGTCGCCGTGCAGTTGTCGGGCGCACCCCAGAATCATCGCCGACCGGTAGTTCATGCTGGATTCGAACGCGCTGCGGGCGTAGACGAGTCCATCGAGAACGGTTACCGTCGCGCACGCAGCAGCCCCGTCAGCGAGTCGTCGCATCAGCCGGGAGCCGCTCGATCCATGGAGAATGAGGTCGTCGCCTCGTCGCGCGCACCCCATGGGAAGCACGAAAGGCTGATCCGCGTCGACGATCCCCACATGGGCGACGAGCGCTTCGTCGAGAAGGTCATCCCGGGCGGAGCGTTCGTACGACGCCTTGTCCGAAAGGCGGCGTACGCGGGTGCGATCGGTCAAAGAATCGACCATGCGTCCGTTAGTACCTTTCGCAGGATTTGCTCGACCTCGTCGAAATGGGATTGATCGCAGATCAGGGGCGGGGAGAGTTGGATCACGGGGTCGCCTCGGTCATCCGCCCGGCAGTAGAGGCCGTTGTCGAAAAGGGCCTTCGAGAGGAAGCCACGCAGCAATCGTTCGGACTCGTCTTCGTCAAAGGTCTCGCGGGTTTCCTTGTCTTTGACGAGTTCGATTCCGTAGAAGTATCCGGCGCCTCGAACGTCTCCCACGATAGGAAGGTCGCTGAGCTTCTCGAGGGTCCGGCGGAAAGCGCCCTCGTTCTCCTGGACGTGGTTGTTGATGCCTTCCGACTCGAACAGATCCAGGTTCGCCATCGCCACGGCAGCACCAACCGGGTGACCTCCCCAGGTGTACCCGTGGAGGAAAGCGTTGGTTCCTGTCTTGAAGGGTTCGAAGAGACGATCACTGGCGATCATGGCTCCCATGGGGGAGTAGCCGGAGGTCATCCCTTTCGCGCAGGTGATGATGTCCGGAGTGACGCCGAAGCGCTTGATGGCGAACATATCTCCGATGCGCCCGAACGCGGTGATCGTCTCGTCGGCAACCATCAAGACGTCGTATTCGTCGCAGATTTCGCGCACCCTGTCCAAGTAGCCCGGGGGTGGAGGGAAGCAGCCGCCGGAATTCTGCACCGGCTCGATGAAGACCGCGGCGACGCTATCGGGACCTTCGAACTCGATTGCTTCTGCGATTCGATTCGCCGCCCAAAGTCCGAAGGCCTTCTCGTCGTACTTGAATTCCTCCGGCGCCCGATAAAAGTTGGTGTTGGGCACTTTCACACCACCGGGAACCAGTGGCTCGAAGGGAACCTTGGCCGATGGAATGCCCGTGATGCTCAGGGCACCCTGGGGTGTGCCGTGGTAGGCGATCGATCGACTAATGACTTTGTGCTTCGTGGGCTTGCCGGTCATCTTGAAATACTGTTTGGCGAGTTTCCACGCCGTTTCGACGGCCTCACCTCCTCCGGAGGTAAAGAAGACACGGTTGAGGTCTCCGGGCGCGTAATGGGCAAGACGTTCGGCGAGAGCGATCGCGCCGGGGTGGGCGTAGGACCAAATAGGGAAGAAGGCGAGTTCTTCGGCCTGCTTCGCGGCCGCGGCAGCCAGTTCGGCTCGTCCGTGACCCAATTGAACGACGAACAGGCCAGCCAGACCGTCGAAATACCGGCGTCCGTGATCGTCCCAGATGTACGGGCCTTCGCCCTTGACGATGACGGGTACGTGGCCACCTTGGTAGTACGTGGAGTGTCGGGTGAAGTGCATCCATAGGTGGTCGCGGGCGGCGTCGGCGAGAGAGGTCTCGGAGGTTTCGCGTACGTCGTTCGGCAATGTGCTCATCGTGTTCCCCAGGAGTAGATCTGTTTGCGGAGTTTGAGATAGACGAAGGTTTCGGTGCGGGTCACACCGGGCACCGACCGGATGGAGTCGTTCAGGATGCGAAGGAGGTGATCGTCATCCTCAGCCACTACCTCCGCCAGGATGTCGAAGCCGCCGGCGCAGACGACGAGATATTGGACATCGGGCAACTTCTCGATGGCCTCGGCGGCAGCATCCAGATTCCCGGTCACGCTGATGCCGATCATGGCGGCGCGGGCAAAGCCCACCTGCAGTGGATCGGTTACGGCGACGATCTGCATCACACCCGCGTCCAGGAGGCGTTGGACCCGTTGTCGCACGGCCGCTTCCGACAGCCCGACCGTCTTGCCGATGGCGCTGTAGGAGCGCCGGCCGTCGGCCTGGAGGTCCTCGATGATCGACTTGGAGACGTCGTCGAGGACCGGGGTTTTGGTTGACACCCCGCCATGGTTGCCGATGTGAACCCGAGAAGCAAGTGAATTAGTGGCCAATTGACTAATTAGATGCGGAATTCGTTGATTTCTACCCAAAACACTGTGGAAATGCCCCTTACGTCCTAACGTTGGTCCGCTGAAGACCATCAGCAGTCGAAGCCGAGGAGGCGAGCAGTGGAGGTTCAAAACTTCATCGACGGCGCCAGTGTCGATGCCCAGAGCGGGTCGCGCAGTGACCTGGTGGACCCGACAACGGGCGAGGTGTTTGCTCAAGCCCCGGTCTCGCAGGCTGCCGATATCGATGCCGCGTACGCCGCGGCTGAGCGCGCCTTCGAGGTGTGGGGAAACACAACTCCGGCGGAGCGCCAGATGGCACTGCTGAAGATCGCGGACGCGATCGAGTCTCATGCCGACGAGTTGATTGCTCTGGAGAGCCAGAACACCGGGAAGCCACTGGCCCTGGTCGCCTCGGAGGAGATCCCACCGATGGTGGATCAGATTCGATTCTTCGCCGGTGCAGCTCGAGTTCTCGACGGACGCGCCGCGGGTGAATACATGGCGGGACATACGTCCTTCATTCGACGCGAACCGGTCGGGGTCGTCGGCCAGGTGACGCCATGGAACTACCCGATGATGATGGCGGTGTGGAAATTCGCCCCCGCTATCGCGGCCGGAAATTCGGTAGTACTCAAGCCGAGTGACACCACACCGGTGACGACGGTTCGGATGGCAGAAATCATCGCCGAGGCCGACGTCCTCCCTGCGGGTGTATTCAACGTGGTGTGCGGCGACCGAGATACCGGACGCAATCTCGTTGAACACCCCACGCCACAGATGGTTGCGATCACCGGCTCCGTGCGCGCCGGCATGCAGGTGGCCGAGTCAGCGGCTCGCGATGTCAAGCGCGTTCACCTCGAACTAGGTGGCAAGGCTCCGGTGATGGTTTTTGACGATGCTGATCTCGAGGCCGCCGCGGAAGCCTTGGCGATCGCCGGATACTTCAATGCCGGCCAAGACTGCACAGCGGCAACTCGAATGATCGTGGCTCCGAAGATCTACGACGATTTCGTCGCCGCTATGAGCGCGCAAGCAGCGAATACTTCGACGACGTTCGCGGATGGACCGGGCGGAGACGCGCTCGTGCCGCCGGTCAACAACGCGAACCAATTCGACCGCGTGCTGGGTTTCTTGGAGCGGACGCCGAAGCACGCAGAAATCGTCGCCGGAGGGGCCCGCGAGGGTGACCGAGGGTTTTTTGTTCAACCAACCGTCGTCGCGAATCTGCAACAAGATGACGAAATGATCCAGCAGGAAGTCTTCGGGCCTGTGATCACCATCCAGCGCTTCACCGATGAGGATGAGGCCCTTCGTTGGGCCAACGGGGTTGCGTACGGATTGGCGTCCAGTGTGTGGACCAAAGATTTTGGCCGCGCCATGCGCATGTCCAAGGCTTTGAACTTTGGAACGGTATGGATCAACACGCACATTCCATTGGTCGCCGAGATGCCCCACGGGGGCTTCAAGCACTCCGGATACGGCAAGGACCTGTCCATGTACGGGTTCGAGGACTACACGCGCATCAAGCACGTCATGGCAGACATTTCGCTGTAGCGCCCGAGTCACGCATCAGTGCGCCGCCGAGACTTATCGCAGTATGCCCTTGGCCGCTTCGATAGCGGCGGTGACGAAGGACCGGGCCGCGGGTAGAGATTGATCACCCTGGCGAATCACCAAGGAGATGACTCGGGGCTCGATAGTGGGTGCCAGTGAGACGGTCGTGATGCCGGCGTCATGCATGTCTATCGCGAGTCGGGGCATGACCGCCGGGCCCACGCCGCTTCGCACCATCGCCTGAACGGCTCCGTTGTCGACGGTGCGAAAGAGGTAACGAGGCGTAATCCCGTTACCGCGGAGAAAAGCATCGACGTCGTCTTGGTACGTCAGCGCCGGTTGGCCAATGAGATCAACTCCGTCCAGAGCCGTGATGGGGATCGAGCCCTTGTGCACGTGCTCGTGGAGCTCGCTGTCGGGGCCGAGGAGGAGCAGGTACGGGTCGGTGCCCAGTTCTGTCACGTCCAGACGAGGATCGCTCGAGGTTCCTTCGATGAAGGTTGCGTCGAGTTCGTCGTCGAGGAGGAGGTCGATCAAGCCCTCGGAGCTCGGGCCTTCGAACAAAGAGAAGGTCACCTGCGGAGATTTCATGCGCAGGGCGTGGACTGCGGCGGGCAGCAGGTGGACGGCGACGCTTTGGAAGGTGCCGATTTTGATCCGACCTGCGGCACCGGAGGCGACATCTCGAATATCAAGCTCAACGTTTGTCACGTGCTCGAGAATGTGTTGCGCCTGTGGCAGCAGCACCCGGCCCAGGGGAGTGAGCGAAATCGACTTCGGGCCACCGGGGCGCTCGAAGAGCCGGGCTCCGATGTGTTTTTCCAGCGCAGCCACCTGCTGACTGACAGTGGCTTGGCCGTACCGGAGTTCGTCCGCGGCGGCACTGAAGGACTCTTCACGGGCAACGGCGACGAAAGCGGCGAGCTGCCGAAACGACGCTTCTGCCATACCCATGTATTGAATTATACGATCAACCTAACCATATTTCATAATTTTTCACGTTGTACAAATTCCTCTAGTTTTTGATCGAGGAGGGAAAAGGTAATGATCGCGTGGTACTGGTCGTGGATTCTGATGTCGGTGAACCTGACCGCCATGGTCCTGGTGGGGCGACGCGTGTGGTGGGCCTGGCTGGTCGCCGTCGTCGCCGAATGCTTGTGGCTGGTCTATGGATATACGACCCAGCAGTGGGGCTTCTCGGTGTTCGCCATGGTCTTCGGTGCCGTCTATTTACGCAATGCCTACGCGTGGCGCGATGAGCCGCGTCGTGCTGCGCAGATCCCAGATGAAAAGAGCCCGGACCACGCGGGCAACAAGCCCGGGCTCGACGTATCAGCGATCGGCGCGCTCGTGGACTTCGATGCGCTCGCTATGGCGATCGAGAATCGGTCCTGGAGTGACGCCGACCCCCGTGCACACGACATCGTGGCCGCGGCTCGTGCTCGCGGTCTGCATCCGGTGGCGATCGATATCTACGAGGACCACGCGAGTCCCCGTCCGGTTCGAGAGCGAGCTCTTGCGGTGATCGCCGGTGCTGTGCGCCGGCAGGACGGTCATCCGGCAGCCTCGTTCCGTCTGGCCAGTTGACGAATCACGCGGTCGAAGTCTCAAGCGATTTATGACACAAAGAAGGCCCGAGCCGAAGCCCGGGCCTTCTTTGTGCCGTCAGTGGTTCACGTCAGGCGTGTGACTCCTACTCGCCACCCTCGTTGAGGGTCACCTCGATCGGGGTGAAGTCGTCACCGGTGGTGTCCAGTCCCATGTTGGTGAGCTCCGCGTTGGCGGTCTCTGCGAACTGGTTGGTGTAGGCCTCTGCTGGTGGAGCGGAGGTGATGACCGTTGCACCCTCAAGGTTCGGGGAGTTGAGGGAGATTTCGACGGTCTGCTGCCACTCACCGAAATCGACGATGCCGATTCCCGCGGGTGATGGCCATACCAGCTTGTTGACTTCGTTCATCATCCACAGCTGGTGGCTGGCTCCAAGCTGCGACCCGTTGGCGGTCACAATCTCGGCGCACTCCTGCGGATTGTCGCGGCAGTAGATCCAACCTTCGAAGGACGCAGTGACGAAGCGCTGCGCCAGATCGACGTAGTCGGCGTCACCAAGCTTGGCTTCATCCGCCCAAATGGCGTCCTGGAGCATGCCGACTCCGTAATCCGCGTAGTTGATGACGTTGAAGTCATCGGCGGTGTACAGCTCACCGGTGTCCGGGTTCACTGCTTCGAGCAGCTGGGCGTACTCGTTGTACGTCATCGCCTCAGCCGCATCGATCTCGCGGTTCAGCAGGGCGACCATGTCGAACTGCTGCTGGACGAGCTCCACGTCGGAAGCCGGGTCGAGGCCTTCCTTGCCGAGAGCTGCGAAGATCTCGTACTCGTTGCCGAAGCCCCAGTTACCGATCTTCTTGCCCTGGAAGTCCGCGGGGGACTCGATGCCGGAATCGGCCCATGCCACCTGCAAGGTGCCGGAGCGCTGGAAGACCTGGCCGATGTCGACGATGCCGGCTCCCTGCTCACGCGATGCGAGCGCCTTGGGCACCCATGCGAGAGCGAAGTCAGCGCCGCCCTGTGCGAGAACGGTCTGCGGAACGATGTCCACGCCGCCCTCAAGGATGGTGACGTCGATGCAGTTGTCCTCGTAGAAGCCGAGGTCCTTGGCTGCGTAGTACCCAGCGAATTGGGCCTGAACGAACCACTGCAGTTGAAGACTGGCGGGAGTCAGTTCCGCGCAACCCTCGTCGGCAGCAGGCTCCTCGACCTCAGCCTCTTCGGTTTCCTCTGGTTCGGTGTCCTCTTCGACTGCCGGTTCTTCCACTGCGGTTTCCTCCGCGGCGGTCTCCTCAGAGCTCGAGTCCGAGCTGCTGCAGGCCGACAGCGCGAGCACACCGACTGCGGCGAGACTCACAACTTGAGTCCAGCGACTGCGTGCGATGTTGCGCATACTTCCTCCTTCTTCGTGTCAGGCCGAACGTGTTCTGCCTGTCCAGGGTGTTGTCCATCGCTCGATGGCCACGACGATCAAGTAGAACATCAGGCCGGTGATGATGGCTGCTACTACATATGCCCACGCTCGTCCGTAGGCGGTGTTGGCTGCCGAACCAGCTATTCGAGAGCCAAGTCCTTGTTGTGGGCCGCCGAAGTATTCGGCGACCAGTGCGGCGATGACGGCGAGGGGGGCAGCGACCTTCATCGCGGTGAAGAAGAAGGGAATCGCGTTCGGGATGCGCAGGGCACGCAGCACGGTACGCGGCTGGGCGTTCATTGAGCGCATCAACTCCAGTTGCACCGGTTGCACCTGAATCAATCCGCGGGTGACGTTCACGAAGATCGGGAACAGCACGATGATCGCGGTCACGAGCACCCGGGGGGTCCGACTCGTGATGCTGAACATGTTGTTCAGTATCGGTGTCAGAGCAATGATGGGCACGGCCGCCAGGCCGGCCGCAAGCGGAGTGACCAAATTGTTAACCACAATGAAGCGCTGGGCGAGCAACGCCATGACCAGGCCAACAATCGTTCCGAACACAAGTCCGAGGAATGCCGTGGTTCCGGTGTAGAGGGCGGTCTGCCACATCAGGGCGATGTCGCCGAAGAAGTTCTCGGCGATCAGGGACGGGGCCGGCAGCAGGTAGGGCTTTATATCCCGTACCACCACGAGGAGTTGCCAGGCGCTCAGGAAGAGCACCGCAATGAGTACGGGTGGCCAGATGAGCTTGAGTCGATCGGCCGTCTGGGTGGACATCAGACTTCGCCCACCTTGGCTCGCGCATCCGAACCACCGACGCGGCCACGCAGAGCCTCGCGCACCGCGGTAACGGCGTCGAAGAAGGTGTCGGCTTCGCGGGTGTCCTCGTCGCGCTCGCTTCCGAGGGGCACCTCGATGATGTGGGTGATGCGCCCCGGACGGGGCGACATGACCACGACACGGTCGGACAGGTAGACGGCCTCGGGGATCGAGTGGGTAACGAAGACGATCGACTTGCCCGTCTCCTTGCGGATGCGCAGGAGTTCGTTTTGCATGCGCTCGCGCGTCATCTCATCCAGCGCACCGAACGGTTCGTCCATGAGCAGGATCGCCGGGTCGACTGACAGCGAACGAGCGATGGCCACGCGCTGCTGCATGCCGCCGGACAGTTCCCAGGGTCGATGTTCCGCGAAGTCCGCAAGTTGCACCATGTCGAGGAGTTCCAGGGCGCGGGCTTTGCGCTTGGCCTTATCCCAGCCCTGCAACTCCAGAGGAAGTTCCACGTTGCGTCGTACCGACCGCCAGTCGAAGAGCGCCGCTTGCTGGAACGCCATTCCGTAGAGTTGCTGCTGGCGAGCCTCGGGGGGAGTGTGACCGGCGACGCGCATGTCGCCGCGGGTGGCATCGGTGAGATCGGCGATGACCCGCAGCAGGGTGGACTTGCCGCAGCCGGAGGGCCCGATGAGTGAAATGAACTCTCCGGACTCGACGGTCAGGTTCACGTCCTGCAGTGCTGTTACCTCGTTGGGCTGGCCCTCGTTGAAGATCTTCCAGATGCCGTCGGCGTGGACTGCGTGCTCGGTTGTCGCCGTGCTCATGCGCTCTTCTCCTTGGGCAGGTTGCGGGTCAGGTATACGTCAAGGGCGGTCACCAGGGCGGCCACCACCAAACCAAGAGCGATGGCGCCGAAGACGGCGACGTAGACCTTGGCCGGTTGCGAGGTGATCTGGCGCGCGTACTCGATCAGCAAGCGACCGATGCCTCCGCGGACGCCGGTGGATATCTCGGCGACCACGGTGCCGACAACGGAGGCCGCGGCGGAGACCTTCAGTGCCGGGACGATGTACGGAATCGACGATGGGAAGCGGAGCTTGCGCACGGTTTGATTGGGTGTAGCCGCGTAGGAGCGCATGAGTTCCTGCGACGTCGGTGTCGGTGCCTGAAGACCTCGCAGCGCTCCCACGGACAGCGGGAAGAACGCCAAGTACGCAGCGATGAACATCACCGAGTAGGTGGTTGTCCACTTGATCGGTCCGATCTCGATCTGGTTGCCGATTCCGACAATGAGCGGTGCGAGCGCAATCAGGGGGACTGTTTGAGAAGCGATGACGAACGGGAGCAGGCCTCGTTCGGCGAACAGGAACCGCTGCATGATGACCGCGAGGAGCAATCCGACTGCGACACCGATGAGGAAGCCGCCGAAGGCCAGCAGTAGTGAACGGAACGTCGCAGCGATAACCGCGTCGAGGACGGTGTTTTCGGAGCCACGAACTTCCGGCTCACCCATCGCCGCGAACATGGTCCACACGTGCGGCATGGTCATGTCCGAGGTGTTCAGCGGCAACGGGATGAAGTTTCCCAGCAGCTTGACGAGCTCCCACATCACGATGACGAGGCCGACGCCGGCAAGCGCCCACAGCAACGAGATGCCCCCGTTGCGGGCCCGTCGGGCGAACGACCTCGATCGTGCGGCACCCACCGATGCCCCGTCCGCAGAGGTCTGCGGATCGGCGATCGCAGTGTCGGTCACCGGCGCTCCCCTTCGATGTCGATGTCGCTGCGGATGGGTCGGTGATGTGTGGTCTGGGTCAGGACTTCGCGAGCAGTGTCTCCTGAATGGCCGGGATGACCTTCTCCCCGTATTCGGCCAGGGTGTGGTCCTTGTTGTCATGCTGCAGGTAGACCGCGAACTGATCGACCCCGAGCGCGCGCAGTTCCTCGAGGCGCCGCACATGGTCGTCGGGGGTTCCGATGATGCAGAACCGATCGATGATCTCGTCCGGCACGAAGTCCGTGTGTGTGTTGCCGGCCTGCCCGTGCTGGTTGTAGTCGTATCCCTGGCGGTTCTTGATGTAGTCCGTCAACGCTTGGGGGACTGC